>Ga0187780_10000109_pt1 | contig 63856 bp, 59 predicted proteins | sample 1015_Q2_SP10_20__FD_132429 | JGI IMG/M metagenome (GOLD analysis project Ga0187780, IMG submission 132429) | Tropical peat soil microbial communities from peatlands in Department of Meta, Colombia - 1015_Q2_SP10_20_MG | ecosystem: Environmental > Terrestrial > Soil > Wetlands > Peat | place...
CATCCGGAATGTTTTCTTCCGCAAAGTGATTTCGGATGCGTTGCCACTGCCCGTCCGTGAGTCGAATCATTCAACCTTTATAGCGGATCGACAGCAGCCGGTAATTTTGAGATAGGTTCTAGATATCTAGTCGGTTAGCACCGTGCGCCCGACAACGCGGCCGGCACGCAGGTCCTCGAGCGCGGCTTGCGCCTGATCGAGCGGGCGCGCGTGCGTCGGTATGGGCGACATTTTCCCGGCGCGCGCAAGATCGATGAGTTCGCGCGCCTCCGCCAAGGTGCCGGTCAACGATCCTTCGATCGTGATGGCCTTGATCGCAATCATGGCGGCGGCAATCGAGAAATTCCCGCCCAGCAGTCCGGTCACCACGACCTTTCCGCCACGGGCGAGCACGCTGGTGGAGAATTGCAGGGACTTTTCCGAGCCGACAAAGTCGCAGACCGCGAAAAGACCGCCGGTCGCCGCCATGACCGCTTTGCGGGCCGCTTGATCGGCGGGATCGAAAGCCTGGGCCGCGCCTGCGGCGAGCGCGGCTTCACGCTTTTCGGCATCGATGTCGGCGACGATCGGAGGCTCGAGAAAAAGCGCGCGGGCAAGCGCAAGGCCCATCATGCCGACCCCTCCCAATCCGACCAATAAAACGGGCCCGCGCGCGGCCCGATCGGCGAGCCGTTTTAGGGCTCCGTAAGCCGTAAGGCCTGAGCACATCAGCGGCCCGGCAAAGCTCGGCGCCAGCGGCGCGTAATCGAGCAGATAGCGCGGATGCGGCACTAGAACATGAGTCGCGAAACCGCCATCCGCGGCGATTCCGAGATGATGATGCGCCGAACACATATTCTCTTCGCCGGCGCGGCAAGCGGCGCACGCGCCGCAGCCGATCCAGGGATAAACCGCGACCGGCCTGCCGATGACCGCTCCTTCCGCGCTATCTCCCGCCGCCTCGATGACGCCGGCAATCTCGTGTCCAAGCGTGAACGGGAGAGCGCGGTCCTTGGTTATATCGAGCCGTTTATCGCCGCTCAGCGTGAAATAGCCGTCTTGGACATGCAGATCCGAGTGACACACCCCACAGCACGCCACGCGGATGAGGACTTCGCTGCCGCGCGGCGTTGGGCGTTCCGCTACGGTCTCGCAGAGCGGTTGGCCATAGGCGACGAGCGATTGCCGGCGAAAATTCATCATCGCGATTTATCGCTTGCGAGACTTTCCTTTGCAATGACGCCGGTGCGGCCGCGCTTGGAGGCGAGTGTCCGTGCCAGCAGCACGAACTGTTCGACGGAAACTTCCTCGGCGCGCGCGGTCGGATCGAGGCCGGCCGCCGCGATCAAATCCGCCGGCTCTATGCGGAGCGAGCGCAAGCTCTGGCGCAGCATTTTTCGCCGTTGTCCGAATGCGGCCTGTGTCACAGCTTCGAGCATGGCGCGATCGCATGACAGCGGCGCGGGCCGAGGCACCAGACGAACCACCGAAGATTTCACTTTGGGCGCCGGCACGAAAGCCGAAGCGTTTACGTCGAAAGCAATACGCGCTTCGCAACGCCACTGCACGAGCACGGATAACCGCCCGTAGCTCTTCGATCCGCGTTCCGCGACGATGCGTTCGGCGACTTCTCGCTGGAACATGAGAACGGCGGAGTCGTACCAGGGCGGCCAGGGCTCTATGCTGATCCACATGACCAGCAAAGCCGTCGCGATATTGTAGGGCAGATTGGCAACGATCCGCACGGGGCCGCGGGGCAGCCTGGCACGGGGGTCGTAACTGAGAGCGTCGGCCGAGACGATGTCGAGCCGATCGGGATAAAGCGTGGCGATCTCCTGCAAAGCGGCAATTGCCCGTTCGTCGCGTTCGATTGCGATGACGCGGGAGGCGCCGAGCGCCAAAAGCGCGCGTGTCAGCCCGCCCGGTCCCGGCCCGATTTCGACAACGCAGGTTCCCGCAAGAGGCCCCGCCGTCCGCGCGATGCGAGCCGCGAGATTGAGGTCGAACAGGAAATTCTGGCCGAGCGATTTGCGCGCGATAATGCCGTGGCGGCGAATGACGTCGCGCAATGGCGGCAGCCCATCGAGCGCACCGCTCACCACGCGGCCGTCGGCACCGGGCTGGCAAGTACGGCCGATGCAGAGCCGGCGAGCCGTGCCGCCAGCCGCAAGGCCGTTACGAGACTTGTCGGATCGGCGACGCCTTTCCCGGCAATATCGAACGCCGTGCCATGATCCGGCGAAGTACGCACGAAGGGAAGTCCCAACGTGACATTGACCGCGTGATCGAAAGCAAGCGTCTTGATCGGGATGAGCGCCTGATCGTGATACATGCACAAGGCTGCGTCGTAGCTGGATCGCGCCTGTTCGTGGAACATTGAGTCGGCGGGGAGGGGGCCCTTGGCGTCGATTCCGTCGGCGCGAAGCGCTGCGACCGCGGGTGCAACAATCGTGCGGTCTTCCTCGCCGAGCGTGCCGGCTTCGCCGGCATGCGGATTAAGTCCGGCAATCGCGAGCCGCGGCCGAGCGATACCAAATCGCCCGACAAGATCGTGGGCGACTATTCGTCCGGTTTCGACCACAAGTTCGACCGAGAGCCGTTTAAAAATTTCTCTCAGCGGGAGATGGATGGTGACCGGCACCACCGCCAGTTCCGGCGACCAAAGCATCATCACCGGCCGCAACGTCTTGCCGGTCTTCTCCTGCACCAGCGTTGCGAGAAATTCCGTGTGCCCCGGCTCGGCGAAGCCGGAATTGTAAAGCACGTTCTTGGCGACTGGATTCGTCACGATCGCAGCCGCCGAACCCGCCATGACGTCGGCCGCGCAGCGGCGGATCGCCGCTACCGCCGCGGGGGCGCTTGAGCGATCGGGGCGGCCCGGTTCGGCGCTGACGGCCATATCGAGGGCGACTACGGGCAGCGCGGTGCGGAACGTCGCAACCGCCCGCTCGGGCGTTATGCTCTCCATCGGAACGCGCAGCCCAAGCAGCTTAGCGCGTCGGCCGAGAAAATCCGCGTCGGCGACGATGTAGAATGGCGGTATGTCAAGCTCGGCGCGCCGCCACCAGATCGCCAGGGCAAGGTCGGGGCCGATCCCGGCGGGTTCGCCGAGCGTCAATGCCAAAGGTTGCACGGGACGCTTCTACAGCATGATCGGAAGACTTAAAACCGTCTCCGTCAAATGACCTGAATTTACCTTATTGCTTGTATTCGATCATGGCCTGACGCCGCAAATCCGTAAGGTAGCGGTTGGCCTTCGCGCCGAATTTTTGCTCGAACATCTTATCGCGAACTTCCTTGAGCCCAGGCGCATCGGATTTTGATTCTTTTTTGGAGCATACGGCGAACATCTCTATCCCTTCATCCGTCTGCTCCGGCGGCGTCAAATGGCCGACCTCCGTGTTATCGAGGATGGCGCGCAGGGCGGGCGGTAGATCGGCGGACGATTTGTTGATCGGATCGCGCACCGCGACTTCTGCGAGGCCGCGAGCGAAGGGAATGCCGTCGGTGCAGCTGACGAAGCGCCCGCGCAGCGCGTCGGCATCACGCTTGCGCGCTTCAAAGGCGTTGTCCGGCGCCCCGCGCTGTACGATCATGATGATCGGACGCACGATGTATTCATACCCAACCTGGCCGGCGTCTTCGGGCTTGTGTAGTTTGAGTTCGGCTTCGACGTCGGTGTCAGCGATTTGCAGGCTCGCCTGATAGCGTCCTCTGACAAGGCTTGTCCAAGCTATTTGCGCCTTGAGCTGGTGTTTGAGGGTGTCCTCGCTCGCTCCACCGTTGTTGAGAATCTGCGTCAGCTTTGCGGGATCGACGCCCATATTGCTCGCGACGTTGTTATAAGCCTGCTCGATGTCCGATTTGCTCGGCACGATAGTGTAGCGTTCAGCTTCCTTGAGCTCCAGAATCTCGTCGATGAGGGTGTTAATCACCTGCTGGCGCGTCGGCGTTTTATGCGTACTCATTTCGAGGAATTTCGAGCGATGGGCTATGTCGAAATTCGTAATCGGCTCGCCGTTCACGAGCAAAACAACTTCCTGCGCCCGTGCCAATGATGTCGCCGCGGCGATCGCCGCAAGAAAGACGGCTCCAGCAATGGCCGGGGTCCGGCATCGGCTGCGAAATTCGATTTGCGACATCGCCCTCTGCTCTCCTTTACGCTGCGGAACGTCGCCGGCACCATCTATACGCGACTCGGCGAGTACATTCACCGATCGCGGCGGAATTCAGAACGAGGCCCCCACCGGGGCCAACACATCGGGACCTAGCGTACGCAAGCTGAACTGTAACAGGACGGTGTTGTTCAGGACCGGAGCCGCAGTCGTCGTAGTGTAGGTATATCCGCTAAGCCAGTTCACCGACAACATGAAGCAGTCGTCGACATATCCCAAGCCCAATCGCGTTTGATCGAACCGATCGTTTTCTATGTCGTAACGCGCGGAACCGAGCGCGATCCAGTTCTCCGTCAGCTTCACCGAGGCCGCCGCCAGCAAACCCTCCCGGCGCGTCAGGTAGCCAATAAGGGGCTGCGGCGCATAGTCGCCATAGAGCACTTGCAGCGTCCAGCGATCGAAATTGGCGCGGCTCTCGATTTCAAGCCGCTGCGGCGTGAACGTCGCTTCGTCAAAACGGCCGCGCGCCGTGAACGAGTAGACCGAATTGGGCTGGTAGGTTACGCGGCCTACATAGTCGGAGACGGTCTTGTCGAGACCGCTGTCCAGACCGGTATTGGTGATGTCCGGGTTGGCAAACGAGTTCAGTCCGAAAAGTTGATAGGACTGGCCGAACAGAACGTTGAACGACCCCGCCCGATTGACCTGGGCGGTATACTGCAAGCCGACATTCGCGCGGCCACCGCCTTCGTCGCGATCCCAGCCGGAATATTTATCGGTTTGGAACAAGTTGCTGTCGTCGAATACCAGACTCTGAGCGTCTTCGTTGGGAAATTTTCCGATATTGGTTTCGTTTGGACGCAGGATGACTTGCGCGATCGGCTCGATCGTTTGCGTACCCCATGAAGCGGCATCGATGAACGGATAGCGGTATTCAACGCCGGCAGCCGGCATGGCGCGGGCGAGAGCGCTGCTCCCCGTTGCAATGTAATTCGACACGCCCGGCTGATCGTCTACGGAGACCGATGCGACGTCGCCGCGCAACTGAAAGAACGGCGTGAACATCTGGCCGTTGTCGGTGACGAGCGTGCGGCGCCAATCGGCCTCCGCAGAGAAGCGCGTATATTGTCCAGGTATGCCGCGCAACAGGCAATTCGCCGGAATAGCGGTATCCGCCGTGGGGCTCGAACAGACGCCGCTCGCCTGCGCGGATTGCGTAATGGCGTCGAATTCGGCCTCTTGCCGGGATAGGCTCGTCAGATTGGCCTTGTAACTGAGTTCGCCCCCGAGCACCTGATGCGGAGCCACGTTCGAATAATCGAGCACGGGGTGGATGATCGGTATCTGCGACTGGTGATCGAACTCCGAAAATCCGTAATAGTAGATCGAACGTATGTCGAAATAGCTGCGGTCTCCCGAACCGCTGAGATAAGCTTGCGAGACTCCCTCCGAGGCAAAGCCGGTCTGAAACGGATCGAAGGCGCTGGAAAACTGCTTGAGCTGATAGTCGTACATGAACTGGCTATCGGTCACCAGCAGTCCCGTCCAGCCCCATACCCACTTGTCGTTCAGCGCGAACTGACCCGCCGATTGAATGACACCGCGAAACGTGCTTGCAGTCGGGCTGTTGGCGCCGTCGCGATTGGCAAAATAGCCGGGATCCTGCTGGAAAATTCCGGCGGCTCTGATCGAATAAGCACCGTCAAGCAGGCGATGACGCCATTCACCCTTGAACAAGACGCCCTGTTTCGTCGTGATCAGCGTCGACAAGGTGAGGTCGTAATTCGGCGCGAGCGCCCAAAAATATTTGGGCTCGAAGCCGAAGCCGTATTGAGAGGTCTCTGAAAGACCCGGAAACAAAAATCCGCTCTTGCGTTTAACGGTCGGATCGGGCGCCGACATGAACGGCACGTAGGCGAGCGGTACGCCGAAAAATTCGATCCTCGAATCCTCGAAGTAGAGCATTTTTTCGCCCTCATCGTGGATGATGCGGGCGGCTTTGACCTGCCAGAGCGGCGGTTTGCGAGGATCGTCCTTACACGGTTCGCAGGCGGTGTAGACGCCGTTTTGCAGGACGGTGTAATTGCCGTTGGCGCGATCCGCGCGCGCTGCGGCAAAGCGCGTGTCGTCGGGCGTTTCGAGTCGCAGTGAGTCGACAAAGCCGTCGCGATAGTCGTCGGTGAGATCGATGACTTGACCGTAGGTGATCTTGCCGTCCGGCTCGGTCAGCCTGACGTTGCCCTCCGCGCGCAGGCGTTTGGTCTTCTGATCGTAGATGACCTGATCGGCTTCGATGGTCGCGCCGGCGTAATAAATTTGAACGTTGCCGACCGCCGCAACCGAATTGTTGGCGTAGTCGTATCGAATCTCGGTTGCTTGCACGAGCATCGGAGCATTCGACGGCGGCGGTGGTTTTCGCGGCGGCGGCGCACGCGGCGGAAAATGCAACAGGTTGTTGACGGCTTGGGCGGACAGGGGAGCGGGAGCGACGATGACGCCAAGCATGCATGCGAGCAGCGCGGCGAGAGCGGTTGCACTCACGCGAACGCCACTATCGAGACGGAGACGGAGAGGCCTGCGCCAACTCGTCACTATCCGTCCTCCTGGTACAAGAGCGCGACGAATCCGGCGAGGCCGCCGACGGCCACCGGAATCCATGCAGCTGCGAGGGGCGACATGAGCTCCGATTTGCTCATGTCTTCGGTAATTTTGGCGAGCACAAACACAAGGAAGCCCGCGGAGATGCCGCTCAACACCATCTTCTGCACACCGCCGAATCGAAAGAAGCGCAGGCTCACGGACGCGGCGAGCAAGACCATTGCCGCAAGAAGAAACGGCTTGGCCAGGAGCTGCTGATATTGCAGGCGGTATCCCGCGGCGAGAAGCCCGGCGCGGTCGGCTAGTTCGATATAAGTTGGCAACTGCCAGAATGGCACCGTCTCGGGCGTGGCAAAGCTCTCGCGCACCTGCTCAAGCGTCAGATTGGTCGGCAGCCGGTAGCTGGTTTCCAAATCGGGAGCTTTGCCGGTGGCGTAGATGCGCGCGTCTTCGAGCTGCCAATAGCCCTGCTGCAAGGAGGCGCTCTTGGCTTCGATGCGCTCTTGGAAATGGCCCGAAATGTCGAACGTGTAAACGCTCACGCCGCCGAGTTGCGTGCCTTGCTCGCGGCTCGTGCTGGCATTGATGATGGCCGCGCCGTCATTGCTTTTCTGCCTAACCCAGAAACCGCTCGTGCTTTGTCGTAGCGCAGAAAGATTTTCGCCCTGCATATCCGCTTCGAGACGTTTCGAGCGCTCATGCAACATCGCGGAGATGGGGTTGTAGACGGTCGTGGCGACGGTGCCGAAGAGAAACGCCGCGATCATCGCCGTCGCCACGAATTGCCAAGCCGAAACTCCGGCCGCGCGCGCCACGACGAGTTCAAGGCGCCGCGACAGCGTCAGATAACAGGACATAGCGCCGACCAGCACCGAGAAGGGCATGATGCGTTCGGCCAGTTGGGGAACGCGGTACATGGAGATTTTGGCGAGCAGCCAGGCCGTGGCGTTGGGCCAGTCGGCGCCGCGCCGCATCAGTTCGACATAGTCGATCATGGCGGCGAGCGCGACTACGCCGACGAACGAGCCGATGACCGAGCCGAGAAATCGCATCGCAAAATAGCGGGAGAGCGTTTTGGTGATCATGGCTAGCCCGTTAGCTCTGTGCCGCCCGAGCGAGGCGTTCGCCGATTGCGGTCGCTAATCGCGTCACGGCCGCCGCGGGTTCGACCGCCCGACCGCGCGAGATTTGCCACAACCCCAGGACCATCGCCGTTAGCAGAGCGACGTATTGCAAATAGATCACGCTCGGCACGCGTATGCTCACGATCACGCTGACGAAACCGACGAGCCGCAAAAATGAGACTGCGCCGATCATGCCGAAGAGCGCGAGCGTCCGGCTCTGTCTCGTGGTTTGCGGCGGGCCCAGAAAGGCGTAGGCGAGGATGATGAAAGCCAGCGGATAGAGCGGTTCAGCCAACCGGTCATTGAGCTCCGCGCGGTACTGGTCGGGTTGCGCCGAGTAGAGCGCATCGTCGGGCCGCGGCCACAACAGTTCCCAGATGTATTTCTCGCGCACGGTGTAGACGACGTTTTGCGGGCCGCCGGTGAATTGCGACAGGTCGAAGGGATAGCGGTCGAAAGTGATGATGCGGGGGTCGCGCTGGCCGGCTTCAAGCTGTTGAATGCTGCCGCCTTGAAGCACCAAGAACGAGGCGGCGTCGTTCTTCACGATTTCGCCCTGCTCGGCGAGATAGGTCGCATGAACGCTGGGATCGCGGCGATCGTCGACGAAGATTCCGACCAAGAGTCCGTTGGGCCGCCGGTCCGCGATGTGGAAGGTGAGATTGCCTCCGACTGTCGTGAAGCGTCCGGGCTGTACGATATTGGTAAGAATATCGGCGCGTACCTCCGCACCCCAATCGCGCAGTTCACGCATGCTGCGCGGCGACACGTAAGCGGCAATGACCGCGACCATCAAACAAACCACGGCCGCGGCGGCGAGGAACGGCCTCAGCAATCGCCATGGCGACACGCCAGCCGCATTCATCACGATGATTTCGGAATCCGAACTGAGTTTGTTGAGAACATGCGCCGACGCCATGACCAGCGCGATCGGCGCGATGATCATCACCAGGAGCGGAACGATCATTCCCGTAATGCCGACGAAAACGAGCAGCGTCTGGCGTTGACTCGTGATCAGGTCGAAGTCGCGCATCGCCTGCGTGAACCAGATCACGACCGTCAAGCTCACAAGGGTGATCAGGAACGCGCCCATGGCGGCGCGAAACATGTAACGGCCGATCGACCCCATCGGACTGAATATCCCCGCTGTCGGCCCAAACCCGACCGCGCCGCATCTGCATCGGATTCCGATGCGGCGGCGGTCCCAAGGGGCCGATCTCCCCTATGCCGCTATTTTCATGCTTTCACAAAATGGCTCTGCCAAGGCAAAGCTATTGAACATGCACACTAAAGCGTTAATACGGCCGTTTGAATTAAGGCCGCGATTCGTAAGCTTCTTTTTGGGGTAAAACGGCACTTTGCAGACCCGGTTCGTCCAGTTCATAAAGTGCGTGGACGCCAAAATTTAATTTTCGCCCCCGCCCAGAGGATTGCCCATGCCCGTTGACCTGAAATTCGGCTTCATACCGTTTGCTCGTCCCCATGGGGTTCTTGTTGTGTTCTGCGACCAAAACCTCAAATTCGGGCCCGCAACCCGACGGACCGTAGCGCCGATGGGGGACGTTTTACGGCGCGCCGCGGCGGCGGACCGGTTCTCCGGAAAAAACGGCTCAAGTCTCGACCTCATCGCTCCTGCCGGACTGGACGCGCCCAGGTTGGTGGTAATCGGGACCGGCAAGGAGAGCGAGTTGAAGCCGGCGGATTTCGTCAAGCTCGGCGGTGTCGCCATGGGCAAGATACCCAATGCGGCGACGAGTGCCACGATTTTCGCGGAATTTGGATCGGGACCGCTTAAGTCGAGCCAGGTCGCCGACTTGGCGCTCGGCGCGCGGCTGCGCGCCTACACATTCGACGTGTACAAGACCAAGCGTAAAGACGACGACGAGCGGCGGCCGAGTAGGTTCGAGATGAATTTTGCCTGTTCAAATCCTGGGTCGGCGGAAAAGGCTTGGGCGCGTCAAGCGGCAATCGCCGACGGCGTGGTGCTTGCCCGCGACCTCGTGAACGAACCGGCGAACGTGCTTTATCCGGCGGAATTCGCCCGTCGCGCATCCGAACTGCGTAAGCTCGGTGTCGTCGTCGAAGTGCTCGACGTCGCGGCCATGCGCAAGCTCGGCATGGGGGCGCTTATCGGCGTCGGACAAGGCTCGGCTCATGAATCGAAACTTGTCGTTATGCGCTGGAACGGCGGCAAGCGCGGCGCCGATCCGGTCGCCTTTATCGGCAAGGGCGTGTGTTTCGATACCGGCGGCATCTCGATCAAGCCGGCGCAGAATATGGAGGATATGAAAGGGGATATGGCCGGAGCCGCCTGCGTGGTCGGCCTCATGCATGCGCTCGCCGCCCGCAAAGCGAAGGTCAACGCCGTTGGCGCCATCGGCCTGGTCGAAAATATGCCCGACGGCAAAGCGCAGCGTCCTGGGGACATCGTCAAGACAATGTCTGGACAGACCATCGAAATCATCAATACCGACGCCGAAGGGCGGCTCGTCCTCGCCGATGTCCTCCATTACGTGAACAAGCGCTTCAAGCCGAAGTTCATGGTCAATCTGGCGACGCTCACCGGAGCGATCATCGTGGCGCTCGGGCAGCAATATGCCGGATTGTTTTCCAACGACGACAAGCTGGCCGAACGCTTAGCGGAAGCGGGGGAGGCGACGGGAGAACGGGTCTGGCGCATGCCGCTCGGGGCCGAATACGACAAGTTAATCGATTCAAAATTCGCTGACATGAAAAATACCGGCGGACGCTTGGGCGGCGCCATCACCGCCGCACAACTGCTGCAGCGGTTCGTCGACAAGACTCCTTGGGCGCATCTTGATATCGCGGGAACGGCAATGGGCTCGCCGCAGACCGACATCAACAAGAGCTGGGGTTCGGGTTGGGGAGTGCGGCTTCTCGAGCGGCTTGTCGAGAATCACTATGAGCACTGACGGTGTTTCGATGGCGCAGATGCTATTTTACCACCTCAAAGGGCAAACACTGGAAGAAGTGTTGCCGGCGCTGCTGCAGAAATCGCTTGAGCGCGGTTGGCGCGCCGTGGTTCAGGCGTCTTCCGACGAGCGCGTCGATGCACTCGATGCCCATCTATGGACCTGGCGCGATGACGCGTTTCTGCCGCACGGAACGTCGCGCGACCCAGATGCGTCCGAGCAGCCTATCGTGCTGACCACCGACAGCGAAAATCCCAACCGAGCGACCGTACGTTTTCTCGTCGATGGCGTAAGCGCTGCCGTGGATACAGCCGCATACGAGCGCGTCGTGCTGCTTTTCGACGGCGAGGATCCGGAAGCCGTCGAAATGGCGCGTTCACGCTGGAGCGAAGCTAAGGCTGCCGGCGCCGAAGTGACCTATTGGAAGGCCGATCAGAACGGCCGCTGGCAGCGCCAAACGAGTGCCTGAGCGCCGTTCAGATGTCGACAAAATAAAGTCCTATAAGCAATTGTTATAGAAGGACTTTTTAGAAATTCGCCGTGTGACGTTTGTGACGGTTTAAAGTCGAATTTTTGCCATTATATCCTTTGCTTCGGCGCGCATCGGGATGCTATAAGTTTTTCTATGAATAAACGTTCAGTGAAGAAGAAACAGTCGGCCAAGGCGGCTGCCAAAACAAGCCGAAATACCGGATCCCGCAAGACCCGCGTTCGCGCCGCGGCGGCGCATGTCGCCACGCCATCCCGGCGCTCTGCGCGAAAGTCCCGACCGATCAACGCCATGAAGATTTCCGCGGCCAAAGTGATCGCTGCGGTGGACAAGATTTCCGCGATCGAAGTGTCTAGCGTCACCGTTGCGCAAGTGACTGCGTTGAGCCCGGCGCTACGGGCGCACAAGTTCCAGGTCGGTCAGTCCGTATTCTACACGTCGAGCCCGATCAGTCGGCCGGGTGCGAGTGGTAGCTATAAAGTGGTCAGATTGTTGCCGTCTGACGGGGACGATTACCAATACCGCATCAAGAATCCGGGCGAGGCCTTCGAGCGCGTGGCCAAGGAAAGCCAGCTCGAAGTGGAACATTGATCCGAAAATCCGCGCGACTCGCGCAAGAGGTACCGCTGCGCCATACTCCTTGAGGGAGCGAGCAGGAAGGCGTGATCGCTTTCCTAGAGTGGGGCCAACAACCGATGCCCGTGACTGATCCGGAGGTCGGAAACTCGGCCTTGCGCTTGTGGGCCGCCTCAGGCTCGGCGGCGCTCCTTGTCTTCGCTTGCGCACTGGCGATCGAATGGACGCGCACCCGGGCGACAGCGCGCGTGGCGGTCGTTCTCCTTGGTGCGGTCTTGGGAGCGACGCTGACATGGGCCTTTCTCGGCGGCCCGTCCCCGGGGGACCAGGGCGCCGAACGGCGGGTACTCGAAATGCGCGCGGCACAGCTCGATGCGCAAGCGCTTATGCCGGGTTCTCCGCTCGCCTGCCTGGATGGTGTAGGCGCGGACACGGTCGAAGCTGCGTGCGAGAAAGCGATCTTTGCCTCCCCGGCGGCGGTGGCATCTGCGATTTCCTATATCGCCGCGCGGCTGGCGCTCTTGGCCGATATCGTTAACTACGACAGGATGAGCGGCCGCGATATCGACGATCTGTTACGGCCGTTGCGCCAAGCGCTCGAGGCCGATCGCTTCGGTTTCGTGGCACACGTCCTGGCCGTGCGCGACGGCTGCACCAGCGATCGTTGCGCGGAACTGACGCTGTTGCCCGATGCAGCCCTCGTGCGGACCAATTTGAGCGCGCAGACGCTTGATCGATATATCGATCATTATGCGAGCGCATGGGCACAGCCGGCCGATGTCCCGGTGGCGGACGCGGCGGCGCCTTCTCCCGTCGGAACGCCGCCCACGCCTGGTTTGGCGGGCCCAAAAAAGCTTCTGATCGATCCGGATTTTCCGAGCGCGGCGTCGATTCCGCCGGTGAGCATCATGAATCCGGAGCCGAAGGGGTCACCCGCCAGCGTGGCTGCCAGCGCCTCGCATGGGGCCGCGCCACCGCCGCCACGGCAAATTCGCAAGCAGCCGGTGACTTCGCCCGGTCAAACGCTGGCATCGCCAGGCGCTCCCGCCGCGGCGCCCGCCGACCCGGTCTGGACGCCCGGAACCACCCCGATTGCGCCGCAATCCTCGCCGCCGCCGGCGCAAACGAGCGCCGGCGAGGCTCCGCCCGCGCAATGAGTTGAACGCGGCCGCCCGAACCGCTCAGATGCGGCGTCATGTTGCGCTCAGTCCTCATCGCTAACCGGGGCGAAATCGCCTGCCGTATCTGGCGCACCGCCAAGCGGCTTGGAATGCGTACGATCGCGGTCTATTCCGAAGCCGATGCCGGCGCGCTCCACGCCCGGCTTTGTGACGAAGCCTATTTGATCGGCGGCGCACAGCCCGGTGCCAGCTATCTTTCCATCGAAAATCTGATCGCGGTCGGCAGGCAGGCCGGCGTCGAATGCATTCATCCTGGCTACGGATTTTTGTCCGAGAACGCGGATTTTGCGGAGGCATGCCGCCGAGCGGGGATCGTTTTCGTCGGCCCGCCGGCCGCCGCCATCCGCGCCATGGGTCTTAAAGATCAGGCCAAAGCCCTCATGGAAAAGGCGGGCGTGCCGATCGTTCCGGGCTATCACGGCGAACGCCAGGACGCGAAATTTCTCCGCGAGAAAGCCTACCAGATCGGCTATCCGGTGCTGATTAAGCCGGCCGCCGGGGGCGGGGGCCGCGGCATGCGTCGCGTCGACAAACATGCCGACTTCGACGCCGCGCTCGAAGGCGCGATGCGCGAAAGCCAATCGGCGTTCGGGATCGGCCGCGTTTTGATCGAAAAATTTATTCCCTCGCCGCGGCACGTCGAAATCCAGATCTTTGCCGACAGCCACGGCAATGCGGTTCATCTCGGCGAGCGGGACTGCTCCGTGCAGCGCCGCCACCAGAAGGTGATCGAGGAGGCACCGGCGCCCGGCATGACGCCGGAGCTCCGCGCGCAGATCGGCGCCGTCGCGGTCGCGGCGGCAAAGGCGGTCGGTTACCGCGGCGCCGGCACCGTCGAATTCGTGGCCGACGGCACGCGCGGGCTTCGACCCGACGGTTTTTGGTTCATTGAGATGAACACGCGGCTCCAGGTTGAACATCCCGTTACCGAAGCGATAACTGGGCTCGATCTCGTCGAGTGGCAATTCCGCATCGCCGCGGACGAAAGGTTGCCGCTGACGCAGAACCATATTCGTTTCGGCGGTCACGCAATAGAGGCGCGCGTTTACGCCGAAGATCCCGAGCGCGGCTTTTTGCCTTCGACGGGAAAAATCGTGGCGCTCGAATTGCCGAAGAATATTCGTGTCGACAGCGGCATCGAACCGGGCGCTGAAGTTACGCCGTTTTACGACGCCTTAATCGCGAAGCTGATCGCTCATGCCGCCACGCGCGAGCTTGCGTTGGCGCAGCTCGACGGGGCGCTCGACGCCACGCTGATCGCAGGCCCGCGCAGCAACGTGCCTTTTCTGACGAATCTTTGCCGTTCCGATGCGTTCCGGCGCGGCGCCGTCGACACTGGCTTCATCGACCGCAATCTTGCAATGCTCGGCGCGGTGCCGCGCGCGCGCGACGCCGCTGCCGCGGCGCTCGGTGTCGTGCATCTTCTCGATGCGGCCGGGGTGCCACGGATGCTTGCGCCCGAACAGGACCTGCCGGAACCGGATTCGCCGTGGGCGGCGCGCGACGGTTTCCAGCTCGACGGCGCGCGCTCTCTCGTGCTGCCCGTAACGATCGATGGCGAGGACGCCGATGCCGTCGTCACTTACGGGAAAGACGGTCCGCACGTCGCAATCGAGGGGATGTTGCCGGCGCGTGACGCAAAGGTCTTCGCCGCCGGCCAAGACGTCTACGTCTTGCGCGGCGGTCGCCAGACCCGCCTGCGTATGAAGGATTTTTCCGAAGGCGCGGCAAACTCCCACGCCGGCGACAATGTCGTCAGAGCGCCCATGCACGGCCGTGTCATGGAGGTTCTTGCCGCCGTCGGCGATCGGGTCGGCTTCGGCCAACGTCTCGCCGTGATCGAAGCTATGAAGATGGAACACACGCTGCGTTCGCCGTTCGCCGCAGTCGTGATCGAGGTTCCTGTGAGTAGCGGGGCGCAGGTCGTAGAAGGCGCCCCCATCATGGTGCTAGAGCGAGTTGAGAAGTCGGCAGAGTAAAAAATGACCCTTCATCTCATCAAGCTTTGCGTCGGCTGCGATGGCATTGGCGATCTCGAGGATTGGATCAAGCAGAAGCTCAAAGCCAAGCGCAAGAACGGCGAAAAACCGGAGCACATCCACAGAACGCGCATGGTGCCCAAGCGCGCCGCCGAGCTAACCGACGGCGGCTCGCTCTATTGGGTCATCCGCGGCGAAATCATGTGCCGCCAGCGCATCCGCGGCATCCGGCCGTTTGTGGACAAGGACGGGATCGGGCGCTGCGGCCTGGTGCTCGATCCCAAAGTGGTGCCGGTCGAGCCGCGGCCTCATCGTGCTTTTCAAGGCTGGCGCTATCTTGCGGCCAAAGACGCCCCGCGCGACCTCGGCAAAGTATCGAAGCGGGCCGCCGCCATGCCGGAATCGATGCGGCGGGAATTGCGGGACCTCGGCCTGATGTGAAGCCGTCTGCGCTGCGATTGCAGCCCCCCTCTTGTCGCATGGCGCACCCGCTCGCTATCGCTTAAATTTGCGCAGCAACCGTGCGGAGCCGGAATAATGATCATTGGCAGCGAGAAAGACGTAACGACGGCGGCGTTGAGCGAACTTAAGCGGACGAAGAACCCGCGTTTGCGGGAAATTTTGTCCGCCCTTGTCCGCCACCTGCACGATTTTGCCCGCGAAGTAAAACTCACCGAGGAGGAATTCCAGGCGGCGATCGGCTACATCGTAGCACTCGGCAAACATACCAACGAAACCCACAACGAAGCCGTGCTGATGTCCGGCTCGCTTGGTTTCTCGACCTTGATTTGCCTCCTCAATAACGGCAACCGCGGGCAAACTGAGACCGATGCAAATCTGCTCGGTCCGTTCTGGCGGATGGATTCGCCGCAGACGCCGAACGGTGCGTCCATCGTGCGCTCGCCGACGCCTGGGCCGGCTTTGTTCGTCGACGCCTGGTTCCGTGACGCCAAGGGCAAGCCGATCGAAGGCGCCGAGGTCGACATTTGGCAATCCTCGCCGGAGGGTTTTTACGAGAACCAGGATCCGGTCCAGGCCGATATGAATCTGCGCGGCAAGTTCACGACCGACAAGGATGGCCATATCGGCTTTCGCAGCGTGAAACCGGCGGGCTATCCCATTCCCATCGACGGGCCGGTCGGCGAATTGCTGCGCGCGCAAGGGCGCCACAATATGCGCCCCGCCCATCTGCATTTTTTGGCCTATAAGCCGGGTTTCAAAACGCTGATCTCGCAGCTCTACGTGCCCGACGACAAACACCTCGAAACCGATGTCCAGTTCGGGGTAACTCGTCACCTGATCGGCAATTATGTCCGCCACACGGAGCCATGCACGAAAGCCGCCGATGTCGAGCTGCCATGGTATTCGCTCGAACATTCCTTCGTGATGGAAAACGGCACAGCGCGCCTGCCGCGGCCGCCGATCACCGGCAAAGCGCAAGGCGAGCGGCCGGCAATTCCGCATCTCGAGCCAGCCGAATGATTTTGAGGACGTCGTGGCCGGACTTCCGGCCAGCTACGTCGTTCTGCCGTGGCGCGCCGGAGAAGAGAAACGGTGATGCCCGCAACGAGGCGCGGGCATGACGAGAAAAAAGAGGGAGGGAACAACATGTTGCGTCGGACTGTGCTTAAGGGAATCGCGGCGACCGCAGCGGGCGGATTGTTCGCCCGTTCCGCGGTGGCGGATACGCCACTCAAAATCGGCATCAGCATCCCGCTCACCGGAGCCGGCTTCAATGCGGTGGGACGGCAACTGCAAACCGCGCTCAAGCTCTACATGCAGCAGCACGGCGACACGGTGGCCGGGCGCAAGATCGAACTCGTCATCCGCGACGATGGCGGCGTCGCCGACAATGCGCGCCGCCTCATCCAGGAGATGATCGTCGACGAGAAGGTCGACATGCTCGGCATCGGCATCACGCCGACAGCGCTCGCGATTGCGCAGCTGGCGACCGAAGCCAAAAAGGCCACGCTGGTGATGAGTTCGGGCGCCTCGATTACGACCGCGAAGTCTCCTTACTTCGTGCGTGCGGGTTTCATCTTGTCCCCGCAATCGTGGATTCTGGCCGAGTGGGCGGCCAAGAACGGCAGCAAACGCGTCGTCACTCTGGTCAACGACTGGGCCCCGGGCGTCGAAGCGGAAACAGCCTTCACTACGCGTTTCAAGCAAGTCGGCGGCGAGATCGTGGACTCGATCCGTATTCCGCTCGCCAACCCTGACTTCGCGCCGTTTTTGCAGCGTGTCGGCGATCTCAAGCCCGATACGGCCTTTATCTATTTCCCCGGCACCCAGGCGCCGATTTTCGCCAAGCAATTTGCCGAGCGGGGCTTAGGCAAATCCGGTGTCAAAGTTATCGGGCCGGGCGATCTGACCGACGACGACGATCTCAACAATATGGGCGATCAGATGCTCGGCATGATCACCGCCGGACCCTATTCCGCCGCCCACGATTCCGCGTTTAACAAGGCCTATGTGGCGGCGATAGAAAAGGCGAGCGGCTTCCGTCCCGATTTCGTGTCGCTCGGCGCCTATGACGGCCTGCATTTGGTCTACGAGGCGCTCAAGAAGACCGGCGGCAATTCCGACGGCGACGCGCTCATTGCGGCAATGAAGGGCATGGCCTGGGAAAGTCCACGCGGCCCGATCTCGATCGACCCGGATACGCGCGACATCGTCAGCAATATCTACATCCGCAAGGTCGTGAAGACCGACGGGCAGCTCTGGAGCGAAGAGTTCGAGACGTTCCCGAACGTCAAGGATCCGATGAAAATGGCGGCGAAATAGGACCGGGGTCTCGCCTAGAGCGCAATCCTTTCAAATTGAATCGATTGGAGGCTCTAGGTTTTTGGTCGGGCATGATCTTTTCGGAAAATCGGTTTCCACTTTTCCGGATCGTGCCTTAGACCGCCACATTGTCGATCAGCCGCGTCATTCCGAGCCGCGCTGCGACGAGAAGCCGGATCGGCTCGCGACCGCGTCCGGTGAGCGGCGCGAGCGTATCGGAATGTCGCGCCTCCAGGTAATCCAGGGAAAACCCGGCCTGTGCAACGGCATTGCGGCCTTTTTCGAGAGCGGCCTCAATCGGGACCCCGGCGGCGATCATCCCGGCGCAGTCCTTTAGCACGCGATAGAGCGCGGGCGCGGCTCGCCGTTCGCCTGGCGACAAGTAGCGATTGCGTGAGGAGAGTGCCAGGCCGTCGCGCTCGCGCACGATCGGCGCTCCAACGATTCGTGTCTGCAGGCCAAGGTCGCGAACAAGCTGCGTAACCATTTTGAGCTGCTGGTAATCCTTCTCGCCGAACAGGGCGATGTCCGGCTCGCATTGGATCAGGAGCTTGGCGACCACGGTCGCCACGCCGGGGAAAAACCGCGGGCGAACAGCGTCTTCCAGTCCGGCCGTGGCCACCCCTTCCGGCACGATCCGCGTAGCGAAGCCTTCCGGGTACATCGTTTCAAAATCCGGCGACCAAACCAGGTCGACTTTGAGCTTTGCCAAGGCCGTAAGATCGGCAGCAAAGGTCCGCGGATAGGTGGAAAGGTCCTCGTTGGCGGCAAACTGGGTCGGATTGACGAAAATGGAGACGATAACCCGATCGGCACGCCGTAGTGCGACGCGAACAAGGGAAAAATGTCCCTGGTGCAGCGCGCCCATCGTCGGCACCAGCGCAATGTTGTCGCCGCGTGCTCGCAGTGCCGCCACGGCGCGCCGCAGCGCCGGCAATTTGCGGATGACGAGCGGACGATGGCGCGTTCGTTTGGAAATTTTCTTCATGAAGTTGCCGCGCGAGCACACTTGAATGAGTTTCGTCGAAGCATCGCGTCGTTTACGATTAACTTATTTCACCGGATGTTGTATCTTGACGCCTCGCGTTGCAGAACCGAGAAGTGATCGCAACGCAGGGGTTGCGTTTCATGCTGATGCAGGCGGAGCTCGGCAAGCCCTTTTCGGCGCATGTCATAGTCCTCGGCAACGAAAAAGGCGGCTCCGGGAAGTCGACCACGGCCATGCACGTCGCCGTGGCGCTGCTTCAGGCCGGCCAGCGGGTCGCCACGATCGATCTCGATTCCCGGCAAAAGAGCTTTACTCACTACATCGACAATCGGCGCGATTGGGCCGCGCGGACCGGCATAAGACTGGAGATTCCGGTGCACTATTGCGTTGCACGCGGTTGCGGCACGCGGCTCGATGAGATTGAGGCGCAGGAATTCGCCGCCTTCGCCCGGGCCGTGAGTGCCGTGGAACAGAATCATGACTTCGTCGTCATCGATACGCCCGGCGCCGATTCTTACATGATGCGTCTTGCCCATTCGATGGCGGATACGCTGATCACGCCCTTAAACGACAGTTTCCTCGACTTCGACGTGCTTGGCACGATCGATCCGATCTCGTTCGAGGTCGCCGGCGTCAGCCACTATGCCGAAATGGTTCGCGAAGCGCGCCGTCAGCGCCGCCGGGTCGACGGCGGCCTCACCGATTGGATTGTGGTGCGCAATCGGCTCTCGACGCTCGGTTCGCGCAATCGCCGGCTGGTCGGAGAGGGGGTCGAAGCGCTCGCCAGGCAACTTGGCTTCCGCGCGGTCGATGGTTTCGCGGAGCGTGTCGTCTATCGCGAATTCTTCCCGCGGGGACTGACGGCGCTCGACGACCTCAACGAAGATACTTTGGGCTTGCGGCCCAATATTTCGCATGCGACGGCGCGCGACGAAGTCAAAACCATCATTGATGCGCTGCGCCTGCCGATCGACGAACGCGGCAAGCGCCGCGCCACGGCGCGCGCCGAATGGATCGCCGCCGCCGACAGGCCGCCCGAGAGCTACGATCTGCTCGCCGATTGAGCGCGCACCGGCCTGTGGGCCATTGCGCGGCGCGCCGGAGAGGGCCACCTTATGACCGGGGATGGGCTACCTTAAGTCGCGACTTGAGGTCTCCGCGATGAGCAATGGCAGCGAGCATAGGCCTGCGCCGGCCCGCCAGGAGAGCGCCCAGTCGAAAGCGGATGCGGTTGCGTCGCCGCGGGCCGAAATCGATCGCTTTATCGATCAAGTCAAAGCGCTTGGTCCTGCGGCCGAACCGGGGCGGCGCGGCCGGTTGATCTTTGCGCTTGACGCCACGATGAGTCGGCAGCCGACCTGGGACCAGGCCTGCAAGCTCCAGGCGGACATGTTCCGTGAAGCGGCGGCTGTCGGCGGCCTCGACATTCAGCTCGTCTACTATCGCGGCTTGTCGGAGTGCCGCGCCTCGCCCTGGCTCGCCGAAGCGGATCGGCTCGGCGCGCTGATGACCGGGATCGACTGCCGCGGCGGTCACACCCAGATCGCCAAAGTTCTTGCCCATGCCCGGCGCGAAAACGACAGGCGCAAGGTCGCCGTATTGGTCTTCATCGGCGACGCGATGGAGGAATCGCTCGACGACCTATGCGCGCGCGCCGGCGAGCTTGGCTTGCGCAATGTGAAGGCCTTCATGTTCCAGGAAGGCTACGACCCGGCCTGCGAGCGGGCCTTCCGCGAAATCGCTCGTCTGACGGGCGGGGCGTTCTGCCGCTTTGCGCCGGGCGCCGCCCACGAACTCGCCGAACTCTTGCGCGCGGCGGCAGCCTATGCCGCCGGTGGGCTCAAGGCGCTTGCCGATCTCAAATCATCCAGCACCGGCGCGGTCAGGCTGATCGAGCAGCTGAAATAGCCATGCCGGAAATCCTGCTTGGGCTTGTCGTCCTTCTCCTGTTGATGTGGGCCGCCAACGCTTTCGCCAAGGCCGATCCCAAACAGGCCGCCCGCATTTTGCGGGCCATCGCCGGCGGCGCCGCGCTGGTGCTGGCGGTGTTTCTCCTATTCCGCGGCGAGATCGGCGTAGCGATCCCCATCGGCCTGTTCGGCCTCGGTCTATTCGGATGGGTGTCCCTGCCGGCGATTTTCGGAGCGCAAACACAACGAAGCACGGGCCAAGCCTCGCGCGTTCGCACGGCGTTTCTGGAAATGGAGCTCGATCACGACAGCGGCAAGATGCACGGCCGTGTCCTTGCCGGCAGTCAACAAGGCGCCTTCCTCGACGCGCTGGACCGTGCGACGCTTGTGAAATTATTGGGCGAGATCGACGGCGACAGCCGCGATCTACTTGCAACTTATCTTGACCGCAGGGAACCCGGCTGGGGTGAACACGCGCAGCGTGATGCGGACGCGGGCGGCGGGACGCGGCGCGCTGCCACCGGAAAAATGACTGAAGAGGAGGCCTATCAGATCCTTGGCATTCAGGGTGGGGCGAGCGCGGAGGAGATCACGCGTGCGCACCGGTCGCTGATGAAGAAACTGCATCCCGACCAAGGGGGGACGACGTATCTCGCGGCCCGCATCAATGAGGCCAAGGATGTTCTGCTTCGCCGCCATCGCTGAGGTACTCCATACGATCCTCGCGTGGTCTTCTGTCCTTCGCTGACGCTCCCGGCTTTTGAGGCGACTTATTTTAAGCGCCTCAGGACCCGTTGATCGGGTTTCTTATTGGAGAGGATTTTCAGGTGGTGGCGGCTGGCATTGCAGCATCCTCACGCAACGATCACTTCGAGACACATTCCGATCTTTCGGATCCTAGAGCGCATCGTTTCAAATCGAATCGATGGCGGCTCTTCGTATTTCATGGGGCATGCTTTTCGGAAAACCATGCCTTAGTCCTTCAACGCCATGCATGCGAAGTCGCTGCGCTTGAGCGTGCGGCATGCGGCCTCGGCCGTGGTCTTGTCGAATCCGGCAAATCGGGCGCGGTAGAGCGCTCTGTCGCCCTTCTGGACTTTTTCCGTGAAGGGGTCCTTGGAGGCGAGCGCCGCATGCGCTTTGACCTGCGCGGCGCTTAGGTGCCGTTTGGCTTCGTCCTCGTCGTCAAAAGCGCCGATCTGGATCATCCAGCCGCTATGCGTGGGGAGGGACTCCACGGCGCGGACGGAAGCCGGCTGCGCGGTGACCGGTTCTGCCGTAACGATGTCGGCCGCCGCAGGTTCGATCTGCGCCGGCTGTAGTCGCGCCGGTGCACTTTCGACGGGTTTTGCAACAGGATTTACCGGTGTCGGTTCGGCGACCACCGGAGCCGATACGGAACTTGCCGCTTGCGGCGCGATTTGCGTCGCGTTTTGGGCCGAAGGCGCGGACGCGTTCAAGTCCACGGCCGGCGCGGTGGATGCGATTTCGGCGTGAATCTGAGGTGCCGCCGGAGCCGACGCTTGCGAAAGCGCGGCGGGTCGCGGGATTGCCGCTGGCAAAGGAGCCGTCGGTTGCGGCGCCGGGGCCGCAACGGGCACCAGAGCCGGCATCGGCACAAGCGATGCGGTTTGCACCGGGGCGGTTCGATAAGAGACGGTCCTCACCAAGAGCGGCCGTATCGGATCGTTCGAGCCGGCTGCCACAGATGCCGTTGCCGTTACATGCTGCTCGGCGGCTGTAGGATGGTCGGCCCGCGGGAGCGTCGGCGACTTTGTCGGCGCGTCGTCGCGCCGGTCGGCCACTTCGGCGATCATCGGCGCGGTGCGCCGCAGCGCCGCCTCCTTGAGATGCGCGCCGATCAGTTCGCGCATGCGCGCGTCGCGTTCGGAGCCCGAGGGACCCCCCAAGACCACGGCAACGAGGTAACGTCCGTCACGATGGACCGATGTGAGCAGATTGAAGCCGGAAGCGTGGGTAAATCCGGTCTTGATGCCATCCACCCCCTCGACCGCTCCGAGAAGGTGGTTGTGGTTGCGCATCGCCTCGCCGTGATAGACGAAGGATTCGGTCGAAAAATATTTATAGTACCGCGGGAACCGCTCCTGAATCGCGCGGCCGAGAAGAGCTTGATCGCGGGCGGTAGTAATCTGGTCGTCGTCCGGCAGGCCTGACGCATTCACGTAGGTGGTGCGCGACATGCCGAGCGCACGAGCCTTCTGCGTCATCAATTTGGCGAAACTTTCCTCATCCCCGCCGAGATTTTCCGCGACCGCAACCGCTGCATCGTTGGCCGACTTGGTGACGATGCCTTTGATAGCATCCTCGACAGTGATGATTTGACCGGGCTTGAGATCGAGCTTGGTCGGAGACTGCTCAGACGCGTGTTCCGAAATTTTGAGAGGGCTATCGAGTTTCAACTTGCCGGCGTCGAGGCGCTCAAACAAGAGATAGAGCGTCATGACCTTCGTTAGAGAGGCCGGATGACGCGAAGCATCGGCACTGGTGGCTTGCAGCACCGCGCCGCTGTTGCCGTCCACAACGATCGAGGAATAGGGCGGCGAATAATCTTCTTCCCGCCGAGCGTGGCGATGGCCGTGGCCGGCATGCGCGTAACGGGCGTTATGCGAATAATGGACGTGGAGCCGATGGTGACGTCGTGCATCGGCGACATCGCTGGAAACGGTGAGCACCGCTGCGAGCGCAGCGATCGCCAAGAAGCAATAACGAAGCCCGTGGCGGGCCCCGAAATCCATCCATGTCATGACGTAACCCCGTCCCTAACCGCGCCTAACCCCGCGAGGCGACCCCTCTTATTTGCCGTTCTAGGAGCCGTGTTCGTCGTCCAGCCGCCGATTCGGCCAAATTTCGCCGGGAGACAAACAGCGCCCCAAATCCGGTTGTTACCCCTACAACTCGATCAAGCAGGTTAGGTAAACGCGGTTGCGAAAGGGTTAAGTCAACGCCGCGGCACCCATCCCGTTGCCGTTTTTGTGCAGCGCACTATCATTATCATCGATGCTGCAAACGGCCTTTTCAAGGCAAGGAACCTTCCTGGAAGCGACCCTGTGCGTCCCGGCGCAACAGGGGGCCCCGGCTTCGACGCGGCATCCCCGGGGGCAGACGCCAAAAAAGCGGAAATCCGGTCGGTGAAGGCGTGCGAGGCGGCGTTCAATTCGCGCCGCGGCCGACGTCGATGTCGCGCGAAAAAGCGTAAGCCGTTCGGGGGACCTGTCGGCCGCCCGTCCGGCTTCGGAATCATCTTGTCCTTCGCGCGGCGGCAGCCTTATTTGAGCCAGTCTCCGGCGCTTCCAAGGGCGCGCAGGCCGGTCTATCGATTCGACGTGCGATCCGCGCTAGCTTTGCGTGGCTGTCTGGAGTTGAGCGAATTCTCGAAGTCAAACGAAGTTTCGGAAGTTGAACGAACCAATGCCGCCGATTGACGTTAGACCTCGTGTACCGCCTCCCCGCCTGGCGGACGACGATCGTAAGCGCAAAGGCGATGGCGCGCCGGGGACCGGGGTCATCACCAAGACGAGGCCGCAGACGAAGCGGCCGAACCTCTATCGTGTTTTGCTGCTCAACGACGACTACACTCCGATGGAGTTCGTGGTGCATGTGCTCGAGCGCTTCTTCAACAAGGATCACGAAACGGCGCATCGGATCATGATGCACGTGCATCAACACGGTATCGGCGAATGCGGGGTCTTCACCTACGAGGTGGCGGAAACCAAAGTGACGCAGGTTATGGACTTTGCCCGAAAACATCAGCATCCTTTGCAATGCATCATGGAGAAGAAGTGATTCCCGGGGGAAGCGTCCAATACAAACGATGAGAAGTTGAAATGCCTACATTCTCGCGCAACCTTGAACAGTCGCTCCATCGGGCGCTGGCGCTCGCCAACGAACGCCACCACGAATATGCGACGCTCGAGCATCTGCTCCTTGCGCTGATCGAGGATCAGGACGCAGCCGCCGTCATGCGGGCGTGCAATGTCGATCTGGAAAAATTGCGTCGCAGTCTCATCGCCTACCTCGAATCCGAACTGGACAACCTGGTGACCGACGGGGCGGAGGACTCCAAGCCGACCGCCGGATTTCAGCGCGTCATCCAGCGTGCGGTCATTCACGTTCAGTCATCCGGCCGCGAGGAAGTCACCGGCGCCAATGTACTGGTTGCGATATTCGCCGAGCGCGAAAGCCATGCCGCCTATTTCCTGCAAGAGCAGGACATGACGCGTTACGACGCGGTCAACTATATCAGCCACGGCATCGCCAAGCGGCCCGGCCTCTCGGAAGCGCGTCCGGTGCGCGGCGCCGACGAAGATGCCGACGCGAAATCCGGCGACGAACCGAAGAAGAAGGGCGATGCGCTCGACGCCTATTGCGTTAACCTCAACAAGAAGGCGCGCGAAGGCAAGATCGATCCGCTGATCGGCCGCGAGGCGGAAATCAACCGCACCATTCAGGTGCTGTGCCGGCGGCAAAAGAACAATCCGCTCTTTGTCGGCGAAGCGGGCGTTGGCAAGACCGCCATCGCCGAGGGACTCGCGCGCCGCATCGTGCATGGCGAGGTGCCTGACGTTCTGCGCAACGCTACCGTCTTCGCGCTCGACATGGGTACGCTGCTTGCCGGCACGCGCTATCGCGGCGACTTCGAGGAGCGGCTGAAGCAGGTCATCAAGGAGCTCGAAGCCTATACGGGCGCGATTCTGTTCATCGACGAAATCCACACCGTGATCGGCGCCGGCGCGACGTCCGGTGGCGCCATGGACGCATCGAATTTACTCAAGCCTGCTCTGGCGTCCGGCACGGTGCGCTGCATCGGCTCGACGACCTACAAGGAGTATCGCCAGTATTTCGAAAAGGATCGGGCGCTGGTCCGCCGTTTTCAGAAGATCGACGTCAATGAGCCGACCATCCCCGACGCCATCGAAATCCTCAAGGGGCTAAAGCCCTATTTCGAGGACTATCACAAGCTCAAGTATACGAGCGATGCCATCAAGGCGGCGGTCGAACTCTCCTCGCGCTACATCCACGACCGCAAGCTGCCCGACAAGGCCATTGACGTGATCGACGAGTCAGGCGCGGCGCAAATGCTGCTGCCGGAAAACAAGCGCAAGCGGACCATCGGGCTCAAGGAAATCGAGACGACGATCGCCACCATGGCGCGCATTCCGCCGAAAGCGGTGTCGAAGGACGATGCCGAGGTCCTGCGCAATCTCGAAGAGACGCTCAAGCGCGTGGTCTACGGGCAGAACAAGGCGATCGAAGCGCTGGCGGCTTCGATCAAGCTTGCCCGCGCCGGCTTGCGCGAGCCGGAAAAGCCGATCGGCTGCTATCTGTTCTCGGGCCCGACCGGCGTCGGCAAGACCGAAGTGGCGAAACAACTTGCGGCCACGCTCGGCGTCGAGCTCATCCGTTTCGACATGTCGGAATATATGGAGCGCCATACCGTATCGCGGCTCATCGGCGCGCCGCCCGGCTATGTCGGGTTCGACCAGGGCGGGCTGCTTACCGACGGCGTCGACCAGCATCCGCATTGCGTGCTGCTGCTTGACGAGATCGAAAAGGCGCATCCGGATTTGTTCAATGTGCTGCTGCAGATCATGGATCACGGCAAGCTGACCGACCACAACGGCAAGCAGGTCGACTTCCGCAACGTCATCCTGATCATGACCACCAATGCCGGGGCTTCGGACCTGGCGCGGGCGGCCTTCGGCTTCACGCGCACCAAGCGCGAGGGCGACGACATGGAGGCGATCACGCGGCTGTTTGCGCCCGAGTTCCGCAACCGGCTCGACGCGATCATCACCTTTGCGCATCTGCCGCCCGAGATCATCGCCATGGTGGTCGAGAAATTCGTGCTGCAGCTCGAAGCGCAGCTCGCCGATCGCGATGTCACGATCGAGTTGACCGACGAGGCGACTAAGTGGCTGATCGCGAACGGCTACGACGAACTGATGGGCGCGCGGCCGATGGCCCGCGTGATCCAGGAGCACATCAAGAAGGGGCTCGCCGAGGAAGTCCTGTTCGGCCGCCTCAAGGGCGGCGGCCATGTGCGCGTCATCGTCCTCACCGACGAAGCCGGCAACAGCAAGCTCAGTTTCGACTATCCGGACGGTCCGGTGAAGCCGCGGCCGGAGAAACTGCCCGAGCCGCGGCGCGCCAAGCCGAAGCGGCGCTCTTCGCCGCGGCGCAAGCCGCCGGGGGGCGGCGACGACACGCCGCCGCGGCGCGGCACTGTTCCGAAGGTGCCGCTCGTCAAGGTGTGAGGAATTTTCACCGGCGGGCGGTCAATTCACCCGCCGGTATCGTCTCAATTCGCGGACAAACCAGACGGCAAGCAAAGGCAGCGCGGCGGCGGTCGCGAGAAAGAGCGGCTGGGCGCCGGCGCGATCGATGACGAGCGCGCCGGCCGCGACGCCGGCCGTCTGCCCGATGTAGAGCGCGGACGAGAACAGGCCCACGGCAGTGCCGCGCGCTTGCGGCGTCATTTGCGTGGCGTTGGTCTGCAGCGTGTTGTGCAGCATGTAGAAGCCGAGCCCGATGGCCGTCGTCGCGATGGGCGCGAGCCACCAGACTGGCGCCGTGGCCAGCACGACATAGGCCGCCGCGAGAATGAAACCGCCGGCAATGGCAAGCCCGCTCTGGCCGAGCCGATAGACGAACAGTTTGACCAGTCCGGCAAAGAGCAGGCCGCCGATGCCGAAACAGGCGACGATGGCGCCAACGAGCGAGAAACTCAGGCCGAAGCCGAGGCGGAGATAAGCGCCGATATAAGCGAAGGCTCCCCAGGCCAGCGCGCCCTCGATGAAGCCGGCGATGATGACGACGCGCGCGAAAGGATTGGAAAGAACGGCGCTATAGCCACCGATGAAGCCTTTCGCGCTATGCGTGCCGGACTTGCGGGTCTGCGGGTTGACGGCGAGCTCCAAGAACAGGCCCGCGGCCGACAGCGCGAAGAGGCCGGCGAGCACGAAGAACACATTGCGCCAGCCGAGGAGGTCGCCCAGAACGCCGCCAGCCGCTTGCCCAAACAACTGTCCGAGAATTTGACCCGAGATGAATCGCCCCAAGATCTGCTGCAAGCGGTCGTGCGGGGCGACGTCGCCGACATAGGCCATTGCGATGGGGATGACCCAGCCGGCGGCCGCGCCGGTGGCAAGCCGCGCCAAGGCCAGTTGCGGTAAGGTCGACGCGGTTCCGCAAATTGCCACCAGCGCCGCGCCGATGGCGCAAGTCAGCGCAACGGTCCGATATTTGCCGAACCGGTCGCTGAGCGGGCCGATGACGAGTTGGACGGAGCCGTGGGTCACGGCATAGGCGGTCACCACCATGGCGGCCAAGCCCACGGTGGTATGCAGATCGGCCGCAATCTGCGGCAGGAGCGAGTCCATGACCCGGACCTGCGCTTGACTGGCAAAACCCGCGACCGCAAGGAGCGCAATCGCGCGCGTCGGCGTCTTAGGCGGCGTTTTGGCGGGTGGAACGATCGCTGGCGAATAGAGCACGGGGGAAGGTTGACCTTGAGCTTATTGGAGCCGGACGGCGCGGAAGCGCTGGCGGCGTTGACACTCTGCGGGGCACAGGCTTTCTAACCCGCACCAAAGTGACGCGACAATGATCGAAAACAGATACCAGCCGTCCGAAGTTGAGCGGCGCATTTACGCTGCTTGGGAAGCTGCCGGCGCTTTCCGCGCCGGCAGGCCGGAGCGCGCCAAGGCCGCGCCCTATTGCATGGTCATCCCGCCGCCAAACGTCACCGGCTCCCTGCATATGGGCCATGCGCTCAACAACACGCTGCAGGACATCCTCTGCCGGTTCGAGCGCATGCTCGGCAAGGACGTGCTGTGGCAGCCGGGAACTGATCATGCCGGCATCGCCACCCAAGCGGTGGTCGAGCGCCAGCTCATGGAACGGCAGGAGCCGAATAGCCGCGCCATGGGCCGCGAGGCGTTCATCAAGCGCGTCTGGGAGTGGAAGGCGGAATCGGGCGGCACGATCATTAGCCAGCTCAAGCGGCTCGGCGCCTCCTGCGACTGGTCGCGCGAGCGCTTCACCATGGATGAGGGCCTGTCGCGCGCGGTGCTCAAAGTCTTCGTTGCGCTCTACCGCGAAGGCCTCATCTACAAGGACAAGCGGCTCGTCAACTGGGATCCCAAGCTGAAGACGGCGATTTCCGATCTCGAAGTCCAGCAAGTCGAAACCAAAGGCCAGCTTTGGCACATCAAATATCCGATCGAAGGCAGCGACGATTTCATCGTCGTCGCGACGACGCGGCCCGAAACCATGCTCGGCGACGTGGCGGTCGCGGTGCATCCGCACAACGAACGGCTCAAGCATCTGATCGGCAAGACCGCGATTGTGCCACTTGCGGATCGTCCCGTTCCTATTGTTGGGGACGAATATGCTGATCCTGAAAAGGGTACTGGTGCGGTCAAAATTACACCAGCGCACGATTTTAATGATTATGAGGTTTGGCAGCGTCACCGGTACGATAGCACGTGGCGATATCCACCAATCAACGTGTTCGCGCCTGATGGAAGTCTGCTGCTTGATCCTAATATTGATTTTAAGCGAGGCAATCCGACTGCAGAGAGGTTACGGACGATTAAGGAATATAACGGCCTTGACCGATTTCTGGTTCGCAGAAAGATCGTCGAAAGACTCCAAGCGCTGGAGCTTATAGATAAGATAGAGCCACACACATATGCTGTTCCGCACGGGGATCGATCAAATGCGGTTATTGAGCCGTATCTCACTGATCAGTGGTATGTCGACGCAAAGAAACTAGCAAAGCCGGCAATTGAAGCCGTTCGCGCTGGTCAGACAAAATTTGTGCCTTCACAATGGCAGGCGACATTTTTCAATTGGATGGAAAACATCCAACCGTGGTGTATTTCGAGACAGATTTGGTGGGGCCACCAAATACCTGCTTGGTATGGATTCAAGATCAACGAGAATCGGCAAATCCTTCTTGGGAGCAGTAATGAATTCAAGCAAATTTATGTACCGTTTGTTGCAGAATCACAGGACGAAGCGCTCGAACTAGCGCGCAAGTATTACAGCGTCTCCGATGTGGCGCTTGCCGCAAACGATCGCGAAGCACTTGATTGTATAGACCACGCTAAAGGTACCAAATTCGCAATTTGGCGCGATCCCGACGTACTCGATACTTGGTTCTCCTCGGCGCTGTGGCCGTTCTCGACGCTTGGCTGGCCCGACCAAACGCCAGAGCTGAAACGCTTCTATCCCACCAGCGCGCTCGTCACCGGCTTCGACATCATCTTCTTCTGGGTCGCGCGCATGATGATGATGGGGCTGCATTTCATGAAAGAAGTGCCGTTCCGCGACGTCTATATCCATGCGCTGGTGCGCGACGAGCGCGGCCAGAAAATGTCGAAGTCGAAGGGCAACATCATCGATCCGCTGCAAGTGATCGACGAATACGGCGCCGACGCCTTGCGCTTCACGCTCGCAGCCATGGCGGCGCAGGGACGCGATATCAAATTGTCAGCGCAGCGCGTCGAAGGCTATCGCAATTTCGCGACTAAGCTCTGGAATGCGGCGCGCTTTGCCGAAATCAATCAATGCAAGATAGTCGAAGGTTTTGATCCCTACTCAGTGAAAATATTGGTCAATAAATGGATTATCACGCAGTTTGGAGACACGCTCGGCAACCTTGAAAAGGCTTTGGACGATTACCGCTTCAATGATGCTGCCAACAGCATCTATCAGTTTGTTTGGAGCTTGTACTGTGATTGGTATTTAGAGCTCACCAAACCAATTTTCGTGGGGCTGGACGAAGAAGCCAAACGCGAAACTAGAGCGACGGTTGCCTACATCCGTGATCAAATCTTGAAGGCCTTGCACCCGTTCATGCCATTTGTCACGGAAGAGCTTTGGTGTGTGACAGAAAGCGGGCGCCAAGAGCCTATGCTTGCGCTTTCCAAATGGCCAAGTGAGCAGCCTCATTTTTCGGATGCACATGAAGAGGTGGGCTGGCTCATCGAGCTTGTAAGCGCCATTCGTTCAGTGCGCGTCGAAATGAACGTGCCGGCAGGCTCGTTGATTCCACTCGATCTGATAAATCCATCGGAGACGACGCTAAAAAGAGCAAGAATTTGGGATGACGCGTTAAATCGGCTAGCGAGAATATCAGGGACTTTCACTCGCTCGGCCCCGCAGCCGGCATCCGTACAGCTTGTCGTTGGAGGCGAAGTCGTAGCCCTTCCGCTCAAAGGCATCATCGATCTCGCTGCCGAGCGCGCCCGTCTCGCCAAGGAAATGGCGAAGTGCGACGCCGACATCGCGCGCGTCGACGCCAAGCTCGGCAATCCCAATTTCGTGGCGCGCGCGCCGGAAGACGTGGTCGAGGAAGAGAAGGAAAAGCGCGAAGAGGCGCGAGCGCGTAAAGCCAAGATCGCCGAAGCCTTGCAGCGGCTCGAAGGGGCGGTTTGAGTTGATCGCATGAGGATATTTGTCGCCGGTGCGAGCGGCGCCATCGGCCGGCGGCTCACGCCGCTATTGCTTGCCGCAGGCCACAGCGTCACCGGCATGACGCGTCACCGGGAAACTGCACGCGCGCTCGAAGCGGACGGTATTATCGCGGTCACCGTCGACGTGTTCGACGCCGGCGCGCTTAAGCGCGCCGTGGTGAACGCCGAGCCGGACGTCATCATCCACCAATTGACAGATCTGCCTCGCGCCCTCGACAACGAGGCCCAGCTTAGTGCGGCTTATCCACGCAATGCGCGCATTCGCATCGAGGGCACGCGCAACCTCATCGCCGCCGCGCAGGCTGCCGCGGCGCGACGGCTCATCGTGCAAAGCATCGCCTTCGGCTATGCGCCCGGTGGCGAGCCCCATTCCGAAGCCGATCCGCTCAATGTCGCGGACGGTCCTCGCGCGGTCACGGTGCAGGCCGCCGCGGAGATGGAGCGCCAGGTGCTGATCTCGGGAATGGAGTCGATCGTGCTGCGTTACGGCTTCTTCTACGGTCCCGGCACATGGACCGACGGGCCAAGCCGCAAGCCGCCGGTGCATGTCGATGCCGCCGCCCACGCCGCGTTGCTGGCGGTGACGCGGGGCGCGACTGGCGTCTACAACATTGCCGACGCCGATAGCACCGTTTTAATTACGAAGGCTCGCACCGAACTTGGCTTCGATCCGGCTTTCAGGTTGCCGCCTTGAAAGGCTTGCTGAGGAAGCGCGAGTCCTTCAGCCCATAGCGCCACGGTCTTTCCACCGCTTTGGTGATCCCGATGCGCGGCCCGGCGACGATGTCGACCGCGCCGGTTCGCGCCAAAAGCTCAAACGGCGGTTCGTCCAGAGCCAGGCCGTCATGTGCTCCGGTGATTCCCAGCGCTTCGCAGACGCGGCCGGGACCGGAGCAAAGCAGCCGTACATCGGAAAGGCCGCGCCGCCGGCGCATGCGCGGCAGTCCGGCGCTAGGTTCGAGCGCCCGGATCAAAACGGCGCTGGCCGAGCCTTCGGCTTCGCAGACGAAGTTGAGGCACCAGTGGATGCCGTAAGAGCGGTAGACATAGGCATAGCCGGGCGGGCCGAACATGATCGAATTGCGTGCCGTCGGGCCGCGAAAGCTATGCGCCGCCGGGTCGGTATGGTGGTACGCCTCGACTTCGACCAGCCGACCTCCCACGCCATTGAACAGGAGCGTCACGCCGATCAGGTCTGGCGCGACTTCATGGACGCTGCGGCGGAAGAAAGCTTTGGTCAGGCGCTTGGGCACGGCTGATCGTCGCAAGCGATGAACCTTTTGGTAAATCGCTGATTAACAACATAGCTTTCGGTGCAGTGAATCTGTGGCTTTGCGGACACAGCGATACAACATTTAATCTTACCACCGTGCAATCACCGCGAGTGCCCCTTTTTAGCCATAGGATTTCTCGACACCGAAGTTCGCGCGATTATTCTGTCGGGCGGACCGTCGCCTGAAGGCGTTGTGTGAGTAAACCCGAGACTCGAACGGCAACGACTGTTCAGGATCGGATGGGAGGAGCGAGGGGCCGGTTTGGCCCGCTTTATTTTGATGGACGCGAAATCGGACTTGAAATTGCGGCTGCCAAGCCGCCACGCCACCGAAGGCGCCGATCGCGCGCCCCACCGCGCGTTCTATTACGCCATGGGGCTGACGCGCGAGCAAATCCATCAACCCTTCGTCGGCGTGGCTACATGCTGGAACGAGGCGGCGCCCTGCAACATCGCGCTGATGCGCCAGGCTCAGGCGGTGAAGCTCGGGGTCGCGTCCGCGGGCGGCACGCCGCGCGAATTCTGCACCATTACCGTGACCGACGGCATCGCAATGGGCCATGCCGGCATGAAGTCGTCGTTGCCCTCGCGCGAAGTGATCGCCGATTCGGTGGAATTGTCGGTGCGCGGCCATTCTTATGACGCGTTGATCGGGGTCGCCGGCTGCGACAAGTCGCAACCCGGCATGATGATGGCGATGTGCCGCCTCAACGTGCCGTCGATCTACATCTATGGCGGCTCGATCCTGCCCGGCACCTTCAAAGGGGCTCCGGTTACCATCCAGGACGTCTACGAGGCGGTCGGTAAGCACTCGATCGGCGCGATGTCGGACGCCGATCTGGAGACGCTCGAACAAAATGCCTGCCCCTCGGCCGGCGCGTGCGGTGCACAATTCACCGCCAATACGATGGCGACGATTTCCGAGGCGATCGGGCTTGCTTTGCCCTATTCGGCCGGCGCGCCGGCGCCTTACGAGATTCGCGACAAGTTTTGCGCGCTTGCGGGCGAAATGATCATGGATCTTTTGGCCAAGAACATCCGCCCGCGCGACATCATTACCCGCAAAGCGCTGGAAAATGCGGCGGCCGTCGTCGCCGCGACCGGCGGCTCGACCAATGCCGCCCTGCATCTACCCGCAATTGCCAACGAATGTGGCGTGAAGTTCGACCTTTTCGACGTCGCTGAAATCCTGAAAAAGACACCTTATATCGCGGATTTAAAGCCATCCGGCCGTTATGTCGCCAAAGACATGTTCGAAGCTGGGGGCGTTCCGCTGCTGATGAAGACCCTGCTCGACCATGGCTTCCTGCACGGCGACTGCCTCACGGTCACCGGGCGGACGATCGCCGAGAACCTGAAATCGGTGAAGTGGAACCCCGATCAGGCCGTCATTTGGCCCGCCGACAAGCCGATCCTGCCCACCGGCGGCGTCGTCGGACTGAAAGGCAATCTCGCGCCCGACGGTGCCATCGTGAAAGTTGCCGGCATGGAGCGCCTGCGATTTTCCGGTCCGGCGCGGTGCTTTGACGGCGAAGAAGCGTGTTTCGAGGCGGTGAAGAACAAGAAGTACAAGGAAGGCGACGTGTTGGTCATCCGCTACGAGGGCCCCAAAGGCGGCCCCGGCATGCGCGAAATGCTTTCGACGACGGCCGCCCTCTACGGACAGGGCATGGGCGCCAAGGTCGCGCTGATTACCGATGGCCGCTTCTCCGGAGCGACGCGCGGTTTCTGTGTCGGCCATATCGGCCCGGAAGCGGCGGTCGGCGGACCGATCGCGCTTGTGCGCGACGGCGATATCATCACGCTCGATGCCGAAAAGGGAACGCTCGAGGTCGATCTGAGCGAAGCCGAATTGAACAAGCGCGCCAAGGAATGGAAGCCGCGCGCCGAGGAATATACTTCGGGCTATTTGTGGAAGTATGCCCAGCAAGTGGGACCGGCGCGGCAAGGCGCGCTGACCCATCCGGGCGCCGCTGCGGAGAAGGTGTGCTATGCGGATATCTAGCGCGCTCCTCCGTATCGCGGCCGGAAGTGGTTTGATCGGCCTTCTAGCCGGGACCCTCGCCTTTGGCGTCGAGCGGGCCTTCGCATTCGACGGCACCACGTCACCGACAACCCCGGTGTTGGTGGCGCCGAGTGACGGTGCGCGCAGTGCCGCCCCGCGAGCGCCAGAGAACGCCCAGAAGCCGATTTCGCTCAACGCGCTCCAATACGCCGCCGAGCAGGGACAACCGGTCGCGCAGTGGAAGCTCGGCCGCATGTACGCGGATGGCGACGGCGTGCCGCGCGATGATCTGCGCGCTTTCAACTATTTCAGCCAGATCGCGAACACGCACCCCGACGAAGCGCCCGGCACGCCGCAAGCGCGTTTCGTCGCCAACGCCTTCGTCGCGCTTGGGCGTTACTACCTGACCGGCATACCCGATTCGAAAATCGCCGCCGATCCGGCGCGCGCGCGCGATATGTTCGGCTATGCGGCGACTTATTTCGGCGATGCGGATGCGCAGTACGAACTCGGCCGGCTTTATCTCAGCGGATCGCTGGGCGATCCGCGCCAGGCGGCGCGTTGGTTCCAGTTGGCCGCGACCAAGGGGCATTGCCGCGCCGAAGTCGCGCTGGGCGATATGCTGTTCCAGGGCCAAGCCGTGCCGCGACAGGCGGCGCGCGGCCTGATGTGGCTGACGCTCGGCCGTGACTGCGCGGGTCCCGACGAGACCTGGGTCAAGCCGCTCTATGACAGCGCCTTTAAGCGCGCGAGCGACGACGAGCGCGCCATGGCGCTCGTTTACCTCGAAGATTGGCTGAAGGGCCGGCGCGAATAACTACTTCGCCTCGATTCCCAGATCGATCCATACCGGAACGTGATCGGATGGCTTTTCCCACGTCCGGACGTGACGGTCGATGCCCGCGTCGATAAGGCTATCCGCCGCCACGGGTGACAGCAGCACGTGGTCGATGCGGATGCCGTTGTTCTTCTGCCAGGCGCCGGCCTGATAGTCCCAGAATGTGTACAGGCCGGGATCGTCGGTGGTGGCGCGGATCGCATCGGTCAGGCCGAGATTGAGCAAAGCGCGGAATTCGTCGCGCGTGCGTTGAAGGTACAAGGCGTCGTTGACCCAGGCTTGAGGATTGCGGGCGTCGGCGGGCGCCGGGATGACATTGTAGTCTCCCGCCATGACTAGCGGCTCTTCCAGCAGAAGCCGCTCGCGCGCGTAAGCGGCGAGCCGCTTCATCCAGCCGATCTTATAAGTGTATTTGTCCGTTTCTGGCGGATTGCCGTTGGGCAGGTAGATGCTGGCGACGCGCATCGCGCCGCGCGCGGTCGAGACGACGCCTTCGATGAAGCGGGCGTGATCGTCTCGATCGTCGCCGGGCAGGCCGCTGCTGATCTCGTCGAATGGGAATTTCGACAATAGCGCGACGCCGTTGAAAGTCTTTTGCCCGTGGACCGCGAGATTGTAACCGAGCGCCTCGAACGGCTCGCGCGGAAATGCCTCGTCGACGCATTTCGTTTCCTGCAGGCAGACGATGTCCGGCTTGCGCTCGGCAAGCCAAGCGACCGCGGAATCGATGCGCTGCTTGATCGAATTGACGTTCCAGGTGGCGATACGCACGGAAGTCTTGAAGCTTCTAAAGAGAGAAACTCGTGCCGCAGCCGCACGAAGCAGTCGCCTTCGGATTGTTGACCTTGAAGGACGACCCGATCAAATCGTCGACGAAGTCGATTTCGGAGCCGGCCATGTAGGCGAGCGACATCGGATCGATCAGGATCGTCGCGCCGTTCTTTTCGATCACGAAGTCGTCTTCGGCTCGCGCGCGTTCGGTGTCGAATTTATATTGAAATCCGGAACAGCCGCCGCCCTCGACGCTAATCCGCAACATCGTGCCGGCGGGTTCGCGTTGGAGGATTTCGCCGATCTTTTGCGCCGCTCGCTCGGTCACGGTAACCCCGGTAGCGGCGACATTGGCGTGAGTGACCTCGGCTGAGGTGGCGTTGGCCGTCATTTTGTCTCCGATGTGCAATCGCCCGATTGCAACGCTCGCAACACGATAGTTAAGTGTGCCGGAACCGAAGGTCAATCGCCGCCAGGCGCGGTGAAGACGGTGCAAGCCAATGATTTCGCCAGCGCCTTATGCGTGCGATCCGGAGCACAGCCGCGGCCGGCTGCATGCCGAGCCGGCGAGCAAAACCCGCAGCGCCTTTCGCCGCGATTGCGATCGCATCATCCATGCGACCGCGTTCCGCCGTCTCAAGCATAAGACCCAGGTGTTCGTTTTCGACGAAGGCGACCACTATCGCACGCGGCTGACCCATACGCTCGAAGTCACGCAGATCGCGCGCGCTCTCGCCCGCCGGTTGCGCCTCGACGAAGATCTCGCGGAAGCGCTGGCATTGGCGCACGATCTCGGCCATCCGCCATTCGGTCATGCCGGCGAGCGCGCGCTCGATTTCTGTTTATCGGCGTTCGGCGGTTTCGATCACAATGCGCAAACGCTTCGCGTGGTGACGGTGCTGGAACGGCGCTATCCAGGCTTCGACGGCTTGAATCTCACCTGGGAAACGCTCGAAGGGTTGGTGAAGCACAACGGCCCGCTCATCGATCGCGGCGGCGCGCCGCTTGTTCGCTATCGCCGTCACGGAGTCCCGGCGACCATTCTCGACTATGCCCGGCTGCAGGATCTTCAGCTCTGGAGTTTCGCGAGCGCGGAGGCGCAGGTCGCCGCGGTCGCCGACGACATTGCCTATGACGCGCACGACATCGACGACGGATTGCGCGCGCGGCTTTTCCGGCTCGACGATATTGCGGCGGTGCCGCTGCCGGGTCGGATCATCGGCGAGATACGAAAGGCCTTTCCCGCATTGGACGACGACCGCCTGGTCCACGAATTGATCCGCCGGCTCATCGGTGTCCTCATCGACGACGTTGTTGCAGAAAGCGAAGGCCGGCTTCACAAGCTCGTACCGCAGTCCGCCGACGACGTGCGGCAGGCCCACGCGCCGGTTGCGGGCTTTTCCAGCGCGGTGGAAGAGGGTGACCGCGCCATCAAAAGTTTCCTTGCAGAGCACATGTATCGTCATGCGCGCGTCGTGCGCGTGATGGAGCTGGCCGCCGCGGTTGTGCGCGACCTGTTCGCGCGCTACCGCGACCGGCCGAGCGATTTGCCGCCCGAGTGGAACGAAAGCCTCGCCGGGCTGGATGAGGCTTCCCGGGTGCGCCATATCGCCGATTTCATCGCCGGAATGACGGACCGCTATGCGCTCGCCGAGCACGCCCGGCTTTTTGACTTAACTCCGGAATTGCGTTAGGCGCGCGGCGCGCGTCGTCCGCCCGGATCCACATTGGCAACGCAGCCCATGTTCGCAGCTCATGTCCCCAGCTAATGGCCGCTAGCAACGTTTTTGCCGAAATACTCGCGCGCGTTCGCGCGGCGAACGAAGCGTTGATCGCCGCAGGCGCCTTGCCGCCGGGCATCGATCAATCGCGTGTCGCGGTGGAGCCGCCGCGCGACGCCGCGCACGGCGACATGGCGACGAACGCGGCCATGGTGCTTGCCAAGGATTGCGGCCGCAAGCCGCGCGAATTGGCCGACATGATCGCGGAAAAACTTCGCGCCGATCCCTTGATCGAGAAAGTCGAAGTGGCCGGACCGGGATTCATCAATCTTACGCTGCGGTCCGCTGCGTGGATCGACGCCCTGCGAACCGCGGTGAGGCTTAACCGGAACTACGGCAAGGCCGACAGCGGCGCCGGCGTGCCGGTCAACGTCGAATATGTTTCGGCAAATCCGACAGGGCCGATGCATATCGGTCATTGCCGCGGCGCCGTTTTCGGCGATGCGCTCGCCAATTTGCTTGCATTCACCGGATTTGCGGTGACGCGCGAATACTACATCAACGACGCGGGCGTGCAGGTGGACCAGCTCGCGCGTTCCGCGTTCCTGCGCTACCGCGAGGCGCTGGGCGAATATATCGGCCCAATTCCCGATGGCCTTTATCCGGGCGAGTATCTCAAGCCGGTCGGCGCCGCGCTCGCGGCCGAATATGGAAAGGCGCTCGCGACACAATCGGAAACGGCGTGGCTGCCCGTTGTTCGTGAAAAGGCCATCGCGATGATGATGGCGACGATTCGCGACGATCTCGCCGCCCTGAACGTGAAGCCGGATGTGTTCTTTTCGGAACGCTCATTGCTCTCCGGCAATGTGGATCGCGTGGCCGCCGCGATCGGATGGCTGCGCGAACGGGGCTATGTCTATGAGGGTCGCCTGCCGCCGCCGAAGGGCGTCCCGCCGGAGGATTGGGAAGATCGCGAACAAACCCTGTTCCGTTCGACCGCGTTCGGCGATGACGTCGACCGCGCCCTTAAGAAGTCGGACGGCTCCTACACCTATTTCGCGTCCGATATCGCCTACCATCGCTCCAAGCTCGAACGGGGGTTTCGCTCGCTGATCGATGTTTGGGGGGCCGACCATGCTGGTTACATCAAGCGCATGCAGGCGGCCGTGGCGGCGCTGAGCGACCGCGCCGCGGAACTCGACGTCAAGGTCATCCAGCTCGTCAAGCTCTTACGCGCGGGCGAGCCGGTGAAAATGTCGAAGCGGGCAGGGGAGTTCGTGACATTACGTGATGTCGTGGACGAGGTTGGACCCGACGCGGTCCGCTTCATGATGTTGTTTCGCAAGAACGACGCCGTGCTCGACTTCGACCTTGCCAAAGTGCTTGAACAGTCCCGCGATAACCCCGTCTTCTACGTACAATACGGCCATGCGCGCGCGCAGTCGGTCTTTCGCAATGCGCGGGCCGTGTTTGCGGATCTTCCGCGAGATATTGCCGATTTGGTTAACGTCGCCGCTTTGGACCGGCTGAGCGACCCAGCCGAGCTTGCGCTCATGCGCCGCATCGCGCTTTACCCGCGGACGGTCGCCGCCGCCTCGGCGGCCCACGAGCCGCACCGGATAGCCTTTTACCTGTTCGATTTGGCAAGCGAATTTCATTCACTTTGGACCCTGGGCAATGCCTCGCCACATTTACGCTTCATTATCCAGAATGATCGAGAACTGACCGAGGCTCGTCTTGTGCTCGTACAAGGCGTGGCGACTGTGCTCGCGTCGGGGCTGGCGTTACTTGGCGTCAAAGCGCCAAACGAAATGCGCTAATTCCTCGCCGCGACCCGGGTTGCCGCCGAGGCCGCGAGCGGCTGAAATGGGGCGAGGGTTTTTGAAGTTTCTCTATCGCGTAAACGCCTGAAAACGAGGCGAACCCTATGGCTGAACACGATCGGCGTTCCTACCGTTCCCGCGACCTCCTTGCTCCCCGCAATTCCGAAGCGTCCGCGCGGGTCCAACCCGACGATCCGCTTGCCGACTTGGCGCGTCTTATTGGGCAAAGGGGGCCGATGAATGATCGCGACGGCGACGATCCGGCCGATTCGGTTCGCCCTCTCGATGCGCGAAACGCCGGCGCGCGCCACTCTGCGCGTGAAGCAGCGCGCGAACCGTTGCGCGCCACGCGGCCGCCTGCGGCGCCGCCGGCGCCAAACATGAATGCGTCGCGCGATGTTGGTTATGCAAAAGCTCATGCCTATCGCGACACAGGAGAATCCCACGTCTTCCCGTCGGAACCCCAGATCTTTCCCTCTCGCTCAGCCGACGGACGCCATCAAGACGACCGCCGTTACGACGATGAGTCTCGCCATCAGGACGACAGTCGTTACGGGACCGATGGTAGCTATCAGGACGACAGTCGTTACGACCATGACGGCACCCGGTCCGAAGGCACGAGCGACTACGACTATGGCGATGATGGGCATGATTACTCGAACGATCATGCCTACGCGGACGATGCAGGCTACGCCGCCGAGGACTACGAGGATGAAGCTCCTAGCGGGGGCAAGCGCGGCGCCTTCATTCTCGTAGCGACGGTATTCATCTTAGCGGTGCTCGGGACCGCAGGCGCCTTTGGCTACCGCGCTATATTCGGCGACTCGATGCTGCCGTCGCTGCCGCCAATCATCAAGGCGGAAGGGGGCCCGAACAAGATCGTACCCACCGCTCCTGGCGCGCAGGGCAAGTCTTTCGGCCAGGCGGATGTGAACAGCGGAGACTCGGACGAAAAGCTCGTCTCGCGTGAAGAACAACCGGTCAATATTCCGCCGCCGGCCGCGGAGACGACGCCACGGATCGTCTCGACCGTGCCCGTCTTTCCCGATTCGGCGGCGAATATTGGCCCTGGATCTGCTGTAACGGGCTATCCCATAGGGCCCATGGCTTCAGCAGGCCCTGGCGCCTTTCCGCCGGCTAATCCCGTAGGCACCGCGCCCACCACCGTGGCCCCGAATTCCGCTCCCACTCCTGCCCTAGCCGCTCCGACTGCCGCTCCCGGTCCGGCGGCAGCAGCCCCGGCCCCAGCCACCCCGTCGGCGGCCAAGAAGATCCACACCGTCGCTATCCGGTCGGATCAATCGGATGCCGGCGATATGACATCCTCCACGCAGGACAGACGTACGGCCAAACCGTCCCCCGCGACCGACGCGAACGCGCCGCTCTCGATCGTTCCATCGGGAGGCGACTCGGCTCCGCCAGCCGCCGCGCATCCAACGCATAGCGCTCCGGCCCACCCGGTCCCGCTCGCTACTGCAGCCGCGAACGCGAACGAAGCCACTGCGCCCGCCCCGGCGCCTGCCATTGCGCCTGCCCCGGCGCCTGCAGCGGCTGGTGGCGGCTACGCCGTTCAGGTTTCGTCGCAGCGGAGCGAAGCCGAAGCTCAGGACTCGTTCCGGGCTCTGCAAGCCAAATATCCGGACGTGCTTGGTGGACGCCAGCCGATCATTCGCAAGGCCGACCTGGGCGCCAAGGGGGTCTATTATCGAGCCTTGGTTGGGCCCTTTGCGTCGGCGGAGGAGGCCACGGGCATGTGCTCGAACCTCAAAGCGGCCGGCGGCAGCTGCCTCGTCCAGAAGAACTGACCGGCGCTGGCTGCGCCGGCGAATGGCCTGTGTGCTTGAATCGCTGCCGCACTCACTATTTAGTGGGGCATGAACTCCGGTCGCCGGTTCGCAATCGGGCTAATTCCGCAGCCGGCTGACAGCGCCTGATCTGGCCTAAGTTACTATAAATGCTAGCTTTTATCACTGGCCTCTCGGGACCTGCGCTCACGAGTACAGAACGCCGCTTTCTGCAGGACGCTGACCCCTGGGGCCTCATCCTCTTCAAGCGCAACGTTACGACGCCCGACGATGTGCGGCGCCTTGTCGGAGACGCCCGTGCTGCGCTTGGGCGCGAGGCGCCGGTCCTGATCGACCAAGAGGGCGGCCGAGTCCAACGCCTCGGGCCGCCCCATTGGCCCGCTTATCCACCGGGGGCAGCTTACGGCGTGCTGTTCGACCGCAATCGCTCAGCGGGGCTTGCGGCGGCGAGGCTCGGGGCGCGGCTGATCGCCGAGGATTTGGTGCAGCTCGGCATCGATGTCGATTGCGCGCCGGTTGCGGATGTGCCGATCGCGGCAGCCGATCCGATCATCGGCGATCGGGCCTATGGCGCGGATGCCGCCAAAGTATCCGCGCTCGCTGGCGCATTCGCCGCCGGCCTCACCGAGGGCGGCGTTCTCCCGGTCCTCAAACACATCCCCGGCCACGGCCGGGCGACCGCCGACAGCCATCAAACGCTGCCCGTGGTCACTGCGGACCGGCCGACGCTCGAGGCGACCGATTTTGCCGCATTTCGTCCGCTGCGCGCGTTGCCGCTCGGCATGACCGCTCATGTTGTGTTTAGCGCCATCGACCCGGTCGCGCCGGCCACCACTTCGGCCAATATAGTGAGGAATGTGATTCGCGATTCGATTGGCTTTACAGGTCTGCTGATGAGCGACGATATATCCATGGGCGCCTTGTCGGGCTCGCTCGGTGAGCGTACCCGGGCGGCCATCGCGGCCGGCTGCGATATCGTGCTCCATTGCAACGGCGCGATGCCGGAAATGCGCGCGGTTGCCGCCGAAGTGCCGGTCTTGCGCGGCGAGGCCGCGCGCCGGGCCGAAGCGGCTTTGGCCGTGCGCAGGCCGCCCGTGCCTTCGGACCTCGCGGCGCAGCGCGCCGAATTCTCCAAAGTCATGGCAGGCGTGCAGCCTGCGACAGGCTCCGCATGAACGCCGAATACGAGTTTGAGACTGAACTGCCCGAGCGCGCCTCCGACGAGCCGTCGCTCATGGTCGATGTCGAGGGATTCGAAGGCCCGCTCGACCTTTTGCTGACGCTTGCGCGCCAGCAAAAAGTGGATCTGGCCAAAATCTCCATCCTCGCGCTTGCCGACCAGTACCTCGCTTTCATCGAAGCGGCGCGCAAGATGCGCCTTGAACTCGCGGCCGATTACTTGGTGATGGCGGCTTGGCTCGCTTATCTGAAATCGCGGTTGCTGTTGCCGGAGCCGCATCCGGCGGAAGGGATGAGCGCCGAAGACATGGCCAATGCGCTCGCGCAGCGGCTCCGCCGTCTCGAAGCGATCCGCCAATTCGCCGAGCAATTGATCAACCGGCCGCAGCTCGGTCGCGATATTTTCGAACGCGGCCAGCCGGAGCCGATCGCCGAAATAAAGCACCCCCAATGGTCGGCGACGCTCTATGACCTGCTTTCGGCCTATGCCGCGCGCCGCCAAATTCAGTCGCGATCGGTGGTCCGTGTCCCCGAGCGCACGGTGTGGTCGCTGGCCGAGGCGCGCGAAGCACTTGAACGGCTTGTCGGCAAGTCCATGGATTGGACCCCGCTCGACCGATATCTGGTCGCCTATCTGGTGGAGCCCGCCATGATCCCGACGGTGCTTGCATCGAGCTTTGCCGCGGCGCTGGAATTGATACGCGAAGGCGAGTTGGAAGCGCACCAGCATGGCGCCTTTTCGCCGCTCTATCTGCGTAAGAAACAGAAAGCCGACGGCGGTCCTGCGGAAGACGCGGCCGTGGAACCCGGGAATGGCTAAGAGGGAGAAGAAACGGATGGGGAAAGTCGCGGAAATGCGTGTAATCGTCGGCGATAAGCAGGATACGGATCGCGCCGAAGAGCTGCGCATCCTGGAGGCCTTATTGTTTGCCGCTACGGCGCCTCTGGACGAGCAAGCCTTGGCGTCGCGCTTGCCCGCCGGCGCCGATGTGCGCGCGCTGTTGATGCAGTTGCAGCGGGACTATGACTCGCGAGGCGTCAACATCGTGCGCATCGGCGGCAAATGGACCTTGCGCACCGCGAGCGACCTCGCATGGCTCATGACGCATGAATCGGTGGTGACGCGAAAACTGTCCCGCGCCGCTATCGAGACGCTGGCTATCGTCGCCTATCATCAGCCGGTCACGCGCGCCGAGGTGGAGGAAATTCGCGGCGTGAGCACGTCCAAGGGGACGCTAGACGTGCTCCTGGAAACGGGATGGGTGCGGCTGCGCGGCCGGCGCAAAGCGCCGGGCAGGCCCGTGACCTATGGCACCAGCGAAGCGTTCCTGTCCCATTTCGGGCTCGACGCTCTCGGCGATCTGCCGGGGCTCGACGAACTCAAGGGCGCTGGTCTGGTCGACGCCACCATGCCGGCCGAATTCGCCGTGCCAGTTCCCTCCGACGATCCGGCATTGCGCGACGACGAAGAGCCGCTTGGGACTGAGGACCTCGACCTCGGCTTAGCGCCGCCAACCGGGCGGGCCGAGGAATAATCCGCCGCTATTGCCGGTCTTACATTGCGTCGATGCGGCGTTGACTGCGTCGTGGCAGCCGTCCGGTTAAGCTTGTTTTTGCCGGTCGCGACGCCTAGTTTCTGGCTCAAATCGACATCTTGCCCCAGGCGCGGCAAAGCGTAAGGGTAGCCCTAAGCGTCTGGCGGACGGAGGATTTCATGGGTTCGTTTAGCATCTGGCATTGGTTGATCGTCGGCGCCGTGGTTCTCTTGGTGTTCGGGGGACGCAATAAGATTTCGGACATGATGGGCGACGTCGCCAAAGGCATCAAAGCCTTCAAGAAAGGCATGGCCGAGGACGATTCCGCCGATGCGGCAAAATCCGAACCGCCGATGAAGACCATCGACCACGAATCCTCCGCCGAAGTGAAGCGGCGGGCGGAATCCGAGAGCAAAGTCTAGCTCTGGTGCTCTCGCGCCGATTGCGCCGCCCGTGCATCCCGATCGGCGGCTGCGGCTAACGGGCGCAGCCGGAGAGTTTTCATGTTCGACATCAGCTGGTCCGAATTTCTGCTCATCGGCGTCGTCGCGCTGATCGTCATCGGGCCAAAAGAGCTGCCCACCGTGATGCGCACGATGGGCCAGTGGACGCGCAAAGTCCGCAGCATGGCGGCCGACTTCCAAAATCAATTCCATGAGGCCATGCGCGAAGCGGAAATGGCCGACCTCAAAAAACAGGTCGACGACATCGCCCAGGACATCAAAAATTACGATCCGCTCAAGGACGTGCGCGCCGACGTCGAAGCGATCGGGAAAGATCTAAACAGTGATCTCAACAAGGATTTGAACGCAAATCTCGGTACGGATCTCAGCAAGGATGCGGGCAAGGATTCGGTAAGTCCAGCCACAATCGCGCCGGTCGAAGAGCGTCCGCTTCTCCAGGCCGCGGCCGAGCTGGAACGGCGGGCCGCCACGGCGCCGGCGGCGTCCGAACGTGCCGCGGAGAAGGCTTCACCGGACAGCGTAGGACACGCGGAATGAGCCGCGAGATGAGCCCCGAAGACGAAGAGAAGGAGATCGAGGCCACCAAGGCGCCTTTGATGGATCACCTGATCGAGCTGCGTTCGCGGCTTATCAAGGCGCTCGCGGCGTTCGCCGTCGCGGCCGTTGGCTGCTTCTTCTTCGCGCGGCGCATCTACAACGTGCTCACCTGGCCGTACATCTGGGTCGCCGGCGCGGAGAACTCGAAATTCATCTATACCGGGCTCCTCGAATATTTCGTCGTGCAGCTCAAGCTCGCGCTTTTCGGCGCGGCGTTTATCTCGTTCCCGGTGGTGGCGACGCAGATCTACATGTTCGTCGCGCCCGGCCTTTACCGCAACGAGCGCGCGGCGTTCCGGCCCTATCTGATCGCGACGCCGATCTTCTTTCTGCTTGGCTCGATGGTCGTCTATTTCGTCGTCTGGCCGATGCTGGCGCGCTTTTCGCTGAGCATGCAGCAGCTCGGCGGGCCCGGGGAGGCGACCATCGAGCTTCTTCCGAAGGTTGAAGATTATCTGTCGCTGATGATGAAGCTGATCCTCGCCTTCGGCATCGCCTTTCAGCTTCCGGTGATTTTGACGTTGCTCGGCCGCGTCGGCATCATCACCTCCGATCAGCTCAGATCGAAGCGCCGCTACTTTATCGTCCTTGCCTTCGTCATCGCCGCGATCCTCACGCCGCCGGACGTGTTGAGCCAGATGTCGCTTGCGCTGCCGCTGGTTGCGCTTTACGAGGGCTCGGTTTGGTCGGTGCGGATGGTCGAGCGCCGCGCGGCTGCCGCGCGCGCCGCCGCCGCCGCAGCCAAGCCCGCGGAATAAGTGGCGGCTTTTGATTCGTCGTGCCCGGGCTTGACGCGGGCATCCACGTCTTAATTATCGAGACGACAAACACATGCACGACATCCGCTTGATCCGCGAATACCCGGACGCTTTCGACCGCGCGCTGGCGCGGCGCGGGCTGCAACCGGAATCGAAGCGGCTGATCGCGCTTGACGAAGCGCGGCGCAAAAAAATTCTTGAGCTCGAAACCGCGCAAGCGCGCCGCAACGCGGCGTCGAAGGAAATCGGCGAGGCGAAGAAAAATAAGGACGAGCAAAGGGCGGCGGGACTGCTGGCCGAAGTCGCTGCGCTCAAAGAATCGATGCCGGCAATGGAGGCGCAGGAGAAAGCGGCGTCCAAGGCGCTGGACGATGCGCTTGCGGAAATCCCCAACCTGCCGCTCGACGATGTGCCCGATGGGAAAGATGCGAACGATAACGTCGAGCACCATCGCTTCGGCGCCAAACGTGACTACGCGTTCGCGCCCAAACAGCACTTCGATCTTGGCGAGGCGCTCGGCCAGATGGACTTCGAGACCGCGGCCAAACTGTCCGGTGCGCGTTTCGTCGTTCTCCGGAAGGGCCTGGCGCGGCTCGAACGCGCACTCGGGCAATTCATGCTCGATGTGCACACCAGCGAACACGGCTATACCGAAATCGCGCCGCCAATTCTGGTGCGACCGGATATAATGTATGGAACGGCGCAGTTGCCTAAGTTTCGTGAAGATCAATATATTGCAACGAATGATCTTTTCTTCAGAGAATCATCCAACCAAGCAATAGACGAGAATGATAGAGGACTACTACCGCAAGGGGTTGATGTAGCGCACCGCACAGGTGAGCTCATGGCGGCAAAAAACTTATGGCTCATCCCGACCGCCGAAGTGCCGCTGACCAATCTGGTGCGCGAATCGATCGTCGACGAGGCGGCTTTGCCGATGCGGCTCACGGCGTGCACGCCGTGTTTCCGCGCCGAGGCCGGTGCCGCCGGCAAGGATACCCGCGGGATGATCCGCCAGCACCAGTTCACCAAGGTGGAACTGGTCTCGATCACTACGCCTGAGCAATCGCGCGACGAGCACGAGCGGATGTTGGCTTGCGCGGAGGAAATTCTGCGGCGGCTCGATTTGCACTACCGCGTCATGACGCTTTCGACCGGCGATATGGGCTTTGCGTCACAGAAGACCTACGACATCGAAGTATGGCTGCCGGGGCAAAATATGTTCCGCGAGATTTCATCATGCTCGGTGTGCGGCGATTTCCAGGCGCGGCGCATGAACGCGCGCTATCGCGCCAAAGCGGACCGCTCCGTCCGCCACGTCCACACGCTCAACGGTTCGGGCGTCGCCGTAGGCCGGGCGCTGATTGCGGTCATGGAAACATACCAGCAGGCCGACGGATCGATTACGGTGCCGGATGCCTTGCAGTCCTATACGGGTGGAATGAAAACAATTGAGCGGCAATGATTTCTGCGTTCGCTGGGAAACCGCGTTTCCATGCTCCCCTTTCTACTTGGCGAAAAGGACCGGCCGTAATTCATGCGCATTTTAATCACCAACGACGACGGCATTCATTCGCCGGGACTCGACGTCTGCGAAGAGATCGCGCGCGCATTGTCCGAAGACGTCTGGATCGTGGCGCCGGAACACGACCAGTCCGGCGTCGCCCATTCGCTGTCGCTTAACGATCCGCTTCGCCTGCGGCAGGTCGCCGAGCGGCGCTTTGCGGTGCGCGGCACGCCGACCGACTGCGTCATAATGGGCGCGCGCCATGTGCTCGACGGCAAGCAGATCGATCTCGTGCTTTCCGGCGTCAATCGCGGCCGCAATGTCGGCGAGGATGTGATCTATTCCGGGACGGTCGCGGGCGCCATGGAAGGCGCGTTGCTCGGCATTCCTTCGATTGCGCTGTCGCAATCCTATAAATCGAGCAGCGGCCGGCCGCCGTTTTGGGAGACGAGCCTGCGCTTTGCGCCGGACATCGTTCGCCGCGTGCTCGGCGGCAATGTGCGCCAGGGCATGCTCATCAACGTGAATTTTCCCGACTGCCGGCCCGAGGAGGTCAAGGGCGTCGCGGTGACGCCGTTGGGGCGCCGCCGCCAAGAGCGTCTGCATATCGACAAGCGCTTGGACGGCCGGGGCAACCCCTATTACTGGATCGCCTATTCGCGGCTGAACCCGTTCCAGGCGGAGCACGGTTCGGACATCGCGGTGCTTGACGAGCGCTGCATCGCGGTCACACCGCTTCGCATCGACATCACCGACGAACCGACGATGACGAAGCTTGCGGAGCTGTTCGGGAACAGGATTTAGGGCATGATCGGAAAAAGTGGAAACTGGTTTTCCGAAAAGATCATGCCCCGCCAAATACCTGGAGCCACAATCGATTCAGGTTGAAACGATTGCGTTCCTAGTTTCCGGCAATGGCGGTTTCGATTGCACGCGCCAGCGCGTCGGCCTGAAACGGTTTTTGCAAGGTCGGGATCGCGCGATAGGCTTCGGGAACGCCGCGCTGCCCGTAGCCGCTGGCGAATATAAACGGCACGCCGCGCTCGACCAGAATTTCAACCACTGGCGTCACCGGATGGCCGTTCAAATTGACGTCGAGGACGGCGACGTCGAAAGTTTCCTTTTTCGCCAGCGCGACGGCTTCGTCGATGCCGCCTGCCTCCGCCGCGACGGTGTGGCCTAGATCCGTCAGCATACCTTCGAGCAGCATGCGAATCATTGATTCATCCTCGACCACGAAGACGCGCTTGCCCGCAACAATCTTTCCCGCGTCGGTCATTGAGGACCCCGTGCTTGCGCCGAAACGCCCCACTTCGTCTTTGGTTCCATTTCAGGTCCATTTCAGGTCCACTTCAGGCCCGTGGCGGGCCCGAAGCGCCGCCGGCCTTCGATCATCCCCTTAAGGAATCCATCCGCTCGCTGCCGCACAATACAAGCGCCAATGCGGATGGTACAAAGCCGCGGCGACGGCGACAGGCGAGGCCACGGTGGGCGCACCCCAAGCAACCGACGACGTTGAACGGATGGAATTCCAGCTCGCGCTGCGCCGGCGGGGCATCAGCAATCAAGCGGTGCTGCGCGCGATGGAGGAGGTGCCCCGCGAAAATTTTGTCGGCTCGGATTTCGCGGCCAGCGCCTATGCCGACCAGGCGCTGCCGATCGCGTGCGGACAAACGATCAGCCAGCCCTTTGTGGTCGCCTATATGACCGAACAGCTCGAAATCGAGCCGCAGCATCGCGTCCTCGAAATCGGCACGGGGTCCGGCTACCAGGCGGCCGTTCTGTCGCGGTTGGCGCGCGAAGTACTTTCGATTGAGCGCTATCGAACGCTCGCCGATGCGGCACGCGCTCGGCTCAAGGCTCTGGGCTATGCCAATGTGATCGTGCGCCTCGGCGACGGCATGGCCGGCGCACCGGATTTGGCGCCGTTTGACCGCATCATGGTGACCGCTGCGGCCGAAGACATTCCCGCGGTCCTCGTCGCGCAGCTCGTCGAGGGAGGCAAGATGATCCTGCCGCTCGGCCCGCGCCACGAAGCGCAATACATTGTAAAGCTTAACAAGCAATCCGACGGTCAATTAACGCGGGAACAGCTCATTGCGGTGCGATTTGTGCCGCTGTTACCGGGACAAGCACGCGAATTGTAGCCGCAAAGACGCACAACCGAATATTTCGAAAAACCGCCCCGCACTTAAAGCCCTGTTTACCGCATCGTTGTTAATTCACTCATCCTTAGTGTTGCGTCCGAGTGAGTAACCATGCCCGCATCGCCTCGGTCGGCCATCTGGCCGCAACTTATTGCCATTTCGTTAATCGGGTTAGGGGTCGCAAGCTGTAGTGCGGACTCGGGCCGTTTCGACGACTGGTTCGGCTCATCGTCTGCGTCGCGCGATCAATCCGCTTCAGCCGCACAATCGGCGCCGGCAAGTCATGTCGAAAGCCAACCGCTGCCTCGGCTGGGTACGGCCGATCCCGGCAGCCGCGTCGCCGCTTATTCACCCGCCGAAGTCACCGGTTCGGTCGGCGCTGCGGCGGCGCCCCAGCCACACTGGACGTGGGAGGGCGGCACGGCCGTTACCATTCGTCCGGGCGAAACGCTGGACGTGGTTTCGCGCGAGCATGGCGTGCCGGTCGCCGCGATCATGCAAGCCAACAATATTAGGAATGCGTCGGACGTTTACGCCGGCGAGCGCCTCGTGATCCCGCGGTATCAATCGCCGGTCGCGGTCCCGCAAACGCATATCGCCTCAGCCAAGCCGGTTCCGGCGGCGCATGTCGGAGCGCCGCGCAGCGCGCTCGTCGCGCCGTCGGGCGTACACGTCGTCGCCGCAGGCGAGACGCTAAACAGCATCGCGAGGCTCTATCGCAAGCCGGTGATGATGATCGCCAAGGCGAATAAACTTCCGCTCGACGCGCGAGTGAGGGTCGGCGACCGCATCGTCATTCCCGAGATGAAGGAGGCGTCGCGCACGCCGCCGCCCGTTCCGCCGCGCGCCGAGCCGTCACCGACGCCGCCAACCGGCAGCCTCGCCATGGCGGAGCCATCGCATGGCGTGCGCATTGCCGAGCCTGTCCCCGAGACCTCCAGTCAGCAAGATTCGACAAAGACCGCAGAGCCAGCCGGTAACCTGCCGAGCTTCCGCTGGCCCGTGCGCGGCCGGGTGATCGCCGCCTTCGGGCCGAAGCCCAACGGCTTGCAAAACGACGGCATCAATCTCGCGGTGCCCGAGGGCACGCCGATCAAAGCCGCCGAGGATGGCGTCGTCGCCTATGCCGGCAATGAGCTGAAGGGCTATGGCAATCTCGTACTGGTACGCCACGCCAACGGCTTCGTTACCGCTTACGCCAATGCCAGCGACATCCTGGTCAAGCGCGGCGAGACGGTCAAACGCGGGCAGGTGATTGCGCATTCCGGTCAGACCGGGAATGTCACCTCGCCGCAATTGCACTTCGAAATCCGCAAGGGTGCGACCCCGGTCGATCCGGCGCAATATTTGAACGGAGCGTAACGGCGCGACGGGGAAGCAGAGACGGACGGCCGCGCCGCCGTCTTCTATTTCTCTGTCGTCGTCACGCCCAGCCGGCCCGCCAAATCCTGGACGTATTGCCAGGCCACGCGGCCGGAGCGCGCGCCGCGCGTCGTCGCCCATTCCAGCGCCTCGCGGTGCAGCTCCGTCCCATTGAACGGCACGCGGTAATGCGCGACATAGCCCTCGACCATGGCGAGGTATTCGTCCTGGCTGCAGCGATGAAAGCCGAGCCAAAGTCCGAAACGATCGGAGAGCGAAACCTTTTCTTCGACCGCTTCCCCCGGATTGATGGCGGTTGAACGTTCGTTCTCCATCATGTCGCGGGCGAGCAAGTGGCGCCGATTGGATGTGGCGTAAAAGATCACATTCTCGGGACGTCCTTCGATGCCGCCTTCGAGCATGGTCTTAAGCGATTTATACGACGTGTCTTCGGCGTCGAAGGAGAGGTCGTCGCAGAAGACAATGAAGCGCTGCGGCGCATTGCGCAAAATTGCCATGAGTTCCGGCAGCGACTCGATGTCCTCGCGATGAATTTCGATGAGCTTGAGCCCGGCCTTGGGGTGAGCGGCTCCGATCGCGGCATGGGCGGCTTTGACCAGCGAGGATTTCCCCATCCCCCGCGCGCCCCACAAAAGCGCATTGTTCGCCGGCAAACCCCGGGCAAAGCGCTCGGTGTTCTCGACCAAGAGATCGCGCACCCGGTCGATGCCTTTCAAGAGCGACATGCCCACGCGGTTGACGCGGCGAACGGCGGTGATCCGCCGCCCCTCCGGGTGCCATACGAAGGCCTCGGCGGCGCCAAAATCCGGCGCGCCCGACACGGCTGGCGCCAACCGCTCCAGCGCGCCGGCGATCCGGGTGAGGAGCGCGGCATCGCCATCGCGCGAGGCGGCGCCTCTGCCGGCGCGAACGTCCTTTTTGGTCGGTCTCTTGATCGGGCGTGGAGGAGATTTGGCCATGTTTGCACCGGGTTGCGGCCATCCCTTAGCGGGGCAGGGGACTGGCGGCAAGCATAACCCCCGGCGCTGCGCCAAAAGCGCGCCAAGGCCTCGGCAAAACCGGGCGCAACGTTGCAATTGGGCCAGTGGCGGCTATAGTCCGCGCCGATTTTGCGCGCAAAATCTGCCCTCGAACGCGGGCGGCGCGCTATTCCTGCGGCCTCGGAGGACCAATGTTCATTACGCCCGCATTCGCCCAAAGCGGCCTGTTCGGCGGCGATTCCGCCGGCATGATTACCTCATTCATGCCGCTGATCTTAATCATCGTGATCATGTATTTTCTGATCTTGCGGCCGCAGCAGCAAAAGTTGAAAGCGCACCAAGCCATGATCAAGGCTCTACGGCGCGGCGACACGGTGGTCACCAATGGCGGTCTTGTCGCCAAGGTCACCAAAGTCGTCGATGACGATCAGATCGAGGTCGAAATTGCCGACGGCGTGCGCGTGCGGCAGATGCGTGCAATGGTGAGCGATGTGCGCGCCAAAGGCGAGCCGGTGAAGGACGACAGCGCAAGCTGACGAGGAAAATCGAAATCCATGTTGTTTTTCACGCGGTGGAAGGCGGCGGCAATCTTGCTCACGGCGCTTGTCGTGTGCCTTTTCGCCTTGCCGAATTTCTTCTCCGAGAGCGTAGTCAAAAATTGGCCGAGCTGGGCGCAACGTCACATCGTGCTCGGCCTCGACCTGCAAGGCGGCTCGCATCTCTTGCTGGAGGTCGATTCGGCTGCGGTGCGTAAGGAGCAGTTGCAATCGATCGACGACGACGTGCTGAGGGTTTTGCGGCAGGCGCGCATCCCATTCACCGGCCGCGCCGTTCGCGGTAACAGCGTCGAGGTGCACATCACCCGCGACACCGACATCGACAGCGCGCTCGGCAAGTTGCGCGAACTGTCCCAGCCGCTGTCCGGTTATCTCGGCACGACCGGGCAACGCAACATCGAGGTGAAAGACAGCGGCGGTACGATTACGCTCACCCCGACCGAGCCGGCGATCACCGAGCGGATTCGCCAGGCGGTCGATCAGTCGATTGAGATCATCCAACGCCGCGTCAATGAGCTCGGGCTGGTGGAGCCCACCATTCAGCGCGAAGGCGTGAACCGTATTCTCGTCCAGGTGCCCGGCCTACAGGATCCCTCGCGGCTTAAGCAGATCCTCGGCAAAACCGCAAAGCTCGATTTCAGGATGGTCGATCTTTCGATGTCGCCCGATCAGGCGGAGCAGGCCCACCCGACGGATTCGGAGGTTCTCGATGGCGAAACGCCGGGTCAGAAATATCTCATCGAGAAACGCGTGCTGGTATCCGGCGCCGATCTCGTCGACGCGCAACCGGGCTTCGATCCACGTAACAACGAACCGGTCGTCAATTTCCGCTTCAATTCGACGGGCGCGCGCAAATTCGCCGAGGCAACGCAGGCCAATGTCGGCAAGCCATTCGCCATCGTACTGGACAACAAGGTGATCTCGGCGCCGGTGATCCGCGAGCCGATCCTCGGCGGCTCGGGCCAGATTTCCGGAAACTTCTCCGTCCAATCCGCCAACGATCTTGCGATCCTGCTGCGCGCCGGCGCGCTGCCGGCGCCGTTGACGATCATCGAAGAACGCACCGTGGGTCCCGGCCTCGGCCAGGATTCGATCAATGCCGGCGAGCACGCGGCCTATGCCGGCGCGGCGCTGGTCATCATTTTCATGTTCGCGACCTACGGGCTGTTCGGCCTTTTCGCCAATATCGCGGTCGCGGTGAACGTCGCCATGATCTTTGGCGTCTTGTCTCTTCTCGGTGCGACGCTGACGCTTCCAGGCATTGCCGGCATCGTGCTTACGGTCGGTATTGCGGTGGATTCCAACGTGCTGATCTACGAGCGCATCCGCGAGGAAGTGCGCGCGGGCCGCAGCGCGATCAACGCCATCGATGCCGGGTTCTCGCGGGCGCTTGCGACCATCCTCGATTCCAACATCACCACGTTCATCGCGGCGGCGGTTCTGTTCTATATCGGCACCGGCCCGGTGCGCGGTTTTGCCGTGACGCTTGGCGTCGGCATCATCACCACTTTGTTCACTGCCTTTACGCTCACTCGCCTGATCGTCGCTTACTGGGTGCGCCTATGGCGGCCACGCGTTGTGCCGATATGAGCTTGTTCGCGCAGCGGGGATTGCATTTCCGGTAAAGATCATGCTCAGAGAAAAAAACGTGATTTTAAGGTAGCGCCGTGCGTCTTCTTCGCATCGTTCCGGACGATACCAAATTCGACTTCATGCGCTTCCGGCGCATCAGCTTTCCCGTGTCGGCGATGCTGTCGATCGCGGCCATCGTGCTGTATTTCTTCCATGGGCTAAATTTCGGCATCGACTTTATCGGCGGCACGCTGATCGAGGTGCAGACCAAAGCGAGCCCAGCCGATCTCGCCAAGATGCGCGCCACGATCGGCTCGCTCAAGCTGGGCGACTTCCAGCTCCAGCAATTCGGCGCGCCCGACGACGTGCTGATCCGTATATCCGAACAGCCCGGCGGCGACGAGGCGCAACAGGCCGCGGTGCAGAAAGTCCGCGACGCACTCGGCGACGACGTGACTTACCGGCGCGTCGAGGTCGTCGGACCGAGCGTGTCCACCGAGCTTCTGGCCTACGGCACGATCGGCCTGGTCTTGGCCATCGTCGCGATCCTGATCTATCTCTGGTTTCGTTTCGAATGGCAGTTTGCGCTCGGCGCCATGATCGCCAACGTGCACGATCTCGTGCTCACCGTCGGTTTCATGTCGCTCACGCATATTGATTTCGATCTCACCAGCATCGCCGCGCTACTCACGATTCTCGGCTATTCGCTGAACGACACAGTAGTGATTTACGATCGCATTCGCGAAATGTTACGCCGTTATAAACGTATGTCGATGCCGGAACTGCTGAATGCTTCGGTCAACGCCACCCTGTCGCGATCGATCGTCACCCATGTGACCGTCGCGATGTCGCTTCTGGCCTTGCTCTTGTTCGGCGGCCAGGCGATCCACAGCTTTACCGCAACGATGATGTTCGGCGTTGTGCTCGTCGGTACTTACACTTCGGTCTTCATCGCATCGCCGATCTTGATCTATCTCGGGGTCGGCGCCGGACGGATTGGAGGCGCCGAGGAGCCCGAGGCGCCGCCGACGGCTCCCGCGGCGGCGGTTCCGTCGCGGCCGGCTGCGCCGCCGCAGCGGGCGAGAGCGCGCCGCTAGTGAGCGACCCCCATCTGCCTCGTCAGGCGCTGATCGATGCGCATGGCGGTGGGGGCTTCCGTTTCGCCGGCATGTCGCATCGCGGTTCGCTACTTTGTCTGCCGGACGGCGTCTGGCCTTGGGCCGTCGCTTCGCCCGACGAGGTGACCGATGAACGGCTGGCGCTCGTTTTTGCCCGGGCCGCGGATCTGGATTTTTTCATCCTCGGCACTGGTGAGGCGCCATGGATCATGCCGGCGCCCCTGCAGGCGAAATTTCACGACGCCCACGTCGCGGTCGATACGATGACGACCGGACCCGCCGTGCGAACCTATAACGTGATGCTGATGGAAAGCCGCCGCGTCGGCGCCGGCCTGATCGCCATCGAATAGTGTTAAATTCGCATCATGCAAGACGCGTTTTCCTACTGCGCGGAGCTTGTTCGCACAAACGACCGGGATCGCTTTCTCGCGACGCTGTTCGCACCCGCCGGGCATCGGCACGCGCTCTACGCCCTCTACGCATTCAACATTGAAATAGCGCGCGTCGCCGATCTCGCCCGCGAAGCGATGCCCGGCGAGATCCGCCTGCAGTGGTGGCGCGAAGTCCTGCATGGGGAGCGCGGCGGAGAAGCAAGCGCGAGCCCGGTGGCGGCAGCGCTTCTGAAGACGCTGGAGCGTCATCGGCTCGCGACCGACGATTTGGCGGCGCTGATCGAGGCGCACCGCTTCGATCTCTACAACGAGCCGATGGCAACGGTCGCCGACCTTGAGAACTACGCGGCGAGAACGTCGTCGGCGCTCATCGCCATGGCCACGCAAATCCTCGGCGCCGATGCTGCCGCCGCGGCGCGGCCCGGCGGAATAGCCTACGGCATGGCGCGTGCTCTGGAGGCGCTGCCGCGCCATGCCGCCCAGCGCAAACTCTATCTGCCCGTCGAACTGCTCGCGCGCCACGGCATAGACCCCGACGAGGTTTTCTCCGGGCGTCCGTCGCCGCGCCTTAATGCGGCCGCCGCCGAACTGCGTGGTCTCGCGCGCGGCCATCTCGATGCGACAGCGGCGGCGTTGCGAACGTTATCCCGCGACGCGTGGCCGGCATTCCTTCCGCTTGCACCGGTGCGGCCGATGCTCGATCGCTCCGAACGCCGCGATGCCTTTGCTCCCGCCGCGCTTTCGCCCTGGCGGCGTCAATGGCTGATTTGGCGCGCCTCGCGAAACTCGGCTCGTATCGCGAATTAACGCGATCAAAACGCCAAGCGGTCGCCCAGGTTGCGCCGCTCGGAAACGATGCGGGAAACGATCGCCCGTTCGGCGTCCGTCCGTATCAGGGGGTCGATCAGATCGATCTGATTCATGGCCACGAGTTCGAGAATCTCGCTGCGGATCTTGCCGTCGTCATTTCGCGGCAAGGCCTCCACGACCTGCAAGTGTTCGGGCTTTGCGTCGCCGAGAAACGCGAGAAGCTCGGACTCCTTCGCACTCGCCTCCACGAAAGCATAAAGGCCCGTGCCCCTGCGGCGGTCGGGGAAGGCGACGATCGCGGCATCGCGCACCAGCGGATGGCTCCGCAGCCGCTCGGCGATAATCGGCGCCTGTTGCACGAAGCGGATGCCGCGGCCCTCGTGGTCGGTGAAATTCAAGCCGTGCGTAATCGCATAGTACAGCTGCTTGCCGGTCGCCATCCAGACTCGGGTGATGAGGGTCTTGCGCGCCAGTACGCGCTGTTCGGCGGGCGTTAGCGCGTCAGGTGCGTAACGGCGCTTATGTTTGAGCAAATGGCGCAGATCTTCGTAACGCGCAAGCCGGAACAGCGCGCTGCTGCGGCGAAAACGCGCTGCAAGTTGAAAATCCGTGAGATAAGCGCGCCCGCGCGCGTAAAGCCAGTTCTGTTCCTTGTTGAGATCGTTATGCGCAATGCCGGCGCGATGAAGCTTCCGCAGTGCGGCTTTAGCCGAGCGGAAATAGGCCGTGTCGCCGTAAGGCTTGGCGATGTGCAACGGCACGCCTTCGATCCAGCCGCGGACGAGGCATTGCCGGCCGGCAAACAACAGCGGCGGCGCGATATCGAGCACGCCAGCGACGGCAAGCGCACGGCATTCACGGCGGAACAGCTCTTTCGCCAGCGGCCGGATCCACCACGGCACGGCGTCGAGACGCCGCAGCACGGCATCGACATCGCCGTTGTCGGTACGGAAGCGTCCGCGCTCGATCGTGGAAAAGACGTCGCGCTTGAGCACCGTGTCCGGCCGCCAGCGACCTTCAAGTTCCGCCGGACTATCGGTCATGCCGATTTGCGGCACGGCCGTTCTATTCCGCCGCGACGGGCACGGCGCCGGCAAGCCAGGCTTCGAGCTCCCGTAACGCCCGGGCGCAAAGCGCGCGTTTCTTGGCGGCCGTTTTTGCCGCGCCGCGCAGCCGGTTGCCCGGGTCGTCTGTGGTTCGCGGGCGCGAAAGCGGCGGAAACAATCCGAAATTGACGTTCATGGGTTGAAACGAGCGCGGACCGGAATCGATCGTCTCGATATGACCGCCGATGATATGTCCGAGCAGCGCGCCATGCGCCGTGGTCGGCGGCGGCGGGACCGCTATTTCGCCGAGCCTTTCGGCAGCGGCAAAGCGGCCGGCGATGAGCCCAATCGCCGCCGATTCGACATAACCCTCGCAGCCGGTGATCTGCCCGGCAAAGCGCAGCCGCGGCGCGCTCTTCAATCGGAGCATGGGGTCGAGCAGCTTGGGCGAATTGAGAAACGTGTTGCGATGCAGGCCGCCAAGCCGGGCGAATTCGGCCTTCGCCAGCCCTGGAATGGTTCGAAAGATGCGCGTTTGCTCGGCGTGTTTCAATTTGGTCTGAAAACCCACCATGTTGAACAGCGTGCCGAGCCGGTTGTCCTGGCGAAGCTGAACCACGGCGTAAGGCTTGACCTCCGGCTGGCGCGGGTTTGTCAGGCCGAACGGCTTCATCGGTCCGTGACGCAGCGTTTCACGCCCGCGCTCCGCCATCACTTCGATCGGCAGGCAACCGTCGAAATAGGGAGTCGCGGTTTCGAAGTCGCGAAAGGCGGTCTTTTCGCCAGCCAACAGCGCATCGACGAAAGTCTCATAGTCGTCGCGGCTGAGCGGACAATTGACATAGTCGGCGCCGGAACCGGCCGGACCCGTCTTGTCGTAGCGCGATTGAAACCAGGCGATACCGAAATCGATCGAGTCGCGATGAACGATAGGCGCGATGGCGTCGAAGAAAGACAGCGCTTCTTCGCCGGTCAGCATGCGGATCGCATCGGCCAAGCTCGGTGAGGTCAAGGGACCGGTGGCGACGATGACGCTGTCCCAGTCCGCAGGCGGCACGACGATTTCTTCGCGCCTGATGTCGACGAGCGGCTCAGTCTCGATCGCGGCGGTAACCGCGCCGGCAAATCCGTCGCGATCGACCGCAAGCGCGCTTCCCGCCGGCAACTTATGCGCATCCGCCGCGCGCATGACCAAAGAATCGAGCCGGCGCATCTCCGCGTGCAGGAGGCCGATGGCGCTGCCCTCCGCATCGTCGGAGCGGAACGAGTTCGAGCAGACGAGCTCCGCGAGCTGCGCGGTTTTGTGGGCGGCGGTCGCGTGAGACGGACGCATCTCGTGCAACACCGCGGGTACGCCGTGGCGCGCCAATTGCCAGGCCGCCTCGCAGCCGGAGAGGCCACCACCGATCACATGGACTGGCCGCAATCTCTTCGTCACACCCGGTAAATTAGGCCGCTCGCCGCAATACGACAACATGCGGGACGAACTTGTAGGGGTGCGGTGTTAGTTAAAGCGACTGCGGCGGGGGAACCTTTGCATGCTTGATGTGATGAGGTCCACGGCTCCCCGAAGGACCTTGGCGGCAAGTTTTGACGTCGAAATTCTGTCGCTCGCGACCGCCAATCCTGCCTTCCGGTTGCCACAATCCGAGGCCGCCGCTCGCTCCAGAGAGCTTTTTCCACACCTTAGGAAGCTGTGGCCGCTCTACGACAATACGGGTATCGATCACAGGTACAATTGCGAGCCGATAGAGTGGTATCTGCAACCGCGTAGCTGGGAAGAGCGCACCGCATCGTTCCGCCGGCACGCGATCGATCTATTGGAGCAAATCACGCTCAAGACGACGGAGGCGGCCGGCGTCGAACTCGACGCGATCGACATGATCGTGACCAATACGGTCACGGGCCTCGCGATCCCGAGCCTCGACGCGATGCTGTTCAACCGGCTGAAACTGTCGCCCACCGTCGAAAGATTGCCGATGTTCGGGCTGGGTTGCGGCGCCGGCGTTGCCGGGCTTGCGCGCGCCGCGCGGCTTGCGCATGCGACCGATGGCGCGCATGTGCTGTTCTTGACGGTCGATCTGTGCAGTCTCTGCCTGCGCGTGAACGACCCGAGCCCGGCCATGTTCGTCTCCACGGCGCTGTTTGGCGACGGCGCCGCGGGGCTGCTCTTGCGCAATACGAGGAAGGGCTCGCGCGCCGGTCCGCGCATTCTCGCCAGCGGCGAATGGTGTTGGCGCGACACCGAGCACATCATGGGATGGGACATAAAAGAGGACGGTTTCGGCATCGTATTAAGTCCGGAATTGCCGTCGTTGATGAAAAACGCGCTGGCGCCGGCGCTGCACGATTTTCTCGGTCGCAACGGATTTTCACTGTCGGACTTCAATGGGTTTCTATTCCATCCGGGCGGCCGCAAATTGCTTGAGACGATGGAAGACGTGCTGCGGCTTTCGCGCGATCAACTCAAGTATTGCTGGGAGGTGCTGCGCCGCTTCGGCAATATGTCGTCGGCGACGGTGCTTTTCGTGCTCGAACAGGCGCTCAAGGCGGGAGCGCGGGGTCCGCATTTGCTGGCGGCGTTCGGTCCGGGCTTCTCCGCCTATTTCGCCGTAGCCGAGTTGTGATGACATTCGGCTGGGGGGCGGCTCTGCTTGCGTTCCTCACCGCGCAACGCGTCGTGGAGCTTTGGTGGGCCAGACAAAACGAACGGCGTCTGTTTGCCGCCGGCGGCGTCGAATTCGGCCGATCGCACCTCATCCTGATCGTGCTGCTCCACGCCGCCTGGATGGCCGGCCTGTGGATGCTCGCTTACGACCGTTCGATCGATCCATTCTTCCTGGTCGTGGTCGTCGTGCTGCAAATCGCGCGATTTTTGGTCTTGGTTACGCTTGGCCGGCGCTGGACGATCCGCATCATCGCCGTTCCCGGCGAGAAGTTGATTGCGCGCGGCCCTTATCGGTTCCTGCGCCACCCCAACTACGCAGTGGTTGCCGGCGAGATCGCCGCCGTTCCCTTGGCGCTTGGTCTACCGATTTACGCATTGGTGTTCTCCATTATCAATGCCGCCGTGCTCGCGATCCGCATTCCCGAGGAGAACGCCGCCCTGGCGGCGGCAGCGCCCGATCGCAGCCGATACGTCGTAGGATAGTCCTTATCACGGCCCGACCATAGTTGGCTGACCAACCGGGCTCTGCTATAGCCGCCGTCAGCCGTTTACGACTGACCGCGAGGCTTGCCTTGTCCGTCGACACCGAGACCGTCCGCCGCGTTGCGCATCTGGCGCGGATCGCCGTCGCCGAAGGCGAGGTGGAAAGCCTTCGCGGCGAACTCAATGCCATCCTGGCTTTCGTCGAGCAGCTTGCGGAGGTCAATGTAGAGGGCGTCGAGCCAATGACCTCGGTCACGCCGATGAAGATGAAAATGCGCGAGGACAAAGTGACCGATGGCGGCATCCCCGATGCCGTCATCGCCAACGCGCCCGCGCACGAACATCACTTCTTCCTCGTTCCGAAAGTGGTGGAGTAGAGCCGATGTGCTGGGCCTGCGAACAAGACGCAATCTGGCTCGCCTACCTGGAAAGCCAGGGTCTTTTGGAGTCCGATGATCCGGCGGCCGTCGCGGCGCTGTTTGAAGCGTTTCCCGTGCAGCCGGTACCGGTGCAGGCTGAAACGGCCAAAGCGAAAGACAAGACGTCCCCGGCGGTCGAACGAAATCCGTTTTCCTGCGACGATCCTAAAGCTTAATGATCGAGCTCACCTCGCTCTCGCTTGTGCATGCGCGTGATGCGCTGCGCAAGAAAGAATTTTCCGCGATGGAAGTGGCCGAAGCGCATATCGCCGCGATGGAAAAGGCGCGCGGGCTCAATGCGTTCGTGTTGGAGACGCCGGAGCGCGCTCGCGCCATGGCGCGCGCATCCGACGATCGGCTTGCGAAAGGCGAGGGCGGTCCGCTGGAGGGGATGCCGCTTGCAGTCAAGGATTTGTTCTCCACCGCCGGCGTGCGCACCACGGCGTGTTCGCACATCCTCGATCATTTCGTGCCGACTTATGAATCGACGGTCACGGCAAATCTCTGGCGCGACGGCGCGGTGCTTCTGGGCAAGACCAATGCCGACGAATTTGCCATGGGTTCGTCGAACGAAACCTCGTATTACGGCCCGGTCGTATCGCCGTGGCGGCGGCGCGGTTCGCAGGTAAAACTGGTGCCGGGAGGATCGTCGGGAGGTTCGGCGGCGGCGGTGGCGGCGCGTGTCGGCGTCGGCGCGACCGGAACCGACACCGGCGGATCGATCCGCCAGCCGGCGGCTTTTTGCGGCGTCGTGGGATTGAAGCCGACCTATGGTCGATGCTCACGCTGGGGCATCGTCGCATTTGCCTCCTCGCTCGACCAGGCCGGACCGTTCGGGCGCACGGTTCACGATTGCGCAATTCTGTTGCGTTCGATGGCGGGTCACGATCCGAACGACGCGACTTGCGCCGACATTGCCGTGCCCGACTACGAGCGGGCGCTCGGCCGTTCCGTCAAGGGCATGCGCATCGGCATTCCGAAGGAATATCGGATGCCCGGCATGGCGGCGGAAATCGATGCGCTGTGGCGTGCCGGCGGCGCGTGGCTCAAGGACGCCGGAGCCGAGCTGGTCGACATTTCGTTGCCGATGACCAGATATGCATTGCCCGCGTATTATATCGTCGCGCCCGCCGAAGCATCGTCCAATCTTGCGCGCTATGACGGCGTGCGCTACGGCTTGCGGGTTTCCGGGCGCGACGTCATAGAAATGTACGAACAAACCCGCGCCGCGGGATTCGGCAAAGAAGTGCGGCGGCGCATCATGATCGGCACCTACGTACTCTCCGCGGGCTACTACGACGCTTATTATTTGCGGGCGCAAAAAGTGCGCACGCTGATTAAGCGCGATTTCGAAAAATGCTTTGCCGACGGAATCGATGCGATCTTGACGCCGACGACCCCGTCGGCGGCATTTGCCGTCGGCGAAAGGGGGCGCGCCAGCCCTGTCGAGATGTATCTCAATGACGTGTTCACGGTGACGGTCAACATGGGCGGGTTACCGGCCATTTCGGTGCCCGCCGGCCTCGACAGTCAGGGACTGCCACTGGGGCTGCAACTGATCGGCCAACCCTTCGCCGAAGAAACGCTCTTTGCGCTCGGCGCCGCGATCGAGCGGGCCGCCGGATCGTTCGTTCCGGAGAAGTGGTGGTAGATAGCGTTTGTTGCGGCGGTCGCGCGTGGAGCGAAGGCGACATGACACCGGACAATTTCAAGAGGTCGCTTGCCGCGAAAGCGCCGCCCCCGGGACTTTCGGCGGCGCTGCGGGCGTTGTGGTGGTCCGCTAACGGCAATTGGGACAAAGCACATCGGATCGTCATGGACGAGCGCGGCCGCGATTGCGCCTGGGCGCACGCCTATCTTCACCGCGTCGAAGGCGATCTGGAGAACGCCGCCTATTGGTATCGCCAGGCGCGCCGCAAGCCGGCAACTCAGGAACTTGCCGCGGAATGGATTGAGATTGTCGCGTCGCTGCTGGAGACACAGCGCTCCTAGGGCATGATCCGAAAAACCGGTTTCGCGGCAGCGCGCCCATGTCGTACAGCATAGTTGCGTCCGGAAGGATATCGCAACCGAGCTCGGTAGACTTCGCCCGCCGCGTGGGCTAATCGAAGATCGAGCGTTCTTTGCATCGAATTCCGTGACAGGCTTCCAGCGATGAAAACCTTCCTGCTGCGTTTGTTCACGTGGTGGAACAGCCAGACTTTCGGAACGCAGTTGTGGACTTGGCTCTATGGCGAGTTCGTCGGCGAGGACGAGTTCGGCAACCGTTATTATCGGACCAGGAAAGGCAAAATCGATCCGACGCTCGGTTTCGACCGCCGCTGGGTGATCTACCGGGGCATTGCCGAAGCGTCATGCGTGCCGCCGAGTTGGCATGGCTGGTTGCATCACATCGTCGACGTGCCGCCGACCGAGCTGAGCGCGAGGTCCTATCGCTGGGAAAAGCCGCACCAGCCCAATTTGACCGGCACGCCGGCCGCGAACCGGCCGGCCGGCTCGACGCTTGCGCGGGGCCGCAGGCCTATGGCAACGGGTGACTACAAGGCGTGGAATCCCGACAATCATTGATCCGGCGTTGGCCCGATCGGTTCGCGCGCAAAAAATGGAGTCGAATTCGGCTGCTGATATCGAGCGGCTTGATACGGATCTGGCGAACCCTGTTTTCGCCGCATTCGGCATGTTAACGGGAGCAAGGACCAAGGCGCGCCACTAATTGCACACGGGCTGCATTCAACAATCATGGTACGAATTGCCGCACTCGTTGTCGTAGTCGGCGGAATATTTGCCGCAGGCTCGGCCGCGGCCCAATTCGGCAACCCTTTCGGAGAACCGCCGCCGCGTCCGCC
>Ga0187780_10000111_pt1 | contig 63726 bp, 62 predicted proteins | sample 1015_Q2_SP10_20__FD_132429 | JGI IMG/M metagenome (GOLD analysis project Ga0187780, IMG submission 132429) | Tropical peat soil microbial communities from peatlands in Department of Meta, Colombia - 1015_Q2_SP10_20_MG | ecosystem: Environmental > Terrestrial > Soil > Wetlands > Peat | place...
ACAGCCGCTAGTGCGCGTCTGAAGTCTTCCACAAGGTCATCGGTGTCCTCGATACCGACAGACACCCTTACCAAGGTCTCAGGTATTTCTGTAAGGGCCCTTTCCTTGGCAGACATCTGGGTGTGCGTCATGTTGTAAGGTTGTGACACCAGGGTCTCCACCCCTCCTAGGCTCGCAGCGAGGGTGGCGACCTTCAGAGACTCCGTGAACTTCATGGCGTCCTTTGTCGTGCCTTTGATTTCGAAGCTGAGCATGCCCCCGAAGCCCTTCATCTGTTTCCTCGCCAACTGGTGTTGCGGATGTGTCTTCAGGCCCGGATAGTGGACCTTCGCTACCTTCTTGTGGGTCGAAAGGAGTTCCGCCAGGACCATCGCCGTGGAGTTCTGTTGCCTCACCCTGATGGCCATCGTTTTCATTCCCCGTAGGGTGAGCCAAGCGGGGAGGGGGTCAAGGGTCCCCCCGAGGTCCCTCCTCATCATCTTGATTCTGTGGGCGTTACCCTTGCTCGTCACAGCTGCGCCTGCGATAAGATCCGCGTGTCCGTTGATGTATTTCGTGAGGCTGTGGAGGACAACGTCCGCCCCCAGGTCGATGGGGTTCTGGTTTATGGGCGACGCAAACGTGTTGTCCACCATCAGGACTGCTCCGTTCGAATGGGCGAGCTTCGCCGCCTTCTGTATGTCCACGAGCTTCAGCGTAGGGTTGGTCGGACTCTCAATGTAGACAATGCCGGTGCTCTTCTTCATTCCCCGTTCTAGGGCGAAGCTCGAGCTCTCGACGAGGGTCGTACTGAATCCCATGTCAGGGAGTATGTCGCGGAGAAGCGCGTAAGTTCCTCCGTAAAGGTCCCTTATGCCGAGCACGTGCCTGCCCTTCTTTAGGAAGGAAAAGACAGCCGTGGAAATGGCCGCCATGCCTGACGAAAAGGCGGCCCCGTCCTCCCCATGCTCGAACGAGGCGAGCTTCTTCTCTAGCGTGACGACCGTCGGATTGTCCCATCTCGAGTAAACGTACCCCTTCACCCCGGAGTGCGCGACTGCCTCAGGGACTTTGTCCGCCCGTGCAAATCCGAAGGTTGATGTCTCATAGATTGGAATGGTCACAGATCCCGTGTGCTCGTCGAAAGGCTCGGCCTCGTGGACCGACCTGGTTGAGTCCCCGGGCAAGTCGCTGGCGCCTCGGAGAGGGGGCGTAAATAGGTAGCGAGTTGAGACTCTTGATAAGACACCGCGACATCACCGAAGGCATGGGAGAATGGGCGCTCCTCGGCGTGCCGATCTACACGCTTTCCAGCTACAGAGGAATGGGGGACGCTCCGATTGTTCTAAGGAGTGCAGGCATGGCAGAGGCTTTCGGATCCCCGTTTGACTATGGGGATGTTGAGATCCCGCGCCTGAATAGAGACTTGGCGGAAAGGAGAACCAAGAACCTGACACACTTCAGAAATGCAACTTCACTGACCTACGGCCGCACAAAGGCATCGAAGCAAGAACGTCTTCTGGTTCTTGGAGGGGAGTGTTCCGAGACTGTCGGTGTGATGGCCGGATTAGCAGAGGCTTACGGTGGGAAGCCAGGAATGCTCTGGCTGGACGCCCATGGCGACTTCAACATTCCTGAGACCTCGCCTTCGGGATACGTCGGCGGAATGTGCCTCGCCTTCGCATGTGGGATGGTCTCCGGTCTCGATTTGGGGACCGGTCATGCGCCACCTCCGCTGGCGGGGGAGCGCCTGGTACACGTTGGCTCTCGGGCCCTTGATCCGCCCGAAGTTGTCGCGTTCAACGCCTCGCCTGCCAAGCTCTTCACGGCACAGCAGGTGAGGAAAATCGGGGCGGCTGATGTGGCAGAGGAGGCTGCAAGGCACCTCGACAACAGGTCTGATTGGATAGCCTGCCACCTCGATGTCGACGTGGTGGACCCGGGACTAATTCCTGCCGTGAACTATCCTACTCCTGGTGGACTGACGACGGAGGAGACATCCCTGATCATCCGTAAACTAATAGCAACGGAGAAGGTCCGGGTGCTCGAGCTTGCGGCGTACAATGCGTCCAAGGACAAAGATGCGGCCTCGGCGAAGACCATCGTAGAGCTGATGAAGTCAGTCCTAGATTGAGCGATCTTCTGAAGTGGCGAGGGACACCCCCCGAATTGATGTAGGGGGAATCTTCAAACGATTCGGGAAAGATTCCGGAAATTCACTAAATACACCCGGAGAGAAGTTCCTTCGTGGAAGCGAAACCCACCAGGACCCGAAGGGCGGTCGTTGTCCTCATTACCGCAGCGCTGGTAATCGTTGTAGTCGGGGTGTATCTCCAAGCTACAGCCACGGGTGCGACCGGGAGCCTCTCGTCTGAGGTGAGTTCACTAAAATCGCAGGTCACCAGTCTAGAGCAGGCAAATTCGAACCTACAATCGCTTCTGTCATCCGAGGCAGGGCCAAGTTCCAACTCTTCAAGTTCGTCTGCGGGAGGCCTATATGCAAAGTACAGCGTGAGCGTTGTGACCATCCAGAGCTATGAACTAATAACTCAGAACACATTCTTCGGTCAGTTGAACTCGATAGAGAGTGTTCAGGGCTCAGGGTTCGTCATTGCCTATCAGAACTCCCCCTATGTTATCACCAACAACCACGTCGTCTCTGGCACTTCGAACATCACCGTGACTTTCTCTGATGGGAACTCCTACCCAGCCTCGGTCAAGGGAACAGATCAGTACAGGGATCTGGCTGTGCTCGCTGTCTCGGCACCAGCCTCGGAGTTCCACCCGCTCAATGTTCTTGCCTCTGGCAGCGCCCTGACTGTTGGTGAGACAGTTTTCGCGATAGGAAGTCCCTTCGGCCTAGCGGGTTCTGTGACAGCCGGTTTGGTTAGCCAAGTGGGTAGGACGATTACAGAATCAACGAACACGCAAATTACTATTCCTGATGTTATACAGTTCAGTGCCGCCATCAACCCGGGGAACTCTGGGGGACCCCTCCTCGATTCGAACGGGAACGTCGTCGGCATTACGACTGCAACGGCCAGCAATTCCGAGGGACTCGGGTTCGCAATACCAGCAGGCACGCTTTCGCGAGAGCTCCCCTCACTAGTGTCAAACGGAGGTTACTCACTTCACCCTGACCTCGGCCTTGACTCCACCGCCGACATGACGTATCAGCTAGCCCGGGTGACAGGTTCTAACGTCACCTACGGGGTCCTAGTCGAGTCCGTGGTCACCGGGGGCCCCGCGGACAAGGCCGGAATCCAAGGGGGAACGAAGACCGTCACGGTGGAGGGGCAGAACTACCTCGTGGGAGGGGACATCATCATCTCAATTAACGGCGTCAAGGTGGTTGACTCTGACGGCCTGGCAAGCTACCTTGAAGAAAACACAACGGCGGGACAGACCGTACAGCTTGGCATTATCAGCTCAGGCACATACACCAGTGAGAGTGTGGTTCTGGGTGCATACTAGTGGTAACTTCATTCCCTAGGTCGCGCACTCGAACCAGGCCTAACGCCATCAAGGGTTCATGGGGGAACCACGGGCCAGCCCGTCCGACGATATCGTTATTGCGACCAGCATTTGTGGTCAATCATGAATTGGACGCCTTCGAGCGACTCCTATGGTGGTTGTTCGCAGGGAGTGCCGGAGGCAAGACGAGGAAGCTTGTTCTTTCTGCCATAAGGGAGCAGCCAAGGAACGCACAGCAGTTGTCGGAGGCGCTACACTTAGACTACACAACCATCAGACACCACCTAAAGGTATTAGAGCAGAACCACCTTATTGTGACAGAGGGGGAAGCCTACGGCAAATTGTATTTTATCTCAGACTCCATGGAGGCTCACTGGACGATGCTCGAAGCGATCCTCCGGAAGGCTAAAGGGGGAAGAGAGTATTGAGCACGGAACCAAAGCAGCAGAAGAGACTGGGACCGGCATGGCTGCTGGTTCTAATGGTTCTGACGGTGGGAATTCTTTTGGGGGTAGCATTGTCGTATCTGGTCCCATCACCATTCGGCTTTGGCCCTTTTCCACCCTTCGCCCAATTCAGAAACCTCATCATAGTTCACATGGTTCTTTCCACCGTTATTATTGCCCTACAAGTGGCACTGGTAATAGCGTACCTCGGGGTCTACGCGGAGACCGGGGCAAGGTTTTCTCTCGGGATTCTCGTTGTTATGTCGGCCCTTCTCCTGCAGTCGTTGTTTCAGTACCCGCTGCTTCTGGGCTTTGTAGGGAGGTATGCCATTGAATTCGGGCCATATCTTTCGACTGCTGACCTATTCACCATCGCTGCATACACGATCTTCCTTTACCTAAGCCTCGATTAGACCCTCTAAGGATCCAGGCGAGATCTGACCGTCCAATCATGGATGAAATCTCTAAAGATTTTGGATGGTTCTTGGAAACGGGATATTAACCGACCTGATTCAGAAACCAAAGTAAGGTCTTGGCAAGCAGGCTGGTCATAGGAAGCATTGTTCTAATCGCCGTTGGTCTCGTTCTGGTCGTGATAGGTAACCCTTCTCTTAGATTCGTGACCGGGACGGGTACGACCAGTACGTTCACAAGCTTCACGCGAACCTTTGGAGGGAACTTTACAGGTGTTTTTCCCGGCAACTTCACCAGGCCCGTGGGAACCTTTGGTGGCGGGGGAAGGCTTACCACTGCCACATTAGAGTCACTGGCGGGTATCGGGCTGGTGGGAGCGGGACTCCTTCTGGAGGTCTTCACAATCTTCATTCGACCCAGGGCTGTCATCGCGCAGACATAGGGCGGTATCTTGGCCATGCAGTATCTGACTGATAGTCGCGACGCCTCAATTCAGGCACTGGGCCTTGGCAAACGCTATGGCTCAGGACCTGCCTCTACCATTGCTCTTCACAACATCAACTTCAAGGTTGAGAGGGGAGAATTCGTGTCTATAATAGGGCCCTCGGGGTCAGGAAAGACAACCCTCCTAAACCTCCTTGGGGCCCTTGATCGCCCTACATCAGGCAAGGTCTTCATTGACGGGACAGACATCTCCAGGCTCTCAAACGCGGAGCTAGCGAAGGTCAGGAACAAGAAACTGGGGTTCGTATTTCAGGACTTCAATCTTATCTCACGAATGTCGGCGGGGGAGAATGTCGAACTTCCCCTTCTCATCGAAGGGGTATCTAGAGAGGAGAGGCGGCGGAGGGCGAGGATCCTCCTTGACAGGTTCGGCTTGGGGTCCAAGTCCGACAGAAACGTAAACAAGCTCAGCGGGGGAGAAAGGCAGAGAGTGGCTGTGGCTCGCGCTCTTGCGAACGACCCGGCCATAATCCTCGCCGACGAACCCACCGGCAACCTAGACACCAAGAACACCGACGTGATGATGGAGTTCATGCACCAGCTGAATGCCGAGTTCGGGAAGACAGTGGTGATAATCACCCACAACCCTGACGTGGCCAAGAGGGCGAAGAGGCTCATTTCCATCAGAGATGGCCAGATCGAACGGGAGGAGCTCCTGAATTGAGGAAGACCGCCCTGACGCTGGTAGCGATGGCGATTCTGATTTCGTCAGCCGTTAGTGCAGGTGTCCCTGCAGCCTCGGGGTCGAACCTGGTCACCCCCTTTATCCGAGACGTGAACACCTCCTGGGGGACCCCAGGCAGCCCCACGGGAGCATCTCCGGGAGACCGGGACCTCCCCTTGACCATAACTCTGCAATATCTCTACTCGACAGGCGCCTCCTCCGTGGAGTCCCTTCTGACCCTTCCCAGAGGCTTCAGCCTCTACGACGGAACCAATCAGACTTTCGCGGCCACTCCAGCAGGCGTATCGACCGATTCAATCTTTCAAATGACCTTCGGCGGTATTTACTTGTCGCCTTCTCTTTCACTGGGAGCGTACAACTTCACCCTAAATCTGTGGGCCTATCTGCCGGTGCCAGGAGGATATACCCCCCTACCCGAGAACCTGACCATACGCGTCTTCGTCGAAGGGAGACCTCAGCTTCAGTTCAGCACCTCAACACCCTCTCTGCTATCGGGGCAGGTGGACGACATTCCCATCCTGGTGACCAATAGTGGATCGGGCAACGCCTCCCAATTGTCTCTATCTCTCTCCGCCCCCGGCGTCAGCGTCCTTTCGCCTCTCATTGAGATTCCCTATGTGGGCGCCGGCAATGATACCTTGGTGAAGGTGGAGGCATACGTCCCATCATCGGTATCGGGATCGGCCCTCTCGCTCTCGATTCTTGCGACCTACGAGGACTCGTACGGTGCGCAACAGTCGACCAGCCAGACGTTGGGGTTCTATGTTTCCGCCGCGCCTGTTTCGCAGCTCTACATCCAAGCCGGGGACAACTCTCTCCTCCCAGGCACGACCAACAATGTTCCGTTCACCTTTACCAACATAGGGACAGGCCCTGTTTTCCAAGTTCACACGACGGTGTCCTCCTCTGTGCAAGCGAGTGTCCTCACCGAGTTTTCTCCCATTGCCGAACTGGGACCAAACGCTTCTGCTATCAACTCAATCGAAATCTATGTGTCTGACTCTCTTGCCAACTCTCCGCTAGAATTTACTTTCTCGACCACATACGTTAACGGGCAAGGTGTGCCAGGCGCCTCTACGCAAAGTGTGGGTTTCTATGCCACAGGGTCCAACTCCTCTATCCCTGGTGTCGTCGTTTCCGTCTCCCCTATCAGGGACGAGATCGGTGTCGGGACCCCATCTACGGTTTCCTTCAAAGTGGTGAATGTCGGGACGAATTCTCTCAGTTCCCCTGTCCTTTCCCTGAGCGTCTCCACGCCGTTGGTCGTACTGCAGAACTCGAGTTACGCAATCCCGAATGGCGTCCTGCAGTCAGGCGAATCGGTGACTTTCGTGGCACTTGTGGGCTCGAGCACTTCCGCGTCTCCGGGGTACTATCCAGCTTCCGTAACAGTCACCTACCTAGACCAGTCCGGAGCGGAGAGGAGCGCGACCTTCACATCGGGGCTCGTACTCCAGGGAACAATTGATCTTGTCATCCAGTCTCCGCAGGTCACCCAGGGTAACACCACCCTGTCTGTGAGCGGCGAGATACTCAACGAAGGGTTTTCGAGTGCTTACTATGCTAGCGTAGCTGGCTCTATGATTGGGGCCAGAGCAACCAGCCAAGCCGACTATGTTGGTGAGATTGACCCTAACACTCCTGTCCCCTTCAGCCTGACCCTCCCTTATGCTCCAAGCGGTTCGGCACAGATTGCCACAATCCTCGTTAATGTCACCTTCAAGGACAGCCTTGGCACCAATCGTTCGTACAGCTCTACATTTCAGACGAGACTTGCTCCCGAATCGTCTGCCGCTGAATCCAGCTCCTCGGCCACCGGCTCTTCGTCAGGGGTGGACCTTCTCACAATCCTCGAATTGGGGGTAGTCGCGGCGTTGGTCGTCATATCAGTGGCGGGCTATCTTTACATCAGGAGAAGCAGGGCGAAGGTGCCTTCCTCCGAGTTCGAAGCGAAGGAGGACAAGGGGGTCATCTGACATTCCGGTGACTGGTGCTTGCGAGCTACAGACCTGCTGAGGTTCTCAACCAGAGCACTTACCGAGAGGAAGCTGAAGGCAATTCTCACCATCGTTGGCATCATGATTGGCCCGGCAACAATAGTCGCACTTGTCGGCGCTACTCAGGGATACAGCAACGCAGCTACGGGACGTTTCTCTAGTCTGGGCGCAACCACGGTGTTCGTTAGCCCGGTCGGTAGAGGAACGACTCTCACTTCTGATGACGTCTCGACCATCCAGGCCCTCCCAGGGGTCGCTCACGTTCTCGCTTACGACGAGATCAGCGGCCAGACTACCCAAGGAGGAGAAACTGTGGGGGTCTCGCTAATAGCGACCGATCTCAGCCAGCTCCAACAGGTTCTGCCGAGCCTCTCCCTGGCCCAGGGGTCTATCCCCCCCTCGTCAGACCAGGTGGACGCAGTAATAGGTGACTCAATCGCCTATCCGGGAATCCAGAGTGCCGGCAACGTTTCCGTAGGCCAAGTTCTCACCCTAACCAATGTCGGGCGCTCAGCATTCACGTTCGGCGGGGGAGGGGTGGCCTTCGGAGGCTCCCTTTCGTCAGGTGAGGGAACCTCTCCCTCGAGTGGTGGTACGACCCAGCGTTCATTCGTGGTAAGCGGGATCTACTCCTACTTTGGCCAGGGTTTCGGGATTGACCCAGACACCTCTGTCTTTGTCCCGCTTTCTACTGGGCAACTCATACTTCACAGCTCCTCCTATTCCGGCCTCATGGTGGTGGCATCAGGGCCAAACACGGTCAACACGGTGGTAACGGAGATTGAGAATGCATACGGGCAGACAGTCAGGGTTACAAGCATCAGCTCACTTCTCTCTTCAATTCAGTCAGTGACATCGGGAGCGACCACGCTGCTAGAGGCGGTTGCGGCGACCTCGGTGCTCGTAGCTTTCATAGGAATAATGACCACCATGCTCACGTCAGTTATCGAGAGGACAAAGGAGATAGGCATACTCAAGGCCCTGGGGACTAGCAGCAGGGGGATAATGTCCACCTTCATCGCCGAAGCTTTTGTTGTAGGAATTGTCGGAGGAGTCTTGGGAGCCTTATTAGGGGTAGGGCTTTCTTTCCTAATTATCAACCTCCTTAGCCGCTCCGCCCTTGGGCTGGGAGGGGGCGGAGGCACGTTCGCGAGCTTCGCGGGAAGGGGAACAACTGTGAGCGCTCCCTCGGCTTCGACGACACTGACCATAACTCCGGCCATCACGCCTGATATTCTCGGGCTGGCCGTGGCTTTGGCGATCGCAGTCGGCGTTGTTGGAGGACTCCTACCAGCTTGGAGGGCGTCCAGGATGAACCCGGTCGAAGCACTTAGGAGATCCTAGACTTCGATCTGAGGCCATCCTAGGTTAGTAATGGCGAGGGGAGGGCAGGACAATTTGTTGACTATGCTGAGGCAGAAACAGCCGGGAACTATTGGGAAGAAGTAGCGAGGGAAGGATTTGAACCTTCGCTCTGCGGGTCTCTCGGCTTTCGCTTATGAGCCCGCCGGGATGATCCTTACCCCCACGGGGGGTCTGGCTTCCCCACCTCGCTTTGACGAGCTTGAAACATATTGTCCTTAAGTCTTCCCCGAGGACTCACTGGGAAACTGGATATTGCATGCAGGCTGCCCTGTAGTATCTGCAGCATGTGCACTTTGAACAGCTCTCGTAATCCTTGTGCTTGCAGACCTTACAGATGCAGGACGCCATTATTTCGCCGCCTTCAACTCAGATTCTTTAATTTTGTCGAAGATGAGCTTCTCGGGATCCACTCCCAAGTCCTCCGCCAGTCCTCGTTTCAGTGCGAGCAGCCTCCCAACATCATGGGACTTCGTAGTGAACCTGTGGACCTCCTCCCCGAAGGGCCTCACTCTGTCGGCGTCGACCATCTTGTCGGCGAAGCAGACTATCCTCTCTTCTAGGGTGCGAGGGACATAGTCGAAGTCCGGGAGTCCCAGCTTCTTCGCCTCCTCTGACGATATTCCCGCACCAACGTGCCTCCTCACAATCTCAACGACTATCTTGTCCACCCCCTCCTTTTCGAGAATTTCAGCGCCTTCAACCCCATGCCTTACCGTCTGGGACTTCGTTCTCCCTATGTCGTGGAGGAGTGCTCCGGCAATCACTGCATTCTTGTCGATGGTGCGGCCCCTATGCTCGGCCTCATCTCCCATTATCTTCGCCGCCATGGCTACCGCCTGGCAGTGCCTGACGATATAGACGCCGGTCCTGCACTTCGCATGAATCGCCATGGCCTCCCCTTCGGAGGGGATCACTTGGCGAGTTCCTCTTCTAGCTGGTTGATCTTCCAGCGGAGAGCATCCTTCAGCTCTGTGTTGTCCAGGCGGTTCAGCGGCTTTCCGCATGTAGGGCACTTGAAGAAATTCTCCATGGCGTCCTCGAAGGTCCTGGTCTGGCAGGTGGGGGTCCCACAGTGGTAGAACTCGTGCATCTCCTCGTATTGCAGCCTTTGCTTCAGCCTTGAGAGGACTTTCCTCCTCTGGGTCTGGATGAAACCATCAGTCTGGTCCCGCTGTGCCTTCCACCTGTACACGAACCAACCCCTCTTAGGATCCCTCACCCTGACGCCAGTGATCAGGCTCCGCCCGAACAGGTCGTAGAGAGCCTTTCTCACAGTCTTGATCTTTAGCCCCGTCGCCGAGGCGATTTCCTCGTCGGTGGCGTTTTCATTGTTCAGAAGCGCCCTAGCAACCCTGACATAATCGGGGCCTCCGATGAGACCGGCTACCTTTACAAATGTGTCTTCATATTCAATTTTCAATTTTCTACAACCCTCTTGCCATGGGCGGTAGGCAAGATTCTAAGCTTGCTTCTTGGAAACGTCCTCTTAAGCTCTTCCCCGCTCTGGATTTCATGTAACGCAATCGCCACGGCTGCGACCTCCGAATGAGGCTGCGACGTGACAGCGACGTTGAAATCCGCGTCATGGTAGACCCTTCCGGGTACCTTCGGCCCTCCTACGACCAGCAGTATTCTGTCCAGCTTTCTGAGGTCCTGGACGATGTCCTGGATGGGCAGGCCATACATCGTCAGGTGCACAACACTCCGCCCTTCCTTCTTCGCCCCGCCGATGACCTTCCTCCATGGCGCGCCTAGGGTCACCTCGAACTTCCCTCCCCAGTTCCTGTTGACCTCTTCCAGGGTGCCAGTCACGTCCTTCTCGGCGTCCTCAAGGTAGATTGATTCCGCCCCCAGGGCCCTGGACACAAGGCAGAGGTGGGTTAGTGTCCTATCGTCCCTGACATAGCGCTGCCCCACGCGTAGAACCTTGATGCTCTTCATCCGCGCCCTGACCGCTCCAAACCACCTAGATGAAGGATTAGAGTTCCTCGACCGTTCGAGGTGTCGACTCGCCAACGAGAAGAGGCTCAGTCTTATCTAGATAGCCCTCCGCCGGGAAGACAGTTGGTTGACCAATCAGTCATCGCAGTTCTGACCTTTCTCCACATTATCACCGCCATGGGGTGGCTTGGGGGAGTTGCGTTCTTCCTGTCGGCGATCGGACCGGGTGTAAGGGCCTTTACACCGCCTGCCATGCTCGAGTTCCTGACCAAGGTAGGTCCCAAGCAGATCAGATTCTTCGCAGGAACTGCGACGGGAACGATAATATTCGGTGTGGCGTTACTCTTCGCGGCCTTCGGGACCGACTATTCCTCCTGGCCCAATTACATAGAGGCGGGCCTTGGCTTCGGGCTGTTAGCCTACCTAATCGCCATCATTGTGACAATCCCAGCCGTCAGGAAGGCGAGCAGAATAGCCCTCCAGATGTCGAGCGAACCACCAGCGCCCCCTCCCCCAGAGCTTCCCATGCTGATCAGGAGGGCCAACATGGCAACGATCGCGGTCGCCCTTTTGTTGATCCTGGCGCTTGTCTTCATGGTCAGCAGCGCAGTTCTCGAGTAGACGGTCCACCATTGCTCAATCAGAGGTGATCAAGTCCTTGGCTTCGTTGGACTCCCACGCCAACATCAGGCGCCTAGCGATAATGGTCGACTACCTCTTCGGCAAAGGAGTCAGCAGGGCACTCCCAAAGGAGGGATTCCGGCTGTACTATTCTCGTAGATCGGGGAGGGTGAAGACCATCTTTTACAATGGGACGCTCTTCGCCACAGTCAAACCGAACGGCGCAATGGCGCTCTCCATCTCCGGAGCAACAATGCTCGCTCGGAGTCCCAGGTTCAGGCAGAACTGCGTCCAGGTGTCTGATGATGTCGCAGAGTTCGTAAAGGGGGGCAAGTCTGTCTTCTGCAAGTTCGTCAGATGGGCCGGAAAGAACGTGTTTCCCAAGAGCGAAGTGACCATCATCGACGGCAGCGGGAGGGTAATCGGAGTTGGCCTAGCGATCCTGAATGGCGCAGCGATGACACAGTTTAAGTCAGGGGCGGCCGTAAAGGTCAGAGCAGGCCTCAGCAGATGAAGATGGATAACAGGAACGCCAGGCGGATGATGGACAGACTCGGAATCGACATGAAGGAGATCCAGAACGTCCAGGAGGTCATCATCAAGACGCCGGACAAGGAGCTGCACATCACGAACGCCTCGGTGTCCGAGGTGAATGCCCAAGGGAACAGAATGTTTCAGGTTGCAGGTGACGTGGAAGAGGTCGAAGTCGAGAAGAAGTCTTTCAGCGACGAGGACATACTTCTCGTCCAACAGCAGACAGGAGCCTCGAAGGAGAGGGCAGCGGCCGCACTGGAGGAGTCAGACGGCGAGGTAGCACGGGCAATTCTAAAGTTGAGCTCCTAAACAAATCCTAGACAACTCCCTACTCCTTTCTGCTGCAGACACGAGGGGGATGAGATTTACGGGAGATGTGTGCACAGGGACTGGGCCGTTCACCGGTCTCTGTAATGGAAATTTGGTATCAGACTTATTAGACCGTCCAGAAGAAACCCCGTAATGTCCGGTAAGGTTCACGAATTCGTCTCTGCCGCTCTAGGCCAAAGGAAGCTCACTCTACTCATCAAGAACGCGAACCTGCTCAACGTGTTCACGGGAGAGACCTATGAAACCGCAATCGGCGCTTACAAGGACAGAATAGTGTACGTTGGCCCCGACACTGATGCCCCAGCAGCAACCAGTTCCATAGACGCGAGAGGTCTGACCGCGATACCAGGCCTGATTGAGTCTCACATGCACGTGGAGAGCAGTATGGTCACGCCCTCCCGGTTCGCCGAAGCGGCGCTTCCCCATGGTCTCACAACGGCGTTCGCCGACCCTCACGAAATTGCCAACGTCATGGGGAAAGAGGGTGTGAAGGCGATGGTGGAGGACAGTAAAGGCCTTCCGCTCAAGCTCTACTTCTACGCTCCCACATGCGTCCCCGAGTCGAAGGCGGTGACCTCCGGTGCAGAGCTCACCCCCGAGGACATCGACGAGATGTTAGGTTGGGATGGGGTCTGGGGGTTGGGGGAGGTAATGGACTACCCCGCCGTCCTGAAGGGAGGAAGGAAGATATCGCGGATTCTCGACTCAGCAGCCACCCGAGATGTGGTGATCGACGGTCACGCTCCTCTGCTCTCGGGGCGCGACCTTAACGCCTACATCGCTTCAGGCGCCGAGGCAGATCACGAGAACTTCACCGTCGAGACGACCATGGAGAAGTTGAGGCTAGGAATGTACGTCAAGCTCAGGGGTCCCTATGTTCTTGACGCCCAGAAGTTCGCTGATGCCCTGAAGGCGGTCCCTCACTCCTGCAACCTGATATTTTGCACGGACGATGTGATGCCCGACAACCTCGCCCGCCTGGGGCACCTCGACTACGCTTGCCGTGCTTTCATGCAAGCCGGGATGGACCCTGTAGAAGTGGTAAGGAGTGCCACCCTCAGGCCCGCCCTCCACATGAGGATGCCTCATCTAGGCGCCATAGCCCCAGGACGGACTGCTGACATCCTGCTTCTCAAAGACCTGAAGAAGTTCACCATCAGTCTAGTGATAGCCAACGGCATGCTCGTGGCCAAGGAGGGGAGGCTGCTGGTGCAAATCAGGAAGAGGATTCTGGACGGCCCCTCAAGGGAGACGATGAAGCTCCGTCCCCTTAGCGTGGAAGACTTCAGGGTCGACCCGCCGGTAAAGAACGGTATCGCCTACGTCAACACAGTCGATTTTGGAGAGTCGAATCACGAGGACAGGGGGGAGGCCTTCGCTGAGATGATTCTCACCAGGCTCAGCAGGGCGAAAGTGAACGTAGTCGACGGCAAGTTGTCCCTCGGCGACACCGCACTTGTCTTCGTCTTCGAAAGGCATGGAAAGAACGGGGGAAGGGGCTTTGGGTTCGTGCGGAACCTCATCAGGGAGGGCGCGCTGGCCACAACTGTAGCGCACGACTCCCACAACCTTCTCGTCGTGGGGACGAATCCCGAAGACATGTGCATGGCCGCGAACTTGGTGATAGAGAGCGGGGGCGGAATCGCTGCAGTCCGTAGGAAAAGGATCCTCGCCAGAATCAAGCTTCCAATAGCAGGGCTGATGTCCGACAAGTCGTTGATTGAGGTCTCAAAGGACATGGACGCCCTCAGAAGGGCTTTCAAGACCATGGGGGTCCTTGACCACCCCTACATGCCCCTTCCCAACCTTCTAGCGCTGTCAGTGATACCTCACGCGAGAATCACAGACAAGGGCATCTTCGACGTGGACAAACAGAGATTCGTCCCGCCCTTCACTGATTGAGCCGCGTCATCGGGAGCGAGCGGCCGCTTTTGGCTTCATCCCCATCAGGACTTTCTCTGGGGTTACAGGGAGGTCGTCCACTGAAACCCCCGTCGCATTCAGCACCGCGTTCCGCACAGCGGCCCCGGGGAGAACTATCGGGGGTTCTGCTATGATCTTAGCCCCGAAGGGACCGAGCGGTCCGGGCACCTCGACGATGAACACCTTGAACTCCTCTGGAATGTCCATCGAAGTGGGGATGTAATAGTCTCCGAGGTTAGGGTTCACGACTACGCCGTCCTTGTGGAGCAACTCCTCCATCATCGCGTAGCCGAGGCCCTGCACCGTGCCACCGTAGATCTGGCCGAGCACTCCCCCTGGATTGACTGCCTTGCCTACGTCGTAGGCTGTGTGGGCTCCGACGACCCTGTAGCATCCTGTCCCCATGTCGACCTCCACCTCGACGATGAGAGCTCCCCAAGTGTACTGGACGTATGGTGTCCCCTGTCCCACCTCCTGATCCCAGGGTGCTGCCGGAGCCATGAAGAAACCGTCCTCCCTTAGGCTGACGCCTCGCCTGTATGCCTCTGCGACAATGTCGTCCCACTGCACCGTCGAAGAGGGGGTGCGGCGATCGAATGCCACGCCGTCGGCCATGGCCACGTGTTCTGGGGGAATCTTCAGCATCTCGGCCGCGAGTGGGATGATCTTGCTCCTCAACTTCTCTGCTGCGAGCTTTGACGCGTTCCCCCCGATTACCACCACTCTCGACGCGACCGTCGGCCCGCTTTCCCTGTGCTTGGAGGTATCCGGGCGTTCCAACTTGAATCGAGACAGTGGGACCCCGAGGACGCTCGAGGCGACCTGCATCATTCCCGAGATGGCTCCTGTCCCGTACTCAGTCAGACCGGAGCCGACGGAGACGCTGCCGTCCGACAGCACTTCCACGTGGACAGCACCATAGTCGTTCCCCTCGGGACCTAGCGAATTCCCATGCATCAGGAGCGCTATTCCTAGCCCCCTCCGGGCGTTCCCTGTCTGGTTCCTGTAGCGTTGCGCTTTCTCCCTATAGTTGCTTGAGTTGACCACCTTCTCGACGCACTGCGGAAGGCCGCAACTTGCGTCCATCACGGCGCTGGTCGCGTTCTTCTTCCCAGGCACGAGCATGTTCCTCAGCCTGAATTCGAGCGGGTCCATCCCTAGCCTTCGGGCTAGCTCTTCCATCTGGCTCTCGATTGCGAAGATGGCCTGGGGGCCTCCGAACCCTCTCAGGCTCCCGGTGTAGGTGTTGTTCGTGTAGACTAGGTAGGAGTCGGCTTTCACGTTTGGTACCTCGTAGGCTCCCACTGTGTGGAAGGTTGCCCGGACGATCACGAAAACACCGAGAGAAGCGTAGGCCCCCGTGTCCCCAACTATCCTTGACTCGTCCGCGAGGAGCATCCCATCCTTGCTCACGCCCGTCTTGTGACTGATGACGAAGGGGTGTCTCTTCGTGTGCATGACCATGGAGTCCTCCCTGTCCATGCCGCAGTACACCGGCCTCCGGAACTTGATGGCGGCCAGGGCGGCGGTCGAGCAGACGTCGAAGGGAGTCTCGTCCGACTTCGGTCCGAAGGCCCCTCCGGTTACCGCTTGAATGACCCTAACCTTCTCGGGGGGGAGCTTGACGACCTTGGCAACAGCGGCCTGGGTGTGGTGGGGGCTCTGCATGGAGCCAATCACCCTCACCCCTCCGTCCTCGGGTATTGCGAGTCCGACCTCTGGCTCCAGGGGAGCGGCATCCTGGAATTGCGTCCTGTACGTCTTCTCGAGGACAATGTCTGATCTCGAAAATCCTTCCTCGACGTTCCCCTTTCTGACTTTCATCTGCCTCGCTATGTTCCCCTTCTCGTGGACCTTCACGGCCCCAACTTCAAGGGCCTTGATCGGATCAAAAATGGCAGGGAGTTCCTCGTAGTCAACAGTAATCCTTGCTGCTGCGTCGGTCGCCGAAGGCGAAGTTTCAGCAATGACAGCGCCGAGGATATCTCCGGTTGAGCGGACGACCGGGTCGGAAAACAGCTGCCTGTCAGGGAGGACCGCTGAGGACTCGTTCAGCCCCGGGATGTCCTTCGCTGTGAGCACGCCCAGGACTCCGGGGTGCGACCTTGCCGCCCCCAGGTCCATTCTCTTGATGATTCCATGCGGGATTGACGAGTGAAAAAGCTTGGCGTACACGGTCCCCTTGGGGATTAGGTCTGCCGTGTAGACGGGGCTCCCAAGTACCTTCTCCAGTGAGTCGACCCTGACCACGTTCTCTCCGATGTAGAGGAGCTCCCCCCTCTCCGCCTTTGCCCGCAGTGAGTCCAGGAGCTGGGATACCTGTTCGCTCATCTTCCTCCCTTCTCGCAACCTTGACGGACCGAGTCGATAATCTGATAGTAACCGGTGCAGCGGCAGAGTATCCCACTGATTGCGACCTTGATTTCCTCGCTGGAGGGCTCCGGGGAGTGCCGGGCAAGATCCCAGGACGCCATCAGCATGGCCGGAGTGCAGAACCCACATTGGGCGGCGTTGTTGGCGATGAAACTCCCCTGCATCCGCTTCATGACTGGGTCCTCCAACAGACCCTCCAGGGTCGTGACCCTCCTCCCATCACATTGGGCGGCGAGCATCAGACAGCTGTTGACAAGCTTCCCATCCACCAGGACGGCGCAAATGCCGCAGTCTCCCGTGCTGCACCCCTCTTTGACGGACTTCAGACTCAGCTGATCCCTCAGCACATCGATGAGCCTGTCGGGGGCGTCAACTTGCATCGGGTGCTCGGTACCATTCACGTTGATGGTGACGGCGCACTTCGCCATTTCAGGAAGATCCTCCAATGTGGCGGGCACAGCGCTCAACTAGCCTCCTCAGGTACACCTGGGCCACCTCTGTTCTGTACTCTCCAGACCCCCTGAAATCGGAGGTGAGAGAAAGCTCCGATTCCATGACCTTCTGAGCTTGGACAATCGTCTGGTCCGTAACCCTCTTCCCCTCTAGGAAGTCGCTCGTCTCGACAGCCAGTGCAGGTATCTTCCCCGAGACCCTGTTCAGGGCCAACCGCGCAGAATGGATTGTTTGCAGATCGTCCTCCAGGGACAGGATGAGGGCCTCGTTAACCATGGCCAGGATGAGCATGTTTCTCCGCCCCAGTTTCTCGTAAGCGGTCCAGCTGTTCCCCTCTGGCTCGTTGAAGCTGACCTCCACGAGTATCTCAGACGGTTTCATGGTGGTCTGCCTCTTTCCAATAATGAAGTCCTTTAGTGGGACGGTCCGCTCGCCTCTGGCACTAGCTAGCTTCAGCTTGGCATCCAGGGCCATAAGCACAGGAATCAGATCCTCAGATGACGCCGCAGAGCATACGTTGCCCCCGACTGTGGCGACGTTCCGCACCTGCGGGGCGCCGAAGAGCCTCGCGGCTTCCCTGACCATCGAAAGCCTGCCATAGAACATAGGTGACTCGAGCAGGTCAGTAACAGTAGTCAGGGCGCCTAGGCGGATTGTCCCGTCAGACCGGCGTATGAACCTCAGGTCCTCCGTGAAAGCAGATATGTCAACCAGAATCGATGGGGAGATTTGCCTCCTCCTCATTCGCGGCAGGAGATCGGTCCCACTGGCAATGACGGCCGAGTTCCCGCCATCGTGCTCTAAGAATCGAAGAGCGTCATTCAGGTCCGTGGGAGTGTAGAGCTCCAGAGTCGACATCGCGACGGTCTTCCACGGGAGCGGGCTCCCAGAGTTAAAAAACTTCATGCCCGATGCAGCGCTTTAACTCAATTCGACAAACATGTGAGTGGCCCTAAGGGGCCCGCTCATTCGAACCGCGTATAAGGCGCCCGTTCCAGGGTCGCTCTATTATGAAAGCACCACCGTATGTCGGTTCGATGGCAGGAAAAGACTTCCTGGACACAAACGACCATTCACAGGAGGAAATAGCAAAGATCTTGAAGGCCGCGGAGGACCTGAAGGTCAAGTTCAGAAAGAGGACGACCACCCACTACCTGCCAGGCCGGACGCTCTTCATGCTCTTTTACAACAGATCGCTAAGGACCAGGAACTCGTTCGAGGCGGGCATCTATCAGCTTGGCGGTCACGCGCACTTCCTGAGTCCAAGTGACGTCTATACGCCGACCCTCCCAGAGGATATGGTCCCCTATCAAACAGAGGCGATCGCCGACGTAGGGCGGGTGCTTTCAAGGTACGGAGACTCGATTGCAATCAGGGTCTATGGCGACGCCGCGAAGTGGACCATCGGGAGGGGACACAGGATAATTCAGGAGTTCGCGAAGTGGAGTGACATTCCGGTTCTCAACATGGAGGACGACCTGTACCACCCTTTCCAGGCCTTGGCTGATATGAAGGCAATCACAGACGTCAGCCCGAAGCCGAAGGGGAAAAAGTTCGTTGTGTCCTACGCATATTCAGGGGGTCTGAAGCCTCTGGCTGTGCCGCAGAGCTGTGCACTCATAGGAACACAGTTCGGAATGAACGTGGTCCTGGCCCACCCGAAGGGGTTCGAGCTCGAGGACAACGTCGTTATGGCATGCGAGAAGAACGCAGACAGGTACGGCGGGACCTTCGAAGTCTCGAACGACATGAAGGAGGCCTTCGAAGGGGCCGACTTCGTTTATCCCAAGGCCTGGTCTCCCAAGGAATTCGTCCCACCCTACAGCAACACCGTGAACAAGGACGGCGCGTCAGAGTACCAGGACCGGTTCAAGGACTGGAAGTGCACCCAGGAGATGATGGACCTCACGAAAAAAGGAAAGTACATGCACTGCGGACCTGCAGATAGGGGCCAGGAAGCGACGGATGAGGTCATAGACAACCCGAAGAACTCCCTCTACTTCGAGCAGGCCGAGAACAGGCTACACGTCCAGAAAGCAGTCATGGCCATGGTTATGGGCTCCAAGCACAGGTAATCGCAGGAGTGTAGTCTATTGCAAGCTCAAGACAGGTCGATACTGGACGTCATAGGGAACACTCCCACAATTAGACTCTCGAGAATCCCTGACACAGAGAAGCTGGGCTCGGAGATATTCGCGAAACTAGAGTTCTTCAACCCCACCGAGAGCTTGAAGGATAGAATCTACAAAGAGATGATACTCGGGGCCATCGAAAGGGGGGACCTCAGACCCGGTATGGAGATACTCGAGGGCTCCACAGGCAACGCGGGCATCGCCTGTACGTTCATCGGAACCAGGATGGGGTACAAGGTGACAATCGTCATGCCAGAGGGGATGAGCGACGAGCGAAAGAAAATGATCAAAGCCTTCGGAGGAGAGCTGATACTGACCCCAGGCGGCGAAAGCGACGTTGATTTCTGCCTAACGAAGATCGAGGAGCTGATGGCGGAGCATGGTGGGAAGTACTGGTTCCCTGCCCAATTCGACAATCCGGATAACCCGAAGGCACACTTCAAAAGCACGGGACCAGAGCTCTGGAATCAGATGGGAGGGAAGGTCGACGCCTTCATCGCATCCCAGGGGACGGGTGGGGTCCTCTCAGGAATCGGCAGATACCTGAGAGCGAAGAACCCGAAGGTCAAGCTTTACGCCGTCGAGCCTTCGGAGGCGCCGATACTTTCCCATGGCAAATGGGGAACCCACAAAATCGAGGGCATCGGCGACGGTTTCGTTCCGAAGAACCTAGACCTCAGCCTGCTGACCGGCGTCGTGACCACCTCATCTGATGAGGCTATCGACATGACACGCCGTCTCACAAAGGAGGAGGGCATCTTCTGTGGCATATCATCGGGGTGCAACGTGGCCGCAGCCGTAAAGCTCGCCAGGAAGCATCCGGAACTGCGCAGGATAGCGACCGTGATCAACGACTCGGGCGGGAGGTACCTCTCCACCGAGGTGTTCGGCATGAAGAAGAAACAGACTGTGACAAGGACAAGCAAGAAGCTCGACCCGTACACGGCAGAGCAGCTCAATAAGTACCAAAAAGGATTCGACATAGTGGAATAGGCGCTCCTCGTAGCTGGTCCCTTGTCCTTCGTAGAACGGCTTGTCTGTTCCAAGTGCGGCACGATATACGAGCCCGGCAAGAACCCAGTGATGTGCCGAAAGAAGGACCTTGGAAGGCTCGACGTCATTTACGACTACGACGGAGTCTCTAGCAGGTTCAATCGCAGGAGCCTCGCATCCAGAGAATCAAGGGACATCTGGCGTTACGAAGAGCTGCTTCCAGTCTCTTCCAGGTTTGCCGTTAAGCTAGGCGAAGGAGGGACCCCCCTCATCCGTACTCGTCGCCTCGGCGAGAAAATTGGGATGAAGGATTTGTACCTGAAGGACGATACAAGGAACCCAACTGCGTCATTCAAGGACAGGGCAATGGCCGTGGGCTCAGCGAAGGCGGTTGAAATGAAGAAGCGGGACGTCGCCATAGCCTCAAGCGGTAACGCGGCCGCTTCTCTGGCTGCATACTCCGCCGGGGCGGGCATGAGATGTCACGCTTTCGTTCCCACTGACGCGTCTGCCGGGAAGATCGCCCAGCTCCTTCTCTACGGCGCCTCGATAACGAGGTGCGGGCAGGTGAAGAAGGGAGAAGACGCCACCGTCCAGGCAATGCTAGCCGCGGTAGAAAGGTTCGGGTACTACCCATGCCCAAGTTTCGGGCCCTTCAACCCCTACCAGGTCGAAGGACCGAAGACGATCATATACGAGCTCTATGAGCAGCGGAACTGGAAAACATTGGACGCCATACTGGTCCCAACAGGGTCTGGGTGCCTCCTCACAGGGATATGGAAGGGCCTCCGAGACCTTAGAGAGCTCGACCTTATCAGCACCTATCCACGCATCGTGGCGGTACAGCCTGCCGGGAACCAAGCTCTGGTAAGGGCGATTCAGAAGGGAACGCCCTTCGACAGGATCATTCCGGACCCCTATCCCGAGTCCGTCGCCGGGGGACTCTTGGATCCCTATCCGTGGGACGGAGACGCCGCCATGACAGGGGTGAGCAAGACGCACGGGACAGGGGTCTCGGTCGGAGACCGAGACATACTCCGGGCTGTTAGAGAAATGGCTGCCTCCGAAGGCATCTTCGCCGAGCCGTCGGGAGCCGCGGGGCTCGCGGGATTGGAGAAATTACTGTCAGAAGGAGGTATCAGGAGGGATGAACAGGTGGTGGTCTTGGTGACTGGTTCGGGCCTGAAGGAGCCGGACAGGGTCATCGGGATGCTCGAAGGAAAGGGTGCCGGGGGCAGCCGGGAACGGCCCTGATTCTACTGAGCGAGTCAGTCTAACATATAGAATTTAAAGGCCGACCGGCCCCTTTCATAGGAATGACTTCGGTGGAGCTCGAAGAGCCCGTTCAGCGCGCCGTCGAGATCCCTAGGATAGACGCCCTCGAGAAAGCGCTGGGCGAGACGAGGTATACAACGGACAACGTCCAGGAAGACGCAGTTTACCTGAGAGTGGTCAGATCCCCCCACCCACACGCGCTGATCAAGCGCATAGACACCTCCAATGCGGAGCATATCCAGGGAGTGTTGAGAGTTGCCACGGCAAAAGACGTTCCCGGGTCCAACTACATCGGCTACGTGGTCAAGGACAGGCCACTTCTCTGCCACGACAGGGTCAGATTCGTCGGGGATTCCGTCGCTCTCTTGGTGGCAGACACGCCAGAATCGGCCGAACTAGGAGTGCAAGCAGTCAGTGTCGAGTACGAGAAGCTTCCCGCCGTTTTCGACCCCAGCGAAGCGCTGCAGCCTGGCGCACCGGCGATTCACCCCTCTGGGAACTTGACCGCTAGGCACTTCGTCAGACTGGGAGACGCCGAGAAGGGGCTTGCCAAGGCTGATTACGTGGTCAAGGGGGTGTATAGCACCCCCGTCCAGGAGCATGCGTACCTGGAGACCGAAGCAGCCCTGGCCTATCCGAAAGGGGACAGTGTCGTCGTATTAGGCTCAATGCAGAACCCCTTCATGGTGAAGAAGGCGGTCTCGACGGTCTTGGGCAAGGCGGTGTCAAACGTCCGCATTATCCAGGCTCCCACCGGCGGGGGGTTTGGAGGAAAGCAGGACGCCCCGGACGAGGTATGTGCGATGGCAGCCCTTGGCGCGTGGCTTGCCAAGAGACCAGCCCTCCTGGCTTTCTCCAGAAAGGAGTCCACAGCGTTCCATCCCAAGCGGCATCCTATGGTCTTCGAAAGAGAGATGGGAGTGAACTCAAAAGGAAGGATAACAGCGGTCAAAGCTCACATTCTCGCCGATGGGGGGGCATATGCCTCTCTCAGTGAACGGGTCCTGTTCGTGGCGGTGGTAGTGGCGGCGGGACCCTATGCAATCCCCAACGTACACATCGACGGCTCGGTTGTCTACACCAACAATGTGCCCACGGGTGCCTTCAGAGGCTTCGGCAAGCCGCAGGCTTCGTTTGCGGCCGAACTCCAGATGGACGAGGCAGCGGAGAAGGTCGGGATGGATCCCGCGGATTTCAGGCTCCGGAACATCCTGAAAGTTGGTTCGATTACCCCCACTGGTCAGACACTTCCAGATGGAATCGGTATCGAGGAGTGCATCCTACGGGCCAGGGCTGCTTCGTCCTGGGATGAGAAACGGCGCACCGGACCAGGGCTCGGCACAAAGAGGCGCGGAATCGGAATGGCGTGTACCATTCACCCTGAAGGACTGAACGGGGAGGCAGACGCGGCGACCGCCTGGGTCGAGATTACCCACGAGGGGAAGGTGGTGGTAAAGACCGGCCTTACCGAATACGGCCAGGGGATCTACACCGGTTTCGCGCGCATAGTCACGAGGATCCTGGGCATGAGTGCGGATAGGGTATCCATCTTCTCGCCCGATACAGATCTGGTCCCCGATTCTGGCCCCACCGTCGCATCCCGGAGCACTGTCTTTGGGGGGAAGGCGATTCAGCTTGCAACCGAGAAACTGAGGGGGAGGCTTGCCGGTGTAGCGTCTGGACTGTTGTCTTGCCCAGCTGACGAGCTCGTCTTCGAGGAAGACTCGGTGAAGAGGATGGGGCATGAAGGGAATCGTCTAACGTTCAGCGAACTCATTTCAGAGTGCTTTAGGCGGGGCATGAAGCTGGAAGAGGAAGGGAGGGTCGTCAAGGCGCTCCCTGCATGGGACAGAGAGGCAGGACGAGGGGACCTGGCGCCCTCCTACGCGTTTGGGGCGCATGTCGCCGAAGTGGAAGTGGACATGGAGACGGGCAAAGTGGACGTGGTGAGCTACACCGCGGCGCACGACTCTGGAACAGTGGTCTCACGGGAACAGTACGAGAGCCAGATAGTCGGTGGAGTGGCCCAAGGGCTCGGGTACGCTCTCATGGAGGAGCTTATCCTCAAAGACGGGGTGATCAGGAACCAGTCGTTCCTAGACTACCACATCCCAACCGCGGCCGATATCCCCGACATCAAGACCATCATAGTTGAGGCGCCGGACGACTTCGGCCCATTCGGCGCGAAGGGGGTGGGCGAGGCAGGGATCGAACCTGTCGCCGGAGCGGTTGCTAACGCGGTGTACAACGCCCTTGGATTCCCCATCCGCCGTTTCCCGTTCACACCTGAAAGGGTCTCAGAAGCGATCGAGGACAGGGCATCCCGAACATGAAATCCTTCCAGTACCTGGCGCCCATCCCGGCCTTCGAATATGTGGCCCCCAGCACCCTCAAGGAACTCTTCGAGATCCTGGACGGTCATGGCAAGGAGCATCAGGTCATAGCAGGCGGGACAGACCTCATGATAGCCCTGAAGGAGAGAGCCGTGGCGCCGAAGGTCGTCGTGGATTTGGGCCGACTCCGGAAGGAGCTCGGGGGGATAGCTGTCGAAGAGAGGGTCCTTCGCGTAGGAGCCCTGGCCACCTTTTCCCAGATCGAATCGAGCCCCTTCGTCGCAAGGTACGCCAACGCCCTCCGCCAGGCGGCCGCGAACGTGGGGACCCTCCAGATCAGATCCATCGCCACACTGGGTGGAAATCTGGCGACGGCTTCTCCTGCCGCAGACTCGGCTCCCCCCTTGATAGCGCTTGGGGCCACCGTCACACTCCTGAGCAGGTCAGGGCAACGTTCATTGCCTATCCAGAGCGTCTTCACTGGTCCAAAGAGAAACGGACTTCGCGCTGGGGAGATCGTGTCATCCGTAGAAATCCCGACGAACGCCGAAGTTCGGAGTGCCTGGACAAGGTCTGCTGTGAGGAACGAGAACGTGCTGTCCACGGTCTCTGTTGCCGTCGCTCTCACCGTCAGTAACGGCAAATTCGGCCCGAGCAGGGTCGCGCTGGGAGCGGTCGCACCCACCCCCATCCTCGCCGAGAAAGCTACTGCGGCGATGACGGGGAGCGAAGCGACAGAAGATCAGGCGGAGAGAGTCGCGGCCCTGGCCGCCGAGGACGCGAGGCCGATATCTGACATCAGGGCCAGCGCCCATTACAGAAAGCGCATGGTAACGGTGTTGACCAAACGATTGATTCTCCAGATTCTGTCGGAGTCGTTAGGGCATTGAATGTGAAAATAAGTTTCAGGCTCAACGGAGAGAGAATCACCGACGAGATAGAGCCCAACCAGACTCTCTGCGACTATCTGCACGATGTTACTGGTACGACGAGCGTGAAGAAGGGGTGCGACACGGGGGAGTGCGGGGCCTGCACAGTGCTCTTGGACGACATGCCCGTCACGTCCTGCCTGGTCCTGGCCCCACAAGTCGACGGCCGCGAGGTGGTCACAACGGAAGGCCTGGGGACGAAGTCGGCTCCACACCCCGTACAACGGGAGTTCGTGGAGAAAGACGCAGTCCAGTGCGGGTACTGCATACCGGGAATGATAGTGACTCTGTCTTGGATTTTCGAGCATGCGCCCGGAGCCTCGGATGCTGAAATCAAGCGACTGATCTCAGGGAACCTCTGCAGGTGCACAGGATACCTGCAGCAGATTGAAGCTCTCAAGGCGGCTATGGTGAGAGGCTAGCCGAGAACCGGCCTTTACATCTATAAGCAGAAACTCTCGGCCCCGTTGTCATGCGTCCCCAAGACCTTCACGGCAAAGATCTGATCTCCACGCAGGAATGGAAAAGGGAGGAAATCGATTCCCTGATGGGCTTCGCGGCGGACATCAAGCGCAGGTACCGCTCGAACTCGGTCCCTGAGCTCTTCAAGAACAAGACCTTCTTCATGCTATTCTACAACACCTCGACCAGGACCAGGTCCAGCTTCGAGGCGGCTGCGACCATACTCGGAGGACACTCTCAGTTCATAGACTTCGCCACGACCAGGGGCTCTGAAGGGGAGTCGGTCAAGGACATGGCCAAGATGTATGAGAGGATGGGGCATGCCCTGGGCGTCAGGATTCTGGAGTCAGCCGTCGACTACGTGTACGGTAGGGGGAACACCGTCATTCGCGAATACGCCAAGTATGCGGACATACCCGTGGTGAACATGGCAGACGACATGTACCACCCCACCCAGGCGATAACGGATGTCTTCACCCTGAAGGAGAAGCTTGGGGCTAAGCTCGAGAAGAAGAAGTACGTTCTCCTCTGGACTTACAGCGACCATATTCGTAGCTGGGGGAGCATGCAGGATGAGATGCTCATCTCGACCAAGTACGGGATGGACACAGTCCTCGCCTACCCTGAAGGGTTCGACCTCGACGAGAAAATGGTGGGCACGGCCAGGAGCAACGCTCAGGCGTCAGGAGGGAGCCTCGAGGTTAGCCACAACCCCGCTGAGGCGTTGAAGGGGGCAGACGTCGTCTTCCCGAGGAGCTGGGCAAGTCACGATTGTGTCATGACAGGGATGAATCGCTTCACAAAGGAGAGGGAGGTCGCGATGCACAACGAACACAAGGAATGGCGTCTGACGAGGAGGCTCGCGGACACCATGACCAAAAACGGGGTCGTGACCCATGTCCTTCCGGTGTTCCGGGGCCAGGAGGCAGACGACGAGGTCATGGACGGGCCCAGGAGCGTCATCTACGATCAGGCCGAGAACCTCCTCTACGTTAGGGCGGCCGTGCTCGCCCTCCTCGCAGGCGCGGCGAAATAGACCTCGCGTCCGATTTGCCACAACTGCACCTTAATCTACTCCGCATTCCGCGCCATCAGGCGTGAAGTCCCGTGTCTTCTTTATCACGGACGTGCACGGATCCACTCGGTGCTTCAAGAAATTCCTGAACGCAGCCAAGTTCTACAAGGCAAACATACTGGTGCTCGGAGGTGACCTCACGGGGAAGGTCCTGATTCCGATAGTTGACCAGGGGGACGGCACCTTCAAGTGCAGGTACGAGGGCAACGAGCTGTCGCTCAAGAACAGAAAGGAGGTGGACGACTTGGTCGCACGCGCGACCGATTCCGGCCTGTACACCCGCATAATGACGCGGAAAGAGTTCGAAGAAGTTTCAGCTGACCCGAAAAACGTCGCCGCGGCCTTCAACAAGGCGATGATTGACCGCGTCGCTGAATGGATGCGCCTCGCGGAGGAGAGGCTTGGGAACACTGACGTGAAGTGTTACGTCTCACCAGGGAATGATGATTTTTTCGACGTAGACCCGGTGCTCAACTCGTCGAGCTATGTGATTAACCCTGAAGAGAAGGTAGTGTCCATAGACGGGGAGCACGAGATGATTACGCTAGGTTACACGAACCACACCCCCTGGCACAGTCCTAGAGAGGTCGATGAGGAGGAACTGGGGAGGAAGATAGAGACCATGGCGGCCGGCGTAAAAGACATGAAGACCGCCATATTCAACATCCACGTCCCCCCGATAAACACTCCCATCGACAGGGCCCCCATGGTTGACGAGAACCTGAAGGTGGTGGTGAGGTCCGGGCAGATGGAGATGATTTCAGCCGGCAGTAAGGCCTGCAGAGCCGCCATTGAGAAGCACATGCCGATGCTTGGCATCCATGGCCACATACACGAGTCCCATGGCTTCGTTATGATAGGGAGGACCCTCTGCGCGAACCCCGGGAGCGACTACGGTGAGGGAGTCCTCAGAGGGTTCCTAACAGAAATAGAAGGGGACAAGATAAAGTCCCACATGCTGACGACTGGCTGAGAGCTACTCTGGCGGGATTTCCTTGTAGGCCAAGGAGATGTTGACTCCTCTGGCTTTGTGGTAGTAGTACGATCCGGCGTATAGAACCGCCCCTAGGATGAAGGTCCCGACAACGAAGTACACGGTCAGGTTGTTGAGAGACCACTGGATTGGGTTAGCAACGTACTGGTAGGTGAGGAATCCGAACACGAGGATGTTCCCGAGCCCACCAAGGGCCAGTATCACCTTCGCCATTCCATGCTCCTTCCTTACAGCCCAAACGACCGCTGCCAGGCCGACGAATGCGAAGTATATCATCGAGGCTATGGTCGCGCCAAACAGTCCAGCCACACCGCCGTAGTAGAACGCGGAAATCCCTACCAGGACTACAGTGACGGCCAGCGAGATTGCGAACGCCTTCACGGGCGAACCGAACCTCGGGTTCACGTCAGAGATATGCGATGGGAGGAACCTGTCGAAGGACTGGGCAAGGAGGTACCTTGAGATTACGATTACGCCGTAGGCTAGGACGCTCAGGTTGGCGAGGATCCACCCGAGACCTATGAGGCCGGCGATGATGTTGTTCCCTGACACGCCCATGGCCAGTGTCCAGAAGTTGAACGGGGGCGTGAAGTAGCCGAACACCAGAGCCGGGTTGGAGTAGGCTCCGTTGATGAACGCCTGACCGCCCACATAGTACATTGTCGCGAGAGCTCCGGTGACGAAGATGAAGACTAAGATTGCCGAGATTGGAACGTTCCACCTGATGGCCGACTTGCCCTTGATTTCGCTGGCGACGGCGGGGGCCGCATTAAGCCACGGATAGATGAAGGCGGCCATGAGCGGGAGCAGGTAAACAGTGTTGCCGAGGCTGAATCCCGCGGTTCCCGAGTTGGATACAACTGTATACGCAGTCCCGTTTCCGGAAACTCCAAGCATCGTGCTGTTGAGCCCGAACCCATTGATGTAGTTCTGGACACCGCTATTGCCCGCGTTCAGAAGGACGGCGATGGAAAGTATCAGTGCGAAAAACCCGAATATCGTGAGGATCGATACCAGTCTGTAGCCCGCCTTCGGCCTTACCATGTTGACCCCGACCAAGATGGCGAATATCACGCCTCCTAACACCCACTGTAGACCTGGGAGTGCTCCGGAAGTGCCTGCAGGTACTGCCAAGCCCAGGTAGGTACTACTCGTAGAATTGAAGAAGAGACCGACCGACCCGACAGCGAAGACAGTCGATAGGACAATAAGCGCCAGATAGGCAGTGGTCTCAGTGGTGTAGCCCATGAACGAGAGGACACTTCCCGCAGGGCCACCCAGAGTCCTGGACACCCATACGTAGTCCCCACCTGTCCTTGGCATCCTCCTTGACATGATGGTGTAGACCGCAATCTGCGGTAATGAAACAAGGAACCCAATCACCGAGAGCCATACGAGGTTCACTCCTGTCATGTCGTGGCCCAACATCGGGACGAGACCCGAGATTCCGATTACCCCCAGAAGAGCGCCCACGGACATGTTGCTCATGTTCATGGCGATGCTGTCGAAGAACGAGACGTTTTTGACCAGACCAGTAGCTTCGCGGACAAATACGCCCGGTGCAGGGGCAGGCGCCGGTGCGCTTGCGGCTTGCCTCTCCTGATCGCTCAAGGGTAGGTTTGCTCGGCTGCTGCTGGCTGATGTGATTATTTAAGCACCACCACCCCCCTGCTAATTCCGAGCTAACCTAACTAGTTCGGGTTAGCACGGACGTTGACCTGTGCAATTCGTCTTGGATAGGTTCTCAAAGTTTGTGCAGGGGATGCAAAAGCTTCTTAGACATAGGGCGGGTACTCGTTCTCGTCAGGTCGTGAAAACAAGCTGAGCGCTCCCACTGTGCCTCTTGAATCCCTGAACGACGAAGCCGATAGAATACTCAAGGGCGCCGAGGAGAAGGGGATTACATTGCGTCTGCTTGGCGGGATGGCCGTCAGCGTCCGCTGTCCCTCCGCATCCAAGCCTCCGCTATCAAGGCGTTATGTCGACATAGACGTCATGGGCCGGAGGAAGGAAGTCGCCAAGATCAACCAGCTCTTCAAAGAACTGGGGTACAAGGCGAGGGAGAGGTTCAACGCCCTCCATGGATCCAGGCTGATCTTCAACGACATGAAAAACCAGAGGCGTGTGGACGTTTTCCTGGATGTTTTTCAGATGTGCCACAAATTCGACTTCAGAGACCGCCTTGCACTGGAACCGAAGACCATTCCAGTTTCAGACTTGCTGTCTACGAAGCTACAGATAGTGGAGATTAACGAGAAGGACATCAAGGACATCTTCGCAATCTTCCTGGACCACGATGTGTCTGAAGACAAGGAGCCCGGAAGCATAGACGAAAGATACGTTTCGAAACTCTGTGCAGATGATTGGGGCGTCTACAAGACCTTCACCACGAATCTGGAGAAGCTTGCCGGGTACACAGAGAGCATTGGGCTCGACCAAGAACAGCGCAAACTTGTCATGGACCGCGCAGGGAAGCTGAAGGACTCCATCGAAGCGGCACCCAAGTCAATGGGGTGGAGGATGAGGGCCACAGTGGGCGAGAGGAAAAGATGGTACGAGCTTCCAGAGGCCGACAAGGAAGTCGTGGATTCGGCCGTCTCCGGCTCCTAGTCGTCTACCTCTGCGCCAGTGTGCGCTGGAGCCTTTAAATCGAATACGCAAATGGACGATTGTGGCGAACTGGCTCGTCTAAAACTTCGGGTTCACTGAGCAGGCTGGGTCTCTATCTCCAGGACATGCACGTCCGGGAGATGGTGAAGTACTCCCAGATTGCCGAAGCTCATGGGTTCGAGTCCGTCTGGATCGCCGAGTCGAGACTCGCTAGAGACGCCATCGTCCCCGTCACCGCAATAGCGACAGACACTAGCAGGATCAAGGTAGGAGCGGGGGTGATCAACACCTGGACGCGCAACGCGGCTCTCATTGCCCAGACGTTTGCCACCCTCGACGAGCTCTCCGGGGGGAGGGCAATCCTCGGGCTGGGCGCCTGGTGGGACCCCCTGGCCAAGAAGGTGGGCATAGACAGAACAAAGCCTCTGCAGTGCATGAGGGAATACGTCCAGGTGATCAGGAATCTCCTCAAGGCGGAAGAAGTCACCTTCCAGGGAGAGTTCGTTAGAATGGACGGAGTCAAGCTAGACACGCTTCACGGGACGGGGGCCAGGCCTAGGGACGTGCCAGTATACATCGGGGGTACGGGATTCCAAATGCTCGAGCTTGCCGGAGAGATCGCTGACGGCGTTCTGCTGAACTACCTCGTATCGCCCAAGTATAACGAAAAGGCATGGGAGAGCATAAGACGTGGGGCCGAGAAATCTCACAGGAACCCAAGGGAGATAGATTCTCCTCAGCTCATTGCATGCTCGATAGACGAGGATGGTGACAAGGCGGTGGAGCTGGCCAAGAGCCACGTCACAATGACAATCGGGCAGCAACCTCACATAGCAAAGGCGAGCGGAGTAAGCGAGGACCTCATCAGAGAGGTTCAGGAGCGCATGGGGGGGTGGCCGGCAAAGCCGGGGGGAATCGAGAAGGCAGCCGAAATCGTCCCTGACGAAGTGGTACAGCTCATAACCGCCTCGGGTTCGCCTGCAGACTGCGAGAAGAAGATCAAGGAATACATGGCCGCCGGTTGCAGTTCCCCGCTCCTTCTCCTTCTGAGCCACAACATCGAGTACGCCGTCGAGTCCCTGGCGTAAGCGAGTTGACGACGAAACTCCTGATCAGAGGGGGAGTCGCCGTCACCATGGATCAGAAGCGCAGAGTCATCGAAGATGCCGGAGTGGCTGTAGTTGATGACAGGATAGTTGCGGTCGGTCCGCTTGAAGAAGTGTCGAAGGGATTCGGCGCAGACGAGGTAGTCGACGCCAAGGGGTGCATCGTCATGCCAGGCCTCATCTGCAGTCACACCCACATGTATGGCATCGCGCTAAGAGGTTCCGCCCTGAACATAAAACCGCCGTCTGATTTCCTTCAGATTCTGCAGCGAATATGGTGGCCCGTTGATGAAAAACTGACGAACGACGACGCCTATGCGACAACGCTCGCCGCTGGCATCGAGTCACTGATGAATGGGACGACCTGCTATGCAGATACTTACTCCGCCCCCAACGCCATCGAAGGATCCCTTGACCACATCGCGAATGCGTCCAACGAAATTGGCCTCCGCGGCGTCATCTCTTTCGAAGCGACTGAGAGGAGGAGCATTGATGAAGGAACAAGGGGGCTGAAGGAGAACCTGAGATTCATTCGCGGCAGGAACAAAGGGAGGGCAATGGGCATGATAAGCCTCCATGCCTCCTTCACCGTTTCAGACGACCTGATTTCTCGGGGAGTAGAGGCGAGCCGGGGGCACAGTGTCCCCCTCACCATTCATGTTTCCGAGGGACCGAATGACGGCTACCACAACATGGAAAGGTACGGGAAGAGGAGCGTCGAAAGGCTGCAAGAAAGGGGCCTGCTGTCCCCAAGGGCCGTCCTGGCTCACTGTGTTCACCTCAGCGAGAAAGAGATTGAGCTGATTGCAAAGAGCTCGGCGAGCGTTGCCCATAATCCCATGAGCAACATGCTGAACGCCGTCGGTGTCGCCTCCCTGATGGAGATGCTGGACCACGGGATCAACGTGGGGCTCGGGAACGATGGGTACATCTTCGACATGTTCGAGAACATGAGGGCCGGCTTCCTGCTCCAGAGGGTTGCCCGCAGGAACCCGAACAGACCTTCTCCACAAGAAGTCATAGAGATGTGCACAGTCAACGCCGCTAGGGCCTACGGGCTGTCTTCTCTGGGGTCGATCGAGACCGGGAAGAAGGCGGACATCATCGTGGTGCGACCTACCTTCACCGCCACCCCCTATTCAGGCTCCATCTACGGATACATCGTCAACAGCCTGAGAGGCCCCGACGTCAGGGACGCGATGGTGGACGGCCAACTCGTCATGAAGAACAGGAAATTGCTCACTCTCGACGTCCAGAAGGCGGAATCAAAGATCCTAGGGGCCATGGGGCGTCTCTGGGGGCGGCTCGGTCCCTCGCCTCCAGAAAGGGTAGAGCCTCTGCGAATGGACAACCACCAACCCGGGCCCAAGAAAGGACGGGAGTCGTGACCTAAGGGGTCGTGCGCCTGGGCACGAACCTCCCCCGGGCCCTCTCTCCGGTGAACTCCCCGTCCTCCATCACCACCTCTCCCCTGCTGACCGTCAGGACGGGATACCCCTCGGTCGTTATGTGGTCGTATATGCTATAGTCTATTCTCGAGTGCATCGCATCAGCGGTCATCCTTACCCGCTTGGCTGGGTCGATTACAACGAAGTCTGCGTCCGACCCGACGGAGATTGACCCCTTTGAGGGGGACAGACCGAAACGCATCGACGGTGCCCCTGAAGTGACTCTGACCAGATCGAACATCGAAATCCTCCCCTTCTTCACCCCCTCGGAGTATAGAAGCGGGATTATCGCCTCAGTGCCTGGGACCCCGTTTGGAATCTTCGTGAAGTCTTCCTCCCCCCAGTCCTTCTCTCCGCTCGTGAACGGGCAGTGATCGCTCCCCACGGTTTCGATGACCCCCCCGGGAGCAAGGCCTTCCCAAAGAGCCGCCTGGTCTTCAGGCGTCTTTAGCGCGGGCGACATTACGAAGTTCCTCCCGTCCTCCCCCCCATAGACCTCGTCCGTCAGAACGAGATAGTGTGGACAGGTCTCCGCGAACACACTCGTCCCCCTGCGCCTGGCGTTCTCGACTTCGTATTTCCCTGCTTTGCTCGAAAGGTGGACGATGTAGATTCTTGCGGATGCCGCCCTGGCCAGTCGAGCGACCCTGGAGATCGCTTTAGCTTCGGCCGAGGCAGGCCTGCTCAAGGCGTGGTATCTCGCGTCTGTGTTTCCAGCTTCAAGGTTCTTCTCGATCAGCCCCTGAATGATTGACTCGCTCTCGGCATGGACGGCGACAAGCCCGTCGGCACCAGCCACCTTCTCCATCACCCTTGCGATGTCGGGGTCCTCGAGCATCAGCCCCCTCTTCCTATAGGCGGTGTAGACCTTGAAGCTCGGCACCCCCTTGCGGATCACTTCAGGTATCTCGTCAAACTCGGCCAGGTTCTGCCCCTTGAACATCATGTGGAGCCCGTAATCGATAGTCACCTTGCGGTCGGCCTTGCGCCGGTAGTCTGCCAGCGCCCCCAGGAGAGTCTGGCCAGGCTGGGTGTCCACGAAATCGACTACGGTCGTTATTCCGCCGCAGGCTGCGGCTACGGTACCTGAGTAGAAGTCGTCGGCTGACTTTGTGCCGGCGACCTGAAGCTCCATGTGCGTGTGAGCGTCGATTCCCCCGGGAATGACGATCCTGCCCCTCGCGTCGTAGACCCGTGCCCCACCAGGCTCGAGATTCGGCGAGATGGATACAATCGAGCCCCCTTCTACTCCTATGTTCGACTCGAACGATTCCGAGCCCGTGATAATCCTGGCGTTCCTTACAAGAAGATCCAACGGCAGAGGCTCCCTAGGCCCTGACTCCAGACCTGGAGATAAGCTCGTTCTGGCGCCGCTGTGCTTCGCCCATTATTCTTTCTGCGTCAAGGGTGAGAGACTTCCCACGCCGGAGCAGGAGCTTCCCATCTACCATCACTGTGTCCACGTCGCTCCCCATGGCCGAATAGACTATGTTTGATACTATGTTTCGGAAGGGGGTGAGATGCGGCTTCTTCAGGTCTATGAACACCAGGTCCGCTTTCTTGCCCACTTCGATAGATCCTATATCAAAATCCATTCCCATCGCCCTGGCGCCCCTGACTGTGGCCATCTCCAAGACCGTCGCGGCGGGCATGGTCAGAGGGTTGAGCAGCCGCCCCTTCTGAACCACCGCGGCAATCTTCATCTCCCTGATCATATCGTACGAATTATTGCACGGGGCACCGTCGCATCCGAGCCCCACGTTCGCCCCTGCGTCAAGCAACTCAGGCACCTTGGGGATGCCGGAGGCGAGTTTCAAGTTGGAGGAGGGGCAGTGGGCCACGTTCGACTTCGTCTCTGCCACCCTCCTGACATCGCTATCTGTGAGCCAGACCATGTGGGCAAAGAGAGACCCCGGTCCAGCCAGTCCCGCGCTCTCGATGAACTCGAAGGGGGTCATTCCGAAGTTCTGCTTCGCGTATCTGACATCCTCCTTGACCTCCGCCAGGTGCATGGTCACCCTCGCCTTCCACTCCCCTGCTAGGGCCGCGACTTCCTCGTACAGCTCCCGGCTGCACCCTCCGAGTGACCTCGGAGCGAGCCAGGTCCTTACCAGGCCTCCCTTGATTTCATTCCACTTCTTGACCATCGACTTGGCCTCTCTGATGCAAGCTCCTCTTTCCTCCACCAACCCAGCCGGCATTATGGTGCCCTTCCTACCATAGCCTGGGCTGTCCATGATCGTCTTCGCCAACACTCCTCGCATTCCCGCCTTCTCAACCGATCTTGCAATACCATCAAACCCGTAACGAGAGACTACATCCACCCCTACGAAGGAGGTGGTTCCACTTCTTATCATCTCGAGCATAGAGAGCTCTGCGCTCGTTCTGCCATCCTCCTCTGTGAAGCTCGCTTGGATAGGCCAGACCCTCTGTCTGAGCCATTCCACCAACGAAAGGTCGTCGGCGCACCCCCTCAGGAGGCTCTGAGCAAGGTGGAGATGCGTATCGATTAGTCCAGGTATTACCGCCATGCCCTTAGCGGAGATTCTCTTCTCGGCTTTCTCAGGTCGCCCACCTGCTGGCCCCCTGATCCTGGCGATCCTGTCCCCCTCCACCAGAATCGAACCCCCCTCTATCACCCTCCGCTGAGGGTCCATGGTCACGATGATCGCGTCTTGGATTAAGATGGAGCTAGGCTTGGCCAACTGCCAGGATCAAGCCCTCGGACCGACGACGTGTGTCCCGGTCTCGCCCTTCAGGGCCTCGATCAACTTGTCGAGCGCTGCGATGATTGCTTGCTCTCCTCCATTCTCGACGAAACGAATGGCAGCGGTCACCTTCGGTGCCATGCTCCCCTCTTTGAATTGGCCCTCGTTGAGATAGTTCAGGAGCTTGCCCGTAGTCACCTCTGTAAGCAGTTCCTGCTTTGGAGTTCCGTAGTGAACGTAGGCTCCATCCACATCTGTGAGTATTACGAATACATTGGCTCCTATCAACGTCGCCAGTCGCTGCCCTGCCAGGTCCTTGTCTATGACAGCTTCGACCCCTCTCGCTTTCGTCCCCTCCTCGACAATGGGGATGCCTCCGCCTCCTGTCGACACCACAACGAACCCCGCATCGACCAACGTCCGAATGGCGAATCTCTCTGCAATCACCTTTGGGTCGGGCGAAGGAACCACACGTCGGTAGCCTCGGCCTGCGTCTTCCTTAATCGTAATTCCCGGGATGCGCTTCACCAAGTCGTCCGCTTCTTGCTTCGAGTAAAACGGGCCCACCGGCTTTGTCGGATGCTCGAAGGCCGGGTCGTTCTTGTCCACAGTCACCCTCGTGACCACAGTCACGACGTACTTGTCCATGCCCCTTGACTTCAACTCGTTCCTTAGCGCCTGCTGGATCATGTAACCGATGAATCCCTGCGTTTCGGCGCCACATGCGTCAAGGGGAAAAGGGGGGACGATGTTCTTCGCCGCATCATGCCTCAGAAGGGTGGCCCCGACCTGAGGGCCGTTACCGTGGGTTAGGACGACCCTGTACCCTTCTTCAATCAGGTTTGCTATCTTCGTAGCGGTTTTCTCGACGTTACTGTACTGGTCCTCGAACGTCCCCTTCTGTGTCCTCTGGAGGAGCGCGTTGCCTCCAAGCGCGATTACTACGAGTTTGTCCGGCAAGAACAAGTCCACCTCTCTGGAGCCCCGCCTATAACTCCTATTCATGTCGATTGTCCCTAACCAACGACAAAGCTGGTTTGCGTTTTGAAGGCTCCATGAGGTTGCACGGACACGGTCAATTCACACTCGGGTGTGAAACAACCTTCGAACGGTTAACTACGAAAAGCCTACCAGCACGTCAATGGCCGAGTACAGGTACGTGAGCTGGCCTGAGTACGGGAACCTAGCTTCAGCCTTGGCCGAGGAGGTGCAATCGGCCGGGAAGCGGTTCGACCTGGTCGTGGGGATAGTGCGCGGAGGCATGCCGGTGGCGTTGGTGGTCTCTGATCACCTGGACGTCAAGATAGATTTTATCAACGTGAAATCATACGTCGGAATTGGGAAACGAGATGTCCCCAGGATCCTCTCAACTCTGACAGAGGAGATCACCGGCAAGAACGTACTGGTTGTGGATGATCTGGTAGATCAGGGTGACACCATGAAAGTGGTCGTGGAGCACCTTTCGGCGCAGAGCCCGAAGCTCCTGGAAGTGGCTGTCTTGTTCAAGAAGCCCTGGACCAAATTCGAGCCTGATTACTACTTGGAGGTCGTTGACAGGTGGGTCGTCTTCCCATTCGAGCTGAGCGAGGTCAACAGACTCAGGATTGCGAACAGTGAGGTCCCCTCAGCGAACGCACCCTCCTTACACATCGCATCTCGACCGCCTAACGTTTAATTACACAAATCCGAGGCAGACGAAAAAGTCCGTCTTGCCCTCCGCCATCGAACAAACCGTGAAGGCGCTCGTCGAATTCGAATCCGCTCTCGACGCTGCGAAGGCAGAAGTTTCAGAGGCGAAGAGAAGAGCCATGAAGGACGCCCTGGACTGGGCGGAAGAAGCAAGAAGCTCCGCGCTCGCTCAGGCGACTGAGATTGCTGGCCGGCGGGTGGCAGAGGCGAAAGCGGAGGCTGAGGCACAGGCGAGGGGCATCAGGGAAGAAGGGGAGTCAGAGCTGAGGGCGTTCGAGGTCTCCATCTCACGCCACGAAGCGGAGGCCGCTGAGTTTGCAGCGTCCAGATTGCTGGGTGAGTCGAAATGAAAGTAGTCGCAGTCGGAGGAAAGGCATTCGTCACCGGGTTCGTGCTCTCGGGCGTAACCGGGGAGTACGTGTCTAGCGCACCTGCCGCCCTTGAGAGAATTGAGATCCTCTCGAAGGACCCCACCGTCGGGTTGATCATGGTAAGCGACGATGTAGCGAAGCCCATAGCGGATCAGCTTACCCAATTGAGGGCGAAGAGAGCTATCCCACTGATCTACGAGGTCCCTGGCCCCGGGAGCAAGAAGGAGAAAGTAGAGTACAGGGCGATGCTCAGAGCGATACTCGGAGTCTGAAAGATTGAGCAAAGCGGCCTCCGACACCCTCGAAAAGGTCTCAGGGGAGTTCGAAACTGAAGTATTGGCTGACCTGAAGGCGGGGCGTTCAGAGGCCATCGCTAAGATAGAGGCGGTAAGGAAGGAAACCACCGAAGCGGTCGGCAAAATCCTGGAAACGAGCGAGAAGCAGGCGGAGTCCGTAAAGAGGCAGATAGTCGGGGCCGCCGAACTGGATGCCAGGAACGCTCAGCTTAGGTCACTTGAGAAGGCAGTCAACGAAGCGTTTGACCTAGCAACAAGGCAGATTTCTGCTGTGTCCGGTGCTTCTCAGGAAAAGGCACTGACCTTCCTAATTCAGGAAGGACTCGACGTGATTGGCCCTCGAGCAACCGTATCGTGCGCCCCTAAAGACAGGAAGGCGGTCTCCGCTGCCATTAAGAAGCTCGGGAGCAAAGCCAAGCTTTCTCTTGACGACGGGGAAATCGACACCATGGGGGGCGTGATACTGACCGCTCCAGACGGGACCGTAAGGTTCGACAACACCTTCGAGGCAAGGCTCGAAAGGATGAGGCCAACCCTGAGGAAGGCGGTCGCCGCGATACTCACGGGTGGCGAGTGAAACCAGGAAAAGCAATCGCTTTCTTCTAAACGTTATAAGTCCGCCAAATTTGGCGGTCGAGCAGGTTCTGTTTTGCCAGCCAAGGGAAAAATCGAGTGGATTTCAGGCCCGGCTGTAAAAGCCTCTGGCATGGCCGCCTCGAAGATGTACGAGGTGACTCAGGTCGGAGAAGAGAAGCTTGTCGGCGAGGTCATCAAGCTGACCGGCGACATAGCGTTCGTACAGGTCTATGAGTCGACGAGCGGCTTGAGGCCAGGCGAGCCTGTCACCGGAACCGGGCAACCCCTGTCGACGAGTCTTGGCCCAGGCATGATAGGAACGATCTACGACGGCCTTCAAAGACCCTTGGACGTAATAGCAAGCAAGGCTGGCGCCTTCATCACAAGAGGAGTCACAGCCAACTCGATTCCCTTCGACAAGCAGTGGGAATTCCTCCCTGCGGTCAAGGCAGGGGATGACATCGAAGCAGGAACGATTCTGGGGACCGTCCAAGAGACACCGCTCATCGAGCACAGGATTCTTGCTCCGCCGACAACTCCCAAGTCCAAAGCGAAGGCTGTCTCCAAGGAAGGGAAGTACAAAGTAGACGAAGTCGTAGTCACAGTAGAGGACAAGTCGGGGAAGACGCAGGAACTGATGCTCTACCACCGATGGCCCGTCAGGACTCCCAGACCAATCAGGGAGAGGCTCGACCCGGAGATCCCCCTGTTAACAGGGCAGAGGGTTCTGGACTCTTTCTTTCCCATGTCCAAGGGGGGCACGGGGGCAATCCCGGGCGCGTTCGGAACGGGGAAGACGGTCACACTACACTCAATCGCGAAGTGGGCTGACGCGAAAGTGGTTTTCCACATCGGGTGCGGCGAGCGAGGTAACGAGATGACAGAAGTGCTCGTAGAATTTCCCGAGCTCATTGATCCTCAGAGCGGCCGCCCTCTCATGGAGAGGACTATACTCGTTGCGAACGTGAGCAACATGCCTGTCGCCGCCAGGGAAGCAAGCATCTACACAGGGGTAACCATGGCCGAATACTACAGGGACATGGGATACGACACGGTCCTTGTGGCTGACTCAACAAGCAGGTGGGCCGAGGCCCTACGAGAGATCAGCGGCAGGCTGGAGGAGATGCCAGCGGAGGAAGGCTATCCGTCCTATCTCGCGTCGAGACTCGCCGAGTTCTATGAAAGGGCTGGGCGTGCCGATATCCTAGGAAGTCCGGAGAGGACCGGGTCAATCACACTGATTGGGGCAGTCTCCCCCGCAGGCGGCGACTTCACCGAGCCGGTCACCTCACAAACCATACGCTTCGTCAAGAACTTCTGGGCCCTGGATGCTAGGCTCGCATATTCTAGGCACTACCCATCGATCAACTGGATGAGTTCGTACTCTGGCTACGTCGAATCGGTCAGCAAGTGGTGGTCGGAGAGGGTCGACAAGGAGTGGGCAAAAGTGAGGGCGGATGCATACGGCATCCTGCAGCGCGAGGATGCGCTCAAGGAGATCGTCCGTCTGCTGGGGCCCGAGGCGCTCCCAGACGAGGAAAAGCTGATCCTTGACGTCGCCCGCATGATTCAGATTGGATTCCTGCAGCAGAACGCATACGACGACATTGATGCCTACTGCAGCCCGCAGAAGCAGTTTTTCATGATGAAAATGTTTGTCCAGTATCACCAGGAGGCGCTCAAGGCGCTCAGGAACGGCACCTCTCTTGCTAAGATAAGGGGGATGCAGGTTATTGCGCCCATGCTCAGGGCCAAGTTCGCCATCAAGAGCGAAGACCTCGACAGGCTGGAACTCCTCTCAAGGCAGATGTTCGACGAGTTCTCGTCCCTCTCCGGCGTCCAAGAGGTGAAGGCCGCATGAGCAGGTCCTCATCTGGAGTGGAGTACAGCAAGATAGCAGAGATCAGGGGGCCTCTGATAGTCGTAGACGGAGTGGACAGGGCAGCCTTCGACGAGCTCGTGGAGATAGAAGACAACACTGGGAACAGGAGGCTCGCGAGGGTCCTTGAGACAGGCTTTGGAAAGGCGGTGGTCCAGGTTTTCGAGGGAACCTCGGGACTTTCTGTCAGTGGTACCAGAGCCCGGTTCCTCGGAAAGACCATGGAACTCCCCGTCTCAGACCAGCTCCTCGGCAGGGTGTTTGATGGTCTCGGCAGGCCCCAGGACGGGCTACCGGAGCCTGTGGCGAAGACATTCCTCGATGTCAATGGTGCACCTATCAACCCGGAAAGGCGCGAGTACCCGACGGACCTGATTCAGACGGGGGTCTCAGTCATAGACGGCATGCTCACCCTCGTAAGGGGGCAGAAGTTACCTATCTTCTCGGGAGCTGGTATGCCCCACAACATGCTGGCCGCGCAGATCGCTCGGCAGGCAACGGTGGTCGGGGAAGGGGAGGAGTTTGCGGTCGTGTTCGCAGCGGTCGGTGTCTCGCACAGCGAGGCCTCGTTCTTCCAGAGGACACTCGCCGAGTCGGGCGCAATCCGGAGAAGCATCCTCTACCTGAACCTGGCAGATGACCCCGCCATCGAAAGGATCATCACCCCAAGGGTCGCCCTGACGGCCGCAGAATACCTCGCTTTCGAGCTGGGGATGCACGTCCTTGTGATCATCACAGACATAACGAACTACGCCGAGGCGCTGAGGGAGATTTCAGCTGCTAGGGAGGAGGTCCCGGGCAGGAAAGGGTTCCCCGGCTACCTCTACACAGACCTCGCCACCAACTACGAAAGGGCAGGCAGGATCAAGGGGAAAAGAGGGAGCATCACTCAGATGCCTATCCTTTCCATGCCGAGTGACGACGTCACCCATCCGATCCCCGACCTCACAGGCTACATCACGGAAGGTCAGATCTTCCTCGGGAGGGAGCTCTTCAGGAAGGGAATCTATCCTCCCGTTTACGTACTTTCGAGCCTGAGCAGGCTCATGGGCCCGGCCCTCGGTTACGTAATCAAACAGGGGAAGGCCAGCCCTGACCATCACCAGGTCGGGAACCAGTTGTACAATGCCTATGCGAGAGCCGTCGAGCTCAGGGCGCTGGCCGAAATCGTGGGCAAGTCGGGGCTCACTGGCTCAGATTTGAAGTACCTGCAGTTCGGCGACGAATTCGAAGAGAAGTTTCTCAACCAGGGGTACGACGAAAACAGGACATTCGAAGACACCCACCGCATCGCCTGGGAGGTACTGTCGATCCTCCCCGAGAGCGAGCTGACGAACATCAAGGAAGAGTTCATCAAACAACACTACATCAAAGGGAAGTCGGCTGCTTAGGCCATGTCCGTAGCATCCGGCGGCAACGTTCTCCCGACGAAGATTGAACTCATCGGCACCCGCAAGCGCCTTCAGACAGCCGTCAGGGTGAAGAAGGTGCTGGACGACAAGCGGGACGTCCTCCTGAAACGACTGGACGAGATGATTGAACAGGCCACGACCGCTCGGGACGAGATTTCGCAGCCTCTTTCAGACGCATATCTGGCCCTCTTTGACGCCTACCTCAAGCTCGGGCCCCTCAGGCTCGAAGGCATAGCCGCAAACACCCCACCAATGGTGGAGGCAGACATTCACATTCGTAGAATCGTCGACGTCGACATTCCCTCAATCAACCTCTCTGAGAAGGAGGTTGGTATGACCTACGGGTTCGCAGACAGCAACGTCGCGGTCGACAGGGCAGCCAGGCACATGAGGAAGGTTCTCCCTTCCATCTTCCGGGCCGCCGAGTATGAAAACGCCATATTTCGCCTCGCGAAGGAGCTCGAGAAGACCCAGAGGCTGCTCAACGCCCTCGAATACATGATAATCCCGCGCTACGAGGACTCCATCCGATACATACAAGCAACACTCGAGGAGAGGGAGAGGGAGGAGTTCACGAGGCTTAAACACGTGAAGAAGGTGCTAGAGAGGAAAGAGGCCCAATGAGCGAAGACCTAGTCGAGGAGCCGTTCAAGGCCGCGGCAAAGAGAGTCGAGGAAGCCTACGACAAAGCCGCTGTAGACCTGAAGGGCAAAGTCGAGAGGGCGAAGGCAGAGGCTCTGAAAAAGGTCAGCCAGTAGGCCGATTCATCCGGCCAACTACCGCCTTTATCACCCTCCATATCACCACCATGCCTGCCACGAAGCCAACCGTTGAGAAGGCTATGGCGAGGATGCTCCCGGAATATCCTACCTGGCCTCCGACATAGAATCCCAGTACAACCCCCCCTAGTATGAGCGGCGTGAGCACCAGGGCGGTAGTCACCACAACGATGAGTAGGGCTCTGCTCCCTCTGCTCAACGAGCGCTGCCTCTGGGCGCGCGCGTAAAATCGTTATGGGGTTCTCGGGACTATTCGCACTTCGAGTAGCCGCAGGAGCCGCAATGGTAGCAACCATTCTCGAAGACCAGGGTGTTCTCATGGCAGTCCGGGCAGGTTCCTCCAAGGGACTTTGGATTCCCCTCTGAAGGAAACCCAGACTCCCTCACCACGTGGTTCAGAGTCAGCAGCTCCAGTGCCTTGGCGATGGCGTCTGGAATGGACTGTAGCTGGGTCCCCTCGTCCCACGAGACGTACTTCCCTTTGATTCCCTTTAGAGTGGAGATGACGCTCTGGATGTCCCCTCCATGCTGGAGGTAGAGACTGATGAGTCTCCCCAGGGCCTCGGCGTCTGCCTTCTCGTCCCCGCCTGACTTGCCCAGAGTCACGAAGACCTCCTTTAACTCGTCGTTGTCCATGTTAGCGGTCACATAGAGCCCTCCCTGCGGGAGCCTCAGCTTGATTGTCTTCCCCTCCATCATCTTGGGGCGCTCGAATTCTGCCCTTGAGTCTTCGACCTTCTTCACCACCTTCTCTGTTTCTAGGATGCCTTCCCTGCTTCCTTCTCTGTAGACTGTGATGCCCTTACACCCCATTCTCCAGGCGAGCAAGTAGATTTTCTCCACCTCCTCGGGGGTTATGTCCTCGGGCAGGTTGACCGTGCTGGAGATGGCGGTGTCTATGTGCTTCTGTATCGTGGCCTGCATCTTCACTCTCATCTCTGGCTTGATCTCGTGGGCGGTGACAAAGTAGTTGGGCAGCTCCTTTTCGTCCCCTGCCCCCGTCGCACTCATGTACTCTCTGACGAGCGGGTGGAAGACCTTGAACTCCCCTTCACTTAGTGATTTGCTCCTCCTCGTGTAGAAGAGGGCGAAAACAGGCTCCACGCCGCTGCTGGTCCCAGCCAGGATGGAACCAGACCCCACCGGTGGGATTGTCGTGATGGCCGCGTTCCTTATGCCCTGTGTCCTGATTTTCTCCTTGACCTTTTCATCGAGCTTCGAGACGAAGGGCTGGGCAAGGTGTTTCTCCGCATCGAAGGCCGGGAAGCTCCCTTTCTCCTTCGCCAGCTCGGTGGAATAGTCGTAAATGACGTTCTTGACCTTCTCGAAGAGGTGGTCGACGAACTCGATTGTAGAGTCTTCGTCGTACTTCAGACCGAGCTTGATCAGCATGTCACCGAGCCCGGTAATGCCGACCCCCACTCGCCTGCTGTGGAGAGAGGCCCCCTTCTGTGGGGGGAGCGGGTGCCTTTCGGCGTTATAGTCAAGTACGTTGTCGAGGAAGCGGACACCGTATTGGGTCGCCCGCGTTAACCCCTCCCAGTCGATGCTCGCCCTTTCGGTGAAGGGTTCCTTTACGAAGGCAGAGAGGTTGACCGACCCCAGGCAGCAGCACCCGTAGTTCTCGAGGGTCTGCTCACTGCAGGGGTTTACGCCCTGGACCTCCATTCCGTTGTACTCGGTCGTAGAGTACCTCTTGATGGCATCCCAGAAGAGGACCCCCGGCTCTGCCGACTGCCAGGCGCCTTTGATCAGCGACTTCCATACGTCCCTCGCCCTTACCGTCCTACTCACTTCGACTTTCTCGTTCTTGAAGTGGAGCAGGAAGTCCCCGTCGGCCTCAACAGCTCTCATGTAGTCGTCTGTGATTTTTACAGAAATGTTCGCATAGTTCACCTTCTTGAGGTCCTTCTTCACATTGATGAACTCCATGACGTCGGGGTGCTCCACCCTTATCGTAATCATCAGGGCGCCCCTCCTCCCCGCCTGGCCGATGGTCCCTGTGGTGGTCGAGAGGAGCTCCATGAAGGACACCGCTCCGGAGCTGTAGATGGCAGAGTTGTTCACCGGCGCGCCGCGTGGCCTGAGTACCGAAATATCGGTCCCCACCCCTCCTCCGAAGCTATACGTCCGTGCCGCCTCCTTGCACCAGTCGAATATCGCTTCAATCGAATCCTCCCGGATAGGGAAGAAGTAGCAATTTAGCAGCGTTGACTTCCTTGTCTGTCCCGCGCCAAAGAGTACCCTCCCTCCGGGCACAAATCTCCAGTTCTCAAGGAGCCAGTAGAACTTTGGCCCCCACTCCTTCTTCTTCTCATCCTCCCTCTCGGGGGATGCAATTTCCTTCGCGACCCTGCGCCACATGTCCTCGGGGCGCTTCTCAACCTGTCTCCCTTCAGCATCTCTCAGAGCATACTTCTCGTAAAAGACCCTCGCGCGCAGTTCATCTCCTCCGAAAGCCTCGAGGGTTTCAGTTGGAAGCTTGACTTCCTTTGCCTGCTCTCCGGCGTCCGGAGAGCCACGTGGTTGTTCAACGATTGACGTCATAACCTTAACCTCGACCCCATCGCCCGACATATATATTTCAACCATGGCTGATTTCTAGTTAACCATCTAGCAGGAAGCATCAATCGCGAATCGAAGACATGAAGCGTGGCCCTGTGAACTCTTCTTGACAAAATGTAAAGCCGCTTCGCGCGGCCCTACGATGCTGTCGAGTACTGGATCATCGCCACCGACTTGCATCGGGGGCATCGAGCGGCGTTCTGCGGAAGCTTGGAGCCGCAGTTCCTGCACACAGATATCGTCCTGTCCACTTTGAAGTAGGGGAGCTTTGGAGTCGCGTTAAGAATGAGGTTATAGATGCCCCTGACTTCGTCCGACGAACCATCGAGCGTCATCGACACCCCGCCATGGAGCCCAACCGAGAGCTTCGAGAGGTAGTCCATCTTCTCGGGGTTTTCCAGATCGGCCAGCTGGAGCCTCGGTGCCTGCGTATAGGCTCCTTTCTGCAGCGGCTGCAGATTCGCCTTACCATACTTCTCCGAATCGAGCGTAGCCAGCCTCAGGGCTCCGTCGAGTTCCAGCATGGCCACTCCCAGCTTGTCTATCTTGGTAGACTTATCGTCCGCGACCTGGGTGGCAGTGCTCACTATCTTGTCGGCCAAGTCGTATCGTGAGGATGTGGTAGGATCTCTGATGAGGCTTGCTAGGGTCTCGTCCAGGCCCACCATGTTCATGATAAGGGGCATGGTGTCAGATGTGACCGCATCCGACCCGGCAGCAAGAGAGGGCAGAAGCCCGCGTTTCAGCGTCCTTTCGATGAGTCTTCTCCTGGTCGAAAGCGCATCGGAGGCGACCCCAATGAGAAGCGCGAGCTTGGCCCTGAAGTATGTCTCGTCCTGATTCGAATCATAGGCGAGCCTGGGGAGGTTGAGGCTTAGTCCGTGGAGCACGCTCACGTTGTCGGCCTGAGACTCGGGGGAGAGCACGTTGGCGTTCAACCCGAGAAAACTCCTCCGCTGGTCGGAGGAGAAGAACGCTATCCTCCCTCCATTGAAAATTATAGAAGCAGCATCCTTCAGTACTTTGGTGTCGTCCACCCTGTTTGGCTTGGCCAGAAGGAGGCGCACATCAGGCCGTGGCGTCTCCTGGACGTAGGTTCTGTAGGCTCCCAAGGTAGCTTCCAGGGTCTTGTCCATGACCTCGCGAGTGACATCGTCGTGCCTGTAGGGGTTCAGGTCCAGGCTGATGGCCGGGCCCACAGAACCTGCGACAGGGGTCCCGATGGTCTCGAAGAACCTCAACAGGACAGACTCCAGCTCCCTCTTGCCCCTTGACTTACAATAGGGGCCAAGGAACTGGAGGAAGTTCCTGAAAGCAACTTCGTCTGATACCTCGCGGGTCATCATGGACGCCATGTTCAGAACTATGTTCAGGGCCCTCTCCGCGTTCTCTGGGCTCGGGACCATTGCGGTGTTCGGGATCTTCCCCCTGGGGTTGAGCCCAGCGCTTCTTATTGAAAGCAGGTCGACGAACACCGTGTCGGGGGTGAGCCCCCAGGATCCGGCATTGGTGATATGAATGTCCCCCGAGAGGTGCGCGTCGGCAACATCCCTTGGGAGTTGCTCGAGTAGAAGGTACTCCGAGAAGACCTGTTTCCCCGTCTGGTGAATAAGCGACTCGACGCTCCCGCCGTCGTCCCCCGCCTTCCCAAGCAGCTGCGTCACATCGTAGATGGGCATCCCCAGCCGGGTGAGTTTGTGTCTATACTCCTCCATGCTATGTTCCACCAACAACGCGTTCACGATCTCACGGATGAGAGGGGCTGTGAGATACTGTGTCTGGAACTTGTAGAGCCTCGATTCAGTCTCACTCGTAATCTTCTGTGCGAGCTCGACCGGCATCCCCGCCTCTTTCACCAGCGATTGAAGGATCTTGTTGGCATTGAACTCCTCCATCGTCTGGTGAGACGTCCTCACGTAGAGCTTCCCGCTCTCGACCAGGGATTGCTCCTCAATCTGGCGGGTTAGATTGAGCACCAACCTGCCTAGGTTGGTGACGGTATACTTCCTCTCCTGCCTGTTGAGCTGAATGAGCAGCTGTTTGACCAGCTTCCTAAGGTGATAGGCGAACTTCCCGGACTCCTTCTTCGACTTGAACCCAGCCAGGGTCTTCAGAGCGCTGTAAGTAAGGGGGCCCTTTATGTTCAGAATCCTGAGAATCTCCAGCCTCTGTGGAGAAGCAATCACGCTGTAGATCGTCTTGACCCTGCGAGGAGCTGCCTGCAACGCGGTGGGGGCTTTCCTGAGGAAACTATATCAAGCTATGTGCACAGTTGGTCAAAAGAAGTTCTCCTGATGCCCCCCTGCTCAGGAACACGAGGAACTAGCCTTGCTATTTGTGTGCTTGGACCGGGGCTTGGGCGGTTCGTCCGACTAACACAAGTCATATTATGTTGGCCAGGGGAAGGCACAACGTGCCACGTTATCTAGACGTACACAAGAACGTGAAGGGAGTCAAACTGAAGGACGTAGCCGAGGCTCACGCAAAGGACCTCAAAGTGCAAGGCAAGTATGGCGTCAACTTTCAGAGATACTGGCTGGATGAGAAGCAGGGAACCATATTCTGCCTTTCAGACGCGCCAAACAAGGAAGCCATAGCGAAAGCACACAAAGAGGCCCACGGCCTTCTGCCTTCAGAAACCTTCGAAGTCCAAGAAGGGAGCTAGAACCTCAGCTCCCTTTTTCTTTGCCTAGCTCCAGGAGTCTTTTTCCGGAGCTTGATCAAAGTGCGAAGAGAATGGGGTCGCCCGGACCCACATGGTTTACTGTGCAAATCCGCGCCGGGCGCCGAGCCAAAACTCCTTCGAATTGGATACCACCCTAGGTAAGATGTTTGTCTGGGAACAGGGACCTGATATTAGCCGCTTCCTGCCTGCTATCCTTTTCGACCGCTCTCGTAATGAGGGGCCTGAAAAGCTTCCAGAAACCTACCGGTTCGGCCTCGACGACACGAGTTAGGATAGTCTTGTCGTCTGCAGGCTCGAACAAATACGTCAACCTCGCGTCTTTGACTTTCCCCTTTTCGTTTTGGGGTTGGACAAAGGTGAGAACAACCCTGCGGTACATTTCGAAATCAGCAACTCGTACAGTTCCTCTGTCCTTTCCTCCTTGCCCAAGAGTTTGGATTGTTGCTCCAACCCTCTCCAGAGGTGGATCGTTCGTCAGCCTCGCCTCTACCACCCCAGGATCCCACTTCGATACGTTCTTCAAATCAAACATGAACTTCCAAATCTCCTCAGGAGGATAGCCCAATGTGATTCTGAACTCAGCTAGTTTCACAGAGGCTTGGTTGGCCGCTGGTCATTTATGAATTGAACCGCAACGAGGCTAGACATCATACTTTTTCTGTCGAAACTCTAAACAGCTAGAATCAAGCTCCTTTTACCAAATGGAGTAGATTATGAGCTGGGGTCGCCCGGATTTGAACCGGGGATCTCAAGCGTACCTTGTCCGTTCTTGGTTTGAACGGGCACCCAAGGCTTGAAGCCTAGACCAGACTAGCCGACGACCCCACGTCGGCGACGTTTTGCTCTGGCGTAGTTATGGATTCTGGGCCCCCCGGAAGAGGGCCTCCCCTGCGAGAGGAACTCGCTCCCCTCAACAAAAAACCGCCATTTGCGTTCGGCTCCTCGTGAAACGCCTACTCTGGTGCTCCTTCCAATCTGCTCGGGGGCGGATCCAGTCTCAACGTAGAGTTCCCGCGAGGTGGCGAGGTTCTCTCCGTTCAGTCGTCCGTCAATGCCCAGAGCCTTGGTCAGCCTCCCAGGCCCGTCGGCGATATGGGTGTCATCCCTTTGGCCTCTATTTCGTTTCATCTCCTCTACGCCTTCCACGGGTTCGATTGCCCTGAGAAGGACGGCGCCCGCCTCCCCAGGTGACTCGGTGGTTATGTTGAGGCAGTAGTGCATCCCCATTGTGAAGTACACGTAGGCGTGGCCGGCTTCTCCGAACATGACCGCATTCCTCATCGTCTTCCCTCTGTAGGCATGGCTGGCGGGGTCTCTCCGCCCGCGATATGCCTCGGTTTCAACTATGATACCAACCAGCCTCTTGCCGCGATTCATCCTTACAAGCCTGCAACCAAGCAGTTCCCTGGCCACCGTGGGAGTGTACTTCTCGAAGAATTTCCGATGAAGTCTCGTCAGGCGTTTTCACCCTGCCCACCATCCCGTTCATCGTTGTCAATTGTGTCCGATTGGCCGAAACCCTGCATGCGAGTAATGGCAGATCTCCGCATACATTCAAAGTATTCCTTAGCTACGGGCGAGGATCGGACTCACTGGCGTGCAAGGCGACCAATGGGCCCTCTTTTTGCATGAGAGAGCGCCGAGGGGTCCTCCAAATCCTTTAAGCGTCGAAGCACAGAAATCAAGGGGATCGGCATGAAATCAGGGCTTCAAGCCGCAGCGCTAATCGCGCTACTTCTCATGGTAACTTTCGCGCTTGGAGTCGAGTTCGGGGGGTCAGGCCTAACAGGCGCCTCGGGAGGCTTCGGCGCATCCGGGGGTCTGTCCAAACAGACCAAACAGACAGAACAGACGGGAGAATATTCTCTGTCGGAATTCGTGGTTAAAGCCCAGGGGGTCAATCCACATGACCTCTATGTGTCGAGCTCCTTCCGGAACATCCCTTCCAGTATGTTCGTACCCTTGGTCGGACTCCATGTCACGCTGTTGAGCCAGGAGAGATCCTCTCTGCTGACTAGGCGGATTGCAACCTTTAGCCTGGCGACCAATGCTTCAGGCATCGCGTCGACCTTCCTGCTGTCCGGCGACTACGATGTCCAATTGGTCGGCTCGACCTTCAGCCTTGGCACGGCGATAACTCTGATTGCTAATACCACATTGACCCTCAGCGTCCAACTACAACCTTCGGGCGTGCCGGTGGCAGACCTCAGGGTGGTGTCCCCAGACACGATGTCGGGCGTGGAGACAGGATCCAAGCTCTACGCCCTGATCGAGAATACGACAGCTCCTCCCCCTGGCTTCTCTGAGCTCATCGGTTTCCAGTCAGGGTCAGGATTCAGCACGTTGGAAACAGGATCAAACGCAGGGATCCTCTTCTACGCGAACGTCACGGGTCCGTTGATCTCTCTCAACTCGACGCTGCAGGGCTCTTACTTGGGAACAGAAGGCTACTGGGCCACGCTCTACCCAACGGGCACCTATCCTGTGTATCCAACAAGGGGCGTAATGCTTTTCCAGTTCAAGTTGCTCACCGAGGTGAACTACACTGCCAGCTGAACCCGCTTCAGTGGAGACGCTCCTCCTCGCTGTAGATGTCGGCATCTTCGCCCTTCTGGGGGGTGCCATATTTGCCACGAGGAGGATCCGTCCCCCTTCGATTCACGACGTAGCGGGGGCGTTCCAAGACCTTGATCATTCTATCTCGAAATTCGTTCCGGACCTCTCCGCCGGATTCACCTGGGGGGAGGCCGTGGAGAGGCTGAAGGCTGCCGGCATCAAAGTAGACTGGCCCAAGATGGAGTCGAGCCTGGCAGGCTACGAGGCCTTCAGATACGGGGGGCGGGAATTGCCACAAGGAGGGGAAGACGAAGTGGTGAAGCTATCGATGAAGATTAGGAGGAGAATCGTTGGATACAGGATTAAGAGAGAGAGTACTAGCCGAGATTAGAAAGCTCGTCGTCGGCCGTGACAAGGAGGCAGAGCTCCTCCTCGTGTCCTTCTTAGCCGGAGGGCACGTCCTTCTCGAGGGGGTTCCGGGGGTGTCGAAGACCATACTGGCGAAGTCATTTGCAAAGTGCATGGGACTCGAGTTCAAGCGCATCCAGTTTACCCCGGACATGCTCCCAATGGACATGGTCGGGGGGTTCGTGTTCAATATGAAGGAGAAAGAGTTCGAGTTCAGGCGGGGTCCGGTCTTCACTAACCTCCTCTTGGCGGACGAGATCAACAGGGCGCCCCCCAAGGTCCAGAGCGCGCTTCTTGAGGCCATGCAGGAGGTGCAAGTCACGGTCGAAGGCCTGACGCAGAAGCTCCCGTCTCCTTTCATGGTCATCGCCACCCAAAACCCCCAGGAGTTCCAGGGGGTCTATCCTCTGCCAGAGAACCAGCTCGACAGGTTCCTCATGAAGATTACACTTCCATATCCCGACAGCGCCACGGAGTCGAAGATAATCCGCAGGAACCTCGAGGAGATGGACGCAGCTGAGATCAGGGAAGTGTTCGCCGGCGAGGAGCCAGAAGCCATCCTGCACCAAGTCGAGCAGGTCAAGGTGTCAGAGGAGATTATCGGTTACCTTGCCGTTGTTGCGGAGGAGACCCGGAAGGAGCGAAGGCTAAGCCTTGGCGCCAGCCCGAGGGCCATGGTGCACCTCATACACTGCGCCAGGGCAAACGCCTATCTCAATGGCAGAGACTTCGTGATACCTGAGGACATCAAGTCCGTCTCGTCCTATGTCCTCGCCCACAGGCTGAAGCTCGACCAATCCGCAGTCCTTACGGGGACTGTGGCTGACACTTCACAGGTCGTCCAGGACATCTTCACCAAAGTGAGACCTCCACGATAGGTATCACAAAACGCGGGACTGACTACTTCCTCGCGGCTGTCCTCGTCCTGTTCATCTCCGGATTGGGGAACTACGCCTGGGGGCTGGCGATAGCGCTCTCGATGACGGTCGCTGCAGTCGCATCTTTCATCATCCTGAAGTTGTCCCCCAAAAAGGCATTCGAGGTGAGACTCGGGCCTGGTCAGAAGAGAACCTTCAAGGGTGAGGCGCTCTCTTTCCCGATTGTATTCGGGTCACCAGAAGAAGAGAAAAGGGCGGTCCTTGAGCTCCTTCACGTCCCAGAGGGGGCGCAGGGGAGGCTCCGGTCGTCCTCCGACCACGGACACACGCTGATAGTGGGCTCAAGGTTCGCGGGGGTCTTTTCGGGTTGGTCTCTCAAGGTCGGAATCCTTGACCCAATTGGGCTCTTCAAGAGATACGAAGACAGCAAACTGAATTTGGCGGCTGAATTCCTTCCGAGTTCCCTGCTTGCAAAGAGAGAGGAGGTCGTCGTTAGGGCTGCCATGCTGGGGGACAGGCCGGCCGGAAGCAGAGGCTTCGGGCAGGAGTTCTATTCCGCTGAGCTCTACGATTCTTCACAAGATTCGAAGGGCATTCTCTGGAAGAGGCAGGCAAAATTCGGCGGAGACCTACTGATGGTCAGGGTCGGCGAGGCGAACATCCCCGAGACGCTCAGCATCTGTTTGCTCGAGTCTCAAAGGAGGATACCGAGGGAGCTCCCCGCATGGATGGACCTTGCATCCGAAGCCGTTTCATTAATCGGGCTCACCGTCCTCGGTTCCGGATCGTCCCTGAAGGTCATTCACCTCGTGGGCGGGGAGGCATCGACCTCCGAGGCTCGGGACCTGAAGAGCCTTGCCAATCTTCTTGCTTGGCTCTGGTCGGATGACCCCGCCAGACAAAGAACCCAGGGGGTCCCCACTGAGGCCAGCATCATTGTAACAGGAGAACCCGAGATGAAGGACTCCGGCATCTTTGGCCTTCTGCTAAGGAAGCCCTCCATTGTTCTCACGTTTTCGTTCGGAAAGGCATCTCACAGCCGGTCTGTAGTCTTCTTTACCGGAAAAGAGAACGTCAGCGGCTTGGTCAGCGAGGTGCTGAGCAGGTGAAGTACAGTCTCGTCCTGTCGATTACCGCAAATTCCGCTCTGCTAGCTCTCTATGTGAACTTCGCTGCAGTGTTCGTGCAGGCTGACCCGCTGAAAGGGGCCACCTCCCTCGAATCCTCGATATTTCTGTTGCAACTCTTCAAGGTAGCTGCCATCGCATCGATAAAGTCACTCAGGAACTCCTCTTCAGCTACCATAGTCGACATCTTCGGTGCAGAACTTGTTGTCCTCCTTCCTGCACTAGTCATAGGTAACCTGTACTTCGGAATGGAGTCTGCCCCAGCCCTAATGGTCCAGATTCTGCTTGCCTGGATTGCCGGAGTGATGACTTTCGGGACTCCATTGGCCGCATACAGGATTGCCAAAGCCATGGCCAAAGGGGAGGCTCTCGTCTCCGTCCTACCATCAATGGTCTTCCTGTCTGAGCTTATGGCACTTCTGGTTGTGGGGGCAAACGCTTCGGCCTCATCAGGGTTGGGGCTCGCGGGCCTCTCTCGCGCAATCCTTCTGGTAGGAGGGGGAATCACAAGTCCGGGCACACAAGTGGTTAGTGTGACTGCCCTGCCACCCTTGGTGATTGTCTACATTACTCTGATTCTCTATGCCCTCTCTCCGAGAGACTTGGCCATCTCGGACCAGTTTAGGGGTGTGGCGGGGCTCGCATTGCTGGCGACGGCAGTAACGCTCGCGGGCGCCTACGAGGCGTCACAATTCGCACTTCCATTGACCTTGACGGTCCTCCCTCCGGTACTTCTTACCTCTTTTTTCATGTGGTGGATTACACGTGAAATCTAGATCTGCCCTGTTGATTTGCCTGATTATCCTGGCGGTGAATCTTCTCCCCCCGGTGCAATCTAGCCGGAGCGCATCTGCCCCTGAGATAGGCCTCGGGTTCGGACCTTCGAACGTCCAACCCGTTTCATACGGCACTCCGATCTACACTCAGGGGGACAACATGTGGGTCGAATCGTACTACAACGTCACCATCGTCATCGAACTCCAGTCCCCCAACGGTAGTGAAGTGATACCCTTGGCCGCGATTGTGCCTGGCCAACTGTTCGATCTCTATCAGTTCAGTGCGAACGACACCAGCGGAGTGTGGCGAGTGATTGTCTCGACGTCGGCAGGGGTCACCGATGTCCCTATCCTCCTCGTGTCAACGGACTCCTCGTTGGTGCCTCTTCTAGTAGGAGAGCACCTTGACCGGAACGAGCTCAATCAGACATTCAACCTCCCCTCTACGGACGCATACAACATCGAGGCGTGCACGATTGGGGAGTCAGCGCAACACCTCGTGGGGTTTGGGCTGCTCAACGGATTGAACGGGACCATTTACGTAACCCTGAGCCAGCAGAATGCAACCTTCACGATTGAGGGCCTACGCTCCTCCATTTCACTCTGGTTGGAGCTCTATTCTCAGTATTCATTCGAGCTCAACGGAGGCGGGACGGCTTCCCAGAACCTTATGGCCGCATCCACCCAAGTAGCTTCCTTTTCTCCTCCGGGAGGGAAACAGACCGCGTTATTGACGTCACTGCTCCCACTCAGGCTGGGGAGGTTTGATCTAAGGGTCTTCGTTAGGACGACTTCCGGTCTTGCACTGCACGATTTCCAGTTTCTCAGGAGAGCGGACGGCTCTTGGACATCGCTAGGTAGCTGCACATCGATTTCGAGCGTTTCTTCTCCCGTCCTCTCCCTTGCGACCAACCTTGATTCTGCCAATTCGTCTTGGCCGCGACAGCTTCTAACCATGTACACGTTTGACGGCCAAGAGTCCTACACTCAGGTCGGACTCCCGGGGAAGGAAGCTGCCATACACCTGAGAGGCTTTCCAGAGGGTACGCCCCTCTCAGGCGTCTCGATTACTGCCTCGGCACCCGGTCTTCAGTCTACGGAGTGGGACTCCTACAATAGCTCAGTCTATGTCCTGACGAACGGTAACCCGATTACGTTGTCCTTGAACCTGTCTTTCAGTGGCGTGATTAGTAGATTACTAAACGTCTCAGTTCTTGGGAGCTATGGTTCGAAGTCCCTCTCAGTGCCCGCAGGGACCCTCGTTGCCTCGACGACCCTACAGGGGAGCCTCTTCCGTAACGCCACCATGACGGTAGCTGCCCCCGCCTCCCCTCCAGTGGTCATCAAACAGACCCCCCCTGGGAGTATCTCCCTCCTGCTCCCTCCTGATAATTATACGGTGTCTGCTGCTTACTCGGGAGGCGCAGCAAGCAAATCCACCTCTGTTACTCCAGGCCACACCAGCACGGTGGCTATCGATCTGACCCCGGCGAGCGTCCCCGTCGTCACGTATCTCCTTGTGGCTGCGGGAGTGGTTGGCGTCATTGCGAATGTCATCATCTGGCGTCAGTATCTCGAGAGGAGAAAGGTCTACAGCTGAAACAGTGCGAAGTCCAATGAGACGCTATGCCCCGTTCAGACGGATACGGCAGGGGAACCCACATTCATCACAGCATTGTGATTGGGTTCACCCATGCGTGCGTAGAGAGGGAGCACCGCAAGGAAGAATCCCAGGAAGAGCGCGTACCCGACCCAATCATGCACCCCCCAGAGAGCGGCTGACCCGTATTCGTACCCCACCCACAGAAGGATGAGAATCCTCACAGAATTCAGGAGAACGAGCCCTAGCACTCCAACGACTGCAAGCTTGACCGTGGTGTGCGAATCCTTCTTCATATCAAGGTGCATCAGCGCCAACAGCCCCAGAAACATCGTCACCGAGGATACACTGGAACAGCCAGGCGTCACCACTCCGTTCACGACCTCACCGGCCTTCGATACAAACTGGAACCCAGTCCCCTGCCAGGCCACAGGGAAACCTGCCACGCGAACCAGCCCCGCCGACAGTCCAGAAGACAGGACCGCCAGCGGCTCGCCGAAGGCCCAGAGGAGAACTGCAGGAGCACCCACAGCTGTGCCGTAAACTGCCGCGTAGGGGAGCATGAATCGCGCGGTTGAGGGGTTCACCACCAGCGCCGAGGCGTAAAATGTGAGGATCAGGGCAATTCCGGACGCGGCTAGGGTCTCGCCGGTTGTAGGTTCCAGCACGAACAGGGCCAGGATAGTGGCAGCCCCAACAAGGCGGACTGGGAGCCGGGAAAAGTAACCACCTTCCTCCTCCATTACCTGCGCAAGCTCTTTCCACCTTAGAGCAAAGATCAAGGTAAGGAGGGCTACGATGGGGATAGCCACAAAGAGGCCATCGAAGGCATTCCCCACAGACTGGTCGACGAGAGAAGGGAAGTTGGGGGCTGTCAGTGAAGAAAGCGCGACTGCTGTTCCGATCCAGACGCCGAAGCGAATCCGAACGCCAGAACCGGAACTGAGTTGCGCTGCTTTCATACGGAGACGATACTTGAAACGGTTCTGCCTAGATAAGTGTAGCAATTTGAACGTAAGCTACGTGAAACGAGAGCTCCCTTGGGATGTGTGGGGGTAGTCGGATTTGAACCGACGGTCTACAGGTTTCTGCAGCTCCAATGCCTAATCATCCACGCTGCGGTGTCATCAAACAATTCTTTGTTTGACCACTGGAGCCTGTCGCCCTGCCTAGCTGCCCACTTTCATTACGGTTCTGGGCTATACCCCCATCACGAGCGTCGGGGCAATCCGGAGGTGGCTTTAGGGTTTCTTTGTGGAACTTTCAAAGGCTCCAGGGCTTCCCGCCATGGACGACCTTCTCCGGGAGTTTGGAGCCCCATTTCTCCAGGAACCCTAGGTCCTCCTTCCTATTCCTCAGGTTGTCCGGGAGCATCACAGGGATCTCATCGATTATTGGGTAGTAGCGGCCGCATTCGGAACAGGTGAGGACACCCTCGACTATGACATCCCCCTTCACTTCAAATTCCAACAACTCAAGCGGGTAGTGCTTGTCGATGGGACACGCGAGTATGTCAAGGAGTCTCCTCTGCATAGGCCCTCACATCCCAAGTCCCGTAAAAAAACACTTGTGTGTGCCACGCAGAAACGTTAATCTACCATGCGCGGTCCGCGGCGGCCCAGCCGGCCATAGCGTGTGGGTCCGACCTGGACTCGTTCCGATCCCAGAAGTCAAACCACACGTCGCCCCGGTGCTACTGACTTCCGAGAGGAGTCGGGAAGCCGGGGTGCTGGCACTTGTCCAAACTTCACGAAAAGGTGTATCGTTACTACAGAACCTTTAAGTCCGAGCGCGCGATGGCGATTTTTGAGGTTCCGCATCGATGCTCTCAGGCAACGCTTTGCAGTCAATAGGACTTGATAGTAACACCATCTTTCTGATTTTCTGGGTCGGCTTCTTTTTCGTGACTTTCTTCTATCAGGCACGGCTACAGTCTTACATGGCCCTTAACGATATCAGCAGGGGGCTGAACAAGCTCAGGGTCATGAAGGACAAATCCAGGAAGGAAGCAATCGACTATCTTGTCAATGTGGGGAAGGCATCTAGCGATCCTGCCCAGAGGGTAGACCAGTTCCTCGACTACGTCACGATCATGCCCGTTGACACCGATCCGGGAGGAATCATTCCCAAGATTGATCACGTTGTCACCACAAACAACGACAGGGTGCGTGCTGAAGTCGGCGCGCTCCTAGGTGGCCAGAGCAACCCGGTCACCGTCTCCATCTCAGAGAACCTTCTCGAGGTGGCCACGTCACTGAATCAGATTCACAAAATAGTCCGGCACTACTACCTCCTCGGCAAGAAGACGAACTCGTACATCACCCTTCTTCAGCTGCAGATGCTGATGCCAATGATCATCCAGGAGGCAGACGCTCTCTTGAACGCCGTCGATTCATTCAAGCAGGGGCAGCCTGTCGGCGACGGAATTGGCCCTGTAATCGTATCGAAGTATATGGCAAGCGGGGAGAAGCGGGCTATCGCCAAGGACACAGTAATGGCAATTTCAGAGTACAAGGGGAGGAAGCTCTACGTCCTGAAGGCGGATGGACCAATGGCATACGTGGGGCAGCCTGGCGTGGCCATCACAAAGATAATCGAGGAGATGGGGGTGAAGCCGAGCGCCATTGTCATGATCGACGCGGCACTCAAACTCGAAGGCGAGAAGACCGGGGAGATAGCTGAAGGCGTCGGAGCTGCGATAGGTGGGATCGGAGTCGAGAAGTTCCAGATAGAGGAGGTCGCCACAAAGGCGAAGGTTCCACTTTATGCCATTCTCGTGAAGCAGAGCATACTAGAGGCCATCACGGTGATGAGGAAGGAGATTGCAGAGGCGGCTGACAAGGCCACACAGGTTCTCAACAGGGTCATCGAGGAGAAGACGAAAGAGGGGGACGACGTCGTCGTCGCCGGTATTGGTAATACACTAGGCGTCGCTCAATGATGAGTTCCGTGCCGGGACCGGACAAGAAGACCAAGCTGATGGTCTATACCATCGAAGAGTGCCCTGTGTGCGGCCAGAAGACCAAGCGGGCGTTCGCGGTTGGCGACTACGTGACGAAGGATGGGGCGAAGTGCACGAAGTGCGGGAACCAGACAAAGATTACTCTGATCTACGCGGAAGGTTCGAAGCCCTCAGGTTAGGACGACGAGTCCGCCTTCATCCAGAGCCATGGTGTGCTCGAACTGCGCCACTGGGCTCCCTGACGCTTCTACCAGTGTAGGGTAGGCCCTGAGGACTCTTTTGGAAACGAGCTTCCTCACAATCTCTGCGACATTTTTCCCGCCAAACTCTCCAATGTACCACCTAGGGGTGAAGGGGAGCGTCTTCCTCTCCGCCCACACGCTCTCCGCAAAGGCATCGAGCTTCGGGTCGCCTGTCCTCTTCCGTGCGACAATGGAGAATATCGTCTGGCTCGGCGCGTCGACAACATAACCCGCGGCGTTCCCAAGGGTGAGGAAGGGTTCTATGGCGAAGACATCCCCTTTCCTAAGATCCTGCATGTGCGGCATGTAGAGGTTCGGGATGCTCTTCCCTGCGTGGACGGCGTATCGGTCCAGGGTGTGCCCGGTTAGATTCTCTATGGTCTTGAAGCCGAAACGAGCGGCTTCCTGATGAATTGATCTCCCTATCTCGCCAGTGCGCCATTCCTTCCTGGCCGTGTCGATGGCCGCGTCGAGGGCTCTCTGGGTCGCTTCAAGCAGGAGTTCGAAATCGGGGTTCAGGGTCACGGTCACGGAGGTGTCCGTGATGTAGCCGTCGATGTGTACGCCGAAGTCCACCTTCACCAGGTCCTTTTCGTCAAAGACAGACACGTCCCCTTCCTGCGGTGCGTAGTGAGCCGTGACGTCGTTCACCCCGATACCGGTGGGGAAGGCCAGCTTTCCTCCCCTCTTCTCGACTTCCTCCCTTACGAGGTCGCACACTTCGAGGAACTTGGCTCCTGGCTTTACCGCAGCCTCGACCAGGGGCTTGACATCCTTCACTATTCTCCCGGATGTTCTGTACTGCTCGGGGATGAGGGACAACCTGGTTCACAAATCCTATATCGCGTTCTAAGCCCAGCGGCCGCGTCCGTGGTATTTCAATTGATGTGGGGAATCGAGGTTTCCTGATGAAGTACAAGATGGTCGCTACGGGAGGAACTTTCGATCACCTTCATCGAGGGCACATGGCGTTGCTGAGTCGGAGCTTCGATGTGGGCGACGCGGTCGTAATTGGCGTTACTTCAGACGCCTTCGCCCGCAAGGAAGGAAAGAGTCCCGACCAGAACTACGCGGAGCGGGTCAAGGCTCTGGAGGGATTCATCCACAAGGACTTCCCCGACAGGAGGTATATCATTGCCAAACTAGACGACTACTTCGGCCCGGGCATAGCATCCCCTGATGTGCAGGCCATAGTGGTAAGTAGAGAGACGGCGAAGAGGGTGCACATAGCCAACGCCCTTCGGAAGGAAAAGGGATACCCTCCATTGAAGACGGTCATAGTGGACTTCGTCCTGGCAGAGGATTCGAAACCCATTTCGTCTACACGGATAAGGAAGGGGGAAATCGACCCTGAAGGGAAGTCGAGGCGCCTCCGGGGCTCGTGAGAGAAGCGCAGGATAAAGAGTGGTTAAATCAGAACCTCTGCAGGCGAAGGCAGCTTGAACGAGGATAAGCTAGACCCTTGGGGGACGAGCTCGATTAAGGACTATGGCCGGCTTCAATCCGAGTTCGGCATCGCGCCGGTGGAGCCTCTCCTGTCGAGATTCAAGAAGCCCAGCCCCCATCTGAGCCGCGGGATAGACTTCGGGCAGAGGGATCTGGCGCGTATTCTAGACGCCGTTGACGCCAACAGATCCTACGCGGTCATGAGCGGCATCAAGCCTGACGGGGCCTTCCACCTTGGGAACAAAATGACAGCTGACGACATGATTTACTTCCAGTCCCTGTCCAAGAAAGCAAGGGTCTTCTACGCGATAGCTGACGTAGAAGCATACGCCGACAACGGTCTTTCATTCGCCGAAACTTCGAAGACTGCAATCAGAAATGTTGCAGACATCCTCGCACTTGGCCTTGACCCTGACCGGGCAGTGGTCTACAAGCAGAGCGAGGAGATGCGAGTAATGCGACTCGCGACGATCTTCTCGCGCGGAGTTACGAACAACACACTGAAGGCGGTCTACGGAGAGAGACAGATTGGGCTCTACATGTCGGCATTGATTCAGGCCGGCGACATTCTCATGCCGCAGCTCCCTGACTTGGGAGGCCCGAAACCGGTCCTCGTTCCTGTGGGGGCGGACCAGGACCCGCACATCAGGTTGACCAGGGACCTCGCAGGCAGGTACTTCGACCAGTTCAAGTTCATCCCTCCCTCCGCCATATACCACCGTCTGGAGTTCGCGCTGACGGGAGGGTACAAGATGTCGAAGCGCGTGCCAGAGTCTGGGTTCACTCTCGATGACTCGCCAACGGAAGCCGTGCGGAGGGTGAAGACGGCGTTCACTGGGGGGAGGGACACGGTGGAAGAGCAGCGCCGCCTGGGTGGAAGGGCGGACATCTGCCCTGTCTACGACCTTTACCGTTTCCACTTCGCGAGGGATGACGAACATGTCAAGCTTGTTTATCACGAGTGCACCAAGGGGATCCGGCTCTGCGGCGAGTGCAAGCAGGAGGCTATGGGACTCGTGAAGGCCTTCCTGGGGGAGCAACACAAGAAACGCGATTCCATGATGGGAGACGCTAAGGAGCTTCTGTCCAAGAGTAGGGACTTCTTAGCCTCCACCGGGAAGTAGTGTGAGAAATGTCGAGTTCCCTCCACCCGCTAGAGAGGAAGATTCTCTCTGCCCTTGCGGCCGCCTCTGGTTCTCTCCCCTTCGAGTCCTTGGTGACGGCCTCTCACGTCCAGACGGACCAGGCGAGGAGGGCTCTGCAGTGGCTCGCATCGAAGGGGTTGGTCACGATCAAAGGCTCTACGCAAAACAGGCTCGAGGTCGTTATGAGCCCTCCAGAGCTCGCCCTGATCACGAGGATTTCCGAGTCCCCGACCCCTCTGACCGTCAATCAGCTCAAGTCCACATTTGAACCCGCAGAATTCTCGGCAGCCTTCGGCAGGGCGCGTAGCGCCGGCTGGATAACGGTGGGGAATGCACCACCTGTAGTTCGGCTGGCAGATTCCAAGGGTCCCGAAGCTCTGAAGTCGTTGATGGAAGCAGTCAAAGGAGGCAAAGGGGAAGAGATGCTCACCGCCGAACAATCGGCACTCGCGGCCGACCTGCTGAGGCGAGGAGTGCTGAGACGATTAGAGACACGGACCACCTCCATTACTGTAACCGAGGCCGGAAGAGAGGCCGCCCTGACCTCGGTGGAATCTGGACTTGTGGACAGGCTAACCCCCGAGATGCTCGCTTCGGGCGAGTGGCGGACTCGAGCCCTCCGCCCTCTCGACGTGGAGGCGAAGGCACCGAGGTTCCACCCCGGCAGGCGGCACCCCGTGCGGGACTTCATCAGGGAAATCAGAGAGGTCTACATCTCGATGGGATTCACAGAACTCCATGGAAACAGTATCTACCCTGCGTTCTGGAACTTCGACGCTCTATTCATCCCCCAGGACCATCCGGGAAGGGAGATGCAGGACACATTCTACCTCGCTGGGCTCTCTGATCCCACCCTCACCCGGACAGGCATCGTGGCCAACGTAGCATCCACCCACGAAGACGGCTGGAAGACTGGGAGCAGGGGGTGGGGGTACCGCTGGCGACTGGAGGAAGCCAGGAGGCTCGTTTTGAGGACCCACAACACTGTCCTAACAGTGAAGGCACTCTCTCAGTCAAAGGAGAAAGAGACGAGAGTGTTCGCTGTGTCAAAGGTTTACAGGAATGAAAACCTCGATTACAAGCATCTTGCAGAGTTCCACCACATGGACGGAATCATGGTTGGGGAGGGGCTCAATGTCAGGCATCTGATGGGTTTCCTGAAAGAGTTCTACAGGAAGCTAGGGATGAGGAACGTCAGACTCTGGCCCACCTACTTCCCTTACACAGAGCCCTCCTTGGAGGTGGTGGCATACTCTGAGGCTACCAAGTCCTGGATAGAGCTCAGCGGTTCAGGAGTCTTCAGGCCCGAAGTGACGTTCCCTCTCGGCGTGAGGGTTCCCGTCCTCGCTTGGGGGCCTGGTGTGGAAAGGCTGATGCTAATGCGCTACGGCCTGGATGACATGAGGGCCCTGTACGGGTCCGACCTCTCGTGGCTGCGGGGGAGGGAGGAGCTTGCCGGTAGTTAGAATAGACATCCGCCGCTTCTCGAAGATGGTGGGGGCCGACCGGAAGAAGATCCTCGACCGCCTGCCCTACGTAGGTCTCGACATTGAAGGAGTTGATCGAAACTCCTTGCGGGTGGAGTACAGTCCCAACAGGCCCGACTTCGGGACCGACTTCGGCATTGCCAGGGCTCTCAGGGGTCTCCTCGGCAAGGAGGTGGGCCTCCCGAGGTTCCCCACCACGCCCTCGGGCGCCCATGTTTCCGTCGACAGAAGGCTGGAGACCGTCCGGCCCTTCATTGCGTGCGTCACGGCCAGAGGCCTCAACCTTGACGACGAGAGCGTCCGCCAGATTATCTCCTTACAGGAGGACCTCCACAATGGGCTAGGGAGGAGGCGGAGGATGGTCGCGATAGGCCTCCACGACATGGACGCCGTCAAACCCCCGTTCTCCTACCATGCCGTCGATTCAGCCTTCGAATTCGTCCCTTTGGGAGGCAAGAATCCTGTCAGCGTGGGGTCCATCCTCTCTGATACGGACGAGGGGAAGGTGTATGGCGTCGCCCTTGGAGGGAGCAGTCTCTACCCAGTCATCACAGACTCTGACGGCGTGGTCCTCTCCTTCCCTCCGATAATCAATGGGACGGCAACCCGGGTCACTTCGAAGACGAGAAACATGTTCATCGATGTTACGAGCACGGACCGGAAGGTAGGTGACGACGTTCTAGCTGTAATGGCGACCACTCTCGCGGAGGCCGGAGGAAAGCTAGGAACGGTTTCCGTTCGTTACGCGGGCAAACCAAGGATGACCCCCGATCTATCACCAATTGAGCTCCCCATCGACCATCAGCTCGTGAGATCCGTTCTGGGACTTGACCTGAGTAGAGACGAGATCGTGAAGTGCCTTGCTAGGTGCCGCCTGGAGGTGAGGGGGGCCAAAGTCCTTGGTCCGAGGTATCGCGTCGATCTCCTTCATCCCGTGGATATCGCCGAAGAGGTGGCCTTGGGCTACGGCTTCGACAGAATTGAACCCGTCTATCCTCCAAGCAAGCAGGCCGGCTCTTTCAACCACTTCGAGGACTACATGGACTCCGTTTCCACGGTGATGGCAGGCTCTGGCATGATAGAGATGATGACATTCGAGCTCACCGACGAGGGGTCCCTCTACTCCCTTTTCCAAAGGCCGTCCTCTGAAAAGATAGTCGTCCTCAACCCGAAAAGCATGGAGCACTCGGTCCTAAGGGACGCGCTTATCCCGAGCCTGATGACTTCCCTTTCCGGGAACATAAGATCTGACTACCCCCAAAGGATCTTCGAGATTGGCCGCGTGTTTGCGAGGGTAGAGGGAAGGGTCTCCGAGGCTTGGCACCTCGGCTGCCTAGTTGCCCACTCCCAGGCATCTTACACAGAGGCAAAGATGTACCTCGAGTCCTTCTGCCGCATCATCTCGGGGACAGAGGCCACCACAGAGGCCGACCAACACTGGGCCTTCACCTCAGGCAGGTGCGCGAGGGTGACTGTCAAGGGAGCGAGCCTTGGCCACGTCGGGGAGGTAAGGCCCGAGACCATCGACGCCTTCGGATTGGGCGTTCCTGTGTCCGGCTTTGAGATCGACCTTACTGAGCTCCACGAACGCCTAAAATAGCGCTCGGGCTCCGCAACGACAGACGGCTTTCGTTCTAAAGCGCGCCAAACGGCCACCTGCGAAGGCGGAAACGCTTTGATGAGCGGATGGTTTACCCAGTCGCGCGACAGACGGAAGCCGTTTGCCCGTTGAAGAGGCTAGG
>Ga0187780_10000112_pt1 | contig 63466 bp, 71 predicted proteins | sample 1015_Q2_SP10_20__FD_132429 | JGI IMG/M metagenome (GOLD analysis project Ga0187780, IMG submission 132429) | Tropical peat soil microbial communities from peatlands in Department of Meta, Colombia - 1015_Q2_SP10_20_MG | ecosystem: Environmental > Terrestrial > Soil > Wetlands > Peat | place...
CTCCTGATGAAGTACGACAGGTCGAGATGGACCAAACGGCCGACGCATTCCTCCGCCGAGCGGGTTTCCAACGATATGAGATTTCCAACTACGCAAAGCCTGGTTATGTCTGCCGACACAATCTTCTGTACTGGACCAATGGGGCCTATCTTGGCCTTGGTCCGAGCGCCCAGTCGTACGTCGATGGAAGCCGTTTCGGAAACATCGCTGACTTGACGGCATACAACGGCGCATTGGGTGAACATCGTCTGCCGGTCCAAGGTTACACAGAGCTGTCCGACCATGAACGGCTTCGCGATGCCGTCGTCTTTGGGTTACGTCTGGTCCAGGGGATTCCCACACAAGCGCTCGAAGCACACGCCTTGCACTACGGCCATCGCGAGACATTGATGGGACTGCGTGCGCAACAACTCATCGAAGATGAAGGAACCCAGAGCAGACTGACGGCCAAGGGCCGCCAATATGCCGATACCGTTGCAGAGAAGCTCTTCTAGATGATGGAACAGGATGTTCAAAAACCGTCCTTGAATTCGTCAGTCGTATCTCGTCGCTCATGCCTCGGTTTCAACCTGCGAGATACGCTTCACGAACGACGCTTCACCGATTTGAAAAGGGGTGCCAGAACAACGCGCCGAGCAAAGCACGTTTCGACGCGCTCGGAGTGGTGAGTATGAAGGGTGACCTTTTTAGCATCCTGTCAGTGTCGGACCATCAGTACGTGCAAGGCCGCGTCAGACAGAATCCCAGCCCACGCCACACCATTCAACCATCGTAGAGAACGATGCCCCGATTTCCAATGGTGCAGTAATGCGAGCAACAGGCAGATTTGCGTCAATAACGAAAACGGCCGGTGGAGGTTCGCCGAAACCAAGCCACGCTCGCTCGCGATGGCCGATACGGCTGCTAAAGCATAACAGCCGAATGCCCCAATTTGGAGCCATCGTGCTTTCGCATCGGTGCCTCGTCGAACCACGAGAACGAGCGCCCACGTCAGACACACAATCACGACCAGGAGTAATAGAGGAAACAGCGGCCACCAGATTTTCGCATCCAGCATAGGGCGACGACTGTAACAACCGACCGGCGTTGCGTCAATGACCGGCTTTCCCCGACATTGACATTCTTACTGGTCAGGGTGGAAACTAGTTTCGTCCTGTACGGAGGTTCGGATGCCGGTCAATATGGATCCTACGAAGCGGAGACGGAAGTCGCCGGCTGCTCCCAAACCAGCAGCTGATCCCGCCGCCGATTGCGCCAAACCAGGTGCGTCGAAGACCTTCGGCGACGAAACAGAGACCGATCGCCTCAAGGCGCTGGCAGAAGCCGAGTCGAAGAATTTGTGGGATGCGACCGAAGTCATCGACATGGACAAGTGGTGAGCTGTCAGGGGGGTAGAAAGAAAAAGGCCATCGCAAGCATCAGGTAGACTCCGACCAGCATGACCCCTTCCATCCAGTGCGACTCGCCATCCACCGCGACGAAACCGACGATCACGACAGAGATCGTGACCGCAGCGACTTCAAAGGGTGTGAAGATGAGATCGAGCGGCGACCCGACCGCATAGCTAGCAAAGACCAAAACGGGAGCGACCAGCAACGCGATTTGCAGACTTGACCCAACCGCGATCCCGAGTGCCAGATCCATCTTATTCTTCAGCGCGACGATGACAGCGGTCGAATGCTCTGCCGCGTTCCCGACCAATGCGACCAGAACCAACCCAACAAATAGCTGCGTCATTCTCAGACGATGGGCCGCTGGCTCCAAGACACTGACCAGAATCTCGCTCATGACTGCGATCAACAGGGTCACCCCGGCCAGTACCATGATCGACTTGTTCCTGCTCCATGGTTTTTCTCCAAGATCATCGGCAGCATGAGGTTCACCTCTATACACGTGCTTATGAGTCTTCAAGGAAAACATGAGACTCAGGACATAAATAGTAAACAGAACAACAGCAATCGCCAGACTCAGCTGTTGTTCGATGGCGACACCGCTATCTGCCGCAGTAAAATGAAATAGGGCGGGAATGATGAGTCCCACCGCAGCAAGCAGCAAGAGGCTGGCTCCCATTCCAGCCGCCGTTTGGTTAAACTTCTGTCGCTCGTATTTCACCCCGCCAGCAACCATCGATGCCCCTAAAACGAGGAGAACGTTGCCGAGAATCGACCCAGTGAGAGAAGCCTTCACTACATCGTGCAATCCACCGCGTAACGCCACCAAGGCGATGATCAGCTCGGCAGCATTGCCAAACGAGGCATTAAGCAATCCGCCTATTCCAGCACCGACGTGGGACGTGAGATGCTCTGTCGCACGTCCAAGCAAGCCGGCTAAGGGAATAATCGCGAGCCCTGAGGAAAGAAACACGACCAGCGGATCGGCGTGCAGCAGTTCGAGCCCCACCGTGACAGGAACAAAGACGAGCAGGAGATCGAGCCAAGACGTGAAGATTTGTCGCACGAGCAACCCCTATAGCATGATGCCAGGCGTTTGTCGATGAAACCGCCGCTCGAACCAGATGCCCTGTACTACCCGTTTCACCTGTGTCATCCGGAGACGCTGCATCGGCTGCTGGCACGATTCGCTACAATCCATTTTCGTGATTTCATGGCGCTGCGTCTGACGCCGACGGCGGGCATGACCGCCTTTCAGGATCGGATGGGTGCGGACTTTCCCGACCTCGTCGCCAACAGCCGCCTCGTCCAGGGATACGACGTGAGTGGCCCGCTCACGAACGACCTCATCGCCGATATTGATCGTGATCTCGCTGATAACACGTGGCGCAGGCACTTTCATCAAGCCCTGTGCCACGACCGTCGGTTTCAGCGAGGACTCTTCGATCTCACTCACAGTATGCAGATCGGAAAGACAACGGTACCGGGAGCCGCAGCTCTCCTCAACCTGATGGGGCCCGCATTTCAGCAATATCCCTTACAAGTGGAAGACATCAAGGCGCTCAGCTCCGTTCCCCTCACGGTCGAGCAAGGGTATCGGTTTGAGTACGGCCTGGCATTGATCAAAACCTCGGCCTCTCTGGTTTATACCGACCGCCTCGCCCACAGGCACGGTCTCCAGACGGTCACAGATTCCTCCGCCCATTTTGCCTTGTTTGAGCATTCAGCCGGGCGAGATGGCCGTAAATGGGCCAACCATCTGCTGGTGAGACAAGGATATTAATCCCTTACCAGAAGTCTGCTAGAATTCCACCCGTATGGCTACGACGCCCCCCCCTCTAGCCGTTCCACATGCGGCGGAAACACCGACGACCGGAACCGGCGATGGGTTGGAAGCGCGAGTTATCGTCTATAACTGCGATTGTCACACTTACCAGCAAGTGATTACCCTATTTTGCCAATGCATTCCGGGAATGAGTTCGTCTAAAGCATTCGAGCTGGCCTGGAAGATTGACCACGACGGTGAGGCGGTGGTGTTCGCCGGAACGTTGAAGGAGGCGGATGACATCGCGGCCAAACTGGGTGCAGGAGGACTGAAGGTATCGGTCCAGTAGGGCAGGCTAGCGCTTCTTGGACTTCTTGGGTTTGTGAGATTTCTTCGATTTCTTTGGCTTCGCAGCCTTAGGACGACCCTTTCCATGTGTTGATCGTGTTTTCACCCTCGAGGCAACCTTCCCTTTGATCGACTTCTGTTGAGCCCCTTTGAGCTTGTGCAACCCGGCAGCCCGATTGAGCTTATTGACCATCTCTCCGCTAAAAATACGCACCTGATAGAGCTCAAAGAGTCGATTGATGGCTTTCTGATCGCCTTTTTTCGCCGCATTCAAGAGTCGGCGGCGTTGATTCATTTCTTCTTCTTCTGTGTGCGAGGCAGCACGTCTCTCCATGCCCATCCTTTCCGTCGATTTTCGGCGCAGCGCGGCGCGCAGTATAGCGGAAATAACACAATTGTTCTAGGCCAAATTAACTACCTCCAGCGTCCGACCTCCTTGTGGTCTCTTTTCTTGCGTGGGTATAATTCAGCGACGATTGTTTGAACGACGACGTGATTTCAGCAAGGAGGCCAGACCATGGAACACCAGCACAAACCAGAGACCACAGTTGCCGACGATCCTCATGCCCGCGACCTGCTGCGTCGAGCCTTTGAAAAGACGGCCCGCTGGCAACCAGACTTTAAAGGGTTTACGGCCGATTTGACCGTGAACATCAACGGAAAAGAGACAAGCGGGCCGGTGATCGTGAAAGGCCCTCGTGAGGTGTCGGTTCAACTCTCTGACGGCGACGTGCAGAAGTGGGCGCAGGAACAACTCGGCATGATTGCTGTGCATCGGGGCCCGCGCAGTTTTGAAGAATCGGATGGGAAATATACTTTGACAGCCGAGGAAGACGGCCATCCGCTCGGTACGAAACTCAACATCCACGGATCGAATTCATTTTATCGCCTCAAGAACGACCGGATCACGCAGATCAATCGCACGATGGCTCATCATGGGATGGCTCCCTTTGCCTTCACGATCAACGTGGAAGAAAGCGCGGTCACTCAAGATCATAAGAACCTAACGACGAAGTATACCGTCTATTACTATTCGCCCGCAGATGGCAAGCTGAACAACGTCGAAAGCTTTACCGACACGCATGTGCGCGTCGGTGCATCCGACCTCCCGGCCACTCGCCGGATCATTTCCTTCGAGAACGGCCAAGTGATCGTGAAGAGCTTGACCTTTGCGAATCATCGCCTGCTATAGGCCATGGATCTAAGGAAGAGCTTTCCGCGGAGCATGCGGTTCAAGTTGGAAGGTTACGTGCACCTTGCGCGCATGATCGACAAATGTCGTGCCGTGCTGGCCGGCACCGAAGGTGAATACATCTACCCCTGCCCGATGGACCTCAGGCTGATGGAATTCGCCGGCATCACTGACACCCAATTCACGGAGACGGTCAAAGCCAATCCGACCGATGAGGATGTGGCCCAGTGGTTCCGCAGGGTAGCGAAACCCCACGTCTCCGCAGAACTCGAAGAATGGAATCGGATGATGTTGAATCGGGGCCCGAGCACACCAGAAAAGCAGGAGTACTTCAACAAGTGCCGCAACGCCGTCGATCCTTCACGAACCGACCTTAACGCCTGGTCCGACTTGCAAGACCTCGAAGAAGGCCGGATCGTCCCTCGACGGACAGTTGCACCTTACTAGCGACCTGTGCCAAGACCCTCAAGCACTCACAAGGCAGCTCTTGAGGGATCGTATCGCCCTCGTCCACATCACAAAGTTGCACAACGGAGCCGCGGTTTAGGAAACCGTGTCCCTGACCCTACTCCGGCCTACTCCAGCTCACTCAGGCTCACTCCAGCCAAGGTTTAGCGAAATCTCGAACGTTGGCTGGAGTAGGCTGGAGTGAGGTGGAGTTGAGCACAAAATGAGCACAAACGGTTCATAGGATGCACTCATCCAGAATACGGTATGCCTTTAAGTTGCGATAACCGGCAATTCACGGGCTCCATTCGCTTCCTGTTGAATACGGAGGCGCTCGGCCCGCGAGGCATTGAGGATTTGGTGCAGCATGTCATCGGTGAGGTGCGTAAGCTGCGCCGCTGCGTCTTTCATATCGGCGTGCTCCACCGCTCGCGACAGCACTTCTGCTTTTGTGGCTCCCTTTGTTTGTCCGAGAAACGGTTTGATGATGAGATAGAGGACGTCACGTGCAGGCATATACCGAAGGAAACGACGCAATAACCTGTACGTTTGAAGGGGGTACCGCGTGAGTTTGTAGAGAAACAGTCGTTTGAGACCTTCTTGCCTAACTTGGTTAATGGTCTCCCCCGGCAGGCAGGTCGGATCAATCTCAGAACATTTAAAATACTTGTACCAGTCCGTGACCTCGTTCACTAATCCGCGCTTCACATATTCTTGCCACAAAGGCGTCCCGCGATAGACACACAGCCGATTGAAGCCAAACGTGTCCAGGGGCAATGTCGCTGCAAAGTCGAAGGTCGCCCTCATATCGAGAATTGTCTCATCGGGATTGCCGACCGTAAAAAAGCCGTGCACGATTTCGATGCCAGCTTGCTTGGCATTGGTGACCGCTGTTCGGACCTCGTCCAGCGTCTGCTCTTTGTGCAGGCGATCGAGGATCTTCTGACTCCCGCTTTCGATCCCGAACATGACCGTCCGGCAGTGGGCCTCAGCCATGGCAGGAAACAGGTGCTGGGCGACGGAGTCCACTCGCCCTTCGATGCCCCACTGGATCTTGAGTCCCTCCTTTACGATACCGCCGCAGATGGCTTCGATGCGCTTGGGCTGAAGGAGAAAATGATCGTCCACAAAATACACGGATCCGTACCCCTGCTCCTCAAGATGCTTCAGTTCTGCCACGACATGCTGTGCGCTGCGTGCACGCCACTTCCCTTCATTAAAGATGGGAATGTCGCAGAACACGCAAGGCCAGGGGCATCCTCGGGAGGTCTGCATGGTAGTGAAGCGTTCCATGGAGAGCACGGCAGGAACATCAAGCGGCATCGACTCGATGAAATCTAACATCAGGCTGTCCCGGTCTGGAAACGGCCATTGGTCCAGATGGCGTTCGACCAGGCGTCCGGGGTTCTGCACCACTTTGCCATCTTTCATCCACGTGAGGCCGAAGACGCCTTCGGGATCCTTCAATCGTCCGACCAGGTCAAGAATCAGCTGCTCTCCATCGCCACGACACACAAAATCCACTTCCGGACATTGCAGCTTCACGAGCGGCGCGTTTAGGCTGGCGAAGACGCCCCCAAACGCCAGCTTCACCTTCGGATTACTCGCGCGAATTTGTCTGGCCAATATTTTAGCGTAGGGGTAGCTCGTGGTACTCAGAAAGCTAAGACCCACCAGATCCGGCTGGTCGTGATTGATTGTCCGTACAATGACCTCGTTCGGCGTATCGGGATTGGCCTGGTCGAACATCACACAGTCATGCCCCGCTTGTTTCAAGACCGCAGACAGCGACATGATGCCGATGGGAGGAAACCCCATGATGCGAAGATTGCCGTTCTTCGCTCGGCCCTTGGCCGGAATGGCATAAAACTGGGGGTCACGAACGTGGATCAAAAAGATACGCAGACAAACTCCCTTTGCGATACGTTGAAGAACCGTTAAGGCGGTACGCGCGGAGTGACCGTCAGGAATGAAGAGAAGCGAGGGTCAATTTCAGACGCACCATATCATCTTATGGCGGTCTTGCAAAGGGTGAGCGTCAAGAAGCCCGTGGAAAAGAGTAGTGTGAGGTCCCTTTTTAGATGAGCCTAAAACCTCGAAGAGTTGAATTTCCCAATGTCTTTGAAAACTAAATAATTCATTACTCTATTTCGAATGTTCAGAAACAACGGGTTTTGCATCTTAGCCGGGGGTCAGCTCACCGTAACTTTGCCGGTAGCAAGATCGTAGACAGCAGCTTCCACTTTCAGTTCGCCAGCCTTGATCGCGCCCCGGATGACTGGAGAGGAAGTACGCAGCAAGTCAGCCTGAACCCGTGCATTGGCTTCGATTGCCTTACCAAGGTTACCGCCAGATCGTTCCACTGCTGGCTGAAGGTGCGGGTACAAGGCGCTGATTTGGCCAGGTGCCGCGTTGGCGTTCATCGCTGCCTTTACTGCCCCACATCCACTATGGCCAAGCACGACAAGCACTTTGATCCCAAGGACCGCAACTCCATATTCGAGGCCGGCGATAACCTCGGGCGTTACCATATTCCCGGCTACTCGTGTGACGAAGATGTGGCCAATCGTTTGATCAAAAATGAGTTCCACAGGTACGCGAGAATCGGCACAGGCAAGTACTCCCGCAAAGGGCTCTTGTTTATCGACGGTGTGCTCTCTCAGGATGACCAGATCGTGCTCAATCGATGTTGGCTGATTAGCGACCATCCGTTGGTTGCCTGCGAGTAATTGGTGCAGAGCTGCCTCGGGGCTCAGACCCCTTTGGGCATAACTCCTTTGAGGAAAAGCCAGCCCGATTCCAGCCTGAGTGGCAACCCCAACAATCGCGCCTGATAGCATCTTCTGAAGAATTTGTCTCCGAGTGGCATCTGCACGAATACGTGTTGGATTTGGCATTTTGCGATGCCCTCCTCAAACCTAAAAGGTTGGACAATTTCGCTGCAGGCTGACACAAATTGACATTGCACGCGGCCGTGCTGAGGTTTCTCTATCTTGTAGTCCGCGAGATGTAAGGAACGTTAAGTAGCTACTTAGCTATGCCAAAATCGACTGCTATGGACTCCCTGGCCGTATCTCCCCAGCGGTCGGTGGCGATGGCCACGTGAAGCTTTGAATCAACCAACGGTTACCTTCCTTGACTAAGGTATAGCGGACCTCGCGGACTTGCCCATCCAAGCCCTCAAGGGTGCCGCTGATGGTCGCGACATTATTTTCAACGTTCCGCGAGAGGAAGGTGCTCCCATAATTTTTCGAGACTACACTGGTTGCCCGAGCGAGAGCCTCGAAATCGTTTGCCGTCAGTTGCCACTTCGCCACCGAGCTGAGGTAGTCGTACGCCTGCATGTAGTTCGCCCTGTCGATCGCTTCGAGTTGGGCGCAGATCACTCGGACTGGTTCCAGAGTCCTCCCCCAAAACCACCAGCCGACGCCGCCGAGAAGTACCAGTATGACCAATTTGTTTCGCATTCGGTCTCGTCCTTCGTTGAAGACAATTCCCTGTTTCCGCTGTCAATATCACTGTTTTGGAATTCGTTCAAAATGATTTGTTTCTGGACCACCCTCCACTCTATTCAGAGCCTAGCGAAATATTTCAAGTCAGCACACGGCCTCTCGGGAGGATTTTGGGACACATCAAAACACTCTGTAAAGCACGCCTGATCTAGCGCAGGTATCCGGCAAGGTTGAGATTGATGCCATAGGCACAATTCTCAGGCCAATTGCCTGTCGTCGATCTTCGCCATTTGATCTGGAACTTACCGTCATGGGCCGCAACCCAGATCGAGTGTGGGGTGCGCGCTCCACCATTGACCACCGTCTCAACGGTCTGGGCGATGTAGGGATAATCCCCTGTCTCTCCCTGATCGCGATAGGCCAACGTCAGATTGCAGATCTCCTCCAACGTGCCGTGCGTAATAATCAAAAGACCGGAGAGGTAGATCGCTTTGACACCGTCCGGAATGATGCCCGTCACATCCACAGTGGTCCATTCATTTTCCGGAAATGTCGCCAGCCCCTCACCTGTATACGTGTTGAAGAAAATCACGGGAAATGCGTTCGGGTTATGCGCCGCGATGCCAATCGTGGTGCCTTCGACGAATCCTGAAGCGTTATGACACCCCGCCCCAATCAGAAAAACGATGATCAGCGCAGGGAAAAGACTTTGGAATATTCCGCCTAGCGATCGTCGCTCTTGCACCATTTCGATCAAAGCCGTTGATTTGGACACTTCATATGGTCACAGAGGACCTTTGCAATTTCTCGGAGTACTGGAGAGCAGATCCGGAAGGTTTTTCGACAAGCTCGAGAACTGTTTTGGACCACTACCCTATAGGCTTCGAAATCGAAAATTGTCTAAGCCCCGATCGTCGATTCTCGATGTCGTCGATCCTGTATAGCCGAGATTTATCTGATGCTTATCTCCAGGGGCTCACCATCGCGGCTGACTGTCAGCTGTGCGGGGAGCGAGACCGGGTCCGCCCAACTGCCTAACGGCTGACCATTCAATTTGAGGATTTGGTCGTCCGGTTTGAGCCCCGCGCGCAAGGCCGGACCTCCTTGGAGGACATCGATGAGCTTTATTCCCTCACCGGTCCAGGTATAGTCAGAGACCACCCCCAGAGGATTATCGCCAAAAGCCGCCGTGAGAGCAGCCAATCCATAGGCGGCAGCCTCCTCGATCGCCGGACGACGAGTGAGAGGTTTTGGCGTATTCAGCCGCATTGTGACCGCAGCCGCTTCAGAGGAGAAAGATTGCTTTGCCGACGTCATTTGACGGAAGACTGTGGTACCGCTTTCCACGTTAAACAAGCGCAGTTCGAACGCGGCGGACACCGACGGAGTATCGTCCGGCAGGATCAAGCGATAGGTCAACAGACTGTCCGCACCGACAAGTTTACCCACGCGAATCGTAGTATCGTCATCGACCTGTCCACCATATTGAATACCCACCTCGTCAAGCACCGCTCGCAAATCCTCCCGTTCGACCAATACTAATTCCCGGTGACGAGACCGCAAGAAATTCAGGGTGAGGTCCAGCCATGAGTTGATTTCGTTGTCGATGGATCCTGCGGTGGGGACGATCGCAATACGCTGAGGCAGCGGCGTGATAGGCGGAGGCATGAAGACCGGAATCACTGAGACCAGGATTTTCGGCCTGACGGAACTTTCTCTGTTTGTTCTTGCACCCTTTTCACAGGCCCGCGAAACCAAGGGACGGACCGTATTCGGAGTCCCCCACATACAGAGACGATTGTCCTGCAGAACCACGAAATACGGGCTCGCGGATTCCGCCGGGAAGTAGCAGTTCGGGAAAAATGGACAGTGGGCCAAATACCCGGCCCACTCCCCTTTTGGATAGAACCGATACTCCCAGATTATTTGCTGCCCATCATCCTGAACGACGCGGTCTGGTTTACCCAAATTCTTCAACACCTGTTCCTTCGGCATGGAAAGAACCAAGCCGTCATCTAATTTCTGCGCATCGTACATGTAGGGAAGTAGAACGCCACAGCCTGATAGTGACAGTAGAGAGAGAAGACCGATCAGTATTCTCTCCATACGCTTCCTTCCAGTCACGGCCAAAACGCTCCTGAAGAATTACACGATTAATTTTACCTCTGACAGCCGGATAGAGGCTAGATGGCTGCTTGGGGGGAAAAAGTCTATAGGGAAGGCAGAGCCGATACTCGTCCTCAATGGTCGTTCCTTAGGATCGATCGCATTGTCATGCGAGGGTTCATCACTTGCTTCCCAATGATTGCTGGGTGTGGGTTCAGGGTGGGAGCGGAGGGGCCGCAGGACGAAACGGATACGTTTCCTTCAACGCCAGAGCAACAGCATCAGCCACCCGAATGTCGCGTCGACTGTGCTCGGTTATGCTGTCATACCGGGCCTGCGTCGTTTCGACCGGCATCTGTTTGTTGTATTCGCTGGTAATCTCCGCTCCTGCCTCTTTGAGGGCTGCACTGGCAAGCTTACGCAGATCACGTCCACTGAGATCAATGACTTTTCCGACATACCGTTCTGCGATCCGTTGAGCGACCATCTCAGCGCTCCGATAATAATATTCCGAAATCTGCCGGTGCCCGTCCTCATGGTCGACCGTCGTCTTGGGCGGATTCTTCGGCAACCAGATGGTGATGTCGAGCTGAAGCGTGACTCGCACCTGGTTGATCCTCAATTTTCCGTGTGTTGCATCTATCTGCTCAGCCTGTCCTCCAACACTCGCATCGGAAAGAAAATCAGAGGCGCACACCGCCTCTTCCGGCGGTGTCAACGGCGGCATGGTACGTGGCGGCCGCCGTGGGTCGAAGGTCTGCGTCGTCACTTTGACCGGGACTTTCGTGATCGTCACCTGTGCCAGCGTCTCATCCGTCCAAGCGGACAAAACTCCGGCAATCGAAAGAACTGTTAGGATTAACACTGGTCGCACAGGCCACCCTATCTGTACCCCTCGCCGCTCGTCCCCCCTCCAAATCCACCCAAATTCCCGCCGAACCCGCCCTGGCCCGTCCCCCAGTACTCACCTTTTTGAATCCTTCGATACGGATGCCGCAAGTCCGGCCGGCTGATCCACCAGAAAAAGAGCAGGGCCCCGAGGCTGGTCAAGAGCGTGATCCACAATCCGAGCCCTTTGAGGTGTCGATGCGCAGTCGAGCCGACGCGGACCTCCTGCGCCGGAGATGCAAGAGCCACAACCGTTCGATACAATCCCTCGCCAAAATGCCCAAGCTCAATAGAGGGATGGAGATATTCGCTTCCGACCTGATTCATGACAGCGGGTGTAATGACCGGCAACATCTGGCGTCCGAGCGTCATCGCGGCTTGCCGTTCTTCTACTGCTAGTAACACTAATATTCCGTGTTCCTGCTGTGTTGACCCGATTCCCCATCTTTCGTAGATTGCAGCGGCATAGTCATTCGCGGACGCAAAAGGCTTGATCGTCGATACCGTGACCACGACCATCTCGACACCGGTTTTTTGTTCGAGATCTTGGCATACAGACCGGATTCTGGCCTTCCAGTCGTCATCAAGAACACCGGCGTAGTCCGACACATACCCCCGCGGATCGGGCAATTGTATCTTGGGCCGCTCATAGGGCGCTGCGACTGCGCTTCCAGCAAAGAGCGCGACCAAAATGGGAAGAACGCTCCACATCATCATGGATGGCTGCCTCGACCAAGCTCGGCCACTTTGTTCGTCAACGTTGTCACCGCTTGGAGGTATCGCTCGAATAATCGTGGGATCTCCTTATGCCCTGGTGAAATCTGTCCTCGCTTCAGCAGCAGTGCGTCCTGCATTCCCTGTAGATCCAGACCCAAGTGTTCCGCCACCTCCTTGATGAGAGCATCAGACTGGTAGACGGTTGAGCGACCCTGTATCCGTTGAATTCCCCGGAGTAACGGCAACAGGCCGGTGATGGACAGTGACATGAGGACCAACGCTGCATCGTCCGTGGCGTTTCCTTCAACATACCGCTGCCGGAGACGGAACAACGATGCCATGAGTCCTTGCCGCACTTCGACCACGAGCCGAGCGGTGTCCACACGAAAACCGACGAAGGGATCGCGGCCGCCCAGGACTCGATGCTGCTCTTGGATCTCCAAATACTCGAGCGGAAATACCGGCGCAGATGCACGCAACTCCTCTTCCGTAAGAAAAAGCGGCGCCAGGACGTGTTCCTTACTCCAACGCCGATGAAGGGCGCCATACTTTTTCAGCACGGCTTGATCGTACGAGGATACGAGCAACAGAAGGTTGAGGTTCGATCTTCCAACCAGGAACTCACCCCGCACCGCACTCCCGTAGAGCAGCACTCCTTCCAGTTGCTCACCGAACAACGCTTTCACATCCTTCACATAGGCATGCAGCAGCTTCTGCGTCTCGTCCGGTAGGCCTTCGATGATTCGTTCCGCCGTCGCCATCTTTCCTCGTTACTGCACTGAGTGTTGTGGCCGTTGATGGGCACATATGTCAGGCAGAAATCCCGCCGCGATCACTCGATCGATCAAGCTTAACGGTGCCGTCGTCCGAAGGCCTGCTGTCGTCGATAGGACTTGATACCGCAAGCGCGCGTTCCGATCCAACGTATGGAACACACGATCGCGCAGGAACGCGACCACCGGATTTCCCGTGTTCCAGTAAAAGACTTGTTGATCCGCCAATCGCTGCAACATCGTGACTTGCGGGCGCCTCATCTCTTCATACGGCTTGAGTCGGATGGCCGAGCAATCGTCGTCAGCCAGACAGCCCGGCAAGATATCCGCCAGCATCATCGCATCAACCATCGCCTGCATGCGTCCCTGCGAGGCGTGGGGGTTCATGGCATGGGCCGCATCGCCGATTAAGACCGCGCCATCCGTGACCCATGTGGACGTCCTCACTCGTCCGGTCGGCAAGTAGGCCGTTTGATCCCAATCCTTCAAGCTCGCATACACCGGTTCAAATCGGGGATCGATCTCCATCCATTCCTTACGGAGCGCCTGGATTCCACGCGCCTTGACCGCTTCCATCGATCCGCTGCGAATCATATAGAAGAGATAGACCTTGTTTCCGGCGGCCGGGAACAGACCGAGAATCTTGTGCCTGCCGACATAGTAGAAGGAGTCCTTGGGTGGGTCTGCGCTCTCCAGAATCGCGATCAGGTACGCGTCGGGATACAAGTACAGATCGGCGGGAATCTTCAGCGCCTCACGGACTTTTGAGAAGGCCCCGTCGGCGCCGACCACGACCTTGGCCCTTACTGTCAGCTGATCGTCCTGTGCCTGAGCCTTGACTCCCGCCACCTTCGCCCCCTCGCGCACTAATCCCGTAAATGAGGTCCCGTACTGTAACGAGACCGACGGTTGTCGTTGTACTGCGTCGAGAATTGCGTGGTGAGCGACGTTCGGCAAGGTCACGATGGCTCGATTATAAGGAGCGGGCAACTCTCCGTAATCGACGCTGCAAAGACGGCGGCCACCGGTCCGAAGAAAGTGAAAGTGACGGACCGTCTTCGTCGAGTCGGGCGGTAATGACTGCAAGACGCCGAGACGATCGAGGACTTGCTGTCCATTCGGTTGGAGAATCTCGCCTCGCAATCCGGTTGGAGGCCCAGGAGCCTGCTCGAGTACGACCGTGCGGAGGCCTTTCCGCGCAAGCGCGAGTGCGAGTACCGCGCCTCCCCCACCAGCCCCTACCACCACGACGTCGGCTTGTTCCAGTTGTGAAGCCACTCCTACTGTCCTTCTACCCAAGGCTGGTACCGTTCACGATCATTCCACATCGCAAGAAACTTATCGCGTGCTCTAGCCGTGATGGCTCTATCGGTGATCACATCGAGCCGTTCATCGTTATAGCGATTGCCACTCGTCGTGTGGTTCATGGAACCGGACGCATTGATCTCATCGTCCATCACCACCTGTTTCATATGCATCAATCCGTCGTGATGATTCACCCGGATGGGGATACCGGCTAACCGAAGTGTGTTCACCGCTGCCCGCTGTTTCGGATCGTCCAATCGTTCCCGGTCTGTGAGGATCCGCACGTCGATTCCTCGTTTTTTCGCCGCCACGAGGGCTTCGACCGCACGCGGATTACTCAAGCCATACACCGCAACATACAGATATCGATGTGCTCGATTGTAGAGGGCGATAACGTGATCCAACGGCGCATCTTCCGGCGCATACAACACCTCGATGGTTGTCGCTGAGGACAATCCCGGAAGGATCGCTGGGACAAGCACAAGCAGACTGAGCCACAGAAAGACTACAAGAGAATAGAATCTGACAAGGCTGATACTAGGGGTCATTCGACTTCAAACAGGTCCCGAAAGTGGTCATCCGAGGCCTCCCACGCTTGCGGCGCCTGGCGACTCAACCAGTCACGGAGAAAGTGTTTCTGCCCCGGTGTGAGGAGTGCTTTGATTTGATGGGACCGACCCTGGAGAGGCTGGAGGAATCCGACCCGTTTTTGAAAATCCAACGTAGCGGTGCGGACATAGAGGCTTGAATAGGCTGACGGCTTTTCGTCGTTCCCCTCCCCTTGAATCCATACGGATAAAAACTTCTCTAACTGCAGCCCGGCACTGTCCATGGCGGGGTCCGTCTCGTGAAAGAGTTCCTGTTCGGACTCCTTGAGGGGCGTCGCCTCGCTAGCGCGAAACATGAAATTTTGCTTCCACATCGAGGCCGTCTCCAAAGAGCGGCATAGTGGCCGTGGACCGGGAGCAAAGTCAAGCAACTTACGATCGGACCAGTTACCTTGACAATATCGAAGAGTCTTTGTTAACCTCTTGAAATTCCTGAAACTCTAGGCCAAATTAGGAGCTGCATGCAGGTCAAAATCAACGGGAAAACCGAGACAATTCAAGGGGGCACCGTCCTCGACCTTCTCAAGGCAAAGAACATTGAACCCCAGATGGTCGCTATCGAGGTTAATGACGCAATGTTGGAGCGCAGCCATCTCGCCACCACTACCCTCAAAGAGGGTGATCAGATCGAATTCCTGTTCTACATGGGTGGCGGCCGATGACGATGGTCCTCCACAAAGACATTACCGAGCTGATCGGCAAAACGCCGCTCGTCAGATTAAACCGTCTGTCGCCTCCTGATGCAGCGACGATCTATGGCAAGGTCGAGTTCTTCAATCCCGGCGGCAGTGTGAAAGATCGGATCTGCCTCAACATGATCAATGAGGCGGAACGGCAGGGCAGGCTGAAGCCAGGCGGAACGATCGTCGAGCCCACGAGCGGCAATACGGGGATCGGCCTCGCGTTGGTGGCGGCAGTGCGTGGATATAAGTTGATTCTCGTCATGCCGGAAAGCATGAGCATGGAACGGGCAAGCCTCCTCTCATCCTATGGTGCACAACTCGTGTTGACCCCGGCCTGGGAAGGCATGAAGGGCTCGATCCGCGAGGCCGAAAGCATCATTGCTCAGAACCCGACATATTTTATGCCGGATCAGTTCTCGAATCCGGCAAACCCGGCTATGCATAGGATGACGACAGCGCCGGAAATTTGGGACGCTCTTGATGGCAAGATCGATGCGTTTGTCGCGGCGGTAGGGACAGGTGGAACGATTACCGGGTGCGGTGAGGTGTTCAAGGAAAAGAATCCACACGTAAAGGTCGTTGCCGTCGAACCAGCCGGTTCACCTGTCCTCTCAGGTGGAGACCCAGGTCCTCATAAGATCCAAGGGATTGGCGCTGGGTTCATCCCGAAGGTGTTGAACCAGAGGATCCTCGACCGCGTCATTATAGTGAGCGACGATGAGGCCTATCAAACGGCCAAGGCCCTATCGAAGAAAGAAGGCCTGCTCGTCGGGATTTCAGCCGGCGCCAACGTATTTGCGGCACAAAAAGTTGCGCAGGAACTCGGTCCAGGCAAGAATGTGGTGACTGTGTTATGCGATACCGGTGAGCGGTATATTAGTATTGAAAAGTATTTTAATATTTAGGTGCGAGACACGAGGCGAGTGGCAAGAGGCGGCAAAGAAGCAACCAGTCTCGAAACACCTCTAGCCCCGTGCCTCTAGCCACTAGCCGGAACAAAATCATGGACTTCACCGAAGAGCAAATAAACCGCTATAGCCGCCATATCCTGCTGCCGGAAGTCGGAGGCAAGGGGCAAAAAAAGCTGGCGAAGGCGAAGATTCTGATCGTCGGCGCCGGTGGACTCGGCTCACCTGCCGCTCTGTATCTGGCTGCGGCTGGAGTCGGCACGCTCGGCTTGATCGATAGCGACGTGGTCGATCTGACGAATCTCCAGCGTCAGGTTCTGCATCATACCTCCGATGTTGGCCGACCCAAGGTTGTCTCCGGAAAAGAAAAGATTCAGGCCCTCAACCCCGACGTGTCAGTCTCGATGTATGAAGAGCGACTCACCGCCGGCAACGCACTCAAGATCATCAATGATTACGATGTCGTGATCGACGGAGTGGATAACTTTACCGCCAAGTTTCTGATTAACGATGCCTGCTTCTTTGCCGACAAGCCGTTGGTCCACGGAGGTATCTTGCGGTTCGACGGTCGTGTCACCACGATCATCCCGAAGAAATCTGCGTGCTTTCGTTGCGTGTTCAAGACTCCGCCCCCGCCTGGACTGGTCGCGTCCTGCCAGGAAGCGGGTGTCATCGGGGTCCTCGCAGGGATTATTGGCACGATTCAAGCAACCGAAGCTTTGAAGCTTGTGCTCGGTATCGGTCACCCGTTGACGAATCGCATGCTCGACTTCGACGCACGCAAGACCCAGTTCCGAGAGATCAAGGTGCGTCGTAATCCGACCTGTGCCCTCTGCAGTGACCATCCGACGATTACCGAACTATTCGACGATGGAGATCCGTATGCCGGCTGTGCAGTGCATCCTTAACCACAGCATTCTCAAGGTGGTGTGATCATGGCCAAAATGAAAGCGCTGGTCTGCCGTGAGTGCGGGAAAGAATACCCGACAAAAGCCATCCACGTCTGTGAAATGTGCTTTGGCCCGCTTGAGGTGAAGTACAGCTACGAGGAAATCAAGAAGTCCATCTCGCGCCAGAAGATCGAAGAAGGACCGCACAGCATGTGGCGGTACGTCGACCTGTTGCCGGTGGAAGGGACCAACTTCGTCGGTCCCCATGCCGGACTGACGCCCATGGTGCGCGCCAAGAACCTCGGAGCCTACCTGGGCCTAGATGAGCTCTACATCAAGAACGATACGGTTAACCATCCGACCCTATCGTTCAAAGACCGCGTTGTGGCCGTAGCACTCACCCGCGCCCGTGAACTGGGGTTTGAAACCGTGGCCTGCGCTTCGACTGGGAACCTGGCAAATTCCGTCTCGGCCCATGCCGCTGCGGCCAATTTGCATTGTTACGTGTTCATCCCCGGAGACCTGGAAGCAGCGAAAGTGCTGGGCAATCTGATCTACAAACCGCACGTCGTCGAAGTCGAGGGAAACTACGACGACGTGAACCGGCTCTGCAGTGAAATTGCGGGCGAACACGGCTGGGCCTTCGTCAATATCAACATCCGGCCCTACTATGCGGAGGGCTCGAAGACGCTGGCCTTTGAAACTGTCGAGCAACTGGGCTGGAGGACGCCCGACCAAGTCGTCATTCCGATGGCCTCTGGCTCACTCCTGACAAAAATCTGGAAAGGCCTGAATGAAATGCACGCGCTCGGCTTGGTCGATTCGGTTCGGACCAGGATCAATGGAGCCCAGGCGGAAGGTTGCTCACCGATCTCCACCGCCTTCAAAGCCGGACGCGATTTCTTCAAGCCTGTGAAGCCGAAGACCATTGCAAAATCGCTCGCCATCGGCAACCCCGCCGACGGTTACTACGCCTTGAAAGCAACGGCCGAAAGTAAGGGCGCAATGGACATGGTGTCCGACGATGAAGTCGTCGAGGGGATCAAGCTGCTCGCACAAACCGAAGGCATCTTCGCGGAAACAGCGGGCGGTGTGACGATCGGCGTCCTGAAGAAGTTGGTGAAGCAGGGGATCATCAAGAAACATGAGGTGACGGTCGCCTACATTACCGGTAACGGGCTCAAGACCCAGGAAGCGGTGATCGAAGCGGTCGGTCGTCCTGTCCGAATTCAACCCAGCCTGGTGAGCTTTGAGAAAACTTTCAAGATGGGAAAAAACGGTGGTGGTGACGCATGATTAAAGTTCGCATCCCGACTCCTTTGCGCCCATTGACGAAGGGCCAGGGAGAAGTCGAAGCCAAGGCCGCTAATATTTCGGAAATGATCGAGACGCTAAACAGCGCGCATCCGGGCTTAAAGGACCGCCTCTGCGACGATACCGGTGAGCTTCGGCGTTTTGTGAACATCTACGTCAACGAAGAAGATATCCGTTTCCTCAAAGGGAAAGACACTTCACTCAAAGACGGCGACGAAGTGTCGATCGTCCCCGCAATTGCTGGAGGCTGATGATGTCACATCTACGGTTTCACATTCGCTTCCCGGAGGACAAGGTCAAAGAGCCGATCATCTATCAGATCGGCAGAGAATATAACATCGTGACCAATGTCCGCCGAGCGGATGTCCGTGAAACGACCGGCTGGGCCGACGTGGAGCTCTCGGGTGAAACGGCGGAAATTGAACGGGCGGTCGACGGCCTGAGGAAAAAGGGCTGTCTCGTCGATCCGATCGAACTGAACGTGGTCGAGTAGAATCGGTAATCGTTAAACGTGAATCGATAACCGTAAAGGATGTGTCTCTGCGGTTCACAAGCAACGGTTAACGTATAACGTCTTCAATATGGAATTCACCGAACAACAAATCCAGCGTTACAGCCGCCATATCATCCTCCAGGATGTGGGTGGTAAGGGCCAGCTCAAGCTCGCGAAAGCGAAGGCACTCCTGATCGGCGCGGGGGGGCTCGGCTCACCGGCCGGTCTCTACTTGGCTGCCGCCGGGATCGGCACGATCGGTCTCGTCGATGGCGATGTAGTGGATCTCTCCAATCTCCAGCGACAAATTCTCCACTCGACTGCCACCGTGGGGCACCCCAAGGTCGAATCGGGAAAGAAAACGCTTGCCGCACTCAACCCGGATATTACGATCAACGCGCATCACATGAATGTCGATGCCGACAATATTGTCGGACTGATATCCGATTACGACGTCGTGTTGGACGGATCCGACAATTTCACGACACGCTTTCTTGTGAACGATGCGTGCTTCTTCGCCAAGAAAACGTTGATTTCTGCCAGCATGTTCCGGTTCGAGGGCCAATTGACCACGATCAAACCGCACGCAGGATACCCCTGCTACCGTTGCCTCTATCCGGAACCGCCTCCGGCAGGTCTCGTACCAAATTGCCAGGAGGCCGGCGTGCTTGGGGTGCTCGCCGGAACCATGGGAATCTTGCAGGCGTCGGAAGCCATTAAGGAGATTCTCGGCATCGGTGAAACACTTGCAGATCGCCTCCTGATCTACGACGCCCTCGAGATGAAATTCAGGAAGGTCGGCCGCCCGAAGGATCCTGCCTGCCGTCTCTGTGGTCCCAAACCGACGATTACCGACCTCAGCAGTGACTACACCGTCACCTGCACCATTTAATCAGCCGTGCCAGACCTGTCCATTCCACAACAGATTATCGACGGCATGATTGCCCACGCTCGGGAGTTGGACCCTTACGAATGCTGCGGGATTCTGGCCGGCAAGAATGGCACGGTCACGGAGATTTACCGCATCACGAACATTGTGGCACTGGACGGAGCCGAGAAATTGTCATCGTTTGATCCTGCCAAAGCGGCACACCTGGAACGTCTGTCTCCAGCGGAACGGGCCGAAATCGCGTTCGTCATGGACATGCAGGACTTCTCCGCCGCGAAGAAGGACATCCGGAACAAAGAACTGGATCTACAAGTCGTCTACCATTCTCATCCTCACGATCCAGCGCGCCCTTCGGTCACCGATATTAAGATTGCCACCGATTATGAGGACATTTGGCCCAAGATCAACTTACCAATCCCCGCTTATCTCCTTATTTCATTGATGGACAAGAGTAAACCGGACGTCCGGACCTATTGGATCAAGGATGGAACGGTTTCTCCCGCCTCTGTTGTGATCGTATAAATACACTTCGTTTCCGACCTACAAGCGCCCCAATTTTCCTGTTCCCTTCTTTTTAGCCGGATGCCATAATGCGCGATCATTTACCTTCATCCGAGGAGTGCTCACCATGCAGATTACCCGCGGCCTGTCGATTGGAGCACTGGTTGTCTGGTTCCTCTTTCTCATCGTCATTCCTCCCACGATGGCTGAAGAACGGAGTTTCTATAGCCCCGTGATCTTCATCGATAAGGAGAAAAACCAAATTCTCATCTCAACCAGCGCAAAAGTCTTCTATATCGAAGTCAGTGAAACCGCCAAACCACACCTCGACAAATTACCTCAAGGTGTGCTCGTTGATTTCGTCGTCGAAATGCGCGGGGACAACAATCTTCCTCTCTTGAAAACATGGCAAGTGAAGGGGGGCGAATCCACCTGTATGATCTTCGATGGGAAGGTCTGCAAATAAGGGACGGTGGGTTACTCGGAACTTCCCAGCATATCGTCGATCAGCGGACGGTTGATGTCGATACAACCAGGACAAATGCTGTCGAACAGTGCTTCATGGTCTGACACGTAGTTCTTGTGGTCTACGAGCTTCTCCGCAATGACTTGACGGTGACACGTCTCACACAGCATCATCAAGCCGCGCATAACCGACACCGTTTTCCGCCCAGCACTGCTCGTCATAAGACGCTATACCGATCCCTTCTGCATCGCCATCCAAAAATCTTCCGCTTCGAGATCGAGCCCGCACTGCGGACATTCGTAGGGCTGCTCAACGGGTGGGACGCTTAACGGGGTTCGATCGATCCGCCCACGGCAGACATGATAGAAATTTCCTCGGGCATGTTCATCATCCAGCGGATCGCTCTCGTAAATCAGCACCATGAGCCGCTCACTCTTCTGAAGCGAATGGAAGTATACCGACGTCATCGGGGAACCCGCAACGATTGCCCACTGCGAGGCTAGACTTGAAACTGCGCCTCATAGAGAGTCGCGTACACGCCGCCTCGAGAGAGCAGTTCATCATGCCGTCCTTGTTCCACCAATCGCCCCTCATCCATGACGAGAATGCGATCGGCATCGTGCAACGTCGACAGTCGATGGGCGATGATGATAGTCGTTCGGCCTTTCGTCAATTCATTCAATGCTTCTCTGATCTTCACCTCGGTTTCGGTGTCGATGTTCGACGTCGCTTCATCGAAGATCACGACCGGGGGATCCTTCAGCAGCACGCGCGCGATCGAGACCCGCTGCTTCTGGCCGACAGACAACTTGATCCCCCGTTCTCCGATCCAGGTGTCGTAGCCTTCCGGCAGTCCGACGATGAATTCGTGAGCCCTTGCCGCACGGGCCGCGAGTTCAAGTTGATGCTCGGTCGCCGCAAGGTTTCCGTAGAGGATGTTTTCCCGAACGGATCCGTTAAACAAAAAGGGCTCCTGCTGAACGAATCCGATGTGATCTCGCACATAGCGGAGCGGCAGATCGCGCAGGTCGATTCCATCGATCAAGATGGCCCCGCCCGTCACATCGTAGAACCGCATGAGCAGCTTCACCAACGTGCTTTTCCCCGCCCCGCTCGGTCCGACAAGGGCCACGCGTTCTCCGGGACGAACCGACACCGTCAGCCCCTTCAAGACCGGCACGTCGGGACGATAGTGGAACATCACCTGCTCGCATTTGACCTCGCCGCGCACCCGCTTGACCGGCGCCGTGACACCCGGACGGTCGCGCACGTCGGGAATCGTATCGAGGACCTCAAAGACCCTTTCGCTCGCCGCGAGCGCATGCTGTAACATGTGGTTCACGGAATGAATCTGATTGATCGGTACGTAAAATAAAGCGAGATAGGACAGAAAGAGGACCAGTTCTCCCAACGTTAATCGACCATCCCGCACTTCCCCAGCGCCATACCAGAGGATCAGGACCGTCCCCACGCTGCCGAGGAACATCATCCCCGGCGAGTACAGCGACCAGAGGTACATCGCCTTGAGATTACTGGCACTGTAGGCTCGGCTCAACCGATCGAATCGTTGCTGCTCATAGTTCTGCCTGGAGAACCCCATCGTCTCTCTGATCCCTGAGAGAGCGTCCTGGAGGTAGCTGCTGAGTTCGCCTGAAACCTTGCGGATATGATGATAGTAGCCATGTACTGTCCTTGTAAACCAACTGGCCGACACCATCAGGAGAGGAATCGGCAGCAACGAGAGAACCGCAAGCTTCCAATTGAGAACGAAAAGCATGCTCGTGATGCCGATCAAGGTCAGCGAGGCCGTTAATGCCCCCTCAAGCCCGTCGATGAAGATCCGTTCGACATGTTCGGTATCGTTCGTCACTCGCGACATGATCTCGCCAGTCGAGCGGTTTTCGAAGTAGTTGATCGACAGTCGTTGGAGGGAGCTGAAAACATGACTGCGCAAGTCGTGGACGACCGTCTGTTCCAACCGGTTGTTGAGTCGGATACGGAGCGATGCGAAGGAGGTTTTCAAACCGTACGACACCACCAAGCCACCCAAGACCCAGGGTAGCAGAGACATCTGTTGACCTTGGATCACGTCGTCGATCACTACCTTGATCAGCCAGGGCGGGAGCAGTTCCATGGCGGTTGCAGAGGCAGCTGCCAGCAAAGTCAACAACGCCAGTCGGCGGTAGGGGCGGAGATACTGGAGGACGCGGAGGAGGGATTTCACGAGTTGATCAGTCCGTTGTCCATCAGCTCAAATGACCGAGGCTGGCTCCTTCTGCCAGTAATGCGTGAATTCATTGAGTTGCGTGAGGGTTGACAGATCGGTCATGCGGTCTAAAAATACTTTCCCGATCAAATGATCCAGTTCATGCTGGATGCAGACCGCGTACAGACCGGTTGCTTCGAAATCAAGCATCCGACCTTGGCGATCAAGAGCCTGAACCCGAACCATGGACGGTCTCGTCACTTTGCCCCGCAAGCCATCGACACTGAGGCAACCCTCCCAATTTTCGACTTGGTGCGGTCCGTAATAGACAATCGTGGGGTTGATTAAGACGGTTGAGGGAAATCCCCCCTCACCCTCGCACCCCATCACGGTCAGCTGAATCGAACGAGAGACCTGCGGCGCCGCTAAGCCGATCCCTGGCTCATCGAGCATCGTCTCGAACATATCATCGATGAGTTGTTGAAACTCTTTAGTCTTAATGTCCCGGGGATCGACTGGATCCGCCACTTTCCGGAGCACAGGATTTCCGAGCTTTGCAATTTTTAACAGTGCCATATTCGAGCTAACACCATGCTTGCGTATGAATCTATCGTGATTGAATCCTATAACACAGGGTTTTTCGAGCCTGCAACCACGCGAAGGCAGGAGCTAGCGAGCGGGCGCGGGCCGCCGCGACTCCGGCAACTCAAATGAGTCCTTGGTGCTGTTCCACCACTCGACCCACTCGACCGACCAATCCTGCCGATCCTGTTTGGTTGATATATCCCAATCATGGAATTCTGTCTCGTGTCTGGTCAAAATCCACAGGGATTGCACCGCCGTCAGTCCCACAAACCGTTCGTCGTCAGCGATCATTCCGATCAAGGTTGGAATCACGGCTTTTTCCCGGACATAGCGCGATTCGAACGCTGCGACCTTGCGAATCGAAGAATTCTGATCCTTGGCCATCACGGCTATCGCTTCAGGAGTTTTCGACGCGTCCAGCCGCACCGCCACCCGCAAGGCATGCTCTCGAACTCGAGGAATCTCATTGGGTTCTTTGGCCGTCGCGAGCAAGGAAGGGACCGCCGCGGTCGCATGCATCATCGAAAGAGTTTCAATCGTGTTATAGCGGAGGCGCGGGCCCGGCATGGTCAACCCTTTGACCAGAACCGGCACGACCGGTTCGCCGAGATGGACGAATTCGCCCATCGCCCAAAACTCCTGTTTCCCTTCGAGCAACGGCAACAGGGCTTCGGCTCGCTGAAGCTCTTCGGGACTCAGCGCTTTGTTGTTGGGAGGAACCGAGAAGTCCGGAACGTCCGGAGATTTCGGCGGGGCTTCGTACGGCATTTGGACCGGCACCAACCAGCGACTTTGGTCTTGCACCGCCCATGCCGGCGTACTCACTCCGAGGACAAATCCCGCGACGAGACCGACCAGCATCCTGCGTCTCCCTTCGTGTGCGGTGATTCCGCGCATACGGTTATTCCTTTTCATCGTTCATCCTATCGCGTCTGTGCACCAGTTCATACAACACCGGCAAGACCACCAAAATCAAGACCGCCGCGGTCAACATACCGCCGACAACGACTCGCGCTAGAGGTTTTTGGGCTTGGGATCCGATGCCGGTGGCGAGCGCCGCGGGCAAGAGGCCGATCGCCGCACCGAGGGTGGCCATGAGAATCGGACGCATCTGAACGTCCGCTCCCTTGATAATGGCCTCTCGCAACGGAATGCCCGTGTCGCGAAACTCCACGATGCGGGAGATAAGCAGCACACCGCCGAGAATAGCCACGCCAAGGGTCGAGATGACGCCGACAGCAGAAGAGATACTGAACGCGGTTCCCGTCACAACGAGCGAGAGGACACCCCCGATGAGGGCAAAGGGGACAGTGGCAAAAACCAAAAATGCATCTCGTACCGAATCAAACGTGGTGTAGAGAAGGAAGAGGATAACCACCAGCGCTAAGGGCACAACGATGGTGAGCCGTTTTTGCTCATCCTTCAGCTGATCGTATTCTCCCGCCCATTCGATTCGATACCGTTCCGGCAGTTGAATGCGGTTTCCCAGCGTCGTCTGAGCTTGCTTCACTGTGCTTTCCAAGTCACGCCCGCGGACACTGAACTTGATCGGAATATAGCGCTCGTTATTCTCGCGATAGATAATGAACGCGCCGGCCTGAGTCGAAATCAGTGCTAATTGCTTGAGGGGAATCTTCGCCCCCTCCGGCGTGCTGACCAGGATATTGCCGATGCTCTCGACATCTTGCCGATATTCCGGCAGGAAGCGAACGACCAAATCGAACCACATTTCACCCTCAAAGACACGAGTCACACCCTGCCCCCCCACCGCCGCTTGGATCACGGCATTCACATCGGACACCGACAGACCGTACCGCGCGCACGCCTCCCGGTCGACCTTGATCAGGAGATTGGGCTGGCCCATCAGCCTGAAAATACCCAGATCCTTCACCCCCGGAACTTCTTTCATGGCCCGCTCAATCTTTACTGCAGCCTGCTCGAGGACCTTCAGATCCGATCCGAACAACTTAATGGAGTTCTCGCCCTTTACACCGGACATCGCTTCCTGAACGTTATCTTGAATCATCTGCGAGAAATTAAATGTGATGCCGGGAATCTGTGCCAAAACCGATTCAATCTCTTCAACCAGCTTCTCCTTCGAGATAATTTCCGACCGCCATTGCCGCTGAGGTTTGAGCGTCACCAGGAATTCGGCATTAAAAAAACTGGTCGGGTCGGTGCCGTCATCCGGTCTCCCCAACTGAGACACGGTATTCGCCACTTCTGGAAACTGTCGAAAGATTCCCCTGATCTCGGTGGCCAACCTGGCGGCTTGCTCAAAGGCGATATCGACCGGCATGGTCGCCCGTACCCACAGATTGCCCTCCTCCAACGCCGGCATGAACTCCCCGCCCACAAATTGCAGCGCGCCTACGGCGACGATCAACAGCAGTAGTCCTAATCCGACAACGAAGAGCGCGTGCTTGAGCGCCCATTTCAACACGGATTCGTACAGCCGACGGACGACTCGTACGACCGCCGTATCCTGTTCTCGAATAGGCCCTGCGAGTAGGATCGAACACAGCAACGGCGCCAGAGTAAATGCGATCAAGAGCGCGCCGACCAGCGCAAACCCGTACGTGATGGACATTGGAGCAAAGATCTTTCCGGGCACGCCGGTCATCGTAAATAGCGGAATGAAGGCCACGACGATGATGGCCGTAGAAAGAAAAATCGGTCGCCCAACCTGCCGGGCCGCGCGAATGACGTGTTGCGGCGTTGTCAAATGAGGCCCTGTGGGGTGGGCCAAGTGAAAAAACACGCTTTCTACCATGATCAGTGCGGCATCGACGATGATCCCGAAATCGATCGCACCGAGCGAGATGAGATTGGCCGATTGTCCGACGAGCACCATCATCGCGAACGTGAAGAGCAAGGAGAGCGGGATCGTCAAGGCCACAATCAATGCGGCACGGAAGTGTCCCAAGAACACGTAGAGAATGAAGAAGACCAGGACCATGCCACTGATCAGAATATCGACGACTGTTTCGATCGTGGTCTGAATCAGGATCGTCCGATCGTAGAACGTCTTGATCTTGACCCCCGCCGGCAGCTTCCAGGCGTTCAGCTCCTCGACCTTATTCTTGAGTAGCTCCAAGACTGCCATGGCTTTGTAACCGCGCTGCAGCAGGACGACGCCCTCAACCACGTCGTCCCGATCGTCAATGCCGACCTTGCCCAGACGTATCCGATGGCCCAGGCTGACTTTCCCGAGATTCCTCACAAAGATCGGGGTCCCGTCTTTCTCCGCCACCATCACGTTTTCGATATCGTCCATGTTATTGATCAGCCCCAACCCTCGGATATTGAAATTCTGCGATCCCACCGTGAGGTAATTACCCCCGACATTGGCATTGCTGTTCGTGAGAGCCCCCAGGACTTGCGGCAGAGTAACGCCGTAACTCAGCAAGGCCCCCGGATTGACATTGACGTGATACTCTTTCGTCGTGCCGCCAAATGCCGTCACGTCCACAACACCGGGCACCCGTTTAATTTCTCGGTGCAATTGCCAATCCTGAATCGTTTTCAGATCCGTCAAGGACACGTCGTCGCCCACCATTTCATAGCGATAGATTTCTGCAATGGCCCACCAGGGCGACAGCGTCGGCGTGATGGATTCCGGAAACGACATCATTGCCAGCCGGTTCAGGACCTCCTGCCGATCTTTGAAGTAGTCCGTTCCGAACGCAAAATAGAACTTGATGTCACTCAGCCCGAAAATGGAGAGCGAACGTAAGTCGGTCAGACCCGGCATGCCGGTGAGAGCTGTTTCGATGGGTATCGTCACTTGCCGCTCGATTTCCTCAGCCGACCATCCGGGATATTGGGTGATGACCTCTACCATGGGCGGCGAGGGGTCAGGGTAGGCGACAACGTCGAGAATGTGAAACGCGTAGAGACCGCCGAAGAACAGGACGACACCCAGGATCAGCATGAGTGCCCGCTGGACAAGAGCGAATTCGACGAGTCGAACGATCATGGCTGTTCCTTGCTGGCCAGACCCCGATGGAGGAGCGCGTACAGAACCGGAAGAACCAAAAGAATCAGCACGGCCGACGTGAGCATGCCACCGACCACGACCCGAGCCAAAGGTTGTTGGGATTGGGCTCCGATCCCGGTGGCCACAGCGGCAGGAAACAACCCAATCGCTGCAGCCAGCGTCGTCATGAGAACCGGGCGCATCCGCGCTTCCGCGCTTTGCACGATGGCATCGGTCAGTTCGTGCCCTTGTTCCAACAAATCACGAATTCTCACGACCAGAATGAGTCCGCCTTGGATCGCCACTCCGAAGAGGGAGATGAAACCGACGGCAGCAGAAATACTGAAGTCGGTCCCCGTGAACAACAGCGAAAAGATCCCGCCGATCAGTGCAAAGGGAACGGTCGACAACACCAACAATGCATCGCGAAGCGAATCCACCCCGAGATAGATGAGGACCAGAATGATGAGGAGACTCATCGGCACGACGGTCGACAGCCGCTGCTTCTCTTCTTGCAATTGATCGAACTCGCCGTGCCATTCGATCCGGTAGCGGGGTGGCAGCGTGACCTGTTCTTGAATAAGCCGTTGAGCCTCTTTCACCGTACTTTCCAGATCCCGTCCGCGCACGCTGAATTTAATCGGGATGTAGCGCTCGTTATTCTCGCGATAGATGATGAACGCGCCGGTCTGCATCGTGACCGATGCCAGTTGCTTGAGCGGAATTTTTGCCCCTTCAGTATTCGTGACAAGAATGCTGCCGATGGCATCCACGTCCTGCCGATACTCAGGGAGGAACCGGACGACGAGATCAAACCAACGCTCTCCTTCAAATACTCTCGTGGTCGCCTGTCCTCCGATCGCAGCCTGGATGACCGCATTCACATCCGACACCAACAACCCGTAGCGTGCGCAGGCTTGTCGATCCACTTCGATGAGCAGATTCGGTTGGCCGAGCAGCCGGAAAACTCCTAGATCCTTGACCCCCTTCACTTGCTGCATCACCTTCTCGATTTCCACCGCCTTGGCTTCCAGGGTCTTGAGATCAGAGCCGATCAGCTTGATGGAATTTTCCCCTTTGACTCCGGACATCGCCTCCTGCACGTTGTCTTGGATAACCTGGGAGAAATTGAACGTGACTCCCGGAATCCTGTGCAGTTGGCGCTCAATATCCTCGATCAAGGCTTCCTTATCGTGGTGTAGCTCACTACGCCACACCGAGCGGGGCTTGAGATTGACGAGATATTCCGCGTTGAAGAAGCTGGTCGGATCGGTCCCGTCATCCGGCCGGCCCAATTGAGAAACCACACTGTCGACTTCGGGGAACTGCCGAAATATCTTCCTGACATCCGCCGACAACCGGTCTGCCTGCTCAAACGAGATATCCACTGGCATCGTCGCGCGCACCCAGAGATTGCCCTCTTCTAGTGCCGGCATGAACTCGCCACCGAGCCTGGTGGCGGCAATCAGGGCCATCGCGAATAATCCCAACATGAAGCCAATGATCGGTACTGGATGACGAAGCGCCCAGTTTAATCCCCGCATGTACCGCTGCCTGATGACCCGCACCAGCCAGGTTTCTTCCTCTCGAATAGGGCCCGTGAGGAGAAAGGCACTGATGGCAGGAGCCAAGGTAAAGGCCATCAGCAGCGCACCGGTGAGCGCGAACCCATAGGTCAGCGACATCGGGGCAAAGATCTTCCCCGGTACCCCGGTCATCGTGAAGAGGGGAATGAACGCGACGACGATAATAGTGGTCGCAAAGAAGATCGGCTTTCCGACTTCCCTCGCAGCTCTGGTAATGTGCATGGGAACCGTTAGTTGCGGACCCTTCCGGTGAGCAAGATGAGAGAAGATACTTTCCACCATGATCAGCGTCGAATCGACGATGATGCCGAAATCAATCGCGCCGAGCGAGATGAGGTTCGCTGATTCACCGACCAGCACCATCATGCTGAACGTGAAGAGGAGCGCCATCGGCACCGTCAAGGCGACGATGACGGCTGTCCGAAAGTGCCCGAGAAAGACGAACAGAATAATGAAGACGAGCACGATCCCGCTGATGAGAATGTCCACCACCGTCTCGACCGTCGTATGAATCAGCGTCGTTCGATCGTAAAAGGTTTTGATCGTGACTCCTTGGGGCAGCTTCCAGGTGTTCAGCTCCTCAACTTTTTGCCTCACCCGTTCCAAGACCGGCTCCGCCTTGTAGCCTCGCTGGAGTAGCACCACACCTTCCACGACATCATCGCGCTCGTCGATGCCCACCTTGCCAAGACGTATACGGTGCCCCACGCTGACTTTGCCGAGGTTTTTGATAAAGATCGGTGTTCCGCTTTTCTCCGTCACCATCACATTTTCGATGTCTTCCAAGCCATTGATAAGCCCCAGACCACGGATATTGTAATTCTGCGCTCCGATCGTCAGATAATTGCCGCCGACGTTGGCGTTGCTGTTGGTCAATGCGTTGATGACTTGCGGGAGGCTCACTTCGTAGCTGAGCAGAGCCCCTGGATTAATGTCGACATGGTATTCTTTGGTGGTTCCTCCGAACGCCGTGACATCGATCACTCCCTGCACCCGCTTGAATTCACGCTGGAGTTTCCAATCCTGGAGTGCTTTCAGCTCGGTCAATGGCATCTGGTCACCGACCAGTTCGTAACGATAGATCTCTGCGATCGCCCACCAGGGCGAGAGCGCCGGCTGCACGTTGCCCGGCAAATTGAGCATCGCGATCCGATTCAGAACTTCCTGTCGGTCCGTGAAGTAATTGGTGGAGAAGTCGAAGTAGAACTTGATGTCGCTCAGGCCGAAGATAGAGAGGGACCGGATTTCTTTGAGCCCCGGCATACCGAGGAGCGTCGTTTCGATGGGAATCGTGAGTTGTCGTTCGATTTCTTCAGACGACCATCCGGGGTACTGGGTGATGATCTCGACCATCGGCGGGGAGGGATCCGGATACGCGACGACGTCGAGGATATGAAAGGCGTAGAGGCCGCCGAAAAGAAGAACGATACCGCCGAGGCAGACTGAAACCCGCTGGACAAGTGCGAACTCGACCAGCTTGGCGATCATAGCTGTAGGGGATTGTTCAACCGCTGCATGTCACGCACTAGCAGTGAGCCGTCTTATCCCTTGACTTCCTGCCCCTTGATAAGCACAGCTCCCTTGACCACGATTCTCTCGCCTGAACGAAGCCCTTCGACAATCCGAGCCTGCTCTCCCGACGCACCGGCAACTTTGACTTCTCGTTTGACATACCGATCCGGGGCTTCCATCACGTAGACGAATTGTTTTCCGTCTGCTTCCAGAATTGCCTCACGCGGAATGGTCAGGATTTGAGCCGAATCCCCTACTTCGATGTGCAGGCGAGCAAACATTTCAGGCTTGAGTTTGTGTGCGTCATTGTTGACCCACGCGCGCAATTTGATCGTTCTCGTCGTCGGATCAACCACATCGCCGATCATGGCCACCGTGGCTGGAAAATCCATGCCCGCGTAAGCCTCGACGGTGACCTTGGCGAACTGGCCTTCCTTCACCAAAGAGAGGTCACGCTCGTAGAGATCCGCCACGACTTGAAGCATGTCCAGATCCGCTACGGTGAACAACACTTGACCGGGATCACCACCAACCGATTGCCCCGGCGTGACCGACCGCTCGACAACGGTCCCGGTCAGGGGACTTTTCATTTCAAATCGCGATGTGATCTGCTGCTTATCCAAGGGCTTATTCAATTCCTCTGCAGGAACCCTCAGTGACAGCAATCGTTCCTTTGCACGTCGGAACTCCGCCCGAGCCTTGACCAACTCGTTCTCAGCCTGCTTGAGATCTTTGAGCGGCATCGCCTTGTCTTCGTAGAGATCTTTGGCTAACCCATAGGCCCTCGTCGCATACTGGAGGTCGGAGTCCTCCTTCATATATTCCGAGTACGCTTGCGCGATATCGGGGCTGTCAACCACCAGCAAAACCGCTCCTGCTTTCACCCTGTCTCCCAAACGTGCCCGTACTTCGACCACACGGCCTTGCAGTGGCGACGAAATCCGGGAATACCGGTCCTCCCCATAGGCAATCTTGCCGGAAAGTGTCAGCGCCTGGTGGGATGGACTAAATTCGACGATCGCGGTCTCGATACGCGGTTGTGCCTCGGATTTGACCGCCCTGCTTTTTCCGACCGGCGGAGTTGCAGCGTCCGAATGAGCTGGTTGCTCTCCACGCCCGCAGGCCACGAGCGCGGACAACAGGACAACAAGGGTTACCCTTTCAATCCTTTCCTTCATGAAGCGAGCTCCTGCCCCACAGCGCTTTCGAGTTGAAACAAGTTGTGCTGATAGTTGAATAAGGCCTCGATATAATTCTGCTGAATCGTCCGCGATGTCCGGGCCGCATCAAGAAGATCAAGGATGGTCGCCCCTCCCCGTTCATAAGCCCGCTCAACAATGGTAAAGGTGGCCCGGGCATCTTCGAGCACACCTCCAATATAGGCTTCCACGAGCCTCCGGCTCTGCAGGAGATTGCGATACGCGACTTCCACCTCATTCTCAACTAAGATCATGGTTTTGTTCAAGTCGGCTTCCGCCGTCTGAGTGGCCACTTCGGCTTGCCGGATGCCCCCCTGATTCCGATTGAACAAGGGGAGCGGCAGTCCCATATTAAGGGCAAATTGCTGTTGATTATCTGGTCCCTGCGCCCCCTGAATCGCATAGCCTGCGCCGATCGTCACATCAGGAATCCGATAGGCTCTGGCTAGTTTCAAATCTGCCTCCCGTTGAGAGTAGGTAAACCGCTTTGCTCGGACATCCGGACGGGCGTCGAGGGCGGCGACCCGTAGTTTGGCGATATCGGGATCGATCCGGCGAAAATCCAAATCCGTCGTGAGTTCCAACGATGTTTTCGGTGTGAGTCGTAACAATTGTCGAAGATCTCCCTTGGCCGATTCCGCTTCCTGTAACGCACCGATGACTTGTGATTGAAAATCCACCATTTGCAACCGAATCCGGATGAGGTCGACTTCGGCAATGTAGCCCTTCTTAAAGCGAATCGTATTGACGTCAAGGATGCGTGAAAACCGGTCGCGATTCTCTTCGGCCAGGGCCAGGCGACGGAGGGCCAGCTGAATGCGATAATAGGTGTCTTTGACAGTAAAGCTGAGTTGACGAACCGCATCTTCGAAAGCTGCTTCCGCCGATTGCGTCCCATAACCGGCACTTTCGATGCGATACCCTCGTTTTCCGGCCAACTCAAATAGCTGTTGCGCTTGCATGAACAGCTGGCCGCTGTTGCTCGCCGTATGTCCTTGCGTATAGGCGCTGAGAGTTCCGATCGACATAACCGGGTTGGGAAAGAGCCGAGCCGTAATCTGTTGTCCCTTGGCATACTCGATTCCATATTTGGCGACCAGGACGTCCAGATTCTGACTCAAGAACAGACTCAGCGCTTCGTTGACGCTGAGTCGGAGAGTTCTCGAAGAACCTTGTTCGATCGTATCCGCCGACCCGTCTGCCCCAGAAAGCGGTGCCCCGAAAAAGACTGCGAGGAAGGCGAGAAGGTAAACCGCGCGCACCTGCCTATAAAAAGCCACAGACACCGAATGCCCCACGAAAGGACCAGAGCAGTGGTGGCGGTGTCCACACCTCACACCTAGGCCACCGAGCTTGAGATGAGTGGCATTATACAGTGAAAGCAAAAAGAGTGGAAGAAGCTCTTGAGAAACCACGACTTAGTGGATTTTGAGCTCTGTCCAAGCCCGGTCGTAGATTCGCATAGCTTTTCCGACATCGGTCATCCACTCCAAGCGTGGAATCAGGTCGGCCGGAGGATAGACGGCAGGGTTCTCACGCACCTGATTATTCACGAGTCGTCCTGCTTCACGATTCGAGGCAGCGAAGAGCAGTCGTTCCGAGGTCTGCGCCGCCACACGGGTGTCGATTAAGAAGTTAATGAATTGCATCGCCAATTCCTTCTTCTTCGACGATCTCAGTACCACAAGACAGTCGGCCCAAATCGTCCCCCCTTCTTTGGGCACCACATATCGGATCGACGGCCGCTCACGCATAGCCCGTGCGACCGGCCCCCCCCACCCGTGTGCGAGAATGACATCTCCTGAGGCTAAGAGCTGATCATAGTGTTCGCTTGCGTAGGTTTTCACGAGCGGCTTCTGGGCAATCAGTTTCTGCTTCGCTTCCTCGATGATCGCCGGATCCGTCACATTCATTGACTTGCCCATGGATCGGAAGACCGCGCCAAAGACCTCCCGCTGATCGTTTAACATACTGATCTTGCCCGCATAGCGCGGGTCCCAGAGGACAGCCCAACTGTCCGGCGGGGGTGTCACGGCAGCGGAATCGTATCCAATCCCGACCGTTCCCCAGAGATACGGCATGGCGTAACGATGCTCGGGGTCGAAGGCCAAACGTTGGAGATGTTCTTCAAGGAGAGCGCTGTTCGGTACGGCTTTCATATCGAGCTCAGCCAATAGTCCTTGTGCGATCATGATCGACACCATGAAATCGGACGGCACAGTGACGTCGTACCCGGTCGCGCCGCTTTGCAGTTTCGCCAACAATTCTTCGTTACTACTGAAGGTGTCGATCACGACCTTGACGCCATGTTGCCGTTCAAATTCCGTGATGAGCTCGGGACTCACGTAGTCCGACCAGGTAAAGTAGTGCAACGTGCCATTGCCCGGCTGAGACCCTCGCTGGCAACCGAACCCGATTGCGATACTGCAGAGGACCAGACTCAGAACGATCGCCCCGTACACTCTCATGGCCACGCCGATCGTCACCGCCGCTGAAGGAGAAGTGAGATAGACACAAGCCCCATCGACAGCAGCACCATCAGGGCAGACAGGGCGTTGATTTCCGGCGAAACGCCGGACTTGATCATCGAATACACTTTCAAAGGAAGTGTCGTCGCCCCGGGACCTGCGACAAAAAAGGTTACGATAAAGTCGTCGAGTGACACGGTAAAGGCCAGCAAGACGGCTCCGAGGATGGCAGGCCGTAGCAGAGGAAGGGTGATCAGGCGAAAGATCTCCCATGGCGACGCCCCCAAGTCAGCCGCCGCTTCCTCCAGGCACGGGTCGAGCTTTCGCAACTTCGCTCGCACGAGTACGATAACGACAGGGAGGTTGAAGGTTGTATGCCCCAGTATCACCGTCGTCAGACCCAGCGGCATCCCGATCATGACAAACAGCAGCAGTAAGGACACTCCCATCATCACTTCGGGAATGACAAGCGGCAACAGGAACAACCCTCCCAGGATCTGTCGGGGGCGGCGCGCCAGCCGCTCTAGTCCCATGGCAGCAGGAATACCCAGCACCGTTGCCACCGCCGTCGATGCCACGGCCACGAGCAAGCTGTTTTGCACGGCGGCGTGAAGCGCGCCGTTTTCAGCCAGTTGGCTATACCAGTGCCATGAAAATCCCTGCCAGGTCGCGGCCAATCGGGACGCATTGAAGGAAAACACCAACAGCACGAGGATGGGCAGGTATAAAAACCCGACATTGAAGATGGCAACCAACGGCAACCACGATTCCCGATGTTTCACGGCTCAACTTCCCTGCGAGACCTTGTGGACTCAACGAAGAAATAGGCGATAACAGCCGCGATGACGACGATCAGGAGAATCAAGGAAATGGCCGACCCTAGTGGCCAATCCCGCGCGACCAAATATTCATGTTGTATCAGATTGCCGACCATCATATTGCGCGCACCACCCAACAGGTCGGGTGTGATGAAGGCGCCAAGAGAAGGGATGAATACCAAGAGGCATCCAGCGATGATGCCAGGTTTCGCGAGCGGAACGATGACTCGCCGGAACACGGACCACTGATTCGCATAGAGATCCTTGGCTGCCTCGACCAAGGCTGGATCCAACCGTTCGAGCGTCGCATAGAGCGGGAGCACCATGAACGGGAGGTAGCCGTACACCAGACCGATGAGAACCGCTTTGTCGGTGTAGAGTAGATCGAGTGGGGTCGTGATCACCCCAAGGCCGAGCAAAAGGGTGTTCAACAGGCCCTCAGTTCGCAGGATGAACATCCAGGCATAGGTGCGGACGAGAAAGTTTGTCCAAAAGGGAATCATGATCAACATAAGCCAGACAGCCTGCCAGCGTGGAGACAGTCTGGCGATGTAATAGGCCAGCGGAAAACCCATCACCAAACAGATCACGGTTGTCAGGAAGGCAAGGACGAGGGATTGGCCGAAGATGCGTGTATAGACCACGTGCCACAAATCACGATAGTTCTCAAGATTGAACTGCCAGATCACCCCGCCGTATGTTCCTCGCGTGGCAAAACTGATCACGCCGACCACGATCAGAGGGATAAACAGGAACGCAACCGACCAAAGGATCCCCGGGGTGAGTAGCCAATACGTCGTCCGATGACTCGACACAGGATGGCCCATGTCTTCAAGCGATCCCGTGCTGCCGGCTAGCCGGGTCATAACAGCAGCACCAATCCGTCCTCAGCGCGCCAGTGGACGAAAAGATTCGTCCCAACCGGCCATACCTTTTGCCCGCCGGACAGGCAGGACACCTGGACCGTCCATTGCACCGACCCGGAGAGTCGAATCGTGTACTGTAATTCACTCCCGAGATAGAGCACCTTTTCGACGCGACCCTGGAGACGATTATCAGACGCTGGAGCCTCGATTGCCGCCGAGAGGTGCAGACGTTCTGGCCTCACCATGAACGCCACGGGTTTGTGAGGTTCCATATCCCCCGTGACACGCACGCGGATGTTTTGACCTTCTTCTAGATCATGCGACTGAAACAGCCCTGTTCCTCCATCATTGCCGACTAACACCCCGCGCAATTCATTTGAGCTCCCCACAAACTGGGCGATAAAACGGTTCGCCGGCGCGTCATATATCTCTTCCGGAGTCCCGACCTGCAACACCTGCCCTTGGTGCATCACTGCAAGGCGGTCGGAGAGGGCCAACGCTTCTTTCTGATGATGCGTCACGCAAACAAAAGTAATACCGACTCGTTTCTGAATGGCCTTTAACTCCACCTGCATGTCCTGGCGCAATTGATGATCCAAGGCCGAAAGCGGTTCGTCCAGGAGGAGCACGGCGGGCTGATTGATCAACGCACGGGCGATGGCCACCCGTTGTTGCTCGCCGCCCGATAATTCTGCCGGAAGCCGCGCTTCTTTCCCCGTCAGTTTCACCATGTCTAAGACTGCACGAATACGACAATGAATCTCGCCGACCGCCATTCCTTGCATCTTCGGACCGAACGCCACGTTTTCTCCCACGCTCAAATGAGGAAATAGTGCGTAAGATTGAAACACCAGATTGACGGGACGACGGTGGGGCGGAATTCCGTGGATCGATCGTCCTTCTATTCGAATCACTCCCTCGTCGGGCGGCTCGAACCCCGCAATCATGCGGAGGACGGACGTTTTGCCGGCTCCGCTAGGGCCCAGGATTGAAAAGAATTCTCCCCGGTCGATGGCGAACGAAACGTGATCCACGGCGAGGACACCGTTGTGCCGTTTGACGAGCGAGATGAGCTCCAGGATAGGATCGGCCAACGGAACCTACTCCGGCAGGAGGGAACAGCGTGCTATCTGATTGCTAATGGCGGAAATCACTGCGAGGATACGCTCACCAGGAAAGTCAGGAATCTAGGCCGACCTTGGAATCTGCATCGCGCAAGTGTTTGCGTGCGCGGACCTGCGCGTGATGCTTCCGTAGCAGTTGCTGCCTGATGGCTTCACGATCTTCAGCAACGATACGGACCAAGCGATCCATGTCTTCGGCATGTTCGCGGACCAGTTGGGACAGTTTTTGCATTTGTGCTTCCAGGTGCTCCAACCGCCAGGCAAGATCCTTTGCTCCATTCGACGAGGGTTTGCTGACCTTCGCCAACGATGTCACCACAACATCCCGTTTCATAATACGCTCCTCAGTTCGCGTTCGGCCCACTCATGACATCCGACTACCGGGTAGTATCAACTTGCATCAGCTGGATGTCAACGATTTGACTTTCTTTCTATTTCCAAGGGGTCCTGATACAATTCGCCGCGATGGACAATATTTTCACCATGATCCTCTCTGGCGGAAAAGGCGAACGCCTCCAGCCGCTCACCGAACATCGGGCGAAACCTGCCGTTCCGTTCGGCGGGAAATATCGGATCATCGACTTTACCCTCAGCAATTGCCTGAATTCCGGCCTCCGTAAGGTGGCTGTATTGATCCAATACAAATCGCACTCCCTCGACCGCCATATACGGTCCGGCTGGCATGTCTTGAGCCCGGAACTGGGGGAATACATCGCGTCCGTGCCGCCGCAACAGCGCATCAGCGAGGACTGGTACCGTGGTACCGCCGATGCGGTGTACCAAAATCTCTTCCTCCTAGACGCCGAGCAGGCAGAATATCTGTTGGTGCTCGCCGGCGACCACATCTATAAGATGAATTATATGGAGATGTACCACTGGCTGGTGGCGAAAGAGGCCGACGCCGTCGTCGGCGCCATTGATATTCCGATCGCGGAGGCATCACGCTTTGGGATCATGAGCGTGGATGAAGACTTTCGAATCACACAGTTTGAGGAGAAACCCGTTCAACCGACTCCGATCCCGAACGATCCTGCTCACGCCTTCGGTTCCATGGGGATTTACTTGTTTCGCACGAAGGTCCTCCGCGAGCATCTCTTGGCGGATGCCCAAGCCGGTACCGCCCATGACTTCGGGAAAAACATCATCCCAAACATGATCAAGAGCGGACGTGTCTATGCGTTTAAGTTTCATGATGCCAACAAGAAAGCCGTTCAATACTGGCGTGACATCGGAACTCTGGATGCCTACTGGGAAGCCAATATGGATTTGGTTGCGGTCGATCCTTTGTTCAACCTGTACGACCAGCAGTGGCCGATCCGCACCTACCAAGGCCAGTTTCCGCCGGCCAAATTCGTGTTTGCACAAGATTTTCAAGGCGGCCGTATGGGGGTGGCACTGGACTCGATCGTCTGCGGCGGCTGCATCGTCGCGGGTGGCCGCGTCCAGAACTCCGTCTTGTCGCCTAACGTTCGTGTCCTGGATCATGCCGACGTGCGGGAATCAATCGTGATGGAGAACGTGATCATCAGCGAATCCTGCCGGATCAAGCGCGCCATCATTGACAAAGACGTCGTGATCCCGCCGCATACGGAAATCGGATACAATCGGGACGCCGATGCCCAACGGTTTACCGTGACCGAATCCGGCCTCGTGGTTATTTCAAAGGGAATGAAACTGCATGCCCCCCTCGATTCATCCGGTTGACCTGATTGCAGCCCTTCGCCAGAAACACCTCACTCCAGCGATCGTGTTCCTGACATCCCGGCGTGCCTGCGATGAAGCCATGCAGGCGTTCGATCACAACCAGGCCTTACTGCCTCCTGTCAGGCAGCAGGCGATCGCCACGGTGCTCGAGGAAGTGATCGCGGAATACCCGAGCGTTGCAGATCATCCTTTGATTCCGACTGTACGACGCACCGGAGTGGCCGCCCATCATGCCGGCCATCTGCCTTCATGGAAAATCGCCGTCGAGGAACTAATGCGTCACGGCTGTCTGGATGCGGTTTTCGCCACGACCACGCTCGCGGCTGGCGTCGATTTTCCTGCCCGTACCGTCATCATCACTCAATCCAGCATTCGCAAGTCGCGTGATTTCACCGACCTCACCATCGCCGAGATCCAGCAGATTGCAGGACGTGCCGGCCGTCGCGGGAAAGACCTCGTTGGGTTCGCAATCGTCACACCATCACCTTACATTGATCTGGGCATCCTCACCAAAGGATTGACCGGCCAGCCTGAAGCCATCAACAGCCAGTTCATCATCACCTATCCGATGGTGCTCAATCTCCTGAAGGCCCATCCGCTTGACCAGATCCAACCGATCCTCGCGAAGAGCTTTGCGCAGTTTCAGCTCAATCAACGGGCCGAGACCCTGGAACAAAAACTGGACGATCTCCATCAGAAGATGGAACCGTATGGCCCGCGCGTCTGCACGGACTGGATCACGCAATGGCAGCTCTTCGACCAATTCAGACGGCATAAATCGCATCGCAGCCCGGTCCGGCGTCACGAACCGCCCGACGTCGTCGCGCGCTTCCACTTTCTCACCCCAGGACGTGTCGTCGGGCTGTCACGCGGCCGGGGGGTCGTCCTTCGGCAGTATCGAAGCAAAGGCCAGAAAAGTCCCATGATCACGGTTCTCCGGCCGGGCGGTGGGATTACGGAATGTCCCGCGTCGACGGTCACGGAAGTCATCGACCGTGTGTTTGACTGCCATGAAGCGCCGGTGTATCCCTGGTGTACGCCGGACAGTCTCGAGACCCTTACTCATCAACTGAGCGATCTACCCACCAGGCTTCCGCCGCTTCCGATTCTTGTGCCGAAAGAAGATGAACCGATGCCGGACGCGCTGGCCCACACCTTCGGCGATTTTCCTTGCCCCGCTTGTCCGTCTCGTTCGGCCTGTCAGAAAGACCATGCCGTCGCGTTGAAGCTGCGCCAGGAACTGCACCGCAATACAAAGTCGATTCAAGCCTTGCGCACGAGTCTCTGGCACCGATTTCAAGAGCGTATCGACGTCCTGCAGCGGTTTGGTTACCTGACGGTGACCGCTCATTTAACCGATGTAGGTGAATGGGCCCGTCTCATCCGTATCGATCACTCGCTGCTCATTACCGAGTTGATCCGTGCTGAGGCTTTCACCGGCGCCGATCCGGCCATCCTCGCCGGTATCATGTCCAGCATCGCGCACGATGACGATCGGCCCGGTGCCTTTCCCCGTATCAGCAGCGGGTTGGCTTCACTTCTTGGTCAAGTCCGCAAGCTGGCCGAGTCCCTGGCCCCGCACGAAGACCCGCCGCTCCTACGCGCCGACATCGCAGCCATCACGGAACGGTGGATTGGAGATCCGACACTGACGTGGATTGGCCTCTGCAAGAGCACGACGATGGCGGAAGGGGACATCTATCGCCTACTCGCGCGCACATTGGAATTTCTCTCGCAACTCCATACGCTCAAAGCCACACATCCTGCGCTCGCTGACACGGCTTCTCGGGCGATTGCAGTGCTACGGCGCGGCGTTTTGGAGGAATTGCCATGAACAAGCACCTAGCGATCAGCTCTCAGCTGACGGCTGAATGCCGACTGCTGAAGGCTAAGACATGACCAGCGACGAACTCGAGAAACTGCTCGCCCAGCAACCTGTGGCCCTCTTGCATCGCCTCGCTCGGGGCCGGATACACAGGCATTTCCGGGCCGGTAAGCGGCGCTTGATTGAGCTCCTGCTTCGTCATTCTGCTGAGAATCGCGCCGGATTCGAATCCGATGTCCTCGCCCTCGTCGGCGAACGACAGGCTCGTTCCGACACGCCGATGCAATCCGCTCCAACTCGACAGTCTTCCTCTCTCCACCATTCGCACCGTCGTCCGACACAAAAACCGAGCGAACCTGAATCGCATGAACCGGCTGTCTCGCTCGCCACCTGGCTGGAGGGAATCGGAGTCCCGCCGCCGCACCCGTTCATTCCGGATGCGTGGCAGGACGAGGCTCTGATCAAACTCATGGAAGGCGATGTGATCGTCAGCGTCCCGACTGGAAGCGGAAAAACTTATGTGGCTGTGGAAGCGGCCCGCCGGGCGATGGCCGAGAATCGGACTGTCATCTACACGTCACCGCTCAAAGCCTTGTCGAATACGAAATTTACGGAATTCTCCCGCATCTTCGGTCAGGACCAGGTCGGCATCTTGACCGGCGATCGGCGCGACAACGGACAAGCCCCGCTCCTGATCATGACGACAGAAATATTGAGGAATCTGCTCTATGATGCCGCAGGCGGAGAAATCGACGTGCGATTGGACACATTAGGGCTGGTGATCATGGATGAATCACAATACCTGGCAGACCCGGAACGCGGCGTGGTCTGGGAAGAGACCATCATTTTCTGCCCCGCCCAGGCCAAACTCCTGCTGTTGTCCGCCTCGATTGGGAACCCGCACGACCTTGCGGAATGGCTGACTTCGATCCGGCTACAACCTTGTCATCTCGTGCGACACAGTAAACGGACCGTGCCCCTGCGCGCAGGCTATCTCCATCCGAACGGCAAGCTGACACCGCTGTTCCGCACGGTCGGCATCCCTCACGGTCATCCGAACAACCTGCATCCGGAAGCCAAACGACTCTTCGCCCAGTACGAAGACGATACCTTGCCAGGCCGCTCCCGCTGATTTGAAACGATGGGGCGAACTGCATTATCAGGCCTGCAGGATGTTCAAAAAGACCGACCAGCAAGGCCACAGCGAGCGATGAGGCGAGGCGTACTCCTTGCCGTACGTGGAGCCTCTGAGCGATGCGAGAACGCAGCTGGCGGGCTTTTTCAGGATCCTGTTAGAAGGTGTAATCCAGGCCGAAAAAGATTCCCTGGCGAGTATTCTGGAACTTGGTCAGGCCCCCATTAATAGAACTTGACGTCCCATCCGCGTTAAAAAATGTAACATTCCCGTTCGTCACTTGCGTCCACCAGTAGCGGTATCCCACGTGAGCGGACAAACCCTTGGTCACCATAAATCTCGCCGAACCTTCCAGATTCGTCCCGACACCGGACCCGGTCATTTCAATGCTGGGGTCCTGGGCGAGATCGGATCTCAAGTGATGGATATCTTTGTTGTTCAATGAGGCATAGGGAATGAACACTGCCTGCCCGTCGATACTGAATCGCCGTGTGATCCGAAATTCGCTCTGCGCGCCAAGTCTGAGTGAATTCCATGTCTGCGTGTTTGTGATCACAGTGGTTCCATAATTCGACGGTGAACCTGGGTTACAGACTACGCCCTGGCCTGCTTGCGTGCAGACGACTTGCGTCAGGCCGTTCGCCTCATGCTTTTCCCGCCGATATTGATATCCGATGAAAACATCGAACGTGCCTCGGCGACCGGGGAAGTACGCCAAGGTGAATCCGAGATCGCTGTTGACATACCACACACTGTCTCCCGAGATATTGCTGTGTGTGCTTGAGGAAGGTTGCCCACCATCTGCGGCAAGATAATCATTGTCGGTAAGGCGGCCGCCTCCGATGCCGCCATAACCCCCATTGACCCTAACGAAAACCCGATTCGGAAATCTTGCCTGACCCGTAAAATCGATAATATTGGTTCCTACATCCTTGTACGTCAGCTGTGAGGTCGGATTGCTGAACGGTGCCTGCGAACTATTAAAGGCCCACTTAGTCGTCCCCTCCGTGAACCATCCCGCCGCCCCGATTCGATACTGAATACTGGGACGGTCGCCCGAGTCTGCACCTTGGCAAAGGCCAGGTCCGAGAACCGTCGCCAAACCGACGGCACAAAGCAGCGATCGCCCCGGACCGACGAACTTCCGCAGGCCGCTCATCTCCTCGCCCCACCGCGCTGAATAATGACCGTGTCAAAACACCGATCAGCCGACTCCGGCATCACACGCTTACATGCCGCACGAATGTCCTCCTCTGCAACATAGCGTTGGAGATAGACGGATAACCAGACCAGCCATGTTCCCAGCACGAAGACGAGGATTGTTCCCACCACCCACTGCACCAACAGTATCGTCCGCGGCGACCATGTAGTCGAATGCTCACGGACCTCGTTGTCCTTCTGGACCACTTGCAAGGATTGCATCGACATGGTTGCCTCCCTTGACAGAGCTTGACCTCCGTCCATCCTACTCAAGACGAGCCCTTCTGAAAATTCTTATATCCTTTTCGACCATCCCTCCACTGGGCTCTCTCTTGACCAAGCCCGTCCACGCCCTGTATAACCGCTGCCTGCTCTCGTCACAACCAGTGCTGAGTCCTGGGTGCTGAGTTCTGAGATCAAGGTGACTGTTGGGCCTCGTCTCAAAGCTGCCTGTCGTTTACTTCACTCAGCACCCAGCACTCATACATCAGCACTTTTTCAGTAGGCGCCCGTAGCTCAATGGATAGAGCACCAGACTACGGATCTGGGGGTTACAGGTTCAAGTCCTGTCGGGCGCGCCACTGAATCAATTGTGCGGTGGCATCAGGGTCGCATTCTTGGGCTTCAGCTCATGCGGGCCTCTGAACGGTCGGAACATTCCCTCAGCGCATTCCAGTGGGACGAACTGATTTACAAGGTGACAAAAGAATGAGGTGGTGCTGAACGCGCTAATCCTCACACAACCTAGGGCACGATCAAGGAGCGGATTGGAGCGAAACAGAAATCGGGATGGTGACTTAGCCACCAATTGGGCTTGCGGTCAACTCTCACATACGAGGTGATCTATGACGCTCGGAAACAAGCGCACACTTGCTGCCCGTCTCCTGGCCGGGGCCGGCGGAGTCTCTGGAATACTCGGATTCACGACGTCCCCGACCGCTGATCCAACTGGCCTCGCCCCCTTCCAGTGGTTTGCAAGCGGGACCCTGCTGCTCGTGTTGGCGGTCTACTTGTTGGCAGATGCGGCGGTAGCAGTCCAGAAGTCCACGCAGACCTAAACTAGCGGGAGCCGAATTCCTGATCTAAGAGCTTTATCCATAAATAGAAGGGAAGCCCGGACATTAGCGCCGAGGGATTTTCGAATACGTGTCTTTTTCTCAGTGAATCTGGCCCTCTCAATCAGGGTCCCTCTCTTGAGCTGTGGTCCAAATCAGCAGCTCCCTTTGAGAAGCGGTGACAGGTTGCGTAGGTCGGCTGGGCTTCGTATGATGTGTGCGCTCTGATGGATTCAATCATCCGCATCAAGTCCAAAACGCCGGCTCCCTACCACCTAAGCGCTGTCCATGTCGACACTCACGACACTAAGACCTTCCGTTTTGACCTTCCTCCCAATGCCACGTTGGACATGCTGCCGGGCGATCATCTCTACGTTCATGCCACGATCCATGACAAGCAGGTGAAACGTCCCTACACACCGTCGTCCCTGCCAAACACCGCGGGCTTCTTCGAGCTAACCGTCAAATGTTACGAGACAGGCCTCATCTCGAAATATCTCCACGATCGGCACGTGGGCGACCAAGTCCTAATGAGTGGTCCACACACTGGTGGCCATTGGATTGATGGGATGGCGACAAAGGTGGGATTTGTGGCAGGGGGAACTGGGATCACGCCGATGATTTCGATCATCCGCTGGATCCTCGCGAAACAACTCGACGTGGAGATGTTTCTGATTTTTGCCAATAAAACCGAGGACGACATCATTTTCAGGGACGAATGGGAACGCGCGGTTCGAGAACACCTAAACTTTCGTTGCTATCACGTTCTGGAACAGCCACCTGCGGGATGGTCAGGTGGAACCGGGCGGATCACGGCTGAGATCCTTCGCCGGCGTCTTCCGTCTCCCGCTCCGGAAACTGTCATCTTTCTCTGCGGGCCACCGCCGATGGTTGACGCCTTAGAGACGACACTTCGTGGACTCGGCTATCCGGAACAGGCGATTATCCTTCCTTAACAGAGGTTCTTACGCTTGGTTATGCGTATCCCCATTGAGCATAGGGCCAAGCGTATCTGAGTTCCACAGGGATCATGATTTCACATTGCACACAGCGCAACACGTCGGACGAGTAATACGAACGAGCACCCAGTCGTTCTTGCACCATTCTGCTATTACAATGCGGACATCTCATGCATACACCTCCTTCGGTGAACCTATCGTGCTTTCACGATAACTGAGTCACCGCCGCCATCCGCTGACTCAAAACCTTCTTCGGAACCGCTCCCGCCAGACGATCAACGATTTTCCCGTTCTTAAAAATAATGATCGTCGGGATGGACTGGATTCCGTAGCGCGACGCGATCTCCGGCTGTTCATCCACGTTCACTTTGCCCACCGTCACGCTCTCACCAACTTCATGAGCAAACTCGTCCAGGATGTTGCTCATCACCCGGCATGGGCCACACCATTCAGCCCAGAAATCCACGAGGACTGGTTTGTCATTCTTGAGGACATGGTAATCAAAAGTATCGCTAGTGAGCTGTACGGGATGCTTCATCGTCACGTTCATAGGATCCTCCTTTTCAAACTGCGATCGCGGTCACGAGCCTTCTCGCCCTCAGTCCTAAATTCACTCCCAAGATAGTTCCGATTAGAACAAAGTCAACTCGTTCAGAAAGATCTGTGAATTCACCGCGTTACAACGTTGTGGTGGAACCAAAGATGCGGTGACTTGTTGTGGCAAATGCACCCGGTCTATCGGAGAAACAAGATCCAGAGGTAAAGGCTGCTGAGCACGATGGATCCGAGCATAACGGGAAAACCGAGTTTGAAGAATTGCCAGAAGGAAATGCGGTAACCCGCTCGTCCTGCAAAGTCGGCGATCACGACATTCGCGCTCGCTCCAATGAGCGTCCCGTTGCCGCCGAGACAAGCCCCTAAGGCCAGCGCCCACCAGAGCGGAAGAATGTCCGGTTGATGGACAAGCGCGTTGTAGTTGCTGATGTCGGGATGGAGGGAGCGGGCGAGATCGACAATTAATGGGTTCATGGCCGCAACATAGGGGATGTTATCGACTGCAGCAGACAGGAAGGCGGATCCCCAGAGTACCGTCATCGTCGTGGCAGCAAGACGACCCTGAGTCACACTGACGAGCTGATCGGCCACAAATTTGATGGCGCCGACTTTCACCAGGGCGCCCACTAGGATAAACAACCCGATAAAGAAGAAGATTGTCTTCCATTCCACTTCCGCCAAATAGGCGAGATCTTCTGCTTTGGTACCGTCGCCGCGCGTTCTGCCGATTAACATGAAAGAACTCGCTCCAAGAAGAGCGATTGTCGCGGGCTCGAGATGGACCACTGAGTGGAGACAAAATCCAAGATTCACGACGCCCAACAACCAGAGAGAGCGGCGCAACAGAACGCGATCTCGAACCGCCTCTCTCGGATCCAAGGCAAGAACTGCCTGCTGCAACCCTGGAGCAACCTCCATCGTACGCCCCACGAAGACCCACATCGCCGTCAGGAAAACCGCCATGATCACCACGGCAATAGGGCCGAGCACCAGCAGGAAGTCGACGTAACCAAGCTGGGCCTTGCTCGCGATCATTATATTCGGAGGATCACCAACTAGCGTCGCCGTCCCACCGATGTTCGACGCCAGCGCCTCGCACATAAGAAAGGAAATAGGATTAATCTCAAGCCGTTTGCTGATGGCCAGCGTCACGGGAGCCATGAGTAGGACGGTCGTTACATTATCGAGCATGGCTGAAAGGATCGCAGTCATCACCGTCAGCAGCATCAGTAAACGAAACGGCCTGGCTTGGGCCTTTTGGGCTGCCCAGATTGCCAGTATCTCGAACAACCCGGTCTCCCGCACAATATTGATGATGACCATCATGCCGATCAGCAGAAAGACCACGCTGTAGTCCACTCCAAACTCATGTGAGTAAAAGGCTTCTTCCTGGGTGACCACGCCAAGGCTGATTATGACTGCGGCAGCGAACAGGGCGACGATGGTTTTATGAATGCGCTCGGTGATAATGGTGACGTACACGAGCCCAAAGATTATCAGGGCAATCGAGAGATCAGACATGGCATACTCCAGCAAGCCGATGGTCGGACTGTACGATCAGCCCTATTATCGGGACACTTGTGCCGTAACACAACGATAGTCAGTCAATTTGTCGCCCAGAATACCCACCGTGAAGATCAAGTCTAAGACATTTTCCTCTTCCATAATCGTTCGTCTCTCCGTACCATACAGCTAATTGGGAACGAACCCTATGCTCACGCCCCAACTTTCGCTCGAACAAGTTGACCAGTTGGTTCATGGCAACCACTGGGATCCCCTCTCGATCCTGGGCCCCCATCCTGCTTCTCTATCAGGTTCCACCGGTTTTGCGATCCGCTGTTTTCTTCCCGACGCTCAGGATGTGGAGGTATTGATCGAGGGGCAGAAGCAACCTGCCATCCCGATGAAGCGCATCCACGACGCAGGACTTTTTGAGATCCTCTGTCCAGGCGTCGGTGAAAAACTCTCCTATCGCCTCCGTATTACGGATTACTCTGGACGGGTCAGGGAACAGCATGATCCCTACGCTTTCGCTCCACTGCTGACGGATTTTGAACTTCACTTATTTGCCGAAGGCACTTTTTTCAAGGCCTACAACACAATGGGAGCCCACCTGAGAACCGTGCAGGGGATATCTGGAGTACATTTCGTCGTGTGGGCTCCGAATGCTCGTCGCGTGAGCATCGTCGGTGATTTCAATCAGTGGGACGGTCGACGCCATCCCATGACCAACCGCGGAGCAACCGGTCTGTGGGAGCTGTTTATTCCCGAGCTTCCCGAAAATGCCACATATAAATACGAAATACGTTCGCGCGGTCAGGACGCGCCTCTCTTGAAAGCCGATCCCTATGCCTTCGCAGCTGAACTCCGCCCACGCACCGCCTCCATCGTCCACAATATTTCCCGGTATCAATGGAACGACGGCCCATGGATGGCGGAACGTGCGCAGCGTGATCCCTTAGCCACACCGCTGTCGATCTATGAAGTGCATCTCGGCTCGTGGATGCGAGTCCCGGAGGACCAGAATCGATGGCTGACTTATCGCGAGCTGGCCTCGAAGCTGATCCCCTATGCCAAAGACATGGGCTATACACACCTCGAACTGATGCCTGTCTCCGAGCACCCCTTTGACGGTTCGTGGGGCTATCAATCCACCGGTTACTTCGCTGCCACCAGCCGTTATGGATCACCGGAAGACTTCATGGCGTTTGTCGACGCGGCTCACCAAGCCAATCTCGGTGTGTTGATGGACTGGTCGCCGGCGCATTTCCCCGATGATCCTCACGGACTCAGTCAGTTTGATGGCACACACCTCTACGATCATGCCGATCCTCGACTCGGCTACCACCCGGATTGGCACAGCCGGATTTTCAACTATGACCGCACCGAAGTCCGAAACTTTCTCCTGAACAGCGCCCTGTTCTGGCTGGACACCTATCATATCGACGGTCTCCGAGTAGACGCTGTCGCCTCGATGCTGTACCTCGATTACGGACGGAAAGCGGGTGAATGGATTCCCAATCAGTTCGGCGGTCACGAGAATATCGGAGCCGTGACCTTTCTTAAAGACCTGAACGTTCTCATTCATCGTGAACATCCGGGAGCCATGACGCTGGCAGAAGAGTCAACCGCATGGCCCGGAGTCTCACGCCCCACTTACGTTGGAGGGCTTGGGTTCACGTTCAAATGGAACATGGGCTGGATGCACGACATGTTGAATTACTTCAGCCATGACCCCGTGCACCGGATGTATCACCACAACCACCTGACGTTCGGACTCCTCTACGCGTTTACCGAGAATTTCGTCCTCGTGTTGTCACATGATGAAGTGGTGCATGGGAAACGGGCTCTCCTCGACAAGATGCCGGGTGATCCATGGCAACGCTTCGCCAACCTTCGAGCGCTGTATGGCTATATGCACAGCCATCCGGGAAAGAAGATGCTGTTTATGGGCGGAGAATTTGGTCAGTGGAACGAATGGAATCATGACAAGAGCCTCGAATGGCATCTCTGTCAATTCGAACCGCATGCGGGCCTGCAACGCCTGGTGCGCGATCTCAATTGGCTCCACCAACACGAGCGAGCCCTGCACGAAGTCGATCACGAGTGGAGCGGTTTCCAATGGATCGACTTCAACGACGCCCAACATTCAGTGATCGCCTTCCTTCGTAAAGCGAAGGATCCGACGGATCAGATCGTCTGCCTCTGTAATTTCACGCCCATGCCTCGGTACGAGTATCGCGTGGGTGTCCCTCAGGACGGTTACTATCGCGAATTGATCAATACGGATTCAGCGGTGTACGGGGGCAGCAATATGGGCAATTCCGGCGGTGTGCACTCCATTTCGATCCCCTCTCATGGCCATGCAAACTCGCTCGTGGTCACACTCCCACCATTATCAGTGTTGTTCCTCAAACGGATCTAATCGAGGACGGATTACCAGAACCGGAAGGGACCGCAATCGAGGTGGACGAACTTTGCCCGTGGATAGTATCCGACACCCCCGTACTGCAATCGCAGCGCCGCCTGCCGAATCTGCCGTAAATGGACGCCAGGAATGAAGAGATCGATTGCCTGCCCTTCGACATGAAAGCTTTGGCGAGCCGCACGGCGACTCTTCTTGACCAGCATGGCGTTGTAGGCGGGGGACCGATAGCCAGAAATAACGTGGATTTCGCCGTCGCCACCGAGCGTTTTCTGAACTAAATTCACGTGCTCGATGACTCGCACATCCATCGCTGCGACTTCACCGGTATGATGGCACCGAAGAATGTGGTTGAGCTCGTCGAGCGCTGCAAGATCATAGTTGCCCGCTGAATCGCGGTACTTCACCCGCAACCACTCGTTGGTATGAACATTATAGATGGTTAATGTTCCATCCGGCAGATCCTCGGCACGCACGACCGAAGGCCCGAAGAATCGCCCGCTCAGCATCAGCAGGCCCACCACGGACGTTTTCAGCAGCGTCCGGCGTGTCCACGACCATTGATTTATGTTCTGCACGAAATCGCTCGCGATTGATGCACGGCAGTCTGACTATGGGATAGGAGGGAATTTCTAGCAAACTACGTAGACAGGGTCAACCCTTTTTTCACCGCCCCTTGTCTGCGCGCGATCTATTGACGAGTCTCCTTCAATAATTATCTTCTCAAAAGGAGTGAAGTGGACTTGGAAGAACCCTTCAGAAGTTGCTGAAACCTAAAGTTCGTCTGGCTTTCACATTCCGGTCCGTCTTGATGGTAGGATAAAGATAAAAGGAGAAGATCCAATGACCGCACGACGTGATCGTCACACTCGCTCTCTCAGGCTTGTGTGCCTCAGCCTGCTCGTTTTGCTCCCGACTTGGATACTGACGGGCGTGGCGATGGCTGCTCCAGCAGGGCGCATTCTTATCGCGGGCTACGGTCCTGAACTACCGATCATCCAAGATCTGGCCAAGGCGTATGAGAAGAAATACCCCGGAACCGCGATCGATATTGAATGGGACAAGGCGTTGCACGCAGCAGAGATGGTCAAGCAAGGAGATGCCCAAGTTGCAGTCACCGATCGATCGGTTGCAGGGTTGCGGGCGACTCAGGTCGCATGGGACGGCATCGCGGTCATCGTGAACTTTGCCAATCCAGTCCGGGAGGTTACAACGCCGCAGGTAAGAGCCCTCTTCTCTGGACAGATCTCTCGGTGGTCCGATCTCGACGGGGCCGATCGGAAGGTCGAGATTATTTCTCGTGCCGCGACCGACAATATTACCGCCGGGTTCGAATCGTCACTCAATCTCAAGGGACAACTGCCATCGTCCGGCCAACCGGTACGCTCGGATCAAAAAGTCTTAAGTATGGTCTCCGGGCGAGACAACGCCATTTCCTACATGTCGTTAGCATCAGCACTCAAAGCCCAAGAGGACGGCATTCCGATCCAGATTTTAACCATCGATCAGGTCGAACCAGGCGAGCCCACCGTGAAGGACGGACGATACCACCTGCGCCGGCCAGTGCTCCTCCTAACTGGTACTCAATCTGATCCGCTCACGGAATCCTTTGTCAGCTTTATGCAGTCTCCGGAGGGACAGCGGTTCATCCGCTCGCTCTATGTGCCATTGGACCATCCAGGTCCCGCTGCACCAGCTACAAATGCACGACAGCCAGAATCAGCAGCCTCAACTTTATGATCCATATGATCCATTGTCCCCTTTCTATTCATTTCTCCCTAGACAGGCGGAACCGGGGCAGGTAAGATCAAAACACTACTGCGCGAGTTCCAACTTATGGCTACGATACTCATCATCGACGATGAAGATTCCATTCGCACTCTGCTCAAGGATGTGTTGGAAAAAGCAGGCCATCGGGTCATTCAAGCGGCCGACGGCCGTGCAGGCTTGACAGCTTACCAGAAGAACAAAGTCGATCTCGTGCTGATGGATATCCTCATGCCGGATACGGACGGCCTCGAAGCCACCCTCCAGCTAACCCGTGAATACCTCGACGCCAAGATCATTGCCATGACCGGCGCCCAAGGCGATAAAAACTTCCTCGACGTCGCGAAGCTCTTCGGTGCCCGTCGAGTGTTTGAGAAACCCTTCGATCTGGCAAAACTCGTACAAGCCGTGAATGAGGAACTTGCACGCTAGCTTCCTCCTTCTTTCCTATCTAATCCTGTTCCACAGAATAGACCCAGTGTTATTCTCGGCTACTCTGAAATGCGTCGGCCTAGACTATAATTGAGTTAAGAGGAGAGAATGCCAACATTACAATTTTGATTTCGAGGACTATCTGTCCATGATTGAGGAATCCAACCTGGCATCGGCACTAATCATGCGGGCAATGGCGATTATCTGGGCGGTGGGGATTGTATTGATCGGGATACTCCCCTTGAGCAACTTCGTCGGGCATTCGCACTGGGAATACATTACATGGCTTCCCACCCTCAGTGATCTGCGCTCGTGGAAATACATCTTCGACTTGGTTACAAACACGATTTTCTTCATCCCCTATGGTTACTTTGTTGCGCGATCGATCGGGAATACACCCACTCTTGGTATGCGGGTCGCCGTTGGGTCGGCAGCTGTATTGTCAAGCGGCATCGAGTTTTACCAGGTGTATTGCCACAACCGTCATCCGTCGCCGTTGGATATTTTAACTAATACCCTTGGCAGTTTCGTCGGCACAATCCTCGCAACCCTGACGAGTCAAACCCGGCACATCCCACCAGCGGATCGACTTACTCCCACCCCATCGGCTCGTACCCTCGCTCTGTCAAACAACGCTGGACAAATTGTTTATAGGCGTTGCTGGGAGGAGACTTTCGAAAGAGGCTGCGGAGAAATCCGGCCGTGGCTCCACCAGCGGCACCGACCATCGCTCCGCGCCCGGGACTCCCAACCACCGCGCCGCCTACGGCACCGGCAGCGGAACCGACAGCGCTGCCAGCCGTGGTACCACCTGCCATCTGGCCGGCTTTCCCCTGACTAGGCTTTGCTCCCGCGTCCTTCGCCATATCCTTACACTCGTCGATATCTTGTTGCGCTGCGGCCTCTCCCACCTCCTGATAGGGGGCATTCGGGTAGAGAATCGGCTTCGGAGAGCAAGCGGCGATCAACGCGACCACCAGCCAGAGAACGCCCAACCTCTTCATAGGTAGAATCCTTTGTGATGGAAGAACAAACGGGGAATCTTACGGTTGACAACTATCGGCCGCCGGCCAACTCCTTACGGACAAGCCCCCGCATCATGGCAGGATCGTTGTACGCCACTTCACTCAAGGCATCCATGAGATGGAGTCCTTTCGTCGCCACCAACTCCTTGGCCTTCGCATAATGTTTCGTACTGAAGCGCGCGACCGCCGGTTGGCCGTCCACGATTTGGCAGGCCAGCACCTCGCCGTTGGCTTCGAGTGTTCCGCCCTGCTCGACGAGTGTCTTGGCTTCTGAAGTCGTAATGCCGTGTAACTGCGCAAACTCTTCCAGCCCTCCGGTTTCAATGAGTCGACCATCCGGCATAATGCAGAGTCGTTTGAAATGAGGCGACCAGTCCTTGCGAAAGTCGATGTACTTGATATCGCCGCTTTTCGCCACAGCGCGATCCAACGTCCGATAGTCTAGTCCCAGATTCTTCTGTTGCAGTTTCATCTTCAACTCTTCCGGCAAGGTTCGCCGAAAGACCTCCCTCGCAGCTTCGACTAGGGGAAGCGACCGGGCCCGCGCGAGTTGCTCTGCCTCGGCAAACTGCATTAGGTCTAGCATAAAGGTCTGCTTCGGACTTCCTGGGGTCGAATCGATTGAGCAGGCAAACAACCCCCGCGTCAGCAAGCCACCGACCCGGGGATAGATATAAACTCCGCCTGCCGCTAGAAGTGTGGTCATTGTATCCAACGGCACGTCATAACTTTCCGAGAGGATCTTCGAATGCCCGGGCAGATCTTCTTTCTCCGTCATGGCACAGACCGTTACATTGCCCGGCGCATCAAACTCGGAATAGTCTTCAATGATGTTGTAGAGAACAGGAGCTTTCGGCTTCTCGATTTTCTTCTTAATTTTAAACATCAGATACTTCTACTAACCTATTGAATTATTATTACCTACCCACTCATCGGTTGAGATGGTGATAGGCCGGTAATGTCATCAATCTCCGATCCTCCACTGGGCCCCCGATCGTAAAGTGATAAAGCGATTGGAGGCTCAGGTCCTTTACCGCCACAATCTCGTGCACCGGGTCATCGAAGAAACAACCGATTCCGGTCGCCCGCACGCCAGCTGCCTCTGCTTCCAGATACAGCACCTGTCCGAGGAGGCCAGATTCCCAGAACAGACGTGGATACCACCAGGCCCCCTTCTCCCGCAAGCCTCCTTCGAACTCGGCCAACATGCCAAATGAGAACGCACTGTCCCCGGCAATGTCCTGGTGGCAACTGACTTGTCCGGCCAACCGTCTCGCGTCGCCTTCGAGCAGCCAATAGAGCGGCAAATCCTCCGCCGCCCCTGGGGCCTTCGTCCAATGCAATTCCGGATTCATCGATTCCTGAATGAAGGTTAACTTCCTCGAATCGCGGACGAGAAAGTAAAGCCCAGGCGTCAGGCCATCGACCCGATGGACGAACAACAGCAGATGAATCACCGGATCATAAGGCCACACATCCCACGGCATGGAGCGCTCCAACTGCGGACGATCCATTTTCGGCATCACTGAATGCATCATCCGGAGGAACGTGGCAGTAGAGATCGCTGTCTTGCCATCAAAGGACACGGCACTTCGCCGCTGACGAATGATCTGACCGGCATTCAATCCGGTGTCACTCGTCGTTCGCGAAGTGCCAATCGTACCTGTTCGTGAAACGACGACGGAATGCCGCTCTTCCGACCGCTTCCACGTCACATCAGCCGCTTCATCGATGATGTCCCAATGCACTCCATGGTCCTGACTTAATCGGTTCGCTTTCCCATGCCACACTCCTTGAGCGAGGTCTTTTGCCACGACCGGATCGAGAAACATTGGAATTGTAAATTCTTCACCACTGGTCCCTCGTCCTTCGCCTCTTGCAGAATTCAATGGCCATACCACACACAGACAGTCCGGATGTTCCGGCTCCACCTCACGAAAATCGTCGACGCGATGAGTGCCTAACAGCATCGCGACGGTATTTTGTTCCATCCCATCCAACAACACCATCTTCCAGCCGAGTGTTGCGGCTGCGATCCGCGCTGTGCCGATTGCATGGCCGGCATCGTGGTTACAGTAACGAAAGGCCCGTTCCCCATATTTCCAGGCTTCCCGCCAATGAACCGATGTCAGGCCGAAGAGAAATGCAGCCTTGGGAAACTGAGCCAGGAGGCGAGCCACTTGTTCAATGGCAAACTCTGCGCGTAGCTCCAACCCATGCTCCTTCGGCGCGTAGTGGTAGAGGCCGGATTTCAGATCAAGCCCGTCAATCTGTGGCAAGAGCACATAGCCCTCTGTCGGATGGAGATTCCCAGAGGAGGGGTTACTCCGCAGCGCCCATTCTGACTCCCCTGCTCGCTTCCAGGCAGACAGCGCAAGTGCAAACTCGAAGAACCGAGAAATGGTCCGCAGGGTCACAGGCTGAGCCGGGACCGCTCCCTGCTGATAGATCGCGTCATAAGATGGTGAGACCGGTTCTTCGCCTGGCTTGAGCAATGGAAGTTGAATCAGCTCCGCTCCCTCATAGCGCCGAAAGGGATCAGGTTGATTCGCCCAATCAAGGTACCCGAGCGAGCGAGCATATCGATTGAAATGATGCTTGGTCTGGATGTGATACTTGATGACCTGATCGACCGAATCGGTCTTAAGAGATTCCATATACGAAGTTTGCTGGAGATGTTCCTGACTCATCACGATGCCGAGTCACAGTCTAACGAGGGATGGGAAGGAAAGTAAACGTGACCGAGAGTTATGGGGGACGCAGATTCCACGTCCCCTCATTGACCTCCATTTCCCTTCCCGAGTATCCTGCCACCGCACTGCGGTCCATGCCGACAACAAATAAGGTTAAGCTAAGGAGTTTCCATGAGACAGATTCAGAAGGGAATCCTCGCTCCAGTCCCACCACTCGCCCGCTATTTGTTGTTCACCAGCACCCCGGGTACGAACCCCGCCGGTGCCTTGCGCAATCTGAATAAACTGGTCGACGGCGATAAGACGGTCGTAGGGCTGGGCCAATCATTGGTGCGAGCCCTCGGTCGTGACGTTCCAGGGCTCGACGTGTTCCCAAGCTACGCCACTGCTGGCATCGACGTGCCTTCGACGCCCGCCGAGTTATGGTGCTGGCTGCGGGGAAACGATCGTGGCGAACTCGTCCATCGCGCACGTGCCGTCGTTCAGAGTGTAGGTTCCAGCTTTCAGTTGGAACAAACAATCGACGGCTTCCGCTACAAGTCGGGTTTCGACCTATCCGGTTATGAAGACGGAACTGAGAATCCGAAAGGCGCAGCCGCGATCAAAGCCGCCGTCGTCACCGGACAAGGCACAAGCCTTGATGGGGGAAGTTTCGTTGCGGTTCAGCAATGGGTCCATGACCTAGATATATTCGACGCGATGACGCCGAAGAAACAGGATTTTACAATCGGCCGCCGGAAACGCGACAACAAGGAGCTCGGTCATGCGCCTCCTTCCGCCCATGTCAAACGCACCGCGCAGGAAAGTTTTGACCCAGCCGCCTTCATTGTGAGACGCTCGATGCCGTGGGCCGACATGTCCCGAGCCGGCTTAGTGTTTGTGGCATTCGGGAAGTCCTTTGATGCATTCGACGTGCTGCTGCGCAGGATGGTCGGCGTCGAGGACGGCATCGTGGATGCGTTGTTCACGTTCACACGTCCTATTTCGGGTAGCTATTTCTGGTGTCCACCGATCAAAAAAGGCCACCTTGACCTGCGCGCCATCGGTCTTTAATGCGCTTTGATCCTGCCCTAGCCGCTCAGGCGGCGTTTCGAGAAGCAGCAGCTGAACTCGGTTCCGACTGGGATATGGCCGTCGAACTGGAAGAGACGTTTTCATCCAACGCCGGATCGACAGCGCGAGAGGCCTATGAGACATTGCTTGCTCTTGCTCAGCGGTACCCCCAGGCCCATTCCTTTCACGCGTTCTGTATCTACATCACTTGGCAACAGGTGACCGAAGAAACGATCGCGCGTCACTTTCACACCGGTGTGAGACTCTGTGAAGCATACTTTGCATCTCCTGGTATAAAAGAACTGCGTGATGTTGAACAGATTACCGAGTTGCACGAATCGTTCAGGGCGGGGCTGGGCCTGGAAGAAGACGACGACATTCAAGTTGAATTCCGTCGAGATACTCCAAAGGGAGGAGACTAAAGTTTAGAAGCGCTGGGTGCTGAGCTCTGAACCTGGCAATTGCAAAAGCTGATCGCTGACGGCTGACAGCGTATGGCTGATGAGGACAAACATCGCGCCCGCATCTTTCTCCATCGCGGCCAACTCGCGCAGGCCAGGGCTGCCTTTGAACAGGCCGTTGCGGATGATCGCCTGACCAACGACAACGCCGCGTTGTCCGATTCTCTCGGGAATCTGGGAAACGTCTGCGCGCTGTCGGGCGACCTGGCGCAAGCCGAATCCTGCTACCGGGAAGTGCTGAAAATTCAGCGCACGGAACGCAACCAACAGGCGATTGCCCATACGCTGGTAAATCTGGGCAACCTGCACTTCGGAACCGACACACCGGAGAAAGCACGACCCTATTATCTGGAAGCACTCGATCTCTTGAAACCGCTGAACGATCACCGGGCGCTCGGCATTCTCTCTCACAATCTTGGGATGGAAGAAGCGCGTCAATCACACTGGGATCAGGCGGTCGTCCATTTCACGGACGCGCTCGAATCACACCGTCTGGTGGGCAACGAAGAAGGCTTGGCCCTCACCTACAGTCAGCTTGGCAAGACGTTTCTGGACGCAGGTTTCTTGCGCAAGGCGGAGAAATGTTTCAACAACGCCTCCGAGCACTTTATTAAACTGGGGAATCCCTCAGGAGAAGCCGCTGTGCTTCGACTTCTCGCCGATGTGTATAGCCGTATAAAGGACTCAGTCTCAGCCATTCGCTGCCTTGAACGAGTCGTGTCATTGGATACTCATTACCGTCTGGCAGAGTTAGCTCAGGATCAAGACCGACTGCATGAGATTCGCCAATCAACGGCCCGCCTCTAGTTATTCCTTTTGAGCGTTTCTCCGATCACTGGACAGAATTTCACTTCATTCTGGACAGATAACATGTCTCTGGTACCTTGGGAACGTCACGCCTGCTGATTTGTTTCGTAAGAACTGGTCAACAGGGTTCCGACTCGAATCTCTCAGGCAGGTTGAGACGTTGTTTGTTCATCTTTGTGTGATGGGACTCATGGCTGTACTCGCCACGTCAGTTCATGCCGCCGACCCGGTTCCTGAGATCACCATAGGCACGCAAGAGGTCGGTCTCTCGGCCGGCTATCTTCTTCCCGAGCGATTGACCAAACATCACGTGACAAAGCAGCAAGGTCCCGCTTTCATGCCTTCCTGGATGATCACGCTGACCGATCCCATCGGTGACAGTTGGTATCGCGGTCAAGTCTCGATCGGCGCCGAGGTGGTGTATATCCAATTTCAGGAGCCGGTTCTCACGCACGGTGTCGGATTTAATCCGAAGATCAAGTACACGTTCGTAGCAGATAACCGAATCCGCCCCTATGTCGAATTTGCGGGAGGCCCCTTCTGGACTGATCTCGGCAACAAGATCCCTGAAGAATCCTCTGAACTAAACTTTATCTTAACCGCTGGCGTTGGAATTTCGTTTTTCGTTACGTCACAGGCCTCGATCAACGTCGGCTATCGCTTTCAACACTTCTCCAATGCCGGTACGAGTTACCCAAACTATGGAATCAACTCCAGCCTTCCATTTGGCGGATTTTCCTACTTTTTCTAGGTGAGGCATAGCGTGACCACTCGACACTCACAATTTTTGAGACAGAGCGTTGCTGGCCTCATCATTGTGTTGGCAAGCGGTTGCTCCCATTGGATTGAACTGTCCGACCAGGCAACTCCGTTGTCTCCGTCACAGACCACAATCTCCAGTAATCTACGCGTGCCTCTGCTCCTTGAGACAATCCATATCACACAAAACGGCGCACCCGTGGCCATTCCGCCAGCTCTTGAACGACAGGTGCTCGGTGCCCTCGAATCCACACGCCTCTTTTCGCAGTATTTTCAGTCGGGCTACGAGCAACCAGCATCCCACGAGCCCCGTGTGACGGTTCGACTGACTATGAACACTCACATCGACCCTCATCCCGGCGAGACAGCGTGGAGTGGGTTTGTCATTGGCGCATCGATGTTTCTCCTGTCACCCGTGATTTGGTTCGACTATGACTACGGCACAGAGATGGTTCTCGAAGCGGAGCGATGGGACGGCCAGACCAAGCAATACACCGCTTCCTCCTCCGGCAGTGCGCACTACTACCTTTTCGGTGCGAGCCCGCACGTCATCGAGGAATTGAAAGGGCAGGTGACGGATACCTGCCTTACTTCATTGTTGGATCAACTCGTTCGCGACGCTCCTCTGTATCTTGCTGATAGTTCGCCGCCATCAGAAACCACCATCCACACAGTCTCTGTGGGGGCTCGACGCTCAGGCACAGATGTACATCCCGTATCGACAAGTCCGCCTGCCTCCTCACAATAACCCTTCTCTTTTTGTCGAACAATCAAGACCCTCCGGTTGGAGTTCGAGCCGCCCAGGGCTGGCTCTCCAATTCTCTCCGATGCTATCATGCCATCATTATTCCTCCGAGCGTCACGATGGACCTGGACGCATTCCGACAGATGGTGGCCAAAAATCCGACGGGGTTTCTGGGCCGCTATGGATTGGGTAATAAGATTCTACAAGAGGGCGGAGACATCCGTGAAGCGGCGGAACATCTTCGGGTAGCCGTACAGCTCGATCCCACCCACGTCGCCTCTCATCTGGCCTTAGGCCGAGCGCTCATCGGACTTGGGCAACAAGGCGAGGCAAAACCAATCTTAAAAGCCGGGATCGATGCCGCGCTTTCCGGCCGATCTAATGGGGGCGTCGACCTGGTGCCGGAGATGCAGGCATTGCTCCGGACTTTGGGATAATCAACGCGCTGGCGGCGACGATGAAGCAGGGAGTAGGCCATGACTCTTGATGATGCAAAACAGCGGATCGAGTCAGCGAAGACACAATTCGGCTTACATGCTGGACCAGCGATCGACCTCGTCATGAACGAGGTCCGTTCCGATATGGGCGCGAAAGTCTTCAACCAACTCGTTGAAGAGTTCGATCTCGAACTGGAATACAACATCGCTCCATTAGAATCGGACCACTCCAGCAGCTGATCCACGAAAGCTCCAACTGTGCCGACTATTTGGTGTGCCATCTCAGGACATGGCTATGGCCACGCAGCTCAAGTTGTCCCCGTTCTGAATACTCTGCACTCGCTCGTCCCAGACTTACGCACCATCCTCCGGACCACCGTACCAACAAGCTTCTTTCAGGATCGTTTGCTCGGACAATGGGAATGTCAGGATATCCAGCAGGACGTAGGTTGCATTCAAGACGGACCGTTAACCGTCGAGGTACCGGCGACGTGGACGGCTCATCGGCGATTTCATGAGTCATGGGACAAACGTCTCGCAGCCGAAGTGGCTGCCATGCAACAGGGACGGCCAGCTCTCATTTTGTCCGATACTTCCTATTTGGCATTAGCGGCTGGCTCGAGAGCGGGGCTGCCCACGGTCGCGATGGCGAGTTTCACCTGGGACGAGATTCTCGATTTTTATCGGACTCCGATGGACTTGTTCCAACAGGAGTTGATTGCCGACATTCGGCAGGCCTACGCGAAAGCTGATCTCGCGGTGCGGATCGCCCCTGGCTTGACGATGTCCGCTTTTCGCCAGATCCGCGATATTGGCCCGATTGCCTCTCCCGTTCCATCACAACGCGAGACAGTACGGACTCTGCTTCGGCTTGCGCCTCAGGAACGGCTCGTCCTCGTGGGTTTTGGTGGGATCCCCCTTCGCAGCCTGCCTTGGGATCAGATGAATGCGATGTCGAGCTTCCGATTCATCGTCGTTGGTCCTGTCGAATCACGCTATTCTCGCATAGTCTCCCTTCAGAATTTACCGTTCCGGTTCGGTACCGTGCTCGTCTCGGTCGATCTGGTCATGACCAAACCCGGGTACGGGACCGTTATTGAATGTGTCACGAGTCGGGTTCCACTCGTCTACATACGACGATACAACTTTGCAGACGAACCACCGCTCGTCGATTATATCGCCCGGTTCGGTCGAGGCGTCGAACTCGCAGTAGACGACTTTTATAGCGGCGCCTGGCAGCGATCTCTCGAACAGGCCCTCGTACTTCCCCTTCCAGCCGAACCTGCACCGACCCCCACAGGAGCCGACGAGGCCGCCCGCTTGCTCACCCGCTTACTTGCGTGATCACAGATTGGAAAAACATTTGGAGGGTCGCTCGCGATAGATCATCGTAATCTGCTGTTTTATCGACTGAATTACCGATCGACTTTCATGCATCTCTTTGGCGGTTGAGAACGTAGATGATATAGTTGTGGCGTGCCAGAAGAGGCGTGTTGTCTGCCAATCAACAGATTCGCTCTATGAGCAGTCCTCCTCGTCACGCTACATTCACGATCGATCCGGCATTGCTTGCTCGCGTTGTCAAGGGCGATCAACAGGCTTTTAGTCAGCTCTACGATCATTCTAATACGCTGCTTTATACCCTGGCCTTGCGCATCCTGGGTAATCGCGAGGAGGCGGCAGAACTGCTGCAAGACGTCTATTTGGAAGTCTGGAGAAAAGTTGCTCGATACGATGTAGGTCGAGGCACGCCGGTCGCATGGCTGGTTACGTTGACGCGAAGCCGCGCCCTCGATCGATTACGAGATCGAACCGGCCGCGGGCCACAGTACAAAGACTCACTCGACGGAGATGCAGCTGCGCGAATGCCGGACCTCGGCCCCAGCCCGTTCGAAACGCAGGCGGACCAGGAACTCCGTGTCCTCGTGGGCCAGGCCATCAGTGCCCTTCCAGCCGCGCAACAGCAGGCCATTGAATTGGCCTATTATGAGGGCCTCTCCCACATGGAGATCGCCACGAAACTCAATCAGCCTCTCGGCACGGTCAAGACGCGCATCAAGCTCGGGATGGCCAAGCTCCGAGACACGCTTCGCACGTATTGGGAACAAGGTGACGTGACATGACACATGAAGAACTTGAAGAGGCAGTCCCCCTCTACGCCGCCGGCGCGCTGGAGCGAACGGAGCGACAAGCCTTCGAAGCTCATCTGCTTTCAGGATGCGCCGCCTGTCACGCGGCCCTCAAGGAGTATCAGTCCGTTGCCGCGTTACTGCCGTTCGGATTGAGCCCCGTGCAGCCGCCACGATCTCTCAAGGCAAAAACCATGGCCTCGAGAAATCTCCTTCCCGTAGCCCCGGAGTCGAGCGCGAAAGAACCACCACGCCCAAGCCTCGAACCGGGGGAATGGATGAACCATCTGTTTCCACCCATCGCTCCGGCTCGTTCGGGATCGCTTCCATGGGTGATCGGGTTTGCCAGCTTGCTGGTTCTAGGTGGCGCTGGATATCTAGGCTGGAACTATGTGACCCAACTCAGCTCGGACTCGATCAAGCTGGAACAGTTCTCGGCTCGGCTTCAAGAACAGTCTGTGAAACTGGCATCCGTTCAACGAGAGCTGGCAGAACGAGAGCGCACATTATTTGAACTTCGCGAGGATATGCACAAACGAACCCTTGATTTCGCCGAGCTAAAAGACCAGATCATTCAACGTGAAGCCGAACTGGACGATCTCCATAACCAACTGGCGGCCACTTCAAAACGAGGACGAACGATCCAGGATGAACTGGCTGTATTGCTGCGCGTGCCGGATATCCAAGCCGTGTCGCTCGCCGGGGGAGACATGGCCAAAGGAGCCGGCGGAGTTCTTCTGTTCGACTCCCGCACACAAAAACTCTGGCTTTATGCAGTGAATCTCCCCGAATGTCCGACCGGTACGACCTATCAACTTTGGGCCATTGGAGATAAGCCTACGAGCGTCGGTACGTTTCACATGGATAGTGGCGAGACAGCCCACATGTTGGTCAAACGCCTACCTGATTTTTCGAAAGCCAAACAATTCGCCATCAGCCTGGAACCAGCCGGCGGTCGCCCTCAGCCAACCGGCACGGTCTATCTCAAAGGATCTCTTTAGCCCGCATCATTTATCGGGGCCAGTTCGTATTCGGCACTTGACCTGCTCAACCAGCCCCGCTACAACCGCCCAGGGCTTGCCTCATTGCTCTGTTTGTTCGTAGGGAACTCCCACGACGCTCATGCTTCTCCATCTGCTCAGGTTTGTCACGTTCGCCATTCTCTCGTTCGCGACCGCTACGCCTGACGCTTGGGCTTTGGAGAAATATGGGCGGCCTCTGCCGGAGATGGGAAAAGAACAGGCTGAAGGGCCTCCGAATGGGAGAGAAGAAGAGGAAACCTTTCTTGGGGGATATCTCCTCACCGCCCCCTTTGTGTCAA
>Ga0187780_10000113_pt1 | contig 63306 bp, 63 predicted proteins | sample 1015_Q2_SP10_20__FD_132429 | JGI IMG/M metagenome (GOLD analysis project Ga0187780, IMG submission 132429) | Tropical peat soil microbial communities from peatlands in Department of Meta, Colombia - 1015_Q2_SP10_20_MG | ecosystem: Environmental > Terrestrial > Soil > Wetlands > Peat | place...
CTATGTCTGCTTCACCGCCGAAAGCGGATATTGAACGCGTCAGACAGATCCAGTTAGTCACCACATTCGCTGCCCAGGCTGTCATTGCCATCGAGAACAAGTCGTCGGTACGCTGGCGCAATAATCGCGTCAAATGTGATGTCAGCTAAGGGCCAATAAGCGACATCGATTGAAATGAAAGAGGCCGCCAACCGAGGTGACGGCGCTGCGTTGGCCAGCATTAGTTCAGAGCGTCGTGTCTGCCACGCTCTATTTCGTTCGCGCCAGAAAGGGCCACCATTTCACCGACAGCGTTGTTATCCATTTCGGCAAAGCGAAGAAACGTTTGCTCCAACCATAGATACCGCTGTCTGCTCTCTTGGTCGTCAGTTTGCTGCGCCATGGCGGCGCACGCGGCAGCTTGCCTTCTGAAGCGATTTGCGGACCACATAAGTGCATTGCAACAGATTCTATCTTGCAATGCAAACGCAGTTAATTTCTACTAACGAATCAATACTCTGTACGATCTATCTGATCTCAAGTCTTGGTATGGTTTTTGCACCGCAGCATCTGCCTACAATGGCACGAGGTTACGATCATGGATATCAAACTGGATCTCATGTTTTTGTTGGTCAGCGTAATGATTGTGCTCGATTTAGGTCACGCCACGACAAGAACCGGTCGAAGGTAGTAAAGAAATGCAGCCTGCCGCTCACCTCGGCACGGCCGGTGAGCATGGTCGTGACGGAGCTCGCGGTAATCGACTTTCCGGACGGAAAGGCGCGCCTCTGTGAAACCGCGCCGGGCGTCACCGTCGAACAGGTGTTGGCCAACACCGAGGCCAGTCTCGTGGTCCCGGACGATGTGCCGGTGATGGCGATCTAACACCGTTACTGCGCCATGGCGGCTTTACCTCCGAAAGCGGACGTTGATCGCGGCAGACCGAATGACCGCTAAGGGCCAAGAGCGGACATATTTCATATTCGCAGGTTTGCGCTACGCGCGAATGGCGGCAACGAAATTAGGTCGAGTTTCTGTCTTGCATTACTTTGGGTAGACTAAAAAGTTTGCAGCATCGACTTCGTCGCTATCCCGGGAGGGATGGGCACTTGGGGGCTACCCATGCTGGGGTTCAATCGCTGGCAATTATTCAAAGGATTGGCTTGGGCGGTCGGCACCATGAGCATCGTTTCGCTCGCCTTGATCTATTTCATTCCGGCACCGCCGTCGAAAGTTGTCATGGCTTCAGGTTTCAAAGGTACTTCTTTCGAATATTTCGCCAGGCAATATCAGGAAATATTCGCGCGTTCCAACGTCGAATTGGAGTTACGCGGGACTGGCGGCGCAGTGGAGAACGTCAAACTTTTGCAAGATCCAGAATCCGGCGTTCAAATTGCGTTTGTGTTCGGAGGTGTTTCGGACGGGAAACATGCACCAGGATTGTTATCGTTAGGAACAGTTTACAATAACCCGTACTGGATTTTTTATTCGTCGAGTGAACCGTTTGAGCGCCTATCACAGCTCATAGGAAAACGCATTGCCGTGGGACCAGTAGGAACCGGCACTCGAGCCGCAGCCGAACAAATCCTTGGCAAGGCCGGCGTGAATTCCGAAACCGCTACGCTGTTGCCTTTCATAGGGTCAGCTGCAGCTGAGGCAATGAACGAGGGTAAGGTGGATGCCGTATGGATTTTCGGCGCGCCGGATTCACCAGCCATCCATTCGCTCCTCCTCAATCCGAATGTTCGCCTTATGGGCTTTCAGACGGCAGAGGCCCTCACGCGTATTTTCCCCGAGCTCGCTCGGCTGTTATTGCCGCAGGGTGTCATTGATATTTACAAGAACATTCCGCCCAATGACGTGCCACTCATCGGCTCCACTACGAAGGTATTGGTACGTAGCGATCTTCACCCAGAAATTGTCCAGCTCTTGTTGCAGGCAATGGTAGAGGCACACGGTGGAGCAAATATCTTCCAGCGTGCTGGTGAATTTCCAAACAGCACGGATATAGAATATCCCGTTGCGCCTGCTGCTATCGATTTTTACAAAAACGGTCCATCGTTTATGCAGCGGCATTTGCCTTTGTGGTTATCCGTGCACGCACAAAGAGCGATTGCAGTACTAGTCGCAGCGATAGCGATTAGTTTCCCGCTATTCCGGTTTCTCCCGGTGTTTTACAATTGGATTACCCGTCGGCGCTTGTTCTATTGGTATGCGCAACTCAAGGCTTTAGAGGCTTCGTTCGACGCCGACCCAATGGATAAACGTTGGGCTGAAAAGCAAGCGAAGATCGAGCAAATTGAGGACGCCGTCAGCCACATCCGTATTCCGATAACGTTCTCGGACCAAGTTTATAACCTCCGCAGTCATATCGACATCGTTCGGCGCAAAATCGCATCCCGGAACAGTAAGTCCGGGCGGACGGCGGCTGAATAGCTGAAATGTCCGCTTTGGGTCATTAGCAGACATTTGCATCGCGTCATGCGATGTCGGCTTTAACCCCAAAAGCAGACGTTGATCGCGTCAAATCTGATGCCGGCAAAGGGCCAAAAACAGACCTCAGCCTCGACCGATGACAAGTCAACTGAGGTTACGGCACGAACAGTAAGTTCGGCTTATGCGGACACCAAAACTGTGCCGTCTATCGGCTCCGTCGGCGCTGTCATAAGCGGCCCTAGGTTTTCTTTGATCCATGGCATCAAAGTCTGGGTCGACGTTTCGGCTACAGCCTTGTTGGTGAACAGCGATACGGCGATTATTGTGTCGTCTCCACCAGCGATTAAGTAATAGCCCTTGAACCCGTCCATCTTCTGCATGACTGGTAGTGCGCCCGTTTTTACGCGTTTCGCAAATTCTTCGGCCATGCCTGGTTTAACTTTTCCACGCCGGATTGCCGCAAATAACTGACCGCTCATTTTCTTCGCCCCTGGGTAAGTAGGCGGCTAGTTTGCAAGAAGGCCAGATACCCCGCAAGGTCGGACATCAGGCCCTCAAGCGCTATGTCTGTTTTGGCTTCGTAAGCAGACCTTGATCGCGGCACACCCAGCGCCAGCTAAGGACCAACAGCAGTCTCTCACCGTTCACTTCGCCACGCCGCAGGCAATTCGCGCGCCCCCTCCGCCTAAGGGCGCCGGTTGATCGGAATAATTGTCGCCTCCGGCATGAATCATAATCGAATGGCCTTTAACATCGGCCACTTTGAGATGCGGTGCCATAACATCCTTTGTGGCTTTGCCACTAGCATCGACCGTTAGGACGGCAAGATCACCTTTGTGCCCTTCTCCGTGCGGCCCAAGGTGCTTACCGGTATTCGCTGGATCGTAATGGCCACCAGCCGCCATACCGGCCGCTGCTTGTCCGTTCGGCCCATTGGCCGGGCCGCAATTTGGATTGACATGAACATGAAAACCGTGATCGCCCGGCGGTAAGCCTGTCAGGTGCGGCGTAACCCGCAAACCTGCTTCGGTGTCAGAGATATCAAGCGTACCGATTTCTTTGCCGACGCCATTCGCATCTATAGCGTTCATCGTAACAGTCTCGTTGGCGGCATAGGCTGTACCTACGCCTGCAAGGATTGCGATGATAATTACCTGTAGGTAGGCGTTCATTTGTTTTCTCCCTCGCTCGGCATTCCACTTAAGAGAACAACGCACAGGATGGGTTATTCCTGCCGGACCTCAGCTACGGCACAGGCTCAACTTGATAGAGGCCGTCTGCTGCCATCACGGCGTCATAACGTCCACGCGGATCAAAGTCCTTGTTCATTGGAGCCAACTTAGCCAAGGCCGATAGCGGGATTGTATATTTGAAGCCTGCGCCACCTTGGCGTGGACGAATAACGATCACAGCCGCCGCTCCGTCCGGGGCCTTTTCTGACGCGATCTTTAGAGTGCGTTGGCCAACCGAGGCGTAGATCGCGATTGAGACGCCGTCAGCAAAGCATGCACACGGCGATTTATCGTTATCGTAGTACAGAACCGTCAGTTCACGCGGCTTGGCATTGAGCCGTTTTACCGCGTCGAGCCCAATCTTGATGCCCAGAGGAATGAATGATCCAAACCCACCATGCACACGTGCACCAAGCGCGACCCACTCCTCCGGTGTTTCTGCACGCGCGGATAGGGAAAACAGCAGGGCTACCGCAATCAGCAATGTCCTCATGCAGCGGAGCCTAGGCAATTGGAGTGAAAGTGACCAGCATGTCCGCTTTGGGTCATTAGCAGACATTTGCATCGCGTCATGCGATGTCGGCTTTAACCCCAAAAGCAGACGTTGATCGCGTCAAATCTGATGTCGGCAAAGGGCCAGAAGGGACATCGCAAGTCTGGTCTCAAACGAAAGAGGCCGCCGACTCCGGCGGCCTCAGAGTAAGTGCCGACGAAGTCAATCAGCAGCGTGCACACCAGCAGTGCCACCGATTGCAAACTCGGTGATGGAACGGCCCGCACCAACGACCCCAATTGGGCCCGCAGGCCGCTTTTTCGATTGGCGTGAAGTTCTTGCTCGCTGTCGAAAGGCTGGCCGCCCCAAGCGAGTTTTGAGCATAGGAACCAAGAGCACCGGTCAGCAATATCGCGGTTGTCGTACTGATCGTGATTAGTATCTTTCGCATCGATCGCGCTCCCTAGTTTTGCCGAACAAGACAAACAATCGTTACGCACTTCTTTGTTACAGTTTACAGAGTTGGGCCCGCTTTGGGTCAGAAGCAGACATGACGGCTTGAATTTGTGATGTCCGCTTCCTATTCGAGCGACTTACCTTTTTACAAAGCTAATAATAACCAACAGGATGACTGCGCCGATGGTGGCGTCGATGATGTCAGCAACGACACCGCCGATGATGATGACACCAAGCCGCGGCAGCAGAAGACTGCCTATAAAGGCACCGACGATGCCGACAATAATGTTTCCAATAAGTCCGAACCCAACGCCTTTGACGATCATCCCGGCAAGCCAACCAGCAACCGCGCCGATAACCAATAGAATAATCAGACTTTCAATTGCCATGACCTTACCCCCCGTTTGACTGCGATATCGGATAGCACCGACCTCGATTATATTCACTCAATTCAACAATAAACCGGTGGCCCTGTCGACCGCCTTTGCGGCGCTAAATGTCGTCCGAAATCGCAACCACTGAGCGCGCGATTTCTCGATGCAGAGTGATCGACGATATCACCATCTTCAGCGAGACCAATTTTGCCGTCCTGTTCGGCGGGGCGCGCGGTGATGATCGACTGGTTCTTCAGTCAGGGTGAGTGAGATTTCGGGGGTACCCGATGGCCATCAAAATTAAGATATCAAATATCAACCCGGTCAACCGTTGCAGTCCAAAAACCGGAAAGCTCAGCGAGAACGGCACTTTTTTGGGGGGTCTGAATGGCGACTTCAGCAGATGACGTTGAGTAGCGCCGCTGTCATCTGAGCGTCGGCTCGCACTACCTGCGCATTTGCGGCGAAGTTATAGTGGGCAACCATCTGCTGGACGATCTCGCTGGCGAGATCGACGTTTGGGCTAGCCACCATGCCGTTACGATCAGCATAGGGCGCACTTGGGTCATACGTCGACACATAGCTTGGCGTGATCGCACCTAGCGTAGCGCTCGTGCCGCCGTCCGCCGTCGCAACTTGATCGACGCGCAGGGGGACGTAGGCGCTAGGATAGGCTGCAGTGCCGGCCACCCCTGGAAGTGGGCCATCGGACAGCGAGTTAGCGACATTGCTCGCCGACGCCTGCAGGCGCAGGGCCGCGGCGTCCATTCCCGACAATGCGATCGCGCTCACTACGCTCATCGCGCGCATTGGTAGCGGCGACTTCGCAAACCTTTCTAATTCAGTTCATTAAAATTTGAGGGAAAACGCCCGATACGGGCGATTCTAGGATTCCACGAACTCAACGGCGTGCCGCCGGAGAGCGTTCAGCTCAGCCTCCGCCTCGACAACCTCGGCCTCAGTCAGCACCTCGGGCCGTCGGAACATGCTCGGCGGCGACCAAATCCGAGGGCGACAGTTGGCGACGAGATCGCGCTTGGTGGCAGCGTGCGCGACGGCGCGAGGCATGGCATAGGCACGGCCCGCCTCGTAGAGCCGGAGGCAGCCAGCGCGGCTCATGAGCGTGAAGTCCACAAGGACGAAGCGGCGTTCTGACATGCCGAGCCTCGGACCAAGTAGCTGCAATCATACCGCAAGCCGTATACAAGCCGGTAGCGCTCCAGTGGATAAGTCTACGCGGTGCGCTTCCAGTCCATCATGGTGGCGGATCAAGCGATACCCGCTCGGCGAAAAGGCCGCTTGGGGCATTCCGTTTGACTGAACAGCTACTCTTCGCGCAAATAAACAACCTCCTGTGTCGGGCGGGGCTCTATTTAAAAGGGGTGCAGCTTGGCTGAGACTGCCGCCGCCATTGTCGCCGCCCATCGCGCCGGCCGGGTGACGCCTTCCGATACGATCGCGCGCTCGTATGCACGGCTGCGTGCTTATGTCGACCCGGCCATGTTCATCACGCTGCGCGACGAGCGCGACGCGGTGGCCGAAGCGCGCGCGCTGAAAGACAGCAACATGCCGCTTTTCGGCGTGCCCGTTGCGGTCAAAGACAATATCGACGTCGCCGGCATGCCGACAACGGCTGCTTGTCCGGCCTTCGCTTATGTGGCGGAAAACGATGCTACGGCCGTTGCCCGCCTGCGTGCTACGGGCGCGATCGTTATCGGCAAAACAAATCTCGATCAGTTCGCGACAGGCCTCAACGGCACGCGCTCGCCGTATGGGACACCACGCAATCCAATCAAACCGGAACTCATTCCTGGCGGATCGAGCTCCGGCTCGGCAGTCGCGGTGGCGGCCGGCATCGCGCCGCTCGCCCTTGGCACCGACACCGCGGGCTCTGGCCGCGTGCCGGCGGGTTTGAACAATATTATCGGCTTTAAACCGAGCCTGGGATTGATCTCGACCTACGGCGTCGTGCCGGCCTGCCGCACGCTCGACTGCGTGTCGCTCTTCGCGCTCACCGTCGAGGATGCTTGGGCAATGCTCGCCGCGATTAGCGGTTATGACGAGAAAGATCCGTACTCGCGCAACCGCGCGCTGGGGACGCCGGACACAGTGCCAAAGCTACGGCTCGGCGTGCCGCGCGTAGGTCAGCGGGTGTTCTTCGGGGATCACGAGTTCGAAGCCGCTTACGAAGCGGCGCTCGTACGTCTCACCAAACTTGGCTGCACAATTGGCGAGATCGATATCGAACCCTTCTATGAAGCGGCCCGCTTGCTCTATGAAGGTCCGTGGGTCGCCGAGCGCACGATCGTGGCGAAGCCTGTACTTGATTCGGATCCTAAAGCGCTGCATCCGGTGACGCGTGAGATCATCGTCAGCGGGCTAAAACCGACGGCGATGGATGCTTTCTCCGCGTTCTACGAGCTCGAGGATCTGCGCCGCGTCGCTGACAAAACTTTTGCGGAGGTCGATGTGCTCGCGCTACCGACCGCACCGACCGCTTACACCGTTGCGCAGTTACTCGCTGATCCGATCCAACTCAACAGCCGTCTTGGCACTTACACAAATTTCGTCAATTTGCTGGATCTATGCGGATTGGCGCTGCCGGCCGCCTTTACAAAGAGCGGTGTTCCGTTCGGAATAACGTTGCTGGCGCCCGGTGGCGGCGACGCCACGCTCGCAAGTCTTGGCCGGAAGTTTCAAGCCGACACGAACCTGCCGCTCGGCGCGCTCAAAGAGCCGCAAACGGCTTGATCAAATTGTTCCGATGTAATGTTCGTACTCGTCGCGCACCTTGATAATGTGCGCGTACATGTTTTGTGTCGCCAGCGTGCGGTCGCCGCGCAGAATCGCTTGCACGATGCGGTCGTGTTCGAGATGTGATTTGGCTAGCCGCCCAAGATTGCGGAACTGGGCGCGACGGAACGGCTGCACGCGGCCGCGCGTGGATAGCGTCAGATCGCCGAGGTAGGCGTTATGCGCCCCGCCGTAAATTGCGCCGTGGAACGCCTCATTGATCTCGTGATAACGCTGTGGGTCGCCGCCTTGAATCAGCAGGCGTAACCTTTCGTGGACGGTCTCGAGCACGTGCCGCTCAGCACCCGTCATCCGCTCAGCAGCGTATCCGGCGCACAATGCCTCGAGCTCGGCCATCACCTCGAACATACCGATCAGGTGCTCATGTGTCGGCCGCGCGACAACCGCGGCCCGGTGGGCGCGCACCTCGATTAATCCGCTCGCCGCCAACATGCGGATCGCCTCGCGTACCGGCGTGCGCGACACCGAGAAACGGCGGGCCAGCTCGATCTCATCGAGGGCGGTGCCCGGCGCGAGCTGGCCACGCACAATGTCGTCAGCCAGCTGCAGCCGCAGCTCCTCCGCACGGGTGCGGCGCGGCCAGGCCGCTTCGGCGTCATGGTCGAGTGTGATGCTCACGCCGCGGCTCCACGCGGCGTATCGATCAAACTGACATGCGCGGCAACTACCCGCCAGCCTTCGGCGAATTTCGCCCAAGTCTGCATCTGCCGGCCAATCTTGCCTGCTGCCGAAGCGCGCTCGAACAAGGTTGAGGCGACAGCGAAATCCTTGCCGTAAGTTGTGATCACAGTGCGTGACAAACGACGTGCAAGCCCCACCGGCGAGCGCGCCGAGCGAAACGCGGCGATTTCGGTGAAGCCGTAGAGATTTTCCGCGATACCATAGCGAATGGTGCGAGGGTCGTCGCGGAATAGCGCGCCGAGTGTTTCGACATCATTCGTCACAAGAGCTTTCTCGTAGCACTCGAACGCCGCTCGAACCTCGGCTACGACCTCGGGTATGTCGATGTCCATAGTTATCCTGCCTGGAGGCGCGGTCTTGGCGCCGCGGCCACGCCCATTTGCTCCAGCGCATACGCAATGCGCAGAGCTATGTCCTCACGCCACGGTGCAGTGATCACCTGGACGCCGATTGGTAGCGGCTTGAGCGGCACTGGTACCGCCGCCACTGGTAGGCCAATGAAGGAAATCGGTTGCGTGTAGATGCCCACATTGGGACGTAACGGCATCTCGACGCCGTCGATCACGAAGGTCTGCTGGCCAAGCTTCGGCGCAGTGCAGGGCGTGGCCGGCGCGAGGATTGCGTCGTAACGCGTGAACAGCTTGAGCGCCTGCTCGCGATACCAGCGGCGGAAGATCTGCGCTTTGTTGACCAAAGTGGCCGGCACCATGGCGCCGGCGATCAACCGATCACGCACCGCCGGGTCGAAATCTCGGGCCTGCGTGCGCAGCCGGTCGAGATGCAGTGCCGCGCCCTCGGTTGCGGTAATGACGTAGGCCGCGGCACGAGCGCGCTGCGCCTCCGGAATGTCGATGTCATCCTTTGCGCCCGCCGCCTTAGCGACCCGCGCCAACGCTTCGAGCGCTTCAGGGGACGTGCCCTTCTGGAAGTAGCCACCGGCGACCGCGATGCGCAGACCGTCGAGCCCACGCGCCAGCGCCCCCGTCACTGGCTCCGGCGCGCGGTCGGTGCAGACGGGATCGGCGCCGTCGGGACCTTGCATAGCATCGTAGCTGACGGCGAGATCGTTCGTAGTTCTGGCAAAAGGGCCTAGATGGTCGAGGCTGCCCACAAACGGAAAACTGCGTGTCCGCGTTAGCCGACCATAGGTCGGTTTCAAGCCGAAGACGCCGCAGAACGATGACGGCACGCGGATCGAACCATTGGTGTCGGAGCCGAGTGCGAGCGGCACCAGGCCACCGCCGACCGCGCCGCCCGAGCCGCCAGACGATCCACCCGTCATGCGAGTGAGGTCGTGCGGGTTGCGCGACGGGCCGTCATGGACATTTTCGCCGGTGAAGTCGTAGGCGTATTCACCCATGTTAAGCGCGCCGACCAACACCGCACCGGCCGCTTCAAGACGCTCAATCAGTGGTGAGTCGCGGCTTGCCGGTGGATCAGCGCGGTTGATCTTCGAGCCGGCAACGGTCGGAAGTCCGGCAATATCGAAAAGGTTTTTCACCGCGAACGGTACACCGGCGAGCGGCAGTCGGTGACGATCATGCGCCGCGTCGACCGCTTTCGCACGAGCGCGGGCGCGCTCGGCGGTCACCGCGGTAAAAGCGTTCAGCGCCGGATTAAGTTTCTCGATGCGCGCCAGCGCATCATCGACAACGGCGGCGGCGCTGAGCTCGCCCGCAGCGATGTCGCTGGCGATCTGCCCCGCGCTCACCCAACTTGTGTCTGCAAGGACTAGCGCCATGCTTCACGCTTTGAATACCGGCGCCGGCTCCGCCGCATCCGGTAGCTCGAAATCGGCAACCGTCGCAGCGTGCTTGAGCGTGACTTCGAGATTGGCTTTAACCGCCGGCTTCCAGGCTGCTTCGAGCGGCAAATCAAACGCTACGACCGCGGCCTCGATGAAATCGTCGAGCTGTTTCGTCATCGTCACCTGCAATCACAAAGGCGGGTGAGGAATGGCCGCCAGCAGGTCGCGCGTATAATCGGCGTGCGGTTTGACGAGTACGCGCTTGGTCGGCCCTTCCTCCACAATCTTACCTGCACGCATGACGATGACGCGGTCGCACAGTAGCCGGACCACATTGAGGTCGTGCGATACGAACAGATAACTCATGCCAAGCGATTCCTTCAGGTCCTGCAGCAAATTAAGCACTACTGCCTGCACCGAAACGTCGAGCGCTGCGGTCGGCTCATCGAGAATGATGAGATCAGGTTTGAGCGCGATGGCGCGCGCAATGCCGACGCGCGCCTTCTGTCCGCCTGAGAGTTGGTGTGGAAAACGGTCGAGCAATCCGACCGGCAGCCCAACTTGGCGCGCCAGTTCCTCGCAGCGCGCGCGCACTTTGTTGCGCGCCAGCTCGCCGAGCCGCAACAGCGGGTCGGCGATCGCGCGCGCCGCAGTGAAACGTGGATTGAGACTGTCGGTTGGATCTTGAAACACCATCTGGATGCGCTTGCGCAGCGGCAGCGTCGCGAACTGGCGCGCCGGAATTTCGCCGGTGTCCTCACCGTCGAAAACGATCGAGCCCGCGCTCTTGTCGATCAGGCGCATCACCATCATCGCGGTCGTCGACTTGCCGCAGCCGGATTCCCCGACGAGGCCAACGCTTTCGCCGCGCGCAATCGAGAAGCTGATGTTATCGACGGCGCGAAATACCTCGCTTTCCGGTACCGGCTTGTTGCGTGCCAACAGGTTGGCGAACGATAAGCCTTGTCTCTGACGCGGATATTCCTTGACCAGATTGTCGACCACCAGAAGCGGCATCTGGTTGCGTTTTTTGCGCAACGGTGCCGGCGGTTTCGCCTTGGCAGTTTCGCCTTCCGGCAGCAGCCCGCGCAGTGAAATGTCCGGACGCGGCGTGGCGCGCATCAGCTTACGCGTGTAGGCGTGCGTCGGCTTCTTGAAGATCAGCTCGGAGCTTGCCGTCTCGACGACCTTGCCCTTCTCCATCACGACAACGCGCCCGCAATAGGTCGCAGCCAGGCCGAGATCGTGCGTGATCAGGATGGTCGACATGCCGCGCTCGCGCGTCAGCTCGACGACGAGGTCCATCACCGCTTTCTGTGTGGTGACGTCGAGACCGGTGGTCGGCTCGTCGGCGATCAAGAGCTGCGGCTTACAAGCAAGCGCCAGCGCGATCACGACGCGCTGGCACATGCCGCCGGACAGTTCGAACGGATAAGCGTGATAGCGCTCGCGCGGCCATGCAATACGCACCAGCTCGAGCATCTCAACCGCCTTCTCGCTCACCACGTCGGTGCCGACCTGTGCGTGCTGCAGCAGCACGTCCTCGATCTGCTTGCCGATCTTGCGGATTGGGTTAAGCGCTAGCCGCGGGGATTGGAAGATCATGGATATTTCGCGGCCGCGCATTTCGCGCATGTCACTCTCGTTCGCGGCGCGCAGATCGAAGCCGGAGAACGTTATCGAACCGTCGGCGATGCATCCCGCTCGGTCGAGAATGCGCATCACCGCATAAGAAGTGACCGACTTGCCGGAACCGGACTCGCCGACAATACCGACGGTTTCGCCCTTCTCGATGGTCAGGTTGATGTGCTCCACCGCGCGCACGATGCCGCGCCGCGTGTGGAATTCGACGGTCAAATTCTTCACGTCGAGAAGTGGCAGGCCCTTGTCTTCCGGCGGTGCGACACGCTTGAGCATCATGTCCTCCGCTGCGGATCAACCAGATCGCGCAAACCGTCGCCAAGCAGGTTGAAGCAGAACACGGCGAGCATCAGCGCTGCGCCCGGGAACAGAGCAATCCACCATTCGCCGGAAATAATATTGCCGGCGCCCTCGGCCACCATGATGCCCCACTCTGGCGTCGGTGGTCGTACGCCGAGCCCGATGAAGGAGAGGCCCGCCGCATTGAGGATTGCGTAGCCCATCGTCAATGAGATCTGCACCATCATGATCGGCATGATGTTCGGTAGGATATGCAGCAGCAGGATGCGGAACTCACTGTTGCCGGAGAGCCGCGCCGCCAGCACGAAGCCCGCCTCACGCCGCACATTCGCCTCGGCGCGGGCAACGCGTGCATAGAGCGGAAAGTTGATAATGGCGGTGGCGATGACGATGTTGGTAACGGTGTTGCCGAGCGCGGCGACAATGCCCATGGCAAGCACGAATAGCGGGAATGCCATAATCGTATCGGCAATGCGAGAGACGATGCGGTCGGTCCAGCCGCCGAAATAACCCGCGGCGACGCCTGCAAGCCCGCCCATCGCGAACACTAGCGCTACCGAAGTGAGCGCAATAAGGAAGTCGAGCCGAGTCGCCACGACAACGCGGCTGAACATGTCGCGGCCAAGCTGATCGGTGCCGAACCAGTGGGCGAAAGATGGCGGCTTTAGCGCGGCCGCGGTGTCGCTCGCCAGCGGGTCGTGCGGTACGATGTAAGGTCCGATCAGCGCGCACAGTGCAATCAGAGAAAAAAGGGCGAAGGCAACGCCTGTGACGGGATTCTCGGACACCACGTAACGCGCGTCCCGCAGCATCGAATTCTGCTGCGGCTTCTCGGCGACCGCGGCGGCTTGGTGGATGACGGTCGCGCTCTCGTTCATCCTTCGAGCCTCACGCGGGGGTCGATAATGCCGTAGAGCAGGTCGATCGCCAGATTAAGCGCGACATACATGATTGCCATGGTGAGCACGAAGCCCTGCACCGGTGCGAAATCGCTGGCGATCAGCGCCTCGACCGCATAAGAGCCAATGCCAGGCCAGGCGAAGACCTTCTCCACCAGCACGTTGGCGCCGAGCAAGAACGAAAACACCATGCCGAGCGTGGTGACGACCGGTAGCATCGCGTTGCGGAAGGCGTAAGTGATGATGATCGTGCGGTTATTGAGACCACTGGCGCGCGCGGTGCGCACGAAATCCGAGGCGAGCACGGCAAGCATCGAGGCGCGTGTCATGCGCGCGATCGGCGCCAGCGAGAAGATGCAAAGCGTGAATCCCGGCAACAGCAGTTGGCTCAGCGAAGCGCGGAAGGTCGCGAGATCACGGTTGAGCAAGCTATCGATGAGGTAGAAGCCCGTGATCTGCGGCGGCGCCGAGAAAAACACATCGAGCCGCCCAAGCGGCGCCGGTGCCCAGCCGAGCAGGAAATAGAAGGCGTAAACCAAGAGTAGGCCGGTAAAGAACACCGGCAGCGACACGCCGGTTGTCGCGACGACGCGGCAGGTGTGGTCGATCCACGAGCCCTGTCGCACGGCGGCGAGGATGCCGAGCGGCACGGCGATCAGCATCGATAAGATGAGGCCGAACAGAGTGAGCTCGGCCGAGGCCGGCAGGCGGTTCTTCAGCTCTGTGAGCACCGGCTGGCCGGTGGTCAGTGAGTTGCCTAGATTGAGATGGCCGAGGTCAGAGACATATTGGCCGAACTGCACGATCAGCGGTTTATCGAGGCCGAGCTTCACCCGCACTTGCTCGATCGCCTCTTTTGTGGCCGCCGGCCCGGCGAAATAGGCCGCGGGATCGCCCGGCAGAGCACGCGTCAGCAGAAACGTGATGATGACCACCCCAATAAGGTTCGGGATGATCAGCAACATGCGCTTCGATATCAGGCCGAGCATCGCTTCCCTCACACTTGGGGCCGATGCCCGGACGTCCACGCCTTTCGCGGGGCAAAGCGGGCGCGGACGGCCGGGACAAGCCCCAGCATGAAACCGGTTACCCTTTGGCGAGCGTGCGGTAGTCGAGCCGGCGGTGGAACCAATAGGCGTAGCCGGATACGTTCTTCTGCATCGCGACGTTGACGTAGGGCTGATAGAGCGGGATGCGCGGCATGTCGGCGTAGGCCGTGTCGACGAAGCCCTTCACGTCTTTCTCATAGGTCGCCTTGTCGCCCGTCGCCGCCGCCGTGACCGCGCCGTCGATGAAGGCGTCACAGGTTTTAGACTGATAACTCATCGTGTTGAAGATCGAATTTTTGCCGTGGTAGCACCAGATGAAGAAATATTCCGGATAATCGAGCCAGCCCGAGAACACGTTGGTGTAAAGCGGCAGCGTCTTCTTGTTGAGTTCGGTACGCCAATTCGCGCCGGGCACCTTGTTAATCGTGGTGCGGATGCCGATTTGCGCGAGGCTCTCTTGCGTGAGCACACAGATCGGCTCGTTGACGCCAGCGAAACCGAGGTCGAACGACAACGTCGTGTCGAAGCCGTTGGCGTAGCCGGCCTCGGCCATCAGAGCCTTCGCCTTGGCGATGTCGGTGTTGTACTTGTGCGGTTGCGGCCAGGCGACCTCGGTCGGCTTGTCAGCCGGCGCGCCGAACATCGGTTTGGCAAGGCCGAATAGCACCGCATCCATGATCTTCTGGTATGGCAGTGCGTACGCCACCGCCTCGCGCACCTTGATGGTGTCGAACGGCGGATTTTTTACGTTCATGCCGATGTACTGGATGCCGTTCGAATACGGCGTCGATACAATGTTGAGCTTGCCGTCGCTCTTGAGCTCAACGAAATCTTTGTTCGGCAGGTCGTACGAGATGTCGGCGTCGCCGCGCTCGAGTAGCGCGCGCCGGTTTCCGGCCGACGGCACCATGCGCCAGATGATCTTCTTGGTCTTCGGTAACGGGCCGCCAGCCCAATTGTCATTGCGCTCGAGTATGACCTCGGTGCCAGCAACCCAGTTTGTTACCTTGTAGGCGCCGCTGCCCGCAGTATTGAGCTTTGTGAACTCCATGCCCCACGGGTCCTTGTCCGTGGCGTGCTTCTTCACCAGCTCAGAGTTGATGACGCAGGGCACAATGACGGCGAGATCTGGAATCGTCAGGCGATCTTTGCGGGCGAAATCAACGCGGACGGTGTTATCGTCGACAACGACGAACTGCTCCGGCTTGGTCAGCGAGCCTGCGCCCATCTGGAAGGTCGGGAAGCCGCCGACAGAGACGGCGCGGTCAAGCGACCATTTCACATCCTTGGCTGTGACCGGCGTACCGTCCTGGAAGGTTGCTTTCTTCTTGAGCTTGAAGGTGACGGACATGTCGCCCACGTTCATGTCGTCGGCGAGTTCCATCTTGAACTTATTCTTGTCGTAATAAGGTTGGCCGTTCGGCCCGGTCTTCATCTCGTGGCTGATGAGGCGGTCGTAGCAATTCCATGACACTTCGTAGCCGGGGACGTTGGTGCCGACGCCATGAATGTCGAGATTGTTCGGTCCGCTCTCGGACACGATCAGCAGGGTCTCCTGCCGCGACTGCGCTTTGGCCGGTGAGAACACCGCGGGCGCGCCAAGCGTGCTGGTTGCAGCCAACGCACTCGCTGATTTCAGAAATTCACGACGCTTCATGGAAACCTCCCGAACAAAGACCCCGTCGAGGTTTCCGCAAGAGTTATGCCAAACCGCTATAAAGAGGCACTTCGAAGCCAAGCATCTGAAATTTTTGGGATTTCGAGCGGTTTTGCGCGCACCGGCGCGACCAAAGGCGCCTTGAGCAATTGCATACAGTTCGGATTTTTCGCCTACTATTTAGGCAATTATCCGCGTAGCGAGGCTAGGACGCAGGAGGCTCGCCTCGCACGGCTTCGAAGACGATAAAGACGATGGCGGCCAACCAAAGTCCGGAGCCGACAACTATTGCGTTGGATATCATTTTGAAGATCGCTCACACGAAACTAAGGCGGCAAAGAAGCCGAAGCTTTATCTAACATGCGTCCATAAGAAACCTAGTAACCCCACCGTTGACGCAAAAAGAATTGCAGACATTGCTTTCCAAAAAAGGAGTGGATCGCGCTCCATCCAGGGGGCGCGCGCCGTTTCGGCGAACTTTCGGTTGGGGTGACGAAGATCGAAGACGAACTCCGATAATTCCTGGTAGCGCTGGTACGGATCCGGATGTACCGCCTTCCTGAGCGCGCCATCGATCCAAACGGGGATCTCGCGATTGTCGTCGAGCGCGGATCGGTAGCGAAGCTTCCTCTGCTGCGATCTGGTCTTTGTTTTCGCGACCTCCGCGCGGTAAGGCAACCGCCCGGTGAGCATCTGGTAGGTAATGACCCCAAGGGAGAATAGGTCGGACGCCGGCGAGCCGCTTTCGCCGAGGAAGTATTCCGGCGCCGTGTATTGCATCGTCCCGAGTATTTCGCCGCCGCCGCCCTCGTCGTCCGCAATGCCGGCAATGCGCACCGAGCCGAAATCGATGATTTTCGCCGTACCAGTCGAGTCGATCATAATGTTGTCCGGCCTGAGGTCTTGATGCAGCATTTCCAGCCGGTGGAACGCCTGCAGGCCTCGGGCGACCTGCTCAATGATTCCGCGCACGGCTTCGAGACCCGGCCTGGGGTTGTCGATCATCCATTGGGTCAAGGTCTGCCCTTCAAGCAGTTCCGTCACGAGGTAAAGATAGCTCCGCTTTCGTGACGAAATGCGTGCTTTGAGGACGTGAGCGCTGTTGATGCGCCGCGCCACCCATTCTTCCATCATGAAACGCTGCAGATAGGCGGGGTCGTCGCGTAGGTCGGTCGACGGCGTCTTGATCGCGACCAATGCGTCGTCGGCGCTGTCGACGGCGAGGTAGATATGGCTTCGGCTGCTCGCGTGGATTTCCCTGACGATGCGATAATCGTCGAGCACCGCTCGCGCTTCAAGGAGCGGAGGACACGGCAGTTCGCCGACCTGCCTTAGAATCTCGCTGCTCGCGCTTTCGGGCAGCGCGTCGATCCTGACGATCTGGATAGTTAGATTGTCGGTGCTGCCCTGGCGCTTCGCTTCCTCAACGATCGCCCGGGCGGCGGCATTGAGCTCGTTCGCGTTATTGTCGATTGCTTCAGCGACGAAACGCCCGCTAACGTGCTCGTAGACGCCGTCGGTCGCCAGCACGAAGAGGTCACCTCGTTCGACGTTTACCGGTCGATAGTCGATTTCGATCTGCGGATTGACGCCAAGGGCGCGGCCCAGATAGCTCTGCTGCGACGACACGATGACGCGGTGATCTTCGGTGAGTTGCTCGAGGGCCCGGCCGGCGACGCGGTAGACGCGCGCGTCGCCGATGTGAAAGATGTGCGCGGTCGTCGATTTGATGACTATCGCGCTAAGCGTGCAGACGTAGCCCCGGTCTTTATCGTACAGGTGCCGGCTTTGCCGCGTCTGCGCGTGCAGCCAAGAGTTTGTTGCGGCGATGACTCGCTGCGCCGAGTTTTTTACGGACCAGGAATCCGATGTGCAGTAATAGTCCGTGAGAAAGCTTTTAACGGCCGACTCACTGGCGATACCACCGACCTCGCTACTGCTGATACCATCCGCCAGCACGACGGCAATGCCCTTTAGACTCAATAGCGGCTCTTCGGGGATCAGTGCGCCGTGAAAATCCTGATTGATTTCCTTACGGCCTTTGTCCGAATACTGCCCGATCGATATTGCCAGCTGGTGAGGCATGCGGGCGACCAAAGAAAAGAGCCTCAACCCGGGTCGGGCTGAGGCTCTACGATAGCAAATCCCTTTACGCAGCGCGCTTGAGGGCGGCGCGTTTGGGAGCGGTCTTCACATGCGTCGCATAGAGCGTGAGACCGGTGAAGGCGATGCCGCCCACCAGATTGCCGAGCACCGTCGGAATCTCGTTCCAGATGAAGTAGTCCGAGATCGAGAACGGCGCGTGCAGCATCAAGCCCGCCGGGAATAGGAACATGTTCACCACAGAGTGCTCGAACACCATGTAGAAGAACACGAAGATCGGCATCCACATAGCGATGACCTTGCCGGGCACGGTCGTCGAGATCATGGCGCCGACGACGCCCGTCGACACCATCCAGTTGCACAGCATCCCGCGCATAAATAGCGTGACCATGCCCAAAGCGCCGTGCGACGCGTAACCGAGCGTGCGCGCCTCGCCGATACTGCCAAGCACCGTGCCGACCTTGTCCGGCGCTTGCGAGAAGCCGAACGTGGTCACGCACGCCATGAAAAACGCTGTGGTGAGCGCGCCGGCGAAGTTGCCGATGAATACCAGCCCCCAGTTGCGCAGAATGCCGCCAATCGTGACGCCGGGCCGCTTGTCGAGCAAGGCCAGCGGCGTCAGCACGAAGACGCCGGTCAGCAGGTCGAAGCCCAGCAGGTTGAGCATAACGAAGCCGACCGGAAAAATCAGGGCGCCGACGACCGGCTGGCCGGTGTTGACGTTGATCGTCACCGCCATCCAGGCGGCTAGCGCGAGAATCGCACCAGCCATGTATGCGCGTACGACTGTGTCCCGCGTCGACATGAAGATTTTCGATTCACCGGCGTCGACCATCTTGGTGACGAATTCCGAAGGAACGAGATAAGACACAGGACCTCCTTTTGCGTCCGTTGCGGCAATCCACCCGGTCTTGAGCAATAGGTATGCCAAGCGCTGTCGCGACGGGGCTTGACCGCCCTGGGCGACGTGCTCGATTGCGGAAATTGCCGCTTTTTTGCGCCGAGGACGGGCTATCGCCTAAGGGCCGAGGTGCCGGCTGCACAAAATCTCGTCTTCATGACCAATAAGAGGGCAGTGAGGCCCCGCGGCCCAGCCAAAATGCGCACCAAAAATCGGGTCGTTAAAGCCTTGGCATGGTCGTTGCTGACATCAGTCGATGTTCAAGGCGTGCTTTTGCAAGAAGGAGCTATCGTATGACTCGTGCCGGACTGACCGAGAAGCTTCTCGACATCAAACGCGAGAAGGGCTGGACCTGGAAATACATCTGCGGCGAAATTGGTGGCATGTCACCGATCCTGGTGACTGGAGCGATCCTCGGTCAGCACAAGATGACGAAGCCGATGGCCGCCGCGGCGGCCAAGCTGTTCGGGCTGTCGAAGAACGAGCAAACGCTTCTCAACGAGGTGCCGATGCGCGGCACGGCGACGCCGATGCCGCCGACTGACCCGCTGCTCTACCGTTTCTACGAGCTGATCCTGGTCAATGGTCCGGCGCTGAAAATGCTGATCGAGGAGGAGTTCGGCGATGGGATCATGTCGGCGATTGACTTCGATATGGACATCACGCGCAAGAGCGATCCGAAGGGTGACCGCGTGGCCATCGGCATGACCGGCAAGTTTCTGCCATTCAAGTATTACGGCGCAACCGGCAACGCGCTGGCGTATGGCCTTAAAGAGGAATAGGGGGTCCGACGAGAGAACCCGACTGGACGTCTGAAACGTCCAGTCGGCGAGTGCACGTGTTTACTTCTTCATGTTGTCTTTGGACATGTTGTCCTTAGACATCTTATCGCTCGACATGCCATCTTTCGTCATGCCGTCCTTTTTCATCGTATCTTTTTTCATGGTATCCTTAGACATGCTGTCTTTTGACATCGTGTCCTTCTTCATGTCATCGGCGTAAGCCGCCGGGGCGAGTGTAAGGCCCATGACTGGCTCAATGTCTGCTAGTGACCCAAAGCAGACATGGACAGGCCTCTCCCAACGCAGGTTTGAGCCGGCATGATGCCCTGTGCGTTTCGCAAATGAGTGCTGGAATAACTGCGATGTTCGCGGGTATGTTCATTTGTGGGTTATGGGCATTAGGAATGCGTAGGTTGCGCCAAGCTATTGGTCTTTTAGCAATCATCGCGATTGCTCTGCATGGCGTTTTGTTTACCGCAGCTTCGCTGGCGGCTGCGGCCACCGATCCGTTCGCGGTGATCTGTCACAGCAACGGACAGGCGTCCCCGACCGACGATCAATCGCCCACGACCGCTCCACACGGTTGCGATCATTGCACGCTCTGTAACGCAACATTGGCTTCGATAACGGTCGATGACGTATTTGCCGGGCAGTTGATGCCCGTCCGCATTTTGCACGTCCTGCGGCCCGCCTCGGTTTCCATAGCCTTCAAGCGCAGCTCAATACCAAAGCTCTCACAGGGTCCACCCGCTTTCGCGTGACGCCGCTGCCGTCCTTGGGACGGCTCACTCCGTCATCGCGAAAGGACCCGTTCTATGAGCCAAAAGCTTTGGCGTTTTCCCGTGCTTACCAGCACGGTCGCCATGTTTTGCATCACCACTGCTGCAGCGCACGAGATCGTCGGCAACCGCTTGTTCCCAGCCACGCTCACCATCGACGATCCGGGCGTCAACGACGAACTGGCATTTCCGACCGTAAGCTACTTCAAAACGGCTACGACACCCGACACGTCGGCCTATCGGCAGACGGACATCTCGGGCGAGTTCTCAAAGCGGATTACCGACGACTTTGCGATTTCAATAGGACCGACATGGTCCCACTTTTCGCCACCGGGCGGACCTGTAATGACCGGGGCCAACGGATTCCAGAATCTTGAAACGACTTTCAAGTATCGACTTTACAAGAATGATGAACACGAATTTGTATTTTCTACCGGGCTTAGCATTGAGTGGGGTGGAGGCGGTGCGCAGAGCGTCGGCGCTGACCCTTTCAGCACTTACACACCGACAGTCTATTTCGGGAAAGGATTCGGTGATTTACCGGTCGACTGGCTGCGCCCGTTCGCCATCACGGGCGTAATTGGTTATTCAATCCCAAAGACAGGTTCGACGATCACGACTTCGCAAGACCCCGATTCCGGCAACGCAATTGTCGATGCTGAATTTCATCCACGTGTGCTGAACTGGGGCGGCTCACTGCAATACAGCATGCCCTACCTAAAATCGACGGTAGTCGATCTGGGTCTGCCAGATTTCGTCAATCACCTGATACCGATTGTCGAAGCATCGCTGCAAACGCCAGTATCGAATACCTTTACTTCTGGCACGGTGACCACGGGGACAATAAACCCCGGTATCATCTGGACCGGACAATATATGCAGGTCGGTGTTGAGGCACTGATCCCGGTCAACCGCGAGAGCGGTTCGAACATCGGCGTCATCGGACAACTGCATTTCTATCTGGATGACATCGCCCCAAACACATTGGGTCGTCCGATCTTCAGCTCGAGCAACATCAATACAGGGAGGCCGATGTTCGGCCGCTAGTCATGCAAAGAATACTCATTGCGCTATCACTATTAGTAGCGCCGGTCATCGCCAATGCCCATGCAATGCTTGATCACGCGACCCCTCCAGTTGGCAGCACATCATCATCAGCTCCCAAGGAAGTTGTTCTCTACTTTACCGAACAACTCGAACCGAAATTCAGCGGCGTTGAAGTGCAAAACTCGTCTGGGGTTTCTGTCACGGCTGGTTCCGCCCATGCGAGCGGTGCGCAAATGCGAGTCGAGCTCAAAGCGCTTCCAGCGGGAAGCTACAAGGTGATTTGGCACGTGCTTTCAGTCGATACACATCGCACGCAGGGCAGTTTCAGCTTTCGGGTCGGTCAATAGGAACGGAGGTAAGCAACCATGATCTACCGTCCACTTTTGAAAGCGGCAGTAATCGCTTCTGTGATTGCTTGTAGTGGGATGGCTGCGGCTCAAGAGGTCAAGGCGGGTGACCTCGTGATTGAACACCCTTGGGCACGAGCAACCCCGGGAGGAGCAAAGGTAGGTGGTGCCTATTTGACTATCACCAACAAGGGAACTGTAGCCGACAAGATGCTCGGTGGCTCAAGTCCCGCTGCCAAAAGGGTTGAAGTCCACGAAATGGCAATGAAAAACGACGTAATGACAATGCGCCCTCTGGCAAATGGTTTATCAATTGGCCCCGGCCAAACGGTGACGCTCGCGCCCGGCGGCTATCACATCATGCTCATGGATTTGAATCGCCCCCTCAAACAAGGTCAGCAAGTGCCAATAACACTACGCTTCGAAAAAGCTGGGACCGTCGACGTCACCTTTGATGTGCAAGGCATCGGCGCCCAGGCACCAATGATGATGAACCATGGAATGTCGGGAATGCACGATCACATGAAGTGACGTGCACGCCTGTGGCGTCCGCTTTTGCGGTCGCTATTGAGGGCGAAGCGGACACCGCAAACTTATGGCCTCATGTCTGCTTTTGACCCTAAGAGACATTCGCGCTTCATGATTGTTGCTATGCAACTCGACCCCAGACCCTATTTCGCCGGTCGCAAATTCCTGATGCAATTAGCCGTTGTTGGCGTACTCTTGAGCCATCGGGCCGGCAATGCGACGCCGCGATTTTATTAAAGCAACAATTATTTCGGCTACATGGCCGCTCGCTGCGCGTGCACAGCAAGCGGGCAAGTTGCCGACGATCGGGTATCTGAGCACAACCACCCGCGCGGCCACGGGCTCGTGGATTGCCGCTCTTGAGCAGCGATTGGGTGAACTGGGCTGGATCAAAGGTCGCACCGTCGATATCGAGTATCGTTGGGCAGAAGGGCATCCCGAGCGCTACGCCGAGTTCGCCGCCGAGTTCGTTCGCCTCAAGGTCGACGTCATCGTTACTACTGTACCCGCCGTTGCCGCACTGAAGCAGGCGACATCGGTCATACCCATCGTCTTTGCATTGGCGACCGACCCGGTCGGCGGCGGCTTGGTCGCGAACCTGGCGCGACCAGGCGGCAATGTCACCGGTCTGTCGATGCAGGCAACTGACCTTGCCAGCAAGCGTGTCGATCTGTTGCATGAAATCGTTCCCAAGCTCAGCGATCTGGCAATTCTCGGCAATGTCCAAATCCCGCAAATCCTGCTGGAGATGCACGAGGTAGAAATTGCGGCGCAAAAGTTAAACCTCAAGGTCATCCGGCTGGAAGCGCGTCGCGCAGAAGATTTTGCGCCCGCTTTCGCTTCGCTCAACGGCCGCGCACAAGCGCTTTACGTCTGTGCCGATCCACTCACGGTGCTTAACCGCATGAGCATCAATACGCTGGTGTCCGCCGCCCACCTGCCGGCGATGTACGGCATTCGCGATGACGTCGTGGCCGGCGGCCTGATCTCCTACGGCGCCGACTTTGCCGATCAATTCCGCCGCGCCGCCGACTTGGTCGACAAAATTTTGCACGGGGTAAAGCCGGGCGATATCCCCGTCGAACAGCCAACCAAGTTCGATTTCGCCATCAATCTTAAGACCGCAAAGGCGCTCGGCCTAACAGTTCCGCCGGCACTGCTCGCCACCGCCGACGAGGTGATCCAATAGCAATCCTATTGCGACGCGGCATGTCCGCTTTTGGCCCTTAGCCGACGACGAGTTTGACGGGATTAGTGTCTGCTTTTGGGGGTAAAGCGGACATAGCGGTTTCGCTGCGAAATGTCGCCGAATGAGCTCTGGACATTGGGGCAATGGGGCTTCCAACTATGAGGATTAACGCGATACGATACGTTGCGCTTTTAGGAAATGGAAATGCGGCGGCGCGATTTTGTCAAAGTTTTCGGCGGCGCAGCTGCTACATGGCCATTTGCAGCGCACGCACAATCTCAGCACGTTCCAGTAGTCGGCGTCCTCAGTCCTGAGGGGCCCGCGACTGGGAATATCGACGGCCTTTACAAGGGGCTTGCTGAGCTTGACTACGTTGAGGGTCAAAACATCCGGTTCGAATACCGATGGGCGGAGGGCAACTTCGCGCGGCTTCCCGAACTGGCGAGCGAACTAGTCAAACTCAAAGTCGATTTGCTGGTCGCCTTTGTTACTCCCTCGTCGCTGGCTGCCCAACGCGCAACCTCCACGATCCCGATTGTCATGGTAGGCACGGCCGATCCTGTCGGGCTTAAGATTGTCGCGTCACTGGCCCGACCTGGGGGCAACATCACCGGAACTTCCTCAATCGCAGTTGACACGGTTGGGAAGCAGTTTGAGCTGATAAAGGAGATCGTTGGAAACCCTAGACGTGTGTCGGTCATCTGGAATCCGAGTAACCCGGCATTCCAGGCTCAGCAGGTTAGGCAGGCCAAGGCGGCGGGCGAAGCGCTCGGGATGGAATTACAGTTTCACGAAGCAAGTAACCCAAACGATTTTGGAGGCGCTTTCGAGGCTGTGGCTCGCGATGGCAATCGAGCGATCGTGATATTGATAGATCCGCTTTACATGGTTCATTATCGAAAACTGGCGGTACTCTCCATGCAAAGTAGGCTCGTCCATACGATGGGCTTCCGACCGTTTGCGGAAGCGGGTGGCCTAATGTCTTTTGCACCAAATTACAGCGACCAGTATTATCGTGCTGCAGCTTACGTTGATCGCATCCTAAAAGGCACGAAGCCTGCCGATCTGCCAGTTGAGCAGGCTAGCAAGATCGAGCTCGTCATCAACCAGAGAACCGCGAAGCAGCTCGGGATTGCCATTCCCGCGCAGCTAATTGTGCGTGCCGACGAGGTGATCGAATAGCCAAACGATGTCCGCTATTGGCCCTCCAGCAGACATCACGCATCACGCGATCAATGTCTGCGTTCGGAGGCAAAGCAGACATGGCATTTAGATAGAAAAAGCCCCGGACCATGCCGGGGCTTTGACGCTCACGGATTGAGATCGTTCACACTAGGCGGCTTTGACCTCAATCTTTTTTGCAGGTTTTTGTGCTTCGACTGTCTTAGGCAGCGTCACGGTGAGCACGCCTTTTTTGAAGCTCGCGTCAATTTTATTTGCATCAACGGTTTCGGGAATGCCGAAGCTCCTTTCGAATGAACCGAAATTGCGCTCGCGCATATAATAGTCCTTCTTTTTTTCTTCTTTTTCTTCTTGTTTTTCGCCTTTGATGGTCAAGGTGCCATTAGCAACCTTCACCTCGATGTTTTTCTCATCCATCCCGGGCAACTCTGCGGTGACTTCATAAGCCTTCTCGCTCTCGACAACGTCGACCGGCATCGTTTCCAAAGTTAGTTCACGCCGGAACAGCGGCTCCGTCGCGAAGAGTGATCGGTCGAACGGTCGCCAAAAGCCTCGACCAAAATCTTCGAACAAACGATCGATTTCTTGTCGAAGGCCTTCAAATGGCCGCCACATTTGCGTTGTGGGCGATGAAATGGACGATTTTTCCTGTTTGACAGGAAGCTTGGTCACGTTTTCAGCCATGGGTGCGACTCCTCTTTCTGTGGGAGGTCGCGGCGCATGAGGTGGGGCGGCAAACAGCAAGGTGCATTCGGCAATAAAGCACCGACGCACCCCCTTATTTGACGCATCGATGAAACTCGAAGCTCCTCACGCGACAAGCCTCTCCGATACGTAGGAAACCTACTAAAAGGAATTGCAAATTTTTACTTTGACCCAGATCAGTCAGAGGCGCTGTCCCTTTCGGTATTGAAAGAAATAATTAGCCTGCCCCATCTTCCGCTTTTGGCCCGTAGCAGACATCCGATCTAACGCGATCAATGTCCGCTTCGGCGGTGAAGCTGACATGGCGATCATGCCGTGAAATGTCGGCTAATGACCCATAGCGGACATCCTGGCTAGTCATACACATTCAAAAATTTGAATTTGTGGAAAATCAAAGCCTTAATCCGCCGCGTTCGGTGTCATTAGGCGGTCATGTTTCCGGGGCTGCGTATGACCGATGACGAGCCAGGACCCGAGCCGCCTAAGCCGTGCCCGATTTGTCGGGTCACGATGCAGGTTGCTGAGACTGAGGATCGTCGTGTCCACGAGTGCCACAACTGCGGCATGACTATCGTCACGGTGTTGCAGCCTAAGGACAAATAGCTAAACTGCGACCTTGCAGAATTGCATAATTCCATTGCAAGGCGTTCGGCGCTGCCTTCGAGACTATGATAAATTTTGCCCGCAGGACTGCAGCAATGCTTGGCTTTATTCATCGCGAGAACGCCGGCATCTTTGGGACCTGCTGAAGCAGACGACTGATGAGGCCAAACGCTAGCAAATCTTGAAATTACTGGCGGAAGAAGACGCGGAAGCAAAAGACCGCGCACAGCCCCAACAAAAATAGGGCCGCTAAGGGGGCCCTTTTCATTTGGGTGCTGTTTTGTTTCAGCCTCGCGAAACCGATCAATCTCAAGACGCCGCAAAAGCGCAATGTTGCGCTCATGTGCGGCATTCAGACTGGCTAAATTGCCATTTCGGGCTCTACTGCTCTTTCTTTCTTTTCTTCTGGAATGTCCGTCATAGTCGCTTCCGTTAGCAGTAGGATGCTTGCAACCGATACGGCGTTTTCCAGCGCGACACGTAGCACCTTAGTAGGATCAATAATGCCGGCTTCGATTAGATCGACGTATTCTTTGCGTGCAGCGTCAAAACCTTCGCTGCTCGTACCGCCCAGCATCCGTGCGACGACGACGCCACCATCAACCGAGGAATTTTCAGCGATTTGGCGAGTAGGAGCTTCGAGGGCGCGTTTCAGAATCTGTACGCCAGTGCGCTCGTCGCCATCGCATTTTTCTTCTTCTTCGCGTACGGCATTAACGCAACGAAGTAGTGCCAACCCGCCCCCAGGCACGACGCCTTCGGCAACGGCGGCCTTTGTTGCACTTATTGCATCATCAAGGGCCTCTTTTTTCGCCTTCATTTCTGACTCTGATGGCGCTCCCACGCGGATCACGGCAACGCCGCCGGATAGTTTTGCTAGCCGTTCCTGTAATTTTTCTCGGTCATAGTCGCTGGTCGTTTTTTCGATTTCATGACGTATTTGTTCCACACGTCCGTCAATCGCTTTGCGGTCACCATTGCCACCAATAATAGTCGTGTTGTCTTTATCTACGACGACGCGCTTCGCCTTTCCTAACTCTGCAAGCGTCACGTGCTCCAGCGTAAGCCCCAGCTCCTCGGCGACGACTTGGCCGCCTGTGAGGACTGCAACGTCTTGGAGCATGGCTTTACGACGATCACCAAATCCGGGTGCTTTGACAGCACAGCTTTTAAGCGCGCCGCGAAGCTGATTAACGATAAGCGTGGCGAGAGCCTCGCCCTCGACGTCCTCTGCGACCACCAGCAGCGGCCGTCCCGATTTTGCGGCCTGCTCTAAAAGGGGGATCAGGTCTTTGAGAGCGCTTATCTTGCGGTCCGAAATCAATATCAGCGTATCTTCGAGCGCAGCCTCCATTTTTTCCGGGTTGGTAATGAAGTAGGGGGACAAGAAGCCTCGATCAAACTGCATCCCCTCGACAACTTCGAGAGTAGTCTCAGTGGTTTTGGATTCCTCAACCGTGATAACACCCTCGTTCCCAACCTTATCCATTGCGTTCGCAACAAGTTCGCCGATTACAGAATCGTTGTGAGCAGAAATGGTGCCAACTTGCGCCTTTTCCTTGCTCGTCTTTACTGGCTTGGACAGCGCGCGCAACGCGTCAATTGCCCTTTTCGCAGCGCGGTCAAGACCGCGCTTTATGTCAATCGCGCTAGCGCCGGCAACCACGTTGCGGACTCCATCCGCGAACATCGCATGCGCTAAAATTGTCGCCGTGCTGGTGCCATCACCGACAATGTCGCCAGTCTTTTCGGCGGCTTGCCGTAACATTCGCGCACCAAGATTTTCCTCGGGATCTTTAAGATCAAACTCTTTGGCAATAGTAACGCCATCGTTGCAGACGATAGGAGCGCCCCAAGCCTTTTCGATAAGCACCGCTTTGGATCGAGGCCCTAAGGTTACTCGAATAGCGTCGGCGAGTTGCGTGGCCCCCCGCAAGACTTTCTCTCGAGCGGCTGAGCGAAAGAGGATATGTTTGTGTGCCATTCCGGTAGCCCTCAAGCTCGGTTCACCACGCCGAAAAATACTGGTCGGGACCTGTCACGCCCTTGACACAGGTCAATCCCTCTTCCAGTCGGCAGGACCGCCTCGCTGTGGCTTTTGATGCGTGTCAAATCATCGCCGCATACGGGACATTACTTGATTTGTCTCAAGGAGCGCTGCGGGCTCAAATTGTATTGAAAACGCATGGCGCTCTCGTAAGGCGACTGGAGCCAATCATGGAAACCCCGCTGCAAATCGACTTTCAGGGCATGGATGTCAGGCCTGCTATTCGCGAGGCGATCGAAAAGCATGTCGCCCAGCTCGAGGAGCGTTTCGGCCGCGTGACCGCCGGACGCGTGGTCCTTAAGGCGCCGGGCGGTCACCACCGGACCGGCGGACTCTTCGAAATCAACATGCGTTTGGCGCTGCCGGAAGGGCGTGAGGTGAACATCGGTCGCACGCCGCAGAACGACGAGCGCTATTCTGATCTCGACTTCGCGCTCAACGACGCCTTCAAGCGCGCTCGCCGGCAATTGCAGGACCAGGTTCGCATCATGCGAGGTGATGTGAAGCACCATGAAGGCGCCTGATGTCTTTCTTCGATCGCATTGATGCCGGCCGCCAGCTTGCGAAGGCGCTCGCCAGCTACAAAAACCAACATGTGGTTGTGCTCGCCTTGCCCCGCGGCGGCGTCCCTGTTGCGGCGCAAGTCGCTGAGGCGTTGAAGGCGCCTCTTGATCTCATCCTCGTCCGCAAGATCGGCGTACCGACGCAGCCCGAGCTCGCCATGGGCGCGGTGGTTGACGGTGCTTCGCCTTTGATCGTGCGCAACGAAGAAGTCATCCAGTTCGCTGGGGTCGAGGAGACGGATTTCCAAAAGGTATGTGAAGATGAGCTTGCCGAGATCGAACGGCGGCGCAAGCTTTATCTCGGTGACCGCGCCCGCATCGATGTCGCCGGCCGTATCGCCATCGTCGTCGATGACGGCATCGCTACGGGTGCAACGACCCGCGCCGCCTTGCGCGCGACGCGCGCCCGCAAGCCAAAAAAGCTCGTGCTCGCCGTGCCGGTGGCGTCGAGTGAAAGCCTTGAGCAGCTGCAAAGAGAAGCTGACGAGGTGCTCTGTCTGGAAGACCACGAACCTTTTGGCGCCATCGGCTATTATTATCGGGATTTTCGTCAGACCTCCGACCGCGAGGTCATCGATGCACTGGAACGCTGTGCGCCGGCCCCGGCCAAAGGAGAGGCGCAATGAACAGCGACCTTAGCCTGTTCGCTCTCAAGGCCAGCGCCGAACTCGGCAATGCCATTGCTACGGCGATCGGCCAGCCGCTCGCCGCGCATGAGGAGCGCGACTTCGAGGATGGCGAGCACAAGACGCGCCCACTTGGTTCCGTGCGCGCGCGCGATGTCTACGTGGTCCAGAGTTTGCACGGCGGGCCGGCCGAGAGCGCCAATGACAAACTGGTGCGTCTGCTGTTCTTCATCGGTGCGCTCAAGGATTCCGGTGCGGCGCGGGTCACCGCGGTTACGCCCTATCTTTGCTACGGACGGAAGGACCTCCGCACCAAGCCGAACGATCCGGTGACGACGCGCTATGTCGCGAGTCTGTTCGAAGCTGTCGGCACTGATACTGTCGTTACGCTGGAAGCGCACAATCCGGCCGCGTTCGAGAATGCCTTCCGCTGTCCGACGGTCGCGCTGACCGCTACGCCGTTATTCGTCGGCTATGCCAAGGCGCTCGCCGGCGAAAATTTCTGCGTCGTTTCGCCCGATCTCGGCGGCGCAAAGCGCGCCGAGATGCTGCGCGAGACGCTAGAGGCTGAGATCAGCAAGCCGGTCGGCAAGGCTTTTGCCGAAAAGCATCGCAGCGGCGGCGTGGTGAGTGGCGACATGTTTGTTGGCGACGTCGCGGGCACGACCGCGCTCATCATTGATGACCTGATTAGCACCGGCGGCACATTGCTCCGCGCCGCGCAAGCCGCACGTAGGACCGGCGCGCGGAAGGTCTTCGCCATGGTCACGCACGGCCTGTTCATGCCGGGCGCGGCACAGGTAATCGCTGACCCGGCGATCGACCGTTTCGTTATCACCGACAGCGTGCCGCCGTTTCGGCTCGACACGGCGGCTCGCAGGAAGGTCGATATCCTGCCGGTGGCGCCCTTGCTGGCGGAGACGATCCGCCGCCTGCACGACGGCCGCTCGCTTACCGACCTGCTCGTGTTCTAAGCATCCGCTCGAGGCGGACCGCGTCGCCGGCGGCGATATTCAAATAGAGGGATGCGAGCTTTGGCCACTTGTCTGGCGTGCGCGGGTTTGTTTCGAGAAGATGTGCAATCGACAGCCGCGCGCGCAGTGCCGCCCGGTGACAACGGTAAAAGGTGAATAGCTCGTCCGACAGATGGTCGCGCAACGCCTGAATGGCGCGGCGCCGGATATAACGGCTTGCCCAGAGCGCACCAAGCCGTTCGCACTCGATGCAGAGGAAAGCGATCTCATCGAACGGGTCGACCGCGCGCAGGCTGGCGTTGAACTCCAGGCAATCGATGATGATGACAGGATCGCCGAGGAAGATGTGCTCCGGCCGCAAATCGCCGTGGCCATCGACAATATGGTGGCTGCATACACGGTCGGCGATCAGCCGCGTGCGGTTAGCGAGGAACCGGCGCTGGACGGCGTCGACACGTCGGATCAGTCCGGCCGGCAAAGCAAAACGCGGATCAAGCAAAATGCGTTTGTTGTAGTCGAGGCTCCTTTGCCATTGCGCAAGATGTGTCTTAGCTGACCCGAGCACGGCGTGAGCGCGTCGATAGAATTCGACCAGGGTTGCGACCATGCGATCGAGTTGCCACGGCGCGAGCGTCCTGGTCGCAATCGCATGTTCAAGGGTACGGTCCTCGTCGAGTCGGCGCATCACCACCAGCCAGTCGACGACCTCGCCCAGACCTCCGATCGCAAGGCCGTCCGTCGAGCGCGTCAGCGACACAACTTCACTGTAGACGTCGGGCGCGAGCCGCCGGTTCAGCGTGAGTTCGGCGCGGCAGTTGGTCTCGCGTTTTGCCAACGTCGAATAGTCGAGATAAGGAAACCGTACCGGCTTCTTGAGCTTGTAAACGCGGTCAGCGGCAACAAACACCCACGACATGTGCGTCTGCTTCGACACCACGCCGCTGGTAGGGTGCGCGTAGGCCGCGGAATCGCTCAGGAATACGACCTTGTCAGATAGCGAAAGGTCATTCGGGGCTTGTTGTGTGAGAGCGGGCACGCTGCAAAGCCGTGTTTAACCGCGGACTCAGCCGATAAAATTCGGCAGGCGCGATGGTTCTTTTTTGTTGGCGCCAAAAATACAAACAGAAAGTCACAAACCGCGCCACTCTTTTCGCCGCAGCCGCGATTTTTTAATAAATATATCGAGTTCGTGACAAAGGTGTTTGATCTGCGTCAACTCTACGAATTTTCGGGCAAAGTGCATATGACTGCTAGCGTTCTCTGTCGGGCGACTGTTGGGATGCAGCCGGAGTGATGGCGGAACGTGCTTTTGATACGTATCAATATTTTCTTTCTTGACGCGCGTATTAAAAATTATTCACCGATCACAATGGGGAGCGTGTGATGATTTCTCTGGATGATTGCATTGCCTTTTGTGGTTTGGATGAAAGCGAAGTCGCTGCAATCAGCGAACATGAGCACATTCCAGAAATCGCTGCGACCGCGCTGGCGGATTACTTACTGAAACAGCCTCATGGCGGCGAGGCTATTCGCACGATGATCGTCGAGGACATTCACAAGGCGCTTGATGAGGGGAAGGTCAAGCACGCGCAGGAACTTTTCATGGCGCTGCGCCACTTCCTCAATGAACATCCTGAAGCGCGGACTGGCGTAGAGGCATGACGCTCGGTGGCGTGAACCGCCGACGTTAAGAACTGCGCTTCTAATCGTCACCGGGAGTCGGTTTTATGGCTGCGTCTGAAATCGTAACACTCCCTCTTAACACTAACGGGACGGTCGTCCGGCAGCGCTCAAAGAGACAGGGTCGTGTCGCGCCGCCCGTCAGCGTTCCGGCAGATCGCGACTCCTATGCGGCCACCGCGATGGGAGACATCATCGACCGTTCGCTGCACGCCGCCGTTGCCCGATTTACTGCCGGGCTGTCCCCAGCGGCTCTAACCCACGCCTATCTTCATTGGGCGACGCATCTTGCCGATGCGCCTGGCAAACGGCTGCAGCTCGTCGACAAGGCCGTGCGCAAGACGGTGCGCTTTGCCAACTATGCCACGCGCTGTGCGATGAGCGGTGGAAAGACGGAATGTTGTATCGAAGCACTGCCGCAGGATAAGCGCTTCGCCGCCGATGAATGGCAGCGATGGCCATACAATTTTCTCTACCAGGGTTTCCTGCTGCAGCAGCAATGGTGGCACAACGCCACCACTGGTGTGCGCGGGCTGTCGAAACAACATGAGAATATCGTCGAGTTCGCATCGCGCCAGATGCTCGACATGGTCTCGCCGTCGAATTTCCCGCTCACCAATCCGGAGGTTCTCAGCCATACGCTGCGCAACGGCGGCGCCAATCTCTTGCGCGGCTGGCAAAACTTCACCCAGGACTGGGAGCGGGCCGTCAGCGGCAAGAAGCCGGTTGGTAGCGAGAAGTTCGTCGTTGGCCGCGACGTCGCGGTCACGCCGGGTAAGGTCGTCTATCGCAACAAGCTCATGGAGCTTATCCAATATTCGCCGGCGACCGATAAGGTACGGCCTGAGCCGGTTCTCATCGTACCTGCCTGGATCATGAAGTACTATATTCTGGATCTCTCGCCGCACAATTCGCTGGTGAAGTACCTCACCGAGCAGGGATTCACGGTTTTCATGATCTCGTGGATGAATCCTGGCCCCGATGACCGCGATCTAGACTTGGACGACTATCGCGAGCTTGGTGTGATGGCAGCGCTCGACGCGATCAATCCAATTTTGCCGAATCAAAAAGTGCACGGCGTTGGTTATTGTCTCGGAGGCACACTGCTCTCGATCGCGGCCGCGGCAATGGCACGAGACGGGGACGACAGGCTTAAATCGAAAACGATGCTGGCTGCTCAGACAGACTTCACTGAAGCGGGCGAGCTTATGCTGTTCATCGATGAGGGTCAGCTTGCGTTCCTCGAAGACATGATGTGGGAACAGGGCTTTCTTGACAGTCGTCAGATGGCCGGCGCGTTCCAAATGTTGCGCTCGAATGATTTGGTTTGGTCGCGCCTAATCCATGAATACTTGATGGGCGAGCGCCACCCAATGAGCGATCTGATGGCATGGAATGCCGATGCCACGCGTCTGCCGTACCGGATGCATTCGGAATATCTGCGCCTGCTTTTCCTTAATAACGACCTAGCGGAGGGTCGCTTTATGGTCGAAGGAAGGCCGGTTGCACTCAGCGACATTCACGTGCCGGTCTTCGCCGTCGGTACGGTGCATGACCACGTGGCCCCGTGGCGCTCGACCTATAAGGTCAATCTTCAGATGGATACCGATGTGACCTATCTGCTCACCGAAGGCGGGCACAATGCGGGCATCGTGTCGGAGCCCGGCCGCGAGGGGCGCAGTTTTCAAGTGATGACGAAGCGAGCAAACGACCGTTACATTGATCCCGACGCCTTCGTCGAAATGACGCCGCGCAAGGCAGGCTCGTGGTGGCCGGAATGGCTCGCCTGGTTAAACGAACGCTCCGGAGCGCCGATGCCGCCGCCGTCGATGGGTGCGGCCGAGGCCGGATACGCGCCACTCGGCGAGGCGCCGGGGACTTACGTGCTGCAGGAGTAGAGTATTATTTTCGCTGAAATGTTCGCTTTTGGCCCTTAGCAGACATAAAGTTTGACGCGCTGGATGTCTGCTTTCAGGGGTAAAGCAGACACGACGTGATGCGATGCAAATGTTTGCTAATGACCCTTAGCGGACGTCAAGCCCACTCGCAGGGCCGTCTGATTGTCCATCGGCCGCTTAAAAAACGGGCCGCAAGACGGTGCGACCCGAGTCGGTTTAGGGGAAAGTTGGCGGACGCAATATCCAGCAATCGTGGTTTAGATGCGGTTGCGACATTTTAGGTAAATGAAAACTGAAGGGTCGTAATGTCTCCATCACCTTTCTCCATCGCCTGCGTTGGAGAAAAACGGGCCGTATAGATACGGAGATTATCTCCAGGCGACAGTGGCCTCATTCGTTACTCGCTTACCAACTCAGTTTCGCGCATAGATTTAGCGTTCTGATAATGATCTTCGAAAGGATGAACTTAACAGCTTCCGGGTAGTGTGACGCGCAGTAAAATCGCTCAGTTCAGGGGTAAACAATGCATCGTCTTACTTGGCTATCGATGATCGCGATTGCGATTACCGTAAGTGCGTTCGTTTCAAAAAGCGCGACGCATCCTGTGGAATCAGCCATTTCAATCGATGTCATGACAATGCAAAGGCAAGTCGGCGTACTGCCGGTCCTGGTAATCGACGATCTGGTCTGAAAAATCGTTGAATTTTCTCTGTTCAAAGTGAGGCCGCCCAATAGGCGGCCTCTTCAGTTATGAAATGTATCGGACCTTCAATTTTGAGCTGCAGTTCGTACGTACTTATTCAGCCAATCAAGCGTGCGCTGCCAGGCTAGCGTTGCGGCGGCTTCGTCATACCGCGGCGTTGTGTCGTTATGAAAGCCGTGATTGGCCCCGCGATAAACGTATCCCTCGTGCACTACGTGTGCGGCTGTAAGCGCCGCATCGAAGGCTGGCCAGCCCGAGGTAATTCGAGTGTCGAGTTCGCCGTAATGGGCAAGCAGCGGCGCCTTGATCATTGCCGCTTCCCCGCTGCTTGGCTGACTTCCATAGAATGGAATCGCCGCAGCAAGATCTTTACCCATGCGCACCGCCAAGGTGTTGACGACACTTCCGCCGAAGCAAAATCCGACCGCGCCCAATCTTCCAGTGCATTCCGCGTGTGATTTCAGCCATATCGCAGCCGCGTGAAAGTCTTCTCTCATTTTTGCGCCGTCGACCTGTCTAAAAAGTTCCAAGCCCTGCTCATCCTGCCCTGGATAGCCTCCAACAGAGGTTAGTCCATCGGGCGCAAACGCCATGTACCCAGAAATCGCTAACCGCCGCGCCACGTCCTTTATGTAAGGATTGAGACCACGGTTCTCGTGGATGACCAAAACAGCTGGCAATTGGCCGGATAGTGCGGCTGGTCGCACCAAGTAACCAGTTATCGAGCCATTGCCGGTCGGCGAGGACACACTTGCGGACGTAGCTTTGATCCGGCTGTCGTTTTCTGGGACTTGAATAGCCCAAGCATAATTTGGGCGAAGCATCTCAAAGAGAGCCATTGCAGTTAGCCCGCCCGCTGCAAACTTCTGGGCACCATTCAGAAATTCACGGCGATCAATTTGGCCGTGCACATATCGATCGAATAGGTTCAAGAGTTCTTGTGGAAAATCGGATGCCTTTTTTCGTTCCATTGGGTGCCCCAACTGACTGTCGCGCGTCTAAGGTTAAGCACAGAATATTGCTTTTGCCGCCGGAGCAAAAGTAGAGTCGACTGCAGGTCTGCTTCAGGCATAGCGGGCGATCTCTCGTCAGCTTTGAGTCCTCGCGGATATATAGAAACGTCCCGGCGTTTTAAGTTTCTTTGCTAGCAATTGCGAGTTCGAAGACTAGACGGCGCCGATGAGTCGCGATTAGCTTCTTGCGCAAGATCGCGACAGACTGCATGCCCCGGAAGGGAGGAATTGAATGCAAAACATCCGCCGGCAGTTTTTGAAGGGTGCTTTGGCACTATCTGCTGCTGTGGCTGCGATGTCCCGAAGTGGTTTCGGAGGCGCAGAAGGCCCCGTCCTTAGTCGGACGATTCCTCACACAGGTGAATCGCTGCCCGTTGTTGGACTTGGCACAGCGGTAACCTTTCCTTCTGCAAATCTGGAACAGCGAGAGAAGCTCAACGAGGTCATCGATGCGCTGATCTCTGGCGGAGGAAAGTTGGTCGATACTGCTTCGACCTATGGTAATGCCGAAGCGGTGATTGGAAACTTCATCGATGCAAAAAAGATTCGCGAACGTCTATTCGTTGCAACAAAGATCGAGGTGCGGCCTACCGCCTCATCGGCTGACGAATTCCAACGGTCCCTGACTAGACTTCGGACAGACAAAGTCGATCTGCTGCAACTCCACAACGTGTCGCGGTCTAACCAAAGTCTCGAGCAACTTCGCGATTGGAAGGCTGCTGGCCGTTGCCGCTACATCGGGGTTACGAGCACTTTCCCTCAAGATTACGACGCCATGGAAGCTATCATCAGGCGCGAAAAACCCGACTTCGTCCAGGTCGACTATTCCATGGATAACCGAGATGCTGAGAGACGAGTCATCCCGGCGGCGGCTGATGCCGGCGCTGCAGTGCTCACGGCATTACCGCTCGGACGAACATCGCTGTTTCGTGCCGTGAAGGGAAAGGTACTGCCGGAATGGGCCAAGGACTTTGACGCCCAGTCGTGGGCTCAATTCTTTCTCAAATTTCTACTTGGCAATCCTCATGTCACAGCGGTGATTCCGGGTACCGGCAATGCCGAACACATGATCGATAATTTGAATGCAGGCCGCGGCCGAATGCCGGGCGAACAAGAACGCCAAAAGATGATTGCTGTGCTTCGGTCATAGCAAGGAGGTGGCGTTTTTTCCGCAGAGTATTCTCACATCGAAGTGATGGGCGGTTTCGTTGTAGGACCTTTGTGGCCTACCCTCTTCCAACTATGCTAGCCAGTTTCATCGACTAGTCTTTTGGAGGTTCGAGCATGGCCATCCGTCTCTTCCATTGGAGTCGACGCGAACTTTTCGTCACAGGTGCCGCCGTATTGGCGGCGGGCACATTTCCGCGCGTCGCAAGTGCACAGGCTGCGACGGTCAAGAGCAAAATCGGGGTAATCGGCGCCGGACATATTGGCAGCACGATCGGCGGCCTGTGGGTCAAAGCCGGCCATCCGGTTTTATTCTCATCGCGGCACCCCGACGAGCTGAAAGCTTTGGTAGAAGGAATGGGTCCGCTCGCCAAAGCCGGGTCGGTCAGCGAGGCTCTCGACTTCAGCGATGTCATCCTGATTGCGGTGCCCTACAAAGCGATCCCCGATCTGGCAAAAGAATACGGGCCAAAGTTTGCCAACAAGATCGTGATTGACCCTGCCAATGCTGTCGCACGCCGCGACGGCGAGGAGCTTTTGGCCGAGACCAAGGAAAAGGGTATCGGTGTCACCACAGAATCGTATCTTAAAGGCTCGCATGTGGTCCGCGCCTTCAACTCGATGAGCTACATTAACTTTGCCAAGGAAGCTCATCGGGCAGGCGATCTGATGGCCATCCCGATGGCCGGCGACGATCCCCATGCAGTCGATGTTGCTTCGCAGCTCGTTCGCGATGCCGGATTTGACCCGGTCGTCGTCCCACTCCAGCGCGCGCAAGAGTTTGCGCAGGGCGGGCCGATTTATGGACAGCAATTGACAGCCAAGGAACTACGCGCGCAGTTCGGCTTGTCGAAATGAGCGAATCCAGTCTAGCGACCGCTCGTTCGGATTCTGATGGTCCCGTTTTTCGCCTATTGCGGCGCTTGATCGATGTCACACCTGCCGAACTGCCCGCGCTCGGCTGGTGCTGGCTCTACATTTTTTCGTTGCTGGCGTCCTACTACATCCTCCGTCCCATTCGCGACCAGATGGGAGTGGCTGGTGGTGTCAACAATTTGCCCTGGCTATTCACCGGCACATTGGTCGTGATGTTGATCTTGAACGTGCCGTTTTCGGCACTGGTCAAGCTGCTTCCGAGAAAGCAGTTCATCTCGTTGTCTTATCGTTTCTTTGCTGTGTCGATCTTAGCGTTCGGGGCGGCGTTGCATGTGGCAACAGCGGATCAAGCTGTTTGGGTTGGCCGTTTTTTTTTCATTTGGATTTCTGTCTTTAATTTATTCGTAGTCTCGATTTTCTGGTCGATGGTCGTCGATATTTTTAGCTCAGAACAGGGCAAGCGGCTTTTCGGTTTCATAGCCGCCGGCGCAACACTCGGCGCGATCGTCGGCTCGAGCCTCACGGCATCTCTCGCACAGACGGTTAAACCCGCAGCTCTGATGGTTGGCGCGGCGCTTCTTCTTGAGGTGTCAACGTGGTGTGTACGGCGACTATCACAGCTATCCGCGAAGATGAGCGATCGCCCCAATCGCGAGCGGGAGGAGGAACCGATCGGGGGCGGCGTGATGTCAGGGTTTATCGATGCCATTCGCTCGCCGTATCTGTTGAACACAGCAATCTTTCTCCTGCTTTATGCCGTGACGTCCACCTTCCTCTATTTCAGCCAGGCCACCGTGGTGTCTGAGAATTTCACCAATCGGGGTGCGCAAACTGCCTTTTTTGCAACTATCGATCTAACCGTGAATACGATTACGCTATTCATCCAAATCTTCCTAACGGGTCGTTTGGTTGGCTGGCTCGGAGTTGCAGCAGTGCTGTCCTTGTTGCCCGTCATCAGCATTTTTGGTTTCGGCGCTCTCTATCTGATGCCGACACTTGCAGCAGTGGCCGTATTTCAGGTGGCAAGACGGGCTGGGAATTTTGCGCTCACACAACCGGCTCGTCAGATTCTCTATACGGTCGTGTCACGTGAGGATCGCTACAAGGCTAAAAATTTCATCGATACGGCGATTTACCGCGCCGGCGACCAAGTCGGTGCTTGGTCCTACGCTCTGATCGGTTTGGTCGGCTGGGGTCTCAAGGAGGCGGGCGTAGTGTCCGTTGTGCTTTCAGCACTATGGCTATTCAACAGTCTGTGGCTCGGCAAACGCCAGGCAGTGATGGCCGCAGAGCAAAAAGCGAGCGTATGAGCGCGCTAACACCGGATGGGCCGACCGCCGGAATGATCAAGGCATCAGTCGCACGGGTGCGTCATGCTCGGCACGCCAGTAGGCATCGGAGTCATCGGTGTTATTTTCGAGCGTTTCGTTTTTAGGCGCTGGAGACCGTGACAGTCCGGCGCTGGGGTATGGCTACAGGGGCTAAGCTCTAAACACAGGTGAAGGAAAGTCCATGAAGGTCAGCAGGGTCGAATGTCTGCCTGTCCACTCCGGTTGGCGCAAGAATTTTGTCTTCGTCCGCGTGGAGACGGACGTCGGCATCGTGGGCTGGGGGGAAGCGTACAGCCAGTACGACCGCGACCGCGCGGTCGGAGCCCAAGTCGAGGAACTCGGCCGCTACCTTATTGGCCGCGATCCGTTTCAGATTCGGCATTTTCTGCAGGTCGCCTTTGATGACTATGCACAACGGCGTGGATCGCTCGAGTTCTACTGCGCCACATCAGGCATCGAACAGGCGATGTGGGACATCCTCGGCAAAGCGACCAAACAGCCGATTTACAATCTGCTGGGCGGGCCCTGCCGGTCGCGCATCCGTGTCTACGCCAACGGCTGGAGCTACAAGCTGCAGCAGCCTGAGGATTACGCCCGGGCTGCCGAAGGCGTCGTGAAGCGCGGCTTCACCGCCATGAAGTTCGATCCGGTATCCGGACCGTGGCGCACCTATGTGCCGAAAGACGATATCCGGCGAGCGGTGAAAGTCCTCAAGGCGATGCGCGATGCGGTCGGTCCGGATGTCGACCTGCTGCTTGATCTTCATCGCCGCCTGGCGCCGATGCATGCCATCGATCTTGCCGAAGCCCTGGCCGAATTCGAACCGTATTGGCTTGAGGAACCGTGTCAGTCGGAAAACGTCGAAGCGCTCGCCGACATACGCCGACGCAGCAAGATTCCGGTGGTCACCGGCGAGGCACTCTATACACGCGCCGATTTCCGGCCGGTGTTTCGTGCGCGCGCTGTCGACATCATCAATCCAGACGTGTCCAACTGCGGTGGCATTCTCGAACTGATGAACATTGCCGCCGCGGCCGAAACAGAGATGATCGCCGTCTCGCCGCACAACTATAATTCAACGACGCTGGCGCTATCGGCAACAGTGCATGCATCGGCCTGCATGCAGAACTTCATTATCACGGAGTACTTCCTACCGTTCGAGGAAATCGGCGCGCGCCTGTGTCCCAATCTCGTCAAGCCGGTCGACGGCTACATCACCTTGCCTGAAGGGCCGGGGCTCGGCCTGGAGATCGATGAGGCGGCAGTTCGAGCGACGCAAGGCAAACCATTCCCGGCACGAACGTTCAGGTTGCCGAAAGATGAGGGTCCCTGATCCAACGCAAGCGACAATAAGAAAAAAATGGAGGAAGCGCACGTGGTACACGCAGGCAAAATTACGACCTTTATCGCCGCCATCATTTTTGTTTCCGTGACCCTGGGCGCCGCCGCGCCTTATCCGTCGGGGACAGTCAGGCTCATTTGCTGGAGCAGTGCGGGCTCGCCGCTCGATGTCATGATGCGGCAACTCGGCAAGCAATTCAGCGAGATGTTTGGGCAGACATTCATTGTCGAGAACCGGCCCGGCGGTGAGGGGGCTGTTGCCATGGCGGCCGTGACCAACCACCAGGCCGATGGCTCGATGATCCTGTCGACGACGTCGAGCATGTCGTTTGCGATGGCAACGAAAGACATTCAATACGGCCCGGACAATTTCATCGTACTGCCGCCGCTGCAGACGGAGCCTTCGGCGATCGCCGTGCGCCGCGATAGCCAATTCAAGACGATGAAGCAACTCGTGGACTTCATGCATGACAATCCCGACAAATTGTCCGTCGGTGGTTTTTCTGCGGCTGGCTTCCATCAGTACGTTTTCTACCGGCTGCAGAAGATCGCAGGTTTCAAGACGCTCTGGGTGCCGTTCAAGGGCGGCTCCGATGCGGCGCTCGCGCTGCTCGGTGGCCATATCGATGTCGCCGTCATGACACCAAGTTCGGCCACGGCGCAGGTGAAAGGTGGCGAGCTCCGCCTGCTCGGCATCAGTTCAGCCAAACGCAGCGAATATTTCCCTGATGTGCCGACCTTCAAGGAGCAGGGCTATGACGTCGTCGAATCGATCTGGCGCGGCGTCATGGTGAAAGCCGACACTCCGAAGCCCGTCGTCGAAACTTTGGTTTTGGCTATCGACAAAGTTAAGCGGTCGGAAGAATGGGAAAATTTCTCGGCGCTCAACATGCAGTCGTCGGTCGATACCTCGCTCGACGATATGCAGAAGCAGGTCCGCGCCGAAATCGCCTCTGATCGTGAATTCCTTGAAACGGTGGGACCGCGAAAATGATTAAGGCCTTTTCCCACGTAGCTTGGTGCGCGCTTTTCGCCATCGCGGCTTTAGGGGCCGGGTCATCGGCGCAGGCGGAGGAATGGGCGCCGCAGCACAATGTTGAGTTCATCGTGCCAACCGCGGCCGGCAGCACGATGGATCTGCTGGCCCGGGTGATCCAGAAGATCTGGGACGAGCAGCACGCCATTAACGCCTCAATGACGGTTGAGGCCAAGGCGGGAGCGGGCGGTGCCGTGGCCTGGACCTATGTCAGCCGAAGGGTAGGGGACGGCCACGTGATCGCCATCAGCGGGCCGACGCTGCTCGCCAACGACATCTTGCATGTCGGTGAGTTGCACTACGGTGACGTCACGCCGATTGCGCAGCTGTTCAACGAATATGTGGTGTTTGCAGTTCGCTCGGACGAGCCGATCAAGACCGGCGCCGACCTCGTCGCCGCCATGAGGACGTCGAAGACATTGTCGATAGGCGTTGCCCCTGGCTTTGGCGGATCAAACCACGTTGCCGTGCTCAAGCTTGCAAGGGCAGCGCATATCGATCCGAACAATCTCACCATCGCCCCATTTAAGGGCGCCAACGAGGCCGTCAACAACCTGCTCGGCGGTCATGTTGACGTCACGATATCGACCGTATCGGCGATTGCGCCGTTCGTGAAGGCCGGCCGGCTGCGGGCGATCGCAGTGGCTGCTCCTTCGCGGCTTAGCGATCTCAACGTTCCGACCTGGCGTGAGCTCGGTTACGATGTCACCGAGGGCAACTGGCGCGGTATCGTCGGCCCGAAGAACCTCGATCGGGCCGAAATTGCCTACTGGGATAAGCGCGTTGCCGAATTGGTCAAAACGCAGGCCTGGGCCGAAATGTTGAAACGCTATGGCTGGGATGCCGACTATGCGGACAGCGTCGATGCAAAACGGTTTCTTGACGCGCGCTATCAGGAACTGAAGTCGATCTTTGCCGATCTCAAAATGTCGAAATGATTTGCCGAGGACAGAACCGTGAGCCAGCCGCACCGATCCGCTGAGCGTACAGACGTTGTCAAAGCAACGCGAGCATTGGCTGAATTCAGTTCGTCGCTGAATTTCGATCAACTTCCGGACGCAGTGATCGGTAAAGCCAAACAATGCATCCTCGATACCATTGGCTGCGCGATCTTTGGCGCCGCATTGCCGCAGGCCAAAATGCTGGCAACGCTTGCCCGCGCGGAGGGTTGCGTCCCTCGGGCGAGCGTTTTCGGCGCACCGTTCCGCACCAGCGCATCATGGGCGGCACTGATTAACGGCACGAGTGCGCACGCGTTTCAGCTCGATGAAATTCATCTGGAGTCGACTTTGCACCCGGGGTCTGCGGCCTTGCCCGCGGCGTTCGCGGTCGGCGAGCAGCAAGCGGGGTTCAGCGGCCGCGATCTCGTCACAAGTATTGTTGCCTCCTACGAAGTCGGAATTCGCGTTGGCCTCGCGGCCAAGGGCGGAATGTTCAAAAGCGGTTTTCACAATCAGGGGACGACGGGTGCCATTGTCGCTGCCGCGGCGGCGGCGCGGGCCTTGAAGCTTGACGCCGCGCAAAGCCGACACGCCTTCGGTATCGCCGCGTCGCAGGCTGGCGGCCTAATGGCGGTTCAAGACGGTGCGATGGCGAAATCGTTTCATTCCGGACGGGCGGCGCAGAGCGGCGTCTATGCCGCGCAGCTTGCACAAGTGGGCTTCACCGGCATTCCAAATGTGCTGGATGGCGCCTACGGCACGTTCTTCAGCGCGTTCCTCGACGACTGGTCAGAGGCGGCCTTGACCAATGGGCTCGGTTCGCAGTGGCAGATCCTTGGAGTTGGTTTCAAGCCGGCACCGGCGGCCAATGGGTGCATCACCGCGGCGACCGCCATTGATCGTCTCATGCGCGATAACAGTCTCGCAGCGAGCGATATCAAGAAGATCACGGCCTATGTCAGCGACAACACGCTGCATCATTGCGGCTGGCCCTACTTGCTGGACAGAATCCAAGGCGTGCTGTCGGCGCAGATGAATCTGCGCTACGCGATCGCGGTCATGGCGCTCGAGCGTCAATTCGGCGCCGCGCAGTTCGATGACAGCAAGATCAGGGATCCGCGGATTTTCAAATTTATTGACTGCATCGATGTGGCGCACGAGCCGAGATTTGATGCCAATAATGGTCGCTATCGCATCGCCTGCCGAATAGCCGTCTCGTGCATCGACGGCAAACGATACGAAGCCGAGGCACTTTATCGCAAAGGCAGTCCGGACGAGCCAATGACGAGCGATGAGATAGTCGGCAAGTTCCGAGCCTTGACCGAGACACTCGGGCGATCACGATCCGATCGTCTGGCCGATGTCGTCCTTGCCATTGACGATTTGCCGGATCTTTCCGGGTTGTCCGAGCTCGTACTGCAAGAAGTTGGCTCATAATGATCTTCCCAGATCGTCCCGTCGGAGGCCCGATATTTTCCCGTTTGCTGAAAATAATTCCCTGTTCTTCCTCTTAGGAAATTGTTCCGTAACGCTTTGAACTTGATGGCGTCTTTGGCGCGCTTTCGCGCGCGGTCGTACGCATAGTGCGCTCCTCGCAGTCTGGACCGCTGCCTGACCACGGCAAACAACCTGTTAATTTGCCGATCAGATTTTCCGATAAAGGTTTCAAAGTTTCCCAAGAGCTTTGCGCTAGTCTTCTTCACGAATGACAGATTTTCGCGCCTCCGCCGCCAAATGCCGGGACATGGCCGGAAAATCGCCGGAAAAGGACAAGGTTCATTGGCTGCGCATGGAGCAATTCTGGCTCGGCAAAGCAAGCGAAGCCGATCAAGCCAGGGCCATTGCCGCCGAGAAGCGGGTCGTTCCGAACCCTGAAGGCCGAGCTGTTGCGTAAACCGAAGTTTGTGAAGGCGATTGAGCGATGATGAAAGGCTGGCTGAAGACATCAACGACCGTCATGGCCGTGCTGGTCGCCGGCGTCGCGATTGGCGCGACCGTGTACATGCAGACGAAAGCCAAGGCGGAAAAAGCGGCGCTGCGCCACAAGATCATGGCGTGTGCGGCGGCGAGTCACGGCCTCGAGTGCGACAAAATAAGATCTGTGGTGGCAAGATAGCCGAAGGCTCGTGTGGCGGACCGATGCCTGACAAAATCCGCGGTCTCATACCCTACGTCTTGTTCGGAGCGTTGTGCTTCCTGTTGCTCGCCGAGAGCATGAGCTTACGGATTTAAAGATAATGTACTCGTCACTGCGGTGAGATGGAGCGCGACATGTCGTTGGCACAGGCCGAAAACTTCATCCGCAATGCGCAGGAGCAATACTCGCAGCGAGACATCAACGCGAGTCTTCTCAAGGCGATCGGCGAACTAATGCGTGAAGCCAAGCGACTGGAGCATGACCTGCAAAGCGTGCGGCGGTCCGCCAAGCGGCGGTTCTAAGGGCAGTCTTCGTTGAGACCGTGCAAGATGAGCGGAGGTCGAAATAGTTCATGACGGCGAGCTTTGATGACATCAGCGCCAAGCTCAATGCCAGCTTTGAGGCGAAAGAGCGCGCGCTGGCTCAAGCCCAGGCCAGGTTTCAGGCCGGCGTCGAAGCCCGCAATGCTAAGCTCAATGCTGACCTTGAGGTGCTCGTGCCATCAAGGCCGCCTGCTCGACCGGCCAACCGAGTTGTCGCCGGCCGGTCGCCGCTGCCGAGAAAAGCCCGGCTTTGGCTTTATCCTCAAAGAACACGCTAGCATCACCGCGGTGAGTGATCGCGCTAGACCAAGCAGCTCAGAGGCACTAGTCGTCGTCTGATATTTCTCGGCCCTCGATTTCGGCTATCCGTCGGTGGCGTAGAAATCGCACCTCTTGTTGACGGGCAAGCAAGTCCCAGGTGTCAGCCATCTTAGTGAGCATCGACTTGTGTTCGATGTTGCTCGTCCGACCGGCCATGCGCCAGCAATCCGCGGCGTGCGCCCGATACTCGGCTGTCTTTTTCATCGTTGCAGTCCGCGGAAGATTGCGCTCTGCAACATAAATTCCGAATAGAGCCGTTCGTTCCGGGTCACGAATTGCAGAACGCGCGTCGGTCTGGCGCACCTACGTCGAAAATTTAACTATTGGTCCTAAACTGACCGGATGGCTGAAAAAGCACTTTGCCCTAAATGCAAGAGTGCCCTGCGCTACGTCACGGCCGTGGCGCACTCGCAATCTCCGCATATGCTGAAAACCACGTTCGTTTGCTACACCTGTAACCGGACGTGGTCGTATTCGCTGGTCGCAGAAATTGCTGCCCGATACGTCGAAGAAATCCCTGCGGCTTAGCGGGCCCATAACTAAACCGCACTGCAGCAATAAAAATATTATTCCCGTTGCGCAGACGGCGCCGTATGGCTGACGAATGGGAGAATCCAGGCAAAGGTGGCGTGTCATCGCAACAGACTTTGCCCCTGCGCATTCCGGTCTAATTCTGTTTGCTTTCCGCGGCAGCAGCTATTGGTTGCCACGGTTTACTCCTCTGCGTAGCTTTAGGCAGGTGCGGTGCGGTTTTGGGGAACGCCGTGCCTTTGTATCGTTTGCTCCGTGAAGCCTCTTTCGACCAACCGGAAATTAGCCGTATGACACGCGCCTACGAGGCCGCGTTAGCTTTGCTGCGTCCGAAAGACCAGACGGATGCGGTCAAAGAGGTCGTCGCGAGAAAAATCATAGAAGTCGCTCGCACCGGCGAACATGATCCGTCGCGCATTTGCGCGCGTGCTTTACAGGAATTGGGGCTGCCCATCGAGTAGCAGTCTTGCTTATTGGCTGCGTGGCCGAGAGGGCTGGCTATGCGAAACTAACTCCGGTGCAGGCCTCGCGCGGGCGGCCGAATGCATGGAGTTAGCTGACGAGGATCCAGTGCACCGCGAGCACTCGACCAAGATCGCTGAAAAGTGGCTCGAACTTGCGAGAGAAGCGAACGAGCTCTTGGCGCGTTCGCTTACCTAACGAGCCAGATCGGCATGCCCCACCCGCTAGGCACAAACACTAGAGCCGAGTGATCACCCTTCTCGCGCCGGGAGCAGAGAGAGACCGGTCAGTTATCGGGCAATGATCTTTTAGCGCTATCGATTGGCAAACCGCGGGCTTTTTTCCGTAACCCACGTCCGACGAAATTGCCCCACGTCATTTTTTTTACGCCGAATTTTCGCGAAGAGGCTCAAGCGCCGGGCTGAATTTACAAATCGTTAACCATGGGCGGCCACCATGCCCACCTTAACCGGGTACCCGCGCGGCAGCTTCGTTTCGAGGTTTGAGGATCGTCATGGCAAACCGATTTCTTGCCAGCTGTCTGACGGCTGTCGTCCTGTTATTTTCTGTGCCCAACACCCACAGCCGAGCCGAGACTGGCGTTTCGAACGATAAAATCTTGTTTGGCCAGATCGCAGCGCTCAGCGGGCCGGCCGAAGCTCTCGGTCAAGGAATGCGCGAGGGACTGCTCGCTGCATTCGGGGAGGCTAATCGCTCGGGTGGTGTAAAGGGTCGCGCGCTGGAGCTGACGTCCATTGACGACGGTTACGAACCGGAAAAAACCATCGAAGCGACCAAGAAGATTCTTGCTGACGGCAAGATTTTTGCGCTGGTTGGCGCTGTCGGCACGCCGACATCCGCGGCAGGCCAGCCGATTGCGACGGAGACCAAGGTACCGTTTATCGCGCCATTTACTGGCGCCGACTTTCTGCGAAATCCATACAAACGCTACGTCGTCAATATCCGCAGTTCATATTTCCAAGAAACGGAAGCCTGGATTGAACACCTGACCAAGGATCTCGGCATTACCAGAATTGCGATCCTCTATCAGGACGACGCATTTGGTCTCGCCGGGCTCAAGGGTGTCAATTTGGCCTTGGCCAAACGCAATATGCAATTGGTGTCGTCGGGGACATTCAAACGCAACACGACGGCGATCAAGACGGCTTTTCTCGACATTCAAAAAGGGCAGCCTCAGGCCGTGGTGACGGTCGGGCCCTATCAGCCGGTGGCAGCTTTCGTGAAGTTGGCACGCGCGCAAAAAATGGACGCGGTCTTTGTCGCAATCTCGTTTGTCGGCTCCGACGCTCTAGCGCATGAATTAGGCAATCAGGGCGCTGGCGTCGTCGTCAGCCAAGTTGTTCCGTTCCCTGAGGACACGTCGCTTCCAGTGGTGGCCGCTTATCGCGCTGCGCTTCCTGCGGACTCGAAGCCTGGCTTTGTTTCGCTCGAGGGCTATTTGGCCGGCCGCCTGATCGTCGACGCCCTCAAGCGAATCCCCGGCGAACCGTCACGTGAGGCACTGCTTGACGCGATGTCCAAAGGTCCCTTCGACCTCGGAGGAGTGATTTACAATTTTACGGAAAATGACAATCAAGGATCCGACGAGGTCTATTTCACCATCCTGCAATCCGACGGAACGTTTAGGGCCGTATCGAAACTAGTGAGGCCAAGCCCTTAAGTTGGAGATGAGAGACTCGTGAAAACCATTTCGCTTCTTTCTTTGAAACGCTTTCTCGCCGCTGAACGAGAACGGATCGCTTGGTTCTCAACAATTCGAGGTCGTCTCTATCTAGCGTTCGGTGTCGCTGCCGCTCTCACCATCTTGTGTTCGTCCCTCTCTTATTATGAATTCGTCGCCATCGGCACGACAACGAATAGACTTGTGTCAAAACGGATGCCGGCGGCTGTTGTTTCGCTGCGGCTTGCCGAAGAAGCGACCAGTCTGGTGTCATCTGCACCACGTTTGATGGCGGCTCAGAACGAAACGGCTCGGGCACAAATCGAACAACATATCGGTCAGCAGGAAAAGCAAGTCGCCGATGATATCGACCAGCTCAAGGCGTTGGATCTTGATCTGTCAGACAAGATCGTTGCTAGCCGTAACGGGCTTTTGGAGCGGCTGCAAACGCTGAGCCAGGCAATTTCTGACAAATTGCAAATTACACAAGAGCGCGCAGCGTTAGCCGCTTCAATTCGCACGACACATGAGGCTTTGCTTGATGCTTTAGCGCCTGCGATTGATGACGCAAATTTTGACCTTATGACGAGAAGTAAGAGCGCCGATACCACTTCGACGGCCACTTTGCTCGAAACGGTTCGTCGTCTGTTGGAAATCAATTCAGAAGCAAATTTGCTGGCTGGACTTTTGACAGAAGCTTCGCTGGTGAATGATTCAAACCGACTTAAACCGCTAAGAGACCTGATCGGATCGGCGCAACGAAAAATCGGCAACAACTTGAGTGCGATCGTTGATGCCGAACAACGAAAAAAGATCACTGAACTTTCGAAGGAACTTAGCTCAATCGGTGCTGATGACGGTATTGTTGAGCTTCGCCGGTACGAATTGACGCGCGAGGAGGACGCTCAAAAGGCGTTCGATGCCGCGCAATCAGAAGCCGTTACGTTAAAAACGCTGGTGGATACGTTGGTGGCGCAGCAGGTTCAGGATGCCCAGGATATATCCGAGTATGCGACCCGCCAGCTTCGATCGGGGAAAGCGATTTTGGCGGCTCTATCGGCGGTGGCAATCGTCGGCGCACTCCTCGTCGCGTGGCTCTATGTTGGTCGAAATGTTATTCGCCGGCTCGGCGTGTTGGGGCACGCCATGCGCCGAATTGCTGACGGCGAGCTAAATATCGAGATCAAAGACGACCGTAATGACGAGATTTCGAGCATGAGCCGCACGCTTCTGTTCTTCCGGCAGGCAACGGCGGATGCGGCCTTCGCGAGACAAAAGGAGATTGATGAAACAAGGCGGCTCGAACTGCGGCGACAGCTCGTCGATGCTGCGACAAAAGGTTTCGAAGAAGCCATATCGAATGTCGTGCAGACACTCCATCGCGCCGCGGCCGAATTGGACAATTCTGCCAATTCAATGAGCGCCACGACGTCCCAAAACCAGGAGCAGGCGCTCGCAACCGCGTCCGCCTCGGAGGAAGCGACAAGTAACGTTGAAAGTGTCGCGGCCGGCGCCGACGAAATTGCTCGCTCCATCGAGCACATTGCCGAGCGCGTGACGAATTCTGCGACGGTTGCCGGCCGCGCCTTGGAAAACGCGCAAGCGATAAGTACCGATGTCGAAAACTTGTCGGGGGCGGTCGCTGAGATCAGCGAGTTCAGCAATTTAATCCGCAGTATCGCTTCCCAAACGAACTTGCTGGCGCTCAATGCGACGATCGAAGCGGCGCGAGCGGGTCAATCCGGTCGCGGCTTTGCGGTGGTGGCGCAAGAGGTCAAAACTCTGGCCGCGCAGACGAGTAACGCAACCGAAGCGATCACTCGTCAGATTTCAAAGATCGAAGAGACGGCCGCTCGGTGCGCCTCGGGCATTAAAACCGTTACAGAAACGATTGTTCAGCTGAATGCTGTTGCAAACGATGTTGCCGCTTCCGTTCGAGAGCAAGATGCCGTTACGCAAGAGATTGCCAGAAACGCTGCGGCGGCTGCTCAAGGCACGCGAGCGGTTGCGTCGAATATCAACGAAGTTTCGACGACGGCTAACAAGACGGGCCAAGTTGCGAACACAGTGCTTGTCGCCGCTGCGCAACTTTCGGAACAATCGAATTTGCTGCGAGGCGAGGTTGAACATTACTTATCGCAAATTCGTGCGGCGTAATTATCTCCTTGCTGAATTGACATTCCGTAAAGCCGTTACCGGCAAGCCGCTGCCGCAAGCAGTAAAGTTGGGACGATAGACGGTCCCTGTACGGTTGTTCCAAAGACGCTGCGCGCCCGCTTTTTTCTTCTGCTATGAGCCCTCAACAAAAGTCGCGATAGTCGCTACGACCGCACCACAGACAACAGCGCCAATTGGCGGGAAGCGAACCAACGAAGCACACTGCGGCTGCACCAAAAATCAGCTTGTCCATAAAGGGGACTCCAATATGCGCGGTGGACGACAAGCAACGCCCGCGGCTGATCGCGTTCCAAAGCGACGTCAGATGGCGATCCAAATGGACAACATTGCGCCGCAACATGCGACGATTAACGGCATATCGCCCAGCGTTCTCAATTGCTATAGAATAGCAAACAGTCGAGAGGAGTGATTGCCATGAAAGCGTTTCTTGTTGCGTGCCTTGCGGTCATCGTCGTCGCGGCAATCGGCGTGGTTGCGCTCAACAGCGTCCAGCAGGCCGCCGATCAGGCGTTCACATCGCCCTACGCACGGCTCGGCGCCTAAGACCTTCCGGCAATATTCGTCGGAAATATAAGCGCCCGGCTACCGACCGGGCGCTTTACGTTTTGACAGCGGGATTGCCTATTCGGCTGGACGCATCGCGCCGCGCGAACTAGTGGCACCCAATTCTTCCTCGACCCAAAGGTTGTGATGCTCCTTGGCCCAATTGAGGTCGACATTGCCGTCGCTCATGGCGCCGAAGGCACCTTCCATCCCAATCGTGCCAATATAGATGTGGCTAAGAATGAGGGCGACAAAGAGCACGCCCACCGCGCCGTGGAACACCTCGGCAAGCTCCATGCTGCCGACCGTCAGCCCGCCATAGAACGGGAACATCAACATGAAACCGCTGACTATCATTGCGATGCTGGAAAGGATGACGGCCCAATAGAGCAGTTTCTCCCCGGCGTTGAATTTCCAGGCCGGCGGATGTGTCCGATTCTCTTTGTCGAACATACCACCGCCTTCCTTAAGCCATTCTCCGTCGGCCGCCGTTGGGAAATTTTCGCCGACCCACATGACAAACATCAGCACCACGCCCAGGGTGAAGGCAAAGCTGAGATAGTTATGAGAATACTTCGCCCACTCGGACCATTTGCTGAAAGCCTCAGGCCCCATCCACGGCAGCAGCAGGCTGCGGCCGAAGGTAATGTTGAGACCAGTGATGCCGAGCACGATAAAGCTCACCGCAGTCAGCCAGTGGACGAAGCGCTCGAACATATTGAAGCGCAAGATGGTCTTGCCGGAAAAGCCGGAGCGAATCTTCATCCTGCCGCGCCAAAGATAAAAAAGCCCGAGCACAACGATCATTCCGACGATGGCAACACCACCGATCCACAGCAGAGTCACCGTCCGAAATTCCCGCCAGTCGCGGCCAGCTGGGTGTTCCAGCACATAGGATTTCGTGTCGGGAATCGTTCCCAGACCTTGGATTGTTTTGAGCTGGTTAAGGAGCTGCTGCTCTTGAACAGCGCTTGCCGTCGGGTTGACTGAGTTCGGTTGCTGGGCCGAGGCGGGGGCCGCGAACGCGACCAACACCACCAGCGCCAGCGCGCTGATGATTCCACAAATGCACGCGAAGGATTTTGTCATTGTGCGCTCTCCCTCACGTTGCGATCGTTTCACGATACGCGGTCTGCCAACCCCAGGCGCCGGAGCCGTAGCCACGACGGGACACGCGCTCTTTGTAGATCTGGGCAATGACATCACCGTCGCCTGCCAGTAGCGATTTGGTCGAGCACATCTCGGCGCACAGCGGCAATTTGCCTTCGGCGAGGCGATTGGCGCCGTACTTCTCGTACTCCGCCTTGCTACCATCGGCCTCCGGGCCGCCCGCGCAGTAGGTGCACTTGTCCATCTTGCCGCGTGAACCAAAGTTGCCGACTTTTGGATACTGCGGCGCGCCGAACGGACAGGCGTAGAAACAGTAACCACAGCCAATGCATAGGTCTTTTGAGTGCAGCACGACGGCATCTGCGGTCGTGTAGAAGCAGTTCACCGGGCAGACCGCCGCGCAGGGCGCGTCGGTGCAATGCATGCAAGCCATTGAGATCGAGCGCTCGCCGGGTTTGCCGTCATTAAGGGTGACGACGCGCCGACGATTGATGCCCCACGGCACCTCGTGCTCGTTTTTGCAGGCGGTGACACAAGCGTTGCACTCGATGCAACGGTCGGCATCGCAGAGGAATTTCATTCGAGCCATGGTCCCGCCTCCTTAAGCCGCTGCAATCTGGCACAGGGTGACTTTGGGCTCCTGCATGCCAGTCGCAGGATCGTATCCGTAAGTCGTGATGGTGTTGGCGCTTTCGCCGAGCACGACCGGATCGGTACCCGCCGGATAGTTGGCGCGCAGATCCTGACCGCCGAACCAGCCGCCGAAATGGAAGGGCATCCAGGCGACGCCCTTGCCGACTCGCTCGGTGACGAGCGCCGTCACCTTCGCTTTTGAGCCGTTCTCGGCCCCGGTTACCCAGACCAGTCCGCCGTCTTTAATGCCTCGGTCGGCGGCATCGGCCGGATTGATCTCGATGAACATCGTTTGCTGTAGCTCAGCGAGCCACTTGTTTGATCGGGTCTCTTCGCCGCCGCCCTCATATTCGACCAGACGGCCGGACGAGAGGATGAGCGGGAACTGTTTGGCGATGCCCTTCTCGATTGCCGCCTTTTGCACCGAAAAGCCGATGTTCGGCAGCCGGAACTGCTTGGCGTCGGGCAGGGTCGGATACTTCGACACCAACTCGACTCGCGGCGTGTAGATCGGTTCGCGGTGCACCGGGATCGGATCCGGAAGACCAAAGGCGTTCATGCGTGCCTTGGCATTGCCGTACGGGATGCAGCCGTGCTTGAGCGCGACGCGCTGGATGCCGCCCGAAAGGTCTATCGACCACGACACGGCGTCCGGCGTTGTCGGATTTACCTTATTGATCACAGCCATCTCGGCCTCAGTCAGATCCTTATCCCAACCCAGCTTCTTGAGGACGCCGAGCGTGAATTCCGGATAGCCGTCCTTGATCTCCGAGTCCTTTGAGTAGGATCCTTCGGCCAACAGGTTGACCTTCACGGTTGTGCCGTCCGGCTGCTTCTCCTCGCGTTCGACGCCGAACCGCGCACGGAAGCAACCGCCGCCATCCATGGCCGCTAAGTTGGTATTGTAGAGTAGCGGCGTACCCGGGTGTTTTACCTCCGGCGTGCCCCAGCATGGCCATGGCAGGCCGTAGTAGTCGCCGCCCACCTCCGGATCGTCCTTGGGCGCACGCAAGGTAACCAGGTCGAACTTGGCCTGGTTCTTCATGTGCGCCTTGAGGCGTTCCGGCGATTGGCCGCAATAGCCGGTCGAGAAGCTACCCCGGTTCATTTCCCGCAGAATGTCCTCGGCTACCGGCACATTGTTCTCGACCTTGATGTTCTTGAACATCTGGTCGGCGAAGCCGCATTTCTTGGCGACGAGGTACATGACCTCGAGATCGTCCTTCGATTCGAAAATCGGTTTGACGACCTGCTCGCCCCACTGCAACGCGCGGCCGGTGTTGACGCGCGACCCCCTGCACTCGAATTGGGTCGCGATCGGCAGCAGGTACATGTTGTCCTTGCGGCCGGCATGTACGGCGAGCGAGGCCCACGTGGTCGGATGCGGATCCGCGACCACCAGCAGTTCGAGTGCCTTCAGGCCTTTTAAAGATTCAGGAACCCGCGTGATCGAGTTACTGGCATGACCCTGGATGAACATCGCCTTGAGATTGTCTTTTTGGGCGACCTGATCCTTGGGCAAAATGGTGGCATCGAACCAGCGCGTCAGCGGAATGCCGGGGGTCTCCATGATTTTCTTGTCGTCGAACCGACCGAGCAGATAGTTGTAGTCGACCTCCCAGACGCGCGACCAATGCTTCCACGCGCCTTCGATGAGGCCGTAGTAGAACGGCAGTGTCACAATATCGAGGCCAACATCGGTTGCGCCCTGGACGTTGTCATGGCCGCGCAGAATGTTGGCGCCCTTGCCCTGGCCGCCGACATTGCCGGTCATCAGCAACGCGATGCAGCTCGCCCGCACGTTGGCTGTGCCGACTGTGTGCTGGGTCTGGCCCATGCACCAGATGAGCGTCGCTGGTTTTTGTGTCGCGAACATCTGCGCAACGCGTTTGAGCTGCTCACCCGGAACGCCGGATACTCGCTCAACCTCCTCGGGATTCCACTTCTCAACCTCTTTCTTAACGTCGTCGAAACCGTAGACGCGTTGCTTGATGAATTCCTTGTCTTCCCACCCGTTCTTGAGGATGTGCCACATCATCCCGTACAGGACCGGAATGTCCGTGCCGGGACGCATGCGCACATACTCTGTCGCATGCGCAGCGGTGCGGGTCAGACGCGGATCGATAACGATGAAATTCCCTTTGTTGAGCTCCGCCGACTCAATCATGTGCTGCATGGCGACGGGATGCGCCTCGGCGGCGTTGCTGCCCATGAACAGCAACGTCTTGGCATTGCGCATGTCATTTGGGTTGTTCGTCATCGCGCCGTAGCCCCAGGTATTGGCCACGCCGGTGACGGTGGTCGAATGGCAGATGCGGGCCTGGTGATCGGTGTTGTTGGTCCCCCAGAACGCGCCCAGCTTGCGGAATAGGTAGGCACCTTCGTTCGTCATCTTGGCCGAGCCGAGCCAGTAGACCGAGTCGGCGCCAGACTTGCCGCGGATCTCCGTCAGCTTGTCGCCGATCTCGTCGATGGCCTGCTCCCACTTGATGCGGGTCCATTGGCCGTTCACAAGTTTCATTGGGTACTTCAGGCGGCGTTCGCCGCTGACCAATTCGCGCACCGACGCGCCCTTGGCGCAGTGCGAGCCGCGATTGATCGGCGAGTCCCAACTCGGCTCCTGGCCGACCCAGACGCCATTGACGACTTCGGCGGTGACGGTGCAGCCGATGGCGCAATGCGTGCAGATGCTCTTGCGGACGGTGGCGCCAACGGTGAGCGGTCCGGCTGCTGCCGCGTCCGCCGTTCGGACGGTGGCCAAGGGTAGGGCGCCAAAAGTCGCCAGGCCGCTAGCTGCAATGCCGGAGCGGCGCAGGAAAGCGCGGCGGTCAAGGCCCTTACTCTGGGTGGCATGAGCGGCGAGAGTGCTGCGGCGAGCTTGGCGGTCTGACTTTTTGATCAGCACGGGTGCCTCCTCATTTCGGATAGTGGTTGACGCGATAGAACGCTTTCACGTCTTCCGAATCGGCCTTGTAGCGGGCCTTGCGTTTCTCATCGTTGTTTTCAGAATCGGCGCGGCTCTCCGAAACAAGGACCGTGGGCGTCGCGGCCGCGCCTGCACCGGCGCCAAGAACGCGCAAAAAGTCGCGGCGTCCGAATTTCGATTTGCTGTCCTGTCTCATCGTCAGTCCTCCAAAGGACAATCGCCCCCAGTGGGGCATCACGACGGCAGCAAAAAGGCTTCCGTCTCGATCTCTATAAACAGCCGGCCGATTGTTCCGACGCGCCGGTAGAAATTTGCAGCTTCTGCATTTTCAAGATCGGCGAAGAAGCGCCCGATCCATGGTCTCATGTGCTTCTCGAAGATCAAGCGATCGGAATCCGCCGTGGCCGGCAGGTGTCCGCTCGCCAGCCCGGACATGATCTCGCACAAGATGCCGGCGTGATCTTCGGGCTCGACGACGCCATCGGCACGCGCGACGCCGATGTGCCCTAGATCCTCGCGGAGTCGTGCGAGGGGCCGCTCGTGCAGGAACCCGGTTAGGTAATATGACGCATACGGCAACAGTTCGCCCCGGCCTATGCCGATGAACAGGTCGAAGTATTCGCAACTCACTTTGTCGACGTTCGCATCTCCGGCGGCCTCGGCGAGTTCAACATGCGCGACGCCGAGCGGAGTCGCATCGCCACGCAACTGCGAAATTTTTTTGAGCAGGCGCGTGTCGGGCGCGCGCGTTAGTAGACTGCCCAGCAGCGCGTATTCCTGCGCACGTGCGGCATCGACATCGTCGACATTGCCTTCGCCGTAGAGATCCGGGCGCAGGACGGTTCGAGCAACGCCGCTGATGGCCTCCACAGCCAGCACGCGTTCCGCCGGTATCTTCGTCCAGTTGGAAACGGAGGGTTGCGAAATCCCGATGCGGCGCGCCAACTCAGTGACGCCACCAACGGCGAGAATTGCTTCCTGCAGTCCTCGATCAGGCATGGCCGCTTTTTTGCACGACCGTTCGCCTCCCGAAGCGAACGGCAAATTAGAATAGTTAAAGGCTATCGCTGGCCAGAAGCGAGGGTCAATAGCTGGAAGCTATATTACGCCAGATTGATGGGCCTTTTTCCGATGAGAAGTCTTTTAGCTGTCCGACTCTTTTTGCATTGCATCATTCGCGCTGCGACGCACATCGTCGCTGGCGGCACGTTCGTCAGTCAGCACGCCTTTGGCCGTTGGCTCAATCTCCGAGGCAGCACGCATCGGCTCGATTTTCGCTTTGGCCGACGGCGTTAGAACTTGCTCGACGGCCTGAGAGAACAGACGGGCCGCCTCAGCCGGATCGAGCGAACCAAAGCCATGCATCGCTTGCGGGTCGTTGAAATCCCAGCTGTTTTCGGCGAGGCCGATGAAATCCCGGATCGCGGGGTCCGATGTCCAAGCGCGGCGAAGCGCCGCGCGCGTCAATTCCGGTGGGACGCCTGGGCGCAAGAACGCTGTGACATCGGTCTTCGCATCGATCGTTTCGATCGGCGGTAAGCTTGCCGGGTCGAACGGTTCAGTTTCCGATCGATCGTTCGCCGGTTGCGCGGCCTCGGGTTGCTGGTGTGACGACTGTTCTTCAACCGCCGATGGCTCGCCCTTGGTCAGTTTGCGCCTCGACCAGCGCTCCAGAAAGTTTTTGCGTTCGGTCATGGCTTGCCGCGCTCCGGGGTGTGCCGTGCCATCGCTTCTGGGTCGGCGCGTTCGCGTTCGCGCTTGCGGAACCTCTGCTCGACATAGTGTTCGGAAACGAAATTCGCCACCAAGGCTTCGACCGATGCCGGCATTGGCACAGTATCGACGAGGTCATTGCCAAGCCCCGCCCAAGCCTCACCTTCAGCCGGATCAGCCGTCACGCCAGCTAATCTGTATGGTGGATCGGCTTCGGTTGGTCGCAAAGCGACCCACAATAGCGGCGCTTCAGTCGCAAGGTTGGCGCGATAGTTGCCGGCTTCCGAGCGGTAGAGTTCGATATCCGCAGCCCCGACGTAAAAAGTCACCCGATCGCCATCGTCCGCCAATTTGGCCCATAGCGGTGTATCGGGCACGCCGCTCAGAGCGCTGATCGGCCGCCACAAAAAATCCGTCCAGCGGCCGCTGCCCGGGCTGCGCTCGACGACGATTCCGACGGCAATCGTCTTTTGTGGTGCGATAACGTTCACGCCACCGTCTCCGGATATTTGATGGGTAACCCCGTCACGAAATTCTGCGGCTTCATGCGGATTAGCTTGTCCGCCGTCATGGCGAGTATCAAGTAGACGGGCTCGCCACCGACCTTTTCGAGCACGATCGACTCGTCGCGGCACTTTAGGCGGAACAAGCCGACCACGCGTCCCTCACTCACTTCGTCGAGCGGCTCGCCCGTCCACATCATATTGCCGAGACGGGTCGCCTCGGCATCGAGTCCCACATACCAAGTGAGTGGAGCCTCGTGGAGCTCAGCGACTGGCTCAATAGTAGTCGCAAGACCGAGCAAGTGAGCAATCCATAGCCGCATGGCTTCGGCGAGCGCCATCAGCCCTTCTCGCCCGCTGGTCAGATCGAGCGCCATGTCGAAGCGGTCGCTGCGTTCCCAGTAGGTCGTCACGTTGTCGTCGCTGATGACATCGATTTCGGCTTCCGGCGGCAAACCCATCATCGATACCAATGGCGATACCGGCGGTTGTGCACCGCCGCTCACAGTTTCTTCATCCGCCGCGATGAGCGAGCCTTCGTGTATAGCGACGCGCTGAGTCCGAAAGAACATCTCTGCGGCGCGCAACACCCGCGCGTCGGTCACACCATCAAGCGCGTTGCGGAGGATCACGTGCACCAGTTGATTCACGAACAATGGCGGCGTACGGCCAACGCCGCGCCGGACCAAATCGATATAGGCCGCCTCGATTGTTCGGTGTTGCAGCAGATGGTCACGAAAGCCGATCAGCATTTGCCAATTCTCTCGCGCATCCTTATCGGCAATCGCCGCGATGTCTTTGCTCGCGATTGGCATTCGTGGATCGGCGAGCAGAGCAGCATGCAGAGTGCGCTCGACGGGACAAGCATCCGGCGGTGGGATCAATTCGGGTCGCGCGAGATAGGCTTTGAGGAAATCGTCGGTCAGGACGAGGCCACCGGCCTCCTGGCGATCGAGCAAATGATGGCCGCATGAGAGCCAAAAGTCGCTCATTTGTTTTCCCGCCCGATCAACGAGACGAGATCGACGGTCTCGTCAGCAGGATCGTCTTCACCCGTCACTTCGAAGAAGGAGAAGGGGCGTGACGGCTCGGCACCTTGGCGGCGGCGCAGGGTTCGAAACTGCTCGCGCACCACCCCCTCTTCGAGGCTACGATATACGGCGATGAGCGTGTCTTTCGGCTCCGAGCACAAGGACTCAGCGAAGGCAATCTCCTCCTCCGCAGCGGGCCTTGCCGCCGCAATATCGGGCGCGCCGAAATGCTCGACCAATTGTTGCGCCAGCGTCTCGACGAGCCGCGTTCGCTCGATCTCATTTGTTTCAACGATCTGCGCCAAGGTCGACCAGCCGAGCGAATTCACGCCAAGAAACCCGCTGCGGAAAGCGGTGCGCGACTTGCCTTCGAGGGTGGCAGTATCGCGGTCCCAAAAAACAAAGCCGCCCGACACTGCCCATTCGCCGGGTTCCGCGGGGCGATCAAAAACGAACGTATCCGAGGCATCGAGTCGGATGGTGCGCAACAGTTTCATGATCGGGGCGCCTTGTCCGCCGGATCGAACCATGATGGCGCTTTGAGTCGCGGCAGCAACGCCTCACGCGCAACGTCCTCAGTGCCCGCGTGGCGCACCAAAAGGTCACCGGTGTCGTTAATTTCACGCTTCACGCCATCCTCATGCGGGAAGCGCTCGAAATACGAGCGCGCGACCGCTTCGAATCCGCTCTCCTGCCAAGCGTCGGTCGCATGCATGAAATTGCGGGCAAAGCTTTCGACGATCTGGCCCGAGGTGACGTCAGCAAATCCTTCCTCGTCGAGCGCGGTGATGTCAGGCGTTGCGCCTGGGTCTTGGCCGTGCGGCGATGCGGTACGAATCATGCCACCGAAAACCATCCAGGGCGATGTGTCGTTTTCACGCAAAGTTTTCGGCCACGCCAATCGTCCGCCACCGACCAGGCCCCAATTGACATAAAGCGCATCGGGCCACTCGATGTTGATTGCCGTTTCGGGTGGCGCGGTTGCTGCAAGCGCGTCGGCAAGCGCAGCCATGCCGGCGTAAAAGACACGGCGTGCTTGGGCGAGCGGCTGTTCCGGCTCGAGCACCAACGCGAATTCCGCAAGGTCGAAGCGGCCGACATAAACTAATGTACCGGCGCCGCGCTCCGACGCGATCGAGACAGCATGCGAAAAAGCGTCGCCCAGCTCACGCAGCCGCACCGCGCGATACGGCGGCGGCAACGTCAATTCGGGCGCAGTTGCTGTCCGCGTTTCAAGCGGCATCGATCCTCGCTCTTACTTTCTTGTTTAATTGCAACTATAACCCCGAAAGGTCCCGTCGTCAGTCCCGCAACCGGCGTGAACATGTTTAGGTAATGGCGATTGGTGTTGCGCTGTGAATGGCGGGCGAAACATCGGAAAAGTCGAAGATGGCCGAACGGCCGCGTAAAGTCCTGCTCTGTTCCTGCGACGACACCATGCAGTTCGATGGTGCGACAGTGCGGCGCGCCTGCAAAAATGCGGAGATCGTTGAAAGCCGCCAACTCTGCCGAGCGGAGCTTGATCGTTTTCGCAATGCAGCGACCGCGGCCGATGTGACTGTTGCTTGCACGCAAGAAGCGCCGCTGTTCTCAGAGCTTGCCGAGGCAATGCCTTCAGCCACTACGCTAACATTCGTCAACATCCGTGAGACCGCGGGTTGGTCGAAGGATGCGGAAGCGGCTGCGCCCAAAGTGGCGGCGTTGATCGCCGCCGCAACCGAGACAACGCCAGACTTTCCTGTCGTCAGCCTGGCAAGCGAAGGTGTTACGCTAGTCTATGGTGAGGACGAGCAGGCCATCGAGGCCGCCAAACTCCTGAAAGACCACCTCGACGTAACTGTGCTGTTGAAAGATGGGACAGAGGCGGTGTCCCCTTTGCGCGTCACGGAATTTCCGGTGCTGCGCGGGTCGATCAAGTTGATCAAGGGTTATTTGGGTGCGTTCGAACTGACGATCGCCAATCAGGCGTCGCCGTCGCCCTCGTCGCGTAAGAACATGCAATTTGTTCCGGCCGGCGAAGACACTGAAATGCGATGTGACGTGCTGATCGATATTTCAGGTGGGCCGCCGTTGTTTCCATCGGCCGATTTGCGCGCCGGCTATCTGCGCGCAGATCCGGGTGACGAGGCCGCCGTTTTAAGAGCGGTGCTTAAGGCACGTGATCTCGTCGGCGAATTCGACAAGCCATGCTACATCACTTTCACCGAAAGTCTGTGCGCGCATTCCCGATCAAAGATCGTTGGTTGTCGCCGCTGCCTTGACTTGTGCCCGACCGGCGCAATTACGCCGGACGGTGACCACGTTACGATCAATGCATATGTCTGTGCCGGTTGTGGCCAATGTGCCGCCGCATGTCCGACAGGCGCTGCGGCCTATGCGATGCCACCGGCGGACACGCTATTACGTAAATTGCGTATCTTGCTAATGACCTATCGCGACGCCGGCGGCGTCCGGCCAGTGCTGCTATTCCACGATAGCGAGCATGGTGTCGAGATGATCGATGCACTCGCGCGCTATGGAGACGGGCTGCCGGCTAATCTGCTGCCGGTCCAGGTCAATGAAATCACGCAGATCGGGCTGGAAGCGATCGCGGGTGCGTTTGCCTATGGTGCGACAGCCGTCCGTTTCCTGCTTCGCGCCAAGCCGCGTCATGACGTGAGCGGTCTCCACAAGACGATATCGTTGGCGCAGCCGATTCTCACAGGACTTGGCTTTGTCGGCCAACGCGTCGCGACGATCGAGACCGATGATCCCGACGTTTTGGGTGAGCGTCTCTACGCGCTTGAACCGATGGATGGCGTAATCAAGCCGGCGACATTTGCTGCCGTCGGTAAGAAACGCGAAGTTATGCGGTCTGCCTTGCGCGAATTGCATGGCGTCGCTCCGGCGCCGGTCGATGTCATTGCGCTGCCGGACGGCGCGCCTTTCGGGGCCATCGAAGTCAAGACCGAAGGCTGCACGCTTTGCCTGTCCTGCGTATCGGCCTGTCCCACCGGTGCGCTATCGGACGATCCGGAACGGCCGATGCTGCGTTATGCCGAGGATGCCTGCGTCCAGTGTGGCTTGTGCAAGTCGACCTGTCCCGAAAAGGTAATCAGCCTCAAGCCGCAAATCGACTTCCGCGCTGCGACAGCATCGAGCCGCGTGATCAAGCGGGAAGACCCGTTCCTTTGCATCCGCTGTGGCAAACCATTCGGCGTGAAGAGTTCGGTCGAACGCGTTGCCGCCAAGCTCGAAGGCAAACATTGGATGTACAAGGACTCGAAGGAGCGCCTGGACGTTGTGAAGATGTGCGCCGATTGCCGCGTGAATGTAATGGCCGAAGAAAGCTTCGATCCGTTCGGCACTCCGGCGCGCCCGCGCCTGCGCACGACCGACGACTATCTGCGCGAGCGCAAGAATGAAGGTGAGAGCTGACGCTACTTGCCCGTCACGCGCGCCAGGAAATCCACCAGCGCTTGGCGGTCTTCGGGCGAGCCAATGGTCTGTTCCGGCATTTTGGTACCGGGCGTGTAATGTGCCGGTCCGATCTCGAACAGCTTGGACACTGTGTCCTTCGACCAAACAATGTCGAGCTTCTTGAGCGCGGGCGAAAAATTGTAGCCGGGTAGGGTCGCTATTCGTCGGCCAAAAATGTGCCAAAGCGTCGGGCCTGCCTTGTTTGCTTCGTCGGTCGTAAGCGTGTGACAGGCCACACAGGCCCGAAACACCTCCGCGCCGTGATCTCCGGCGTACTGCTTCAGCGGGTCTTCCGGCGCTCCGACTATGGTCGAGTCGATCGGTTCGCCACTGACCGCGTTCCAGCGGCGGATGACGCGGTCGGTTCCGCCGGTCAGCAGCGTCTTGTTATCCGGGAGAAAGACAACCGACCAGACCGGCAGACCCGGCCCGACAAGCGTGCGCAACACTTTGCGCTCTTTGCGGCCGATGATGGCAACCGAGCCGCGGATACCAGCCGCCGCGATCAATGCGCCATCGTTCGAAATGGCAAGCTGAATGATCGGGGTCGGAGCCGCTGCGACTTCGCCCAGCGCTGCGCCATCCGGCGACAGAAAAAATACCTCTCCGCCCGCACTGGCCACGACCAGTTCACCATCAGGTGCGACCGCTAGACCGTTCAGCGGACTTGGCAGATTGTGGACCGACGCGTCCGTGCCCGTGAGCTGCCAGATGCGCACAGTGGCGTCATAGCCTGCGCTGATTACCTGCTTGCCGTCGGGTGAGAAGGCGACGGCATTGACGTTTTGCGCATTGCCTTCGAGCACCCGCGGCGCGCCGCCGGCGAGAGGCCAGAGGCGGACGGTGTGATCCCACGACGCCGAAGCAAGCGTCTCGCCGTCCGGCGAAATGGCAATCGCGACGACCGGGCCAGTGTGCCCCTCGAGGACCGCGCGCGGCGCCGGTTCACCCGGCGTCCAGATCGCGATGCGCGCATCTGCGCCGCCGCTGACGATACGCCCGTCCTTCAGGAATGCGACCGCGTTGACTGGGCCATCATGACCGCGCATCACCTGTTCGGCGACGCTTCGCCCCAGCGACCACCGTATCACTGACGTGTCGAAGCTACCGGATACCAGGCTTGTCCCATCGTTAGAAATTGCCAGCGCGCGCACGGGACCGCCGTGGCCCCTGAGTTGTGCAAACGTAAGGGGCGTGACCACATTCGAAATTGTCAGGACGAATGCGAGATAAGTTGATTTTTGGCCAAACAAACCGAGTAAGCCATGCGCCTTTGCGCTTAGCGGTTTCCTGTACAACCTTGAAAATCTGGTAATCGTACTTCTCACACAGAAGAGATCCTGACTCGAGTTCTCAAAGCTAAGTTTGTCACCGACAGCCGAAAGGTATTCACGGATGGATTGACTGAGAAAGCACCCTGCCTATAATTTTTTCAATATTGATGGGGGTAGAGTCCCCCGATAACCCTTTGCCTTCGTCAGCGGCTATGGCCGCGAAAGCATCGATCCGGCATTCGCCGCGGTACCGGTGCTGCAGAAGCCGATCACGCGCGAAGGCCTCGCCAGTTATCTGGCCGAGATGCTTGGCGAAGCGCGAGAAGATCAAAGCGCCAGCCCGCCCGAAGGCAAGGCGCGC
>Ga0187780_10000115_pt1 | contig 62953 bp, 57 predicted proteins | sample 1015_Q2_SP10_20__FD_132429 | JGI IMG/M metagenome (GOLD analysis project Ga0187780, IMG submission 132429) | Tropical peat soil microbial communities from peatlands in Department of Meta, Colombia - 1015_Q2_SP10_20_MG | ecosystem: Environmental > Terrestrial > Soil > Wetlands > Peat | place...
GCCGGTGGTGACGGCGGGGACCCCGTCGGTGACGTTTGACGGCGGCAGCACCACTCCTGTGGTTCTCGACGGCGTGATCACGGTGAGTGACGTCGACAGCGGCGGCACGCTGGCGAGCGCGACGGTGACGATTGCGGCGGCGAACCGGCTGGCTGGCGACGTTCTGAGCTTCAACAACGGGACCGACAGCGAGACGTTTGCGGACGGCGACAAGATCACGGCGACGTATAGCGGCGGAGTGCTGACGTTGAGCGGCACGGCGAGCGTCAGCGATTACCAGATGGCGTTGAGCCAGGTTCAATTCAGCTTCAATCCGGGCAACGGCGATCCGACCGGCGGCGGCAGCGACACCACGCGCAGCATCAGCTGGGTGGTCAATGACGGCGTCACCTCCAGTGCGCCAGTGACCAGCACGCTCGACACCGTCCATGTCGCCCCCACCGTGGTGGCCGGCGCCACTGTCAGCTATGAGATCGGCGGCGCGGCCGTCGTGCTCGACAGCGCGCTCACCGTCAGCGACGTCGACAGTGGCGGCAACCTGAGCGGCGCCACGATTTCGATCGGCGCAGATTTTGTCGCCGGGGACAGTCTCAACTTCACCAACCAGAACGGCATCAGCGGCAGTTACAACGCAACGACCGCGGTGCTGACGCTGACCGGCACCGCCAGCCAGGCCAATTATCAGACCGCGCTCGACTCCATCACCTTCTCCTCGACCGTCACCACCGCCGGCAGCCGCACCATCGACTGGACGGTGACCGACGGCAGCACCAGCAACGGCACCAGCGCGACGGCGACCAGCACGGTTGATCTGGCCAGCGGACCGCTCTGGGGCATCGTCGTTCGTCCGTCGAATCCGATCTCAGGGACGCACCTCTACGGCCTGTTTGCACAGAGCCCGAACGGCTCGACCGATGGCGAATTGGTGGCGGCTATCTACAGCGCGACGACGGCAGACTATTCGAATGCTGGACCGGACTCGGAGACTAGTTATCTCTTGACGATGGATCCGTTCCTTTTGCCATATGCGAGCAGCATCACGGCGAACGGGGCGACCGGCCAGGAGGTCCCGGACTCGACAACGACAATACAGGCAGGCGATTTCTCCGACAATTCGCGGCAACTACTGCTGGCAAGCACCAGCGCTACGAATACGCTAGCTATTGGGTTCTTTGTTACGGAGAACGCGAGCGGCACCGCTACCATCAATCAATTCTATTTCAATGAGCCGACCACTGGCCTCAATAGTGCGGTCACACTCAGCACGCCGGTGGCGATCGAAACCGGCTTGACAGGCGCCGATCTGCAATATTTCACGAGTTTCGAAAACAATAGCAGCGGGATCTTCACTGGTACGGGCAATGGCGCGGCATACAGCCTTGCCTGGGCAACATATAGCAACGATACCTACACGGTCGACTTTCAGATATTCAACACGAACGCTGTAACAGCCTCTAGTCCGGACTCCGATACGATATCGGGTACTACCCCAATCCAAATTCTCAGTGACACTGGCGTGACGAGTTTCACTGCGGCGCCTGCCTGGTTCTTCCGCGGTGCCGGTGCAGTGACTCTCAGCGGCACCAAAACAGCCATCTTTGCGGCAGCGTCTGCGGAGCCCGTCAGTGGCAGCGATGTCATCAAGTTCCAGGCATACGAGGAAAATGGCAGCGATACCGCAGCCGGCCTGCCGTCGTTCACGATCACACCTAACCTTTCAGCCTACGGATCGGGCGCTACCGACCAGATCACTGTAGAGCCGCTTTCGATAACGCATACGTATTCGGCGGAAGCTTTGCAGTTCGTGCCCAATGTGGGCTCCAGCGACAACTATGCCTTCGCCTGGAACGATACCATTACTGCGGGCGGCAACACCTTCGATCAGGTCGAGTTCGCGATCTACACTGCGTCGGGCACGATGGTGACTCAACAAACATTCCAAATCCCCGACGGCAATCAACAAAGCGTCGCACTCGACACCGCGACCATCGACGGCACAAATGTTGTTGTCCTTGCTTACGGCGACGACACCGGCACCAATGTCGTCGAGTTCAACGCCAATACCGGTGCCGAAATGGCGTCATTTTTCAATCCGGCGACCACAATATTCAACCATGTTGGGATTCTCACCAACAGCGCTGGCACTGACGGCCGCCTCGTCCTGACATACGACAACGTTCTTGGCGATGGCGTCACCACACAATACGTTACCGACATCTACGATTTGCGGACGGTCGGTCTCAGCGTTAACGATGCAAGCGGCACCTTCACTTCAGACCAGTATTTCGCCGGTACGCGGTACGGCGACACCATCGTCGGCGCCAACGACGTTAATAACACCTACGATTTCGTCGGCGATAATGCGGGTGGCACAGCGCCATCCTACAGTTTCACTGGCGGGACCGGCACGACCGCGAGCGGCAACCCAAGCTGGAACGTCGTCATCCTGCCCGATACGCCGTCGGATTATACAATCAACGTCACCGATGGCAGTGGTGGCGGCAGTGGCACGCTAACCGATACCGGTGATCCGGCTCATGCAGGCACGCTGACCGTCAGCGGCGTGCAGGCGCTGGCGTTTTCGCCGAGCGCCGATCCAAGTGGCAATCCCGGTTCGCTCGTCGCCACCGGCGTGGCGTTGTTCGTTTACGGTCCGCTGCCTGCCGGTGGCGAGCCAATCACGATCGCAAACGGGTCGACGCTGCAGCTCTTCGCCGTCGATGATTCCACTGTCACCTTCGTCGGCGCCGTCGGCTATTTCGTCGACACCGACCCCACGACCTTTAGCGGCACTGTGGGAGTGTCGTCGGGGACATTCGCAAGCACGGATATCATCGATCTGCAAGGACTGAACGCGCACAGCACTGACACATTTCAAGTCGTTGCTACGCTCAACGGCAGCAATGACACCGTGCTGACGGTGACCGATGAGACCAACCACGACTCCGCCTCTGTCACGTTGGCGGCCAATTATCAGAGCGATAACTGGCAAGTCACGTATGACGGCGGCACTGGCGCCGATATCTACGACCCACCGGAGTTAGCCGGTGTCACAGTCGCCGCCGGCACGAGCCTCGGCATCACTACGCCATCCAATGAAACGGTAACCTTCACCGGCAGAACCGGCTCGCTCGTCCTTAACGATCCGGAAGGGTTCACTGGGCAGATCGCTGGATTTACAGGAACCGCCCCGGACGCAGCACATTCGGATACCATCGATCTCGTGGGTATCAATTACAATTCCGCGCAGTTCGCGGAGACTTACAATTCTGCTATGGGTCTGCTGACGGTTACCGACGGCGTCAATACGGCGACAATCACGTTTGACGATTTCAACGCTACCCTGGATTTCGCCTCTGACGGCAACAGCGGCACGCTCATCACCGATCCGCCGGCCACCGGCTCACCCCACATCACGACAAATGCGGCGACCGATTGGGGACTAAAGTTTGACCACGACAAATTAGATTTTGAGCCTCATCATGCAGACAATGAAGGCGGCGCTGGCGCGGACGGTCAACACGTCCCTCTGGTGTCGTTTGATAGCAGCAACGACAGTTTCGTGTTTCGAGAAAGCCTTGGCGTGGAACCCAGCGGTAACTCAGAGTCTCATGTCGAGGGCGAGGCGCCTGCAAACTATGCCGCCGTGCAAGAGGCACAACAGCTCGCCGCTCTCGTTGCTCCTGAATCACATCACGAGGCGTTTATCGATCTCATCCACAACGACAGCCTTGGGCCGGCGGGCGGCGTGAGCCCGCCGCCGTGGCACGCGCTCGTCGCGAACAGCGTGCACCTGCACTGAGCGTTTGCGGAACCTCTCCGCCCTCCTTCGCGCTCCGAGATTGTGGTTTTACAATTGCGCTTGACGTCCGATTTTCGGCTGAAAGTGAATATCAATGTGTGCCCTAAGGACGTCTGTTCTTGCCGTTCACTAAGTCCTTGGGAAAATCGCGCGCGGTGGACGCAAGCGTCCACTGTAGGACGAAGATCTAGGAAGCCATTTCAGGTCGAGATTTTGCCGTCGTAAAAAATCGAGGACAAAGATGACTTGATAGGCTTGGCGCCACAGCGCCGTTTCATAGCGACCAAGCCGCTTGACAGCCCTGGCATCGAGTCGAAGAAAACGTTTTGAGATAGCTGAACTGAGCGGGAGGTTAGGCTGCCCCGCGCCCTGGTCATGCAGGTCATGCGCGAATTGCCGGATCTGAACGATGTCGCTAACGCTCCCTTCATTCGCATGCTCAGGGATCTTTGGATACGGGTCTTGGTCGATAGCACTGGGGATTTGAAGCAGTCCGGTGTCAATGGCCGTGGCGCGTCGCAAGCGCCATAGCAAGCTAGCCAATCGCAGCACCAGTTCACGTTCGATGGCAGTTTGCACGTCAAAATCGGATGCGACGGCTGTTTCGAAGGCCTTATAGTCTTTCGGATCCTCCAAGACATTGACGACCGTTTCAGCCGTAAGTCCATGGCGGACTGCATTCCGCCGCGATTGCTGCTTGCCGTCCTCGGTCTTCGGGCCGGTGCTGTTGAGCGCATTGCGGCGATTGGCTTCGATTTGCTTAAGCGAGGTCATGGGACGCCGGTTTCTGAAATGGCTCCGTTTCGCAATTTTTGTCCGATCTGGCGCTCGAATGATTGCGCTTGCCAGTGGAGGGCGCTTCTTTGAGGGCGGTCTCGGTGGGAGTTGGCGGCAACGGATGTGTCTTCAGCCATAGCGCACGAGCGGCGACGGTCGGATCGATGCCTGTTGTATTCCACCATCCGGCTTCATCGCCGCAGTGATGGACTTCGGGGTGGTGTCCGCGACAGAGGGGGACTGTGAACTCATCGCTGACCTTGCGGCCGAGTGCGGGCACTTGCGCAAATCGCAAGTGGTGGGCATCCGCGGGAATCCGCCCACAGACCAGGCAAGGCTGCTTGGCAACTGATTTGACATGCTCACGATCGCGGATCCGCCGCGGTGCCGGCAACGCCAGCACGGTCTTGTCGATAGCAGATCGTCGCTGTTTGCGTGGGGACGCCCGTCGTTGCTTAGCCTCGTCGGGAGGCTGCGGCGCATCTTCAGGTTCGGGCGCGAACGTTGCCAGCTTGGCCCGGAACGTTTTCTCGACCGAAGCGGCATCGGCTTCAATAAGGGTGTTTTTCTTGCCGAGAATACGGTGAGCCCAGTTTGCGGCCTCCTCAGCTGAGCTAAGGCTCTCGAGCTCGGCCGTCAGCCGATCACGCAAAGCGCCTGACGCTTCGGGCTCAAGGAAAATTGGCGCCACTTTCTTCGGGCGTTCGACTGAAAACCGCTGACCTTGGCCGCCATTGAGGTGGCCTTTTTTATTGCCCGCAGTTCCCTCTGCCTTCGAGGTTGGCGTCGTTGGTGCAATGAGATCGGGAGCATCGAGATCATCCTCGCCGGTAATCCCGACGAGGGTGAAGAGCGCATACCGGCGGGCATAGGTCAGCGCTGCTCCCATCCGATGCGGAGTGGCTGTCTCACTGATAGCGCAGACCGGCCAATCGGAAGCAATCCATTCTCCCGAGGCATGCGCCAAAACCGTGCTGAGCCGAACGATGCCAGCCGACTCGTCGATTGAGGTCGTCTGTACTGTTGCGATCTCATGCTGGCTCAAGGTCTTACGCACGATATCAAGGCCGGTCGACAGCGGCGCATAACGGAATGACTTTTCTAATGGGGAGGCTGCATCTGTCGACCGGATGGTAGCCACAAGCGATTTTTCCGGATTGACCAGTTGCGCCTGAGCCTTGGCCAGCGCCGCAGCGATGGTGCCGATCGCCTCACTAGACCGCTGCACGACTACCCTCCACCTCAAGCAGATCAAAGCTGATCGCGCCTGATTTCGAACGCTTGGCGCGGACGCCATGGCCAATCGCTTCCTTGGCATCCTCGGGCATCAAGGCTTTTAGCTCCGTCTTGGATCGCGGTTCAGGTCCTCGGTTGCCAATCCGAGCTGGACCACGAGATTGGCCGAGAGGTCCTCGGGTTCGACCTCGCCCCGCTTTTCCCGCCACAGGCGAAGGAGGGCGGCTTCGTCATCGCCCATGATGATCCGGGCGTCCGACCCGCCGATAAAGTATCGGCGATCTGCGACACTTACGGCCCTCACTGCATAGCGGCCCTGAGTACATAGGCCCTGAGTACATACGGCCCTCAGCACATAGCGGCCCTGAGTACATAGCGGCTCGCATAGGTGCCTATACAGCGGGTCCGGCCTGTAGATCGTGCTTACAAGAAATTATTGTACCTGCGAGGGATCAAATCGATGGCGGCCTCGGCGCCGCCAGCACCAGATCAGCTGCTGCTGCCTAAGGCCGCATAACAACTCAAACGATCTCGCGAATTTCCGAAAGATTTTATCAATAAGCGTCGCGCTGAGCTTGGGCATGCAACACCAGGCGCGCGGCGCTTTCTCTTTGCGCTATCACAACCAGTAATAGTATTATGTTGATGTACAAGCTAAAGTCGTATTTTTACGAATTGAAATTGCGTCCTCTCGACCGCGAATTATAAAACGAATCCGATTCGATCGAGGCGAGAAGCGCTCGCATCACCAAGCATCTTCATCGACGAGAACGGTCGGCAGGCCGCGCAGCAGCTTCTCGCGATCATCGTTGTTACCGTTAGACTCGACGCCTCCTGGATCACTCTGGATAATCGTTGGCGGTGCTGGTTCCGGACCGCGAGATGCGTCAAGTCATTCCCTTGTTCGTTCGGGACGAGAGCGGCGTCTTTGTAGCCGCGGCGGCAATAACCGCCAAGATGTAGTCGCTTGTCTCTTTCTTCAGCGATCGACAGGCATAAAGCAAGACGGGAACAAGGCACCGTCGGCTGCCCGGGGATGGGGATAATGTCGCCGATTGGTCAGGCCCCTTGATATGCCGCCCGGCGCCGCGGCAGAGTCCTGGATTATGGGCGTGGGCATCCGAAGCCGACTTATGATTGCGGCGCTCGTTTTCGCCTTGGCTTGGGCATTGGGCGTCGCGGTTCACCGCTTTGCCCACATTTCGTTCACGATCCTTTGCCTGTCGATCGGATCTGTGGCGATCTCCTATTTGGTTGGGGAGTATCACAGAGCCTGGCGGCTGCATCCGTCGAGCGCCGGTTCGCAAGTGCCGCTTAATCTTCGAAGCTGGAGCGGAATAAATGTCTATGGGTTGACCGTCAGACCGGAATACATCACCGCCACGCTCATTTTTCTGTTATGCGTGCTGGGCATGATCATGTACTTCGAGGCGAGTTCACGTCCGGCGCCGCCGGCTCCCGAATCTCGGCCACCTTTGCTGTTGCCGGAAGCAAAACCGCTTCAATAGCGTTCACGCTTCGGCGGAGTTGTCTGTTAAAATAATCTTGCCGGCTGTGCGAGCAGGAGCGGCGATACGGGGCCGGCACGCCGAGCCTACTCCACGTTCAACCTGCTTGTTTCCTATCAGGGACACGGTGGTCCTCGATCGCCAATGAACGAGCAAGTTCCCGCTACCGAGAGTTCCGCCGTCGCCCACGAGGGTCGACCAGAGCGCGGTTCGATGACGCATCTGCTCTGGTTCTTTGCTCTCGTCTATGTCGTGGAGGGTCTTGGACAGATCGGCGGATTGATCTCACAGCCGCTCAACTATTATTTGAAGCAAGTGCACGGCTGGACGCCGCTTCAGATCACCGCCTATCTCACGATTTTCAACATCCCCTGGATCATAAAACCGTTATACGGTCTGGTGTCCGATTTCCTTCCGCTATTCGGTTACCGCCGCAAAAGCTATCTGCTCCTCGCCAATGCGGCGGCAATCGGCGGATTCCTGCTTGTGACGCAGCTGACGGTGCCCGACAGGCTCGTCTTTGCGCTGATGCTCACCGCATATGCAATGGCCATTTCGAGCACCTTGTGCGGCGCCGTGCTGGTTGAGAATGGCCAGCGGCTGCAGGAGAGCGGAACTTTCGTCAATCAGCAATGGCTCTGGTACAACATCGCGGCGATGACGGCCGCGATCCTCGGCGGCCAGCTCGTGCAGCGCCTCCCCCCGACCGCCGCTTTGCACGGCGCTGCGGCCATTGTCGCCTGCGCACCCCTACTGGTGATCTTCGGCACTTTGTTTCTCATCCCGGAGAAAAAGGCGCCCATGAATATCCAAGGGATGAAACATACGCTCGAGGGACTTTCGAGCGCGTTCCGGCGACGTCACTTATGGATCATCGCCGCTTTCATTTTCCTTTATTATTTCAGTCCGGGATTGAGCACACCGCTCTACTTCATCATGACCGACAATTTGAAGTTCTCGCAAGCCTATATCGGTGTTCTGGGGTCGCTCGCGGGAGCCGGTTGGGTCGTCGGCGCGTATCTATATCGCCAGCATTTCAAGAAATTAACGCTTAAAAAGCTGCTAAACTGGAGTATTGCGATTGGGACGCTGGCAAGCCTCGCGTTCCTATTTCTTTGGAACGAACCGGCCGCCGCATTCATTAGTTTTTTCTCCGGTTTTGCAGCGATGCTGGCCACCGTCGCCACGCTCACGCTCGCCGCCGACTATTGTCCGCGCCGCGCCGAGGGCTTTGCTTTCGCGGTGCTCATGTCGATTATCAACCTCGCGACCGCACTTGCCGACAATCTCGGATCGTATCTGTTTACTCACGTTTTCCATGGTATGCTTGCGCCGCTCGTTGTCTTGTCCGCCGCCTTCACCGCCTTTGCCTTCGCGCTTGTGCCGCTGTTGCATCTTGGCGAAAAGCGTCAGGGCGAGCCGATGACGGCAGGTGTCATCGCGGCGCCGCCGCCGCCCGATACGCGATAGCCCGCGCCGAAACCGGCCGCCGATGATCGACGTCGGTGATTGAATGAAAAGGCTCGTGAGGCGGAAGGCATTCGTAGCCTTGCTCATCGGCATCGCAGTGCCGCTCGCAATACGCGCGCAGCAAGCGCCAATGCCGACGGTCGGTTTGCTCGACGGTTCGGTTGCGACCGCGGCGAAGGCGCTAATGTTTGACGAAGGACTTAAAGTCGAAGGCATGGTCAGAAATCGAAATGTAGGCATCGAAGTTCACTCTGCGGATGGCGATTACACTCGGCTGCCCGCATTAGCCGCCGACTTGGTTCATCGCGACGTTGCGCTCGTAGCCGCGCTTGATACGCCTGCGGCTTTGGCGATCAAAGCGGTAACGACAAAAATTCCCATTGTCTTTGCGGTGGCGTCCGATCCGGTTCAAATCGGGCTTGTCGCGAGCATGGACCGACCCGGAGCCAACATAACCGGCGCGACTGACATGGCCGTCGAGCAGGAGCGCAAGCGCGTGAAGCTTCTGCGCGATTTGCTGCCAAAGGCGACGCTGTTTGCCTTTCTCGCTAATCCCGCCAATCCAAATGCGCAAAGCCAGATGGAAAATATGCTGGCGACGGGCCGTGAAATCGGCGTACAGATCAAGGTGCTGCAAGCGCGCGATGAATTCGACTTGGAGAGGATCTTCGCGTCATCGGCGGATTGGCGCGCCGACGGGCTTGTGATCGGCGACGACGACCTTTTCTCCAGCCGCAGCGCGCAGCTCGCTGTCTTGGCCGCCCGACGCGCCCTGCCTGCTATCTTTGCCCATCGTGGATTTGCAGCGGCAGGTGGTCTGATGAGTTACGGCGCCAGTCCTACCGAACTCTACCACCAGGCCGGCGTCTATTCGGGCCTCGTTCTCAAAGGCGGCAGGCCTGCCGACTTACCCGTGTTCCAGACCAGGCAGACCGAGTTCATTGTCAATCTCAGAACCGCGCAAACACTCCGCCTCGCCGTGCCCTCCGATCTCCTCGAACACGCGACTGAGGTGATCAAATAGGACAACCGCGGGCCACCGGCATTTTTACAGACTGGAGATGCGCTGCTCGTCCCTGACGTGACCGCGGCGACCGCAGCGTCTTACTTGCCCCAGCCGAAATGATAATTCAGGCCGGCGCGAACGACGTCCTCGTGCTTGGAAACGTTGTCGTTCGGCAGTCCGCCGCAATTGGTGCCGCAATTGAGCTGGCCGAGGTCGACGTGCAGATATTCCGCTTTCGCGGTCCAATTGCCGGGGAGCGCGATTTCGAGGCCGCCGCCGATGGTCCAGCCGGTATTGGTCGTGCTGGCGCCGACAAATCCCGGGACTGAAGCGCGGATATCGCCGACGGCAAGGCCGCCCGTCACATAGGGCATGACGCTGCCGAACGCGTAGCCAGCGCGGCCGCGCACGGTCGACAGCCAGCTGTCGCTGGTGCTGCAGCCGGGGCAAAGCGCCGAACTGCTTGTGCCGCTAAGGTTCGACCAATCGAGATCGCCCTCGAGGCCGAGCACGGTATTGCCGAATTGCCAGTTATAACCGGCCGTGCCGCCGACCTGGGCGCCCGACACGTTGATCTGGGTGGATTGCGACTGCCACCAGGAATTGCCCCAACCGCCGCCACCGTTGGCACCGACGTAGAAGCCGGTCCAGTTATAAACCGGCGGTGCTGCCAGCGGCGGCGCCTTGTAGAGCGGTGCGACGGAAAGATCGGCCGCGACCGCGCCCTGCGCCGTCATGAGCGCGCCGAAAACGAAAAATCCTGCGACAACTCTTTTCATACTACGCTTCCCGGCCTTCTCTATGGTGCGGGCTGGTCGCCGACAGTAACCGCACGTTCGTTAACCCCGGACTATCACCGGGTCCTCTTCACCCCCATCCCCGCTAGTTGGTTGATCAAAAAGGCAAAATTGTGCCTCACCCAGGCACCCAGAGACCGACAAAGCCCGCCGCCTTGCAAAGCCAGCCCCAGTAAGGATGGTATAATACACGAAAATTCGCGTTGGGTCACATGCAATGAATTGGATATCCAATGTCGTGCGGCCGAAGATCCGCAGCATCCTCCGCCGGGAGGTCCGCGAGAATCTTTGGATCAAATGTCCGGAAACCGGGCAGCTCGTCTTCTACAAAGACGTCGAAGCCAATCAATTCGTCATTCCAGGTTCGAACTACCACATGCGCATGAGCGCAACGGCGCGTCTGAAATCGATGTTTGACAATCAGACATGGTTCGATATTGCCGTGCCGGAAGTGCCGCTCGATCCGCTGAAGTTTCGCGACGAGCGTCGCTACGTCGATCGGCTGAAGGACGCGCGCGGCAGGACCGGGCTGAACGATGCCGTGAAGCTCGGTTACGGCAAGCTGGACGGCTTTGCCGCGGTCATTGCCGTGCAGGACTTCGATTTCATGGGCGGTTCGCTCGGCATGGCCGCGGGAGAGGCGGTGATCAAGGGACTCGACACGGCAGTCGAGAAGGGCTGTCCGTTCGTGCTGTTCGCGGCATCGGGCGGCGCGCGGATGCAGGAAGGCATTTTGTCGCTGATGCAATTGCCGCGAACGACAATCGCGGTGCAGCGGATCCGCGAGGCGCGCAAGCCCTATATCGTCGTCTTGACCAATCCAACGACTGGCGGCGTTACCGCGTCCTATGCGATGCTCGGCGACGTGCATATCGCCGAACCCGGCGCGCTGATCGGCTTTGCCGGTCCGCGCGTCATCGAACAGACCATCCGCGAGAAGCTGCCGGAAGGATTTCAGAAGGCCGAATATCTGCGCGACCACGGTATGGTCGACATGGTGGTGCACCGTCACGAATTACGCTCGACCATCGCACGGCTGTGCCGGCTTTTGATCAAGGCGCCCGCCGGCATGGCGCAATCGCGCGCGCTGGCGCCGCTCCTGACCGCGGAGCCCGCCACCGCGTGAGTGCTCGCGACGCCAAGGCCGGACCGATCGACGCCATGCTGGCGCGATTGCTGGCGCTGCATCCGAAGCGGATCGATCTTTCCCTCGGTCGCATCGAGCGGCTGCTTGCGGCGCTCGGCCACCCGGAGCGCCGCCTGCCGCCGGTCATCCATGTGGCGGGCACCAACGGCAAAGGCTCAACGATCGCTTTTATGCGGGCGGCGCTGGAAGCCGCCGGCCAAACTGTCCACGTCTATACCTCGCCCAATCTGGTGAGGCTCAACGAACGATTCCGGATCGGGCAAAAGAACGGCGGCAGGTTTGTCGAAGATGACGAACTCGGCAACGCCCTGGCCGTATGCGAGGACAAAAACGGCGGGGCGCCGATCACGGTATTCGAAATGGAGACCGCTGCGGCGTTTCTCCTGTTCTCTCGGAATCCGGCCGATATGCTTCTCCTTGAAGTCGGGCTTGGCGGGCGCCTTGACGCCACCAACGTGATCGAGCGGCCCTTGGCGAGCGTTATCACGCGCGTGTCGATCGATCATCGCGAATTTCTCGGCAACTCGATTGCTGAGATTGCCGCCGAGAAGGCTGGAATTATCAAAGCAGGCGTGCCGGCAATCGTCGCCGGTCAGGCGCGCGAAGCGCTCGCGGTCGTCGAGCGGCATGCGGAGCGGCTAAAGGCTCCGCTCAAAATTGCCGGCGAAGATTGGACCTCGACCGAAGAGAGGGGCCGGCTTGTCTACCAAGACGATGACGGATTGCTCGATCTGCCGGCGCCCAGGCTTTACGGCCGGCACCAATTCGAAAATGCCGGCGCTGCAATCGCGGCGTTGCGCACGAGCGGCCTAAAGCTCGCCCCAGCCGCGTTCGAGGCGGCCATGATCCAGGTCGACTGGCCGGCGCGCATGCAGCGGTTGCCGCATGGCCGGCTCGCGGAACGAGCGCCTCCCGATAGCGAAGTCTGGCTCGACGGCGCGCACAATGCCGCCGGCGGCCAAGCTATCGCCGCCGCGCTCGCCGACCTTGAGGAGCGGGTGTCGCGGCCCGTCGTGTTGATTGTTGGCATGCTGTCGACCAAGGACTGCGCCGGATTCCTGAAGAATTTTTCCGGTCTCGCGCGCCGCGTCGTCACCGTCCCTATCCATCAGGACAAGACGGTGCCGGCGGCAGAGCTTGCGCTCGTCGCCGAAAGCGTCGGCATTCCGGCCTTGGCGTGCGACGATGTCGAAAGCGCAATCGACGCCGCCGGCAAGCTCGATCTTCATCCGGCGCCGCGAATCCTCATTACCGGTTCGCTCTATCTCGCTGGCGAAGTATTGGCCGCCAACGGCACGCCACCGCGATGACGCGGATTATATTCTGATCTCGCCGAGATTGATGCTGGTCGCGAGATCGACCTCTACGACCTTGGAGCGGCCGCCGGAGAAAATTTGAACGCTGTAATGGCCCGAATTCTCGTCGAGCTTGTCGAATTTGAAATCGCCGTAATTGTCGGTCGTGGTCACTGCGAGAGATACACCGTCCTTGACCAACTGTACGCTCGCGCCTTCGACGCAATCGACGACGCCGTCTATTTCCTCGGCGACCGATCCGCCGATGAAGCATTTCGAATAGCGCCAGAGATTGCGGTAATAGACCCGCGGCTTGGCGCCGAGCTCGGGCTTGATGACTTCGAGATTCTCTTCACGCACTATCCGCGCCATTTCCTCGTCCTCGACGTTCAGCGCGCGCATCGCGCCCGTCGGACATGACTGCTGGCCTCTGGTCTGGACCCAACCCCGATCGATGAGATGGGCGTCGAACGGCCAGGCCTGCGGCAGTTGCAAGTCCTCGTTCCACCAGATGTGGCCGTAGGGGCAGGCATCGACGAGTTGTTTTTGGCCCTTGGCCTTTTCCGGATCGATGATGACAATTCCGTCGCGGCGTTTTTTTATCGCGCCGTTCGGCGCCACCTTGATACACGGTGCATCATCGCAATGATTGCACATGGTGGGGACGTAGGCGATGTCGATCATCGGTATCTGTCCGCGTTCCTTCTGTAGGATGTTGATCCACCTGTGGCCGTGCTTGGGCATCGGCGCGGCATAGCCAGGCCAATCATTGCCGACATATTCGTCCATGACGGCGAGCGTGCACAGATTGCAATTCGTGCATTCGGCCACGTCGATGATCATGTTCCATTTTTTCATCGGATACTCCCAACTGTCCGCTCCTGGCGCTGTGGAGGGCAGGAGATAAATCTCATTTCGCCGGCACCAAGCGGGCTTCCTCGAGCCCGATGTCCTGATCTTTCTCTCTGGCGGCGAAAGCCGCCGACACGTGTTCGGTGCGGCCGTCCCATAGCGCGATCTCGACGAGCGAATTGGCGCCAGCAAGCGAGTGGGTGCTCTTGGTCTGCGTCCGTTCCGGCGTGAGCAGATTGAGGCAGCCGCCGCGATCGATCGACTTGCCGGGCTCGCCCATCGGGTCGTATACGGCGGAGGATTCGTAACCGTGGGCGACGCCGCGCGGCAGTCGCTGCGTCGGCAATGCCGCGCAGATCACCGCGCCGCGGTCGTTGAAAACCTTGACCAGATCGTGCTTGCCAATGCCGCGATCCCCGGCGTCGTCGGCGTTCATGCGCACAATCCAGTAATAGTAGCCATCGATCTTGACGCGATGGTCCTCGATATTGAGCAGAAACGAATCCTTTCCGTCGCCTTGGGTGTGGAACGAATATTTCGAGTGCGGCGTAAGCAGTTGCAGCCGATAGCGGGCGAACAATTCGCGGGAATGCGGGCCCTCCCATGACGGCTCGTATTTGACGATCGGCGGCCGTTCCGGGTCGCTGAACCGCTTGAGCGAGTTGCACTCGAATTCGAGCTTGCCGGACTGGGTCTGTAGGCCGCGCAGGAATTCTTCCGTGTAGTCGGATGGCAGCGGTTGCGCTTCGGGCACGTCCTTTTTGCGGTTTTCGTAGAACCAGCGGAACGATACCGGCGCGCGAAGCTTCTCTTTCTCCGCCGGTACGACGAAATAGCCGCGTTTTAAGAACTTCTTCCAGCCGATCATCTTCGGCAGGTCGGAAGCGAGGAATATGCGCTTGACCCAATCGATCTCGTTGACGCCTTCCGAGAAATAATTGGCAAGGCCGAGCGGCTTGCACAATTCGTTGAAGATCCAGAAATCGGACTTCGATTCGCCCAACGGTTCGATCGCCGGCGCCTGGAAGACGATGACGCGGTGATTGAGTTGCTGCTGGCCGTGGTGCCCGTAGCCGCCGAGCCCCGCCCATTCGCTGACGTCGGTGCGCTCGAAATTGGTGCAGGCGGGCAGGATGATATCGGCGAATTTCGCCTCGCCCTCGAACCAGATCGACTGATTGACGACAAATTCCAGGTTTGGCGACTGGTACATCCGCACCCAGCGATTGGTGTTGTTCATGGTCGAGAGAATCGAGCCGCCGTATTTGTAAAGCATGTGCACCGGGGAATGGCCCGGCGCCGGATAAGCAAAGCGCGCGAACTGGTGCTCGATCGATTTTCCGATCCAGGGATAGCCTTCCGCCTTGCCGTCGATGATCGCCTCCGGCACGAAAATACGCGGGATGCGCTGGCCATTGGAGTTCATGGTCGGCAGTTGCGGCATACGCTGATAGAGTTCGACCGGCATGGCGGTATTTTCCAGATCGCCCGACATGCCACCGTCGGCATAGCCCGGAAAATAGAAATTGAAGTCGAGCGGGCAGCCCCATTGCAGATTGCCCATGTTCACGCCGGGCTTGCCGAGCCCTTGCATGGCGACAAGGCAAACCATAACGCGCGCCCACGGAATCCCGGTCTGATTGCGGCACGCCCCGCCGTGGCCGTTGCCCCAGCCCCCGGGCGCAAGGTAAACGCGCTTCTTGCCCCACTCGCGCGCCAGCGCGCGCACGTCCTTTGCCGGAACGCCGGTTTCCTTCTCCTGCCATTCGGGGGTTTTCGCGATCCCGTCTTCTTCGCCCAAGAGATAGGCCTTCCACTTGTCGAAGCCGACGGTGTGCGTCTCGACGTATTTTTTGTCGTAGAGATCCTCCCTGATCCAAACGTAAGCGATCGCCATCGCCATCGCGACCGAAGTCGTCGGCTTGGGCGCGAACCATTTGCCAGGAAGAAATTGGGCGCTGGCGTTGTAGTACGGATCGACGTGGACGACTTTGATGCCGAGTTTGAAATTCTTGAGCCATTGGCGGCGGGTGGTGCCTTCCTGCGCACCGTAGGAACCCGAAGTCGATTCCGGATCGGCCGCCCAAAACACGATCATGTCGCAGTTCTGCAGGCAGTCTTCGACCGTGCCGTAGGTCTCCGACTGACCGACGCGCAGCGTATAGCCCCAATGATGGACGGCGCCCCAATACCAGCCTTCCCACGAATCCGGATTGTGATGGATGCGCGTCATGCCGACAGCGTTGGCGAAGCGGAACAGCGCGGACAGGTAGTAACCGACATTGCCCCAAGTGTGATGCGAGCCGTGCGAGAAGGCGATGGCGCCGGGGCCGTAGTCGCGCTTCTGCCGCTTGATCTCGCCGGTGACGATCTTGATCGCCTCGTCCCAGGAGATTCGCTCATAGCCGGACTTGCCGCGGTTCTGCGGATTGCGGTCGCCCGCGGGATCGAAGTCGACGCGCTTCATCGGATAGAGCAGGCGGTCGGGCGAATAGACGATGGATTTTGCGTTCTGTCCGTGGGGCGCTAGCGTGGTCTTGCGCGGCGGCGTGAAGCTTTGCCCGCGCGCCTCGATTTTCCATGACGCCCCGTCGTCGTCGGTGAGATCGATCGGCGTCATGCGCAAGATCTTACCGTCCTTGACGTAAACGAAAACCGGGCCGCCATTCGTCATGTTGCAATAGCGCGTAACGCCGCCGCGAAGCCTCGTGCCGTATTTGAGGCCGGCCGATTGGCTCATCATCAGCGTTTGCGCAAACCAGTTGGTGAGGTGTTCGGGACCGTCGACGGTGAGAATGAAATCCTTCTGCGCATTAATTTGATCGAGCCAGTCGACAGGCGGCGTCAGCAGCGACGCGCCGATTGTGGCGTTCTTGAACATCAGCTTGATATCGGGGGTCGCATGCAAGCCAGCGCGCGAGACAATTTCGCCGTTCTTGAATCCGATCCAACGTCCGATTTCCTCGTCGCGCGCCATGATCTGGGCGACGAAATCGTGCTCCTTTAACCGCGCTTTGAATCGCGGATGCCGCCTTGCCGCATGTTTGAGGAGTTGCACCGCGCCGAACAAGATGACCGGCAATTTCAGCGTCGCGAGCGCCATGCTTTCCTCCTCCGCAACAGAGCGTACTGGATTGGGTCGCACCAGAATTGTGTTGCGCCCAATCGACTCCCGGCCGCGCCGCCGCCGGATTCGGCCAATTCTGCAACAATTCCACGGGCTTGGACAGCCTAAGGGGACGAAAATCCCAGCTATAGCGCGAACAAGCCGCCGCCGAGCCGGAGCCCTGCTGTCACTATTTCTCTGCGATTGGGCATCGCAATCTCCGTTGCTCTTGCCGGCCGCGCCGCGCTTTGGCGGTCAGATGACGATGCCCAGATATTTTGCCGCATTGTCCGCAGCGATCGCCTTGCGCAGCGGCTCGGTAAGGGCGACCTCGTCCATGAACTCGCCAGCCTCCCGTGCCGACTCGAAAGGATAGTCGGCGGCGAACATCACTCGCTCATGGCCCAGCGCTGCAATGGTGCAGTTGAGCGGTTCGGCCGAGCACATGCCGGACGTCGTCACGACGAAATTGTCCTTGAAATATTGCGACGGCGGTTTGCCGAGCTTGATCGCATAGAAATTCGGTCCGGCACGGCTGTCGAAACGCCAAAGCAGAAACGGGATCGTCTCGCCGAGATGGCCGAGACCGAGCCGCGCGCGCGGGAAGCGGTCGAATAAGCCGCCGAAGATCAGCCGCAGGGCGTGCGATCCGGTTTCGAAGGTCCATTCCCAGGTGGCGCGCCGCAGACCTTTATGACCTTCCAGTACCGGGGCAGGGGTGATCGGATCGGCGGGATGCAGATAGATCAGCGCGCCCAGCGCTTCGGCGCGCTCCCAGAACGGATGGAGCGCCGGGTGGTCGAGATATTGTCCATTGGTGTGGCCGTTGATCATCGCGCCGCAGAATTTGAACTCGCGCATGCAGCGTTCGAGTTCGTCCGCCGCCGCGCGCGCGTCCTGCATGGCCAGATGCGCGAAGCCGCGATAGCGATGAGGCCGCTTGTCGACCTCGCGCGCGAGGAAATCGTTCGCCGCCCGCGCGCGGCGCACCGCCGTCGCGGTGTCGCGCTCGGCTTGCACGCCTGGTCCCGCCAAGCCGAGCACCGCGCGGGCAATGCCGGCCTCATCCATCGCGGCGAGCCGCATTTCGCCGAAATCAAGCAGCCGCGACAACGCTTTTTCGCGGCGCTCCGGCGGCAAGTCGACCGCGGTCGGATTCCAATAGTCGATAAAATCGGGACAAAGAAAATGCTCCTCAAGCGCGATTTTTTTGACCATGCATCTCCTCGATAGCATCGGCTTTAGTCCGTCTCTGTACCTCATAACCGATATTCGGTACAAACCAAGAGCGAACGCGCGCGGCGTTCGCGGCGGCACCAGCCGAGATTAATGAGCAGAGCGTGGAGGAGCGCCGGTGACGAAGACAATTCGTGGAGTGACGTTCGAAGAGAACGAAAATAATTCAATGGGACTCGAGTTCTATAACCTATCGCACCGTTTCGGATACCAGTCGCCGAACTGGCCCTACTTCGAAGACGTCAAAATCGAGCGCATCCATTACATGGCGAAATCGGGCGTACTGTCGCAGCGCATCACGACATCGATGCACAATACCACTCATATTGACGCGCCCGCGCATGTCGTGCAGGGAACGCCGTTCATCGATGAAGTGCCGCTGCCGCACTTCTTCGGCTCTGGCATCGTGGTCGCGCTACCCAAGCAAAAGTGGGAACCGATCACCTATGATGACCTCGAAAAAGCAGCGGGCAAAATTGTGCGACCGCGCGATGTCGTCATCATCAATACTGGCTGGCACAAGAAATACGAAGATAGCGAAGATTATTTTTGCTATTCGCCGGGCTTTGTGCCTTCGGCGGGCAAATGGTTCGTCGAGAAGCAAGTCAAGGTTGTCGGCCACGACACGCAGGCCAACGATCATCCGCTTGCGACTGCGATCGGCCCGCAGCGCAATGGACCGCTGCACCCGCATTTGGCGGCCGAATACAAGGAATGGTCCGGCGGCCGCGACTGGAAGCAAGACTTTCCCGAGTGGGAGCCGGTGCACCGCATTCTATTCAAGAATGGCATCCTCGGCATCGAGAATGTCGGCGGCGATATCGATAAGGTCACCGGCCGCCGCTGCACCTTCGCCTTTTTCCCGTGGAACTGGGACCGCGGCGACGGCTGCATCATTCGGCTTGTGGCGATCGCTGACCCGAAGGGCGCTTATCGGATCGAGAAAGGGGAGAAGTTCGCATGATTGTGCGCAAACTTGCCGAGGCCAAGCCCTACGAAGCGCCGAACCATCGCGATTATAAGTCGCTGCGCGTATTCGGCGCCGAAATGGGCGGCTCGCAGACGCTGATTTTCGGCATTTCGCATTTTTTACCCGGCGGTGGTGCGGGTCCCGACGCCTCGCCGCCGGAGAAAATCTATTACGTGTTGGCCGGCGAGCTCACGGTCATCGCCGGCGGCAAGGAGACGGTCGTGAGGGCTGGCGATAGCTGCTATATCGGCCCCAATGAATCCCGCGAAATCGTCAATCGCGGCAACAAAGTCTGCACCATCGCCGTCGCCGTCGCACCGGTGAAATAACGCCGCCAGATCGTGGCGCAACGGCCGGGCATGAAAAACTGCCGTTGTAATGTGAGAAACATCCATGCCTGAGGATTTCCTCAAGAATCCGCTCTCGCTGTTCGACATTCGCGGCAAAACCGCAATCGTCACCGGCGCGACCGGCGCATTCGGCGCGCTTGCCGCGCAGGTCCTGGCCGGAGCCGGCTGCAATCTCGCGATCGCGGCCGGCACCGCCGAGGCGCTCAAGAAGGTCGCGCGCGAATGCGAGCAACTCGGCGCCAAGGTCGAGACCGTCAATTTGCGGCCGAGTTCGGCGGCGAATTGCGAAAAGATCGTCGCGGCCGCGGTGCAACGTTTCGGCGGGGTCGATATTCTCGTGCTCGCCTCGGGGATCAACAAGGTTGCCAAAATCGTCGATCAGGCGCCCGAAACATTCAGCGAAGTGATGGATGTCAATGTCACGCAGAGCTGGCTGATGGCGCGTGCCGCCGGAAAGCAGATGCTGGCGCAGCGCCGCGGCGGCAAGGTGATATTCATGTCGTCGGCGCGCGGCCTATTGGGCCATCCGGCGGGCTACACGGCCTATTGCGCCTCGAAATCCGCAGTCGACGGCATCACCAAAGCGCTCGGTTGCGAGTGGGGCGCAACCGGCATTACGGTGAACGCCATCGCGCCGACGGTTTTCCGTTCGCCGCTGACTGCCTGGATGTACGAGGACAACGACAATGCCAGCGCCGTGCGCAAGGGGTTCATCACGCGCGTGCCGAAAGGCCGGCTCGGCGAGCCGTCCGATCTTGCCGGACCTCTCTTGTTCCTCGCGTCGCCGGCCTCGGATTTTTACACCGGCCATATCCTTTATGCCGACGGCGGTTACACGGCGGGATAGTCATCCTCTCTCCCACACCGTGTGAATCGCGTCGAGACTTGCGAATGTGAGAGTAGAGTCATGAGCAAGGCAAAAATCGCCGTGATCGGCGCCGGATTGATGGGACACGGCATCGCGCAAGTCTTCGCGCTTGCCGGACACGAAGTGTCCATTACCGACACGGTGATGAAAAATCTCGACAGTGTGGAGTCGCGTATCGCCGCCAACCTGCGCGATCTCGGCGAGGATGAAACGGCCGTGTCTCGCGTGCGGCCCTCCTTCGATCTCGGCCAAGCAGTTCGCGGCGCCGATTATGTCGTCGAGGCGGTGTTCGAGGATCTGCCGCTGAAGAAAAAACTGTTCGCCGAAATCGAACGGTACGCTCGCGCCGATACGATCCTCGCCAGCAACACCTCGGTCATTCCCATTACGTCGATCATGAAAGGCTTGAAGCGCCGCGAGTGCGCGCTTGGCACGCATTGGTGGAATCCGCCCTTCCTCGTTCCGCTTGTGGAAGTCATTGAAACGCAATGGACATCGCCGCAGACCGTCGCCTGGACGATGGAGTTGCATCGGGCGGCTGGGAAGCAGCCGGCTCATGTCAAGAAGGACATACCGGGCTTTATCGGCAATCGATTGCAGCACGCGCTCTGGCGCGAGGCGATTTCGCTGGTCGAGCATGGCGTCTGTGACGCCGAAACGGTGGATGCCGTGATCAAGGCTTCGTTCGGCCGCCGGCTCGCGGTGCTCGGCCCCCTCGAAAACGCCGATCTCGTCGGGACCGATCTGACGCTTGCGATCCATAAGACGGTGTTGCCGGCGATCGACAGCCGGCCGCGCCCGTCGCCATATCTGAAAAAGCTTGTGGCGGCCGGCAAGCTTGGGTTCAAATCGGGCGAAGGTTTCCGCAAGTGGAGCGCCGAGGATCAGGCGGCGCTTCGCGCCAAGGTCGTCGCGCATCTGAAAGTGTCGCGCGACAAGGGGAATTCAGAATGACCGGCAGAATAAAGCCGTCTGCATGTGCTGCGATTAATCGCCGCGCCCTAGTCGCGTGCGGCCTCGGCCTGGTAGCGGCGCCGGCCGTGCTGCGCACGATTCCCGCCAATGCACAATCCAAAAGCATCAAGATCGGTCACGTCAGTCCGCGCACCGGGCCGCTTGCCGGTTTCGGCGAAGCCGACGGCTTCATCCTCGATCAGGTCCGTGGCATTCTCGCCAAGGGCGTGATCAGCGGCGGCAAGACCTATCCTGTCGAGATTATCAGTAAAGATAGCCAGTCGAGCGGCACGCGCGCGTCCGAAGTTGCGTCCGAACTGATCCTGCACGACAAGGTCGATCTCATTGTTGCATCCGCCACGCCGGACACCACCAACCCAGTTGCTGATCAAGCCGAAGTCAACGAAGTTCCGTGCATCACGACGAATTGTCCATGGCAGCCTTATTTCTTCGGCCGCAATGGCGATCCGCAAAAGGGCTTCACGTGGACTTACCACTTCTTTTGGGGTCTCGAAGACGTTATCGCGGCGTTCCTAGCTCTGTGGGAAGGCCAGCCGACCAACAAAGTGATCGGGGGGCTATTCCCGAACGACGCGGACGGCAATGCCTGGGGCGATCCGCAGCGCGGCCTGCCGCCGGCGCTTGCGCAAGCCGGTTACACGCTCATCGATCCCGGCCGCTACCAGGTGATGAACAACGATTTCACCTCGCAAATCACGCGCTTCAAAGAGGCCGGCGCGCAGATCGTCACCGGAAATATGATCCCGCCCGATTTCGCGACCTTCTGGTCGCAGGCGGCGCAGCAGAATTTCCATCCCAAAATCGTGACGATCGGCAAAGCGCTTTTGTTTCCGTCGGTGGTGAATTCGCTTGGACCGCGCGGCAATGGGCTCTCCAGCGAGATTTGGTGGACGCCGAACTATCCCTTCAAGTCGGGCCTGACCGGGCAAAGCGCACAGCAGCTCACCGATGCCTATGCCAGCGCCACCAGGCGGCCGTGGTCGCAACCGATCGGTTATCAGCACGCGCTGTTCGAAGTCGCAATCGATGTGCTCAAGCGAGTCAAAAGCATCGATGCAAAATCGATTCTCGACGCCATCGTCGCGACCGATTACAGCTCGATTGTCGGTCCAGTGCGTTGGACCGGCCAGCCGGTCAAGAATGTCAGCAAGACGCCGCTCGTCGCCGGGCAATGGCAGCGCGGCGGCGCTTCGTTCGAGTTGGTCATCACGGCCAACAAGCCGGCGCCGCAAATTCCGGTCGGCGGAAAACTCGAATTGTTGTCTTAGAGCGCAATCGTCAAACTAAATCGACTGCGACTATAGTTATCCGACGAGGCAGTCCGGCCGTAAAAGACCGATCATGGCGCGGCTATCCGTCAATTGGTCGAGCCGCATCACGGCATCGATCAGCGCGTCCTGCCGCTCTCGCGTCATCGCCGCGCGGGTCAGCTTGCGAAACTTGCCGATGATCTGTTCGCTGTCGGCGAAAGATTGCTCGCTGCCGCGCGCCGCCTCGCGCGTTTCGTGCTCGATCGAGCCGTCACGGAAGCGGACTTCGACGCGAACTTTATGCCGATGGGCCGCGCCGAGCGCGGTAATGGCAGGATCGTGAACGACCTTGACCCTGCGCGACAACGCGATGCGCGCCGGATCGGTAACGCAGCCGGGCGTGAAATCCTCGACAAAAGCATCGCCGGCGATGATCAGCGTGGCGGCGCAGAACGCTAAGTTGAGTTGGGCGGCGGTGAGACCCTCCGGCCGGTAGGGCCAGCCGGCATGATCGACGGTAACCTGCGAGGCATGGACGACGATGCTTTCGACGTCGTCCGCAGCGAATGGCTGCCGTTTACGTATATCGGCGAGCGCGTCGAGCGTCGTGTGATTGCTGCCGACGCAAGAATAGAATTTGAGCGAGACCCGCATGGTTTCGAAGCGCTCGCCAAGCCCGGCGCTCAATGCCGCGAGATTGAAACGATCCGAAGAGCGCGAAAACGTCGTGCAAAAGCCGCCATAAGGAGCTTCGAAAACATCCACAATGCCCGTGAATCCATCTCGTGCAAGGAGCGCCGCATAAAGTCCGCTCTGCGCCGCACGTCCGGCGTGCATCCGTTTGACCATGGCGCCGTATTGCGCGGCCATCAGGCCGGAAGATTGCGTGCCGGCAATGCCGAGTGCGTGTACCGTCGCGTCGGTATCGAGCGCGAGTGAGCGCGCGGCGCCTGCCGCCGCGGCGAACACGCCTACGGTCGCGCCGGAATGCCAGCCTTGGCCGATATGGTCCGGGCCCATGCAGAGCCCGACGCGCGGGCCAATTTCATAACCGGCCAAGGCGGCGGTAAGAAACTCGCGGCCGGAGAGAACGACATGACTTTCAGCAGCCGCGACCAAGGCGGGCAGCGTTACGGCGCCGACATGCAACACGCCCTCGCGATGCACGTCATCGAGCTCGAAGCTTTGCACCTGCGTGCCGTTGACAAGAGCAGCGTGCGGCGATGAGAGCCGGCGATCGGTGCCCCAAATCGCGGTGGTTCGCGTTTGATCGGCCCGTTCGAGGGTTTGCCGCAGGATGCGGCACCATTCAAGATCGGCGCCGTAAATGGCGCAACCGAAGGAATCCAGAATCAGGAGCTTCAGCCGTTCGAGGACTTCGGCCGGTATTTTCTCGTAGCCGAGCCGCGACACGAACTCGGCGATCCGGCGCGTGTGGCTCTTCGTCCCGCTGTGCGTCGAAGCTTGAATGTTCGCCGCAGTCATAACGCGCTCATGACGGATTGTGCCCCCGACTCGCGGTCTTGGCCGGTCGGGCTAGCATCGCTGGCCTGTATGGGGACAGCATCATGGCGCGCTGCAGCGCGATCTGACGCTATCCCACCACGGACAGACGCCGGACATGACCTCGTAATTGCCGTCGATGACCTGGACCGGCCGGCGATAACCGTTCGCGGCGTTGGCGAGGCGAAGCGCGCGGGCCTTGGCGCTATCGTCCGGCGAGAGCCAGGAGCGATCGTGGCCCCACATGCTGGGGCCTTCTTTTCGCTCATAAGCCTGCCACGTTTCGACATCGATTGACCGCGCGCCCCAGCCGTATTCGACCATGAAGCCCGATGGCGTGAAGGTATAGAAAGACGTGATGAAGTCGCTGGTATGCCGGCCGAGCGTCACCGCAACGCGGCCTTCTTCGCCCAGCGCAAGATCGTAGCCCTGGCCGACGTCGTCGAAGCTGAATAGCTCCATCATGATGTGATGGACGGCATTGTTGCCGGTTTGGATGAAGGCCAAGCTGTGATGGCGCGGGTTGATATGAAGGAAACGCGCCACGAATGGCTCGGAATAATAATCGGTGAGCCGAAAGCCGAGGCTATTGCAATAGAAGGCCATCAGCCGATCGATGGTTTCGAGCCTGTCGACGTTGAGCACGACGTGGCCTAGGCCCAGCGGGCCCGTGCGAAAGCCGGAGATGGAACGTCCCGGCCTGAACGGTTCCGTTGCCGTTTCCGCGCCGTAAAAGATCTCGAGCCGGTTGCCGACCGGATCGTGCAGAACGATGAGGTCCCTGACGCGCCGCTCATCGGCGAGCGCGCGTGTGCCGCGCGCGACTTCGATCGCGTTATTCTCGAGCCGCGCTGCAAGCGCGTCCAGCGCGCCGGCATCGGCGATTTCCCAGCCGAAAAAGCCGACGCCCTCTCCGCCGTCGGCATCGATAACGAGGCGTTGCTTGCGATCGTCCATGCGGAACGCGAGCGTCGAGCGCGATCGATCAATGCGCTGCAAGCCGAGAAGGCCCGAGCCATAGCTCGCCCAATCGTTCAGATCCTTGGCACGAATGCCCACATAGCCCAAGGTTTGTAGAGAGAGGGCCTGTGGAGAGAGGCCTTGCGGAGAGAAGGCTTGCGGAGCCGACGCAGGCATGGTCATGAGCAGCCTCGCTGCCGTCCTTTTACACGGACGCAAGTCGAGGCGCTACGACGTGAGCTATTTCAGGACTGGCTATTTCAGGACTTGTTTCGGCGCGAGCTGGCGTCGAGCGCATTCGACATCGAGACCATCCTCGGCATCGAGTGCCGCTTGGCTCAAAATCCGCTCCAAGCTCTGCAACATCATCCTTTGCTCGAGCGTATGGGCGCCACGCGCCCAGCGGCGGCATTGGTCCGCCCATTGGCCTATTTCTTCGGCTGCGGACTTGAACATGGCACGGCTCTCAGGTGGTCTGGGGCAGGGTGAACGCCGGACCGAGCAAATGCCTGCCACGCACCAGCGTCGCTCGGGCCGCCCGCGCATCGAGGGCAGTCTGGAATAGAGCCGGCAATTCGCGCGGCCGTTTGAGCACCGAACGCAGCATGGCCGCGATATTGGTGGTCCCATTTGGCCGCATTGCCGCGACCGCGGATACCGGCAAAGCGCGCTTTGCGGGATCGGTGATCACTCGGATTGCGGCAACCGGAACCTCGTGAGCGAGCCCGACTGCGGCGACGATATGCGATTCCATGTCGACCGCGATCGCGCCGGTTTTCAAATAGAGCGCGCGCTTTTCGTCGGGGTGAGCGATCGGCGCCGGAACGCCGAGCAATATGCCCGATACTGAATCGGGAATCGTCTGTAAAAGCTTCTGCGACCATTGCCGGCTGATCGGCATTCGCTTCTCGCCGGATATCACCGCCGAGCCGACGACGCAGGTGCCGGGACGCAAATTCGGCGCTAGTCCGCCGGCGACGCCAAAGCTGATAATTCCAGGGCAGCCGCTGACCATCGTCCGCGTTTCAGCAATCGCCGCCGTGAGCTTGGCGGCCAGATTGCGGCCGTCACCGCTGCAAATGACGTGAACGCCGGGGCCAGCGGCGATACGGGCTTCAAAAGCCAGCCCAACAACGATGATCACTTGTTCCCCACCACCTCAACGGCAAATCAAAATACAAAAACAACGCGATGACTGCCAGCGAGCGCTTTCAAACCCCCTGGGCTGCGGCCGTCGAAACGGCGGCAGCCCCCTGGGATGATGAGATGGGGCTCAACCCTTGGTCACGACCGGCGGCGGAGCCTTGCCTTTGCCGGTTTGGGCACAAGCCGCGAGGCTCAGAATTGCCAGGACCACTGCCGTTCCAACTGCGATCTTCTTCATGGGTCGCCCCCATCCCGTTAGCGAAGGAGCTAAAATAGAAAGGACGCAGAAGTTTCACTAGTGCATAAAAGCCACAGTTGATAGACGTTTTTAGCCGACTAAGCAGACGGTCGCCCAATTTCCCTTATCTGGCGGAAATAAATGCGTAATTTCGCCCTGATTGCCGCAATTTTTGGCATAGCGCTTTTGACCGGTTTGATCGCGTATTACGGTTTTGGGCCGGTTACGGCGGCACTCGCGACGTCGCGATGGGCAACCGCTTTCGTCACTGCGGCTCGCGTCGTTGCGCTTGTGGGCGCCGGGGTCGGCTGGTGGGTTCTGCTGCCCGACAGGGTGCGTGGACCTTACGTGTTCGTGCTGCTGCGGTTCGTCCGCGAGGCGATCAATTCGTTTTTTCCGCTCGCCGTTGTCGGCGGCGATGTCATCGGCGCGAGACTTCTTGCGCAATTTGGCATTGCCACGAAATTGGCGGTGGCGAGCGTTTTGGTCGATATCTTCGTTCAGGTTGTTTGCCTCATCGTCTTCGTGCTAGCGGGGGTTGGTATCGTTGCGGGCCTCGTCGGCAACCACGCGGTTACCGCCACGGCCATGGTCCTGCTCGCCATCGCCGTGCCGGCGGTGACGGGATTTTTCCTTGCCTTGAATTTCGGCGCGTTCGAGCCGGTGGTGCGCTGGCTCACCGCGTTCGGCGAAAAACGCCAATGGTCGGCATTCGGACATATGGCCGATCTCGGCGGCTGGCTGCAGCAGATTTGGCGGAATTATCGGGGGCTGTCGGAATCGTTTGTGGTCCATCTGGCCACGGTCTTTTTTGGGGCGATTGAAGTCTGGATCGCCCTCAAATTCATGAATCATCCGGTCGGCGTCATGGAAGCTGTTGCGATCGAAAGTCTGGGCCAGGGCAGCCGATCGGCCGCCTTCGTCTTGCCGGGCGGCTTGGGTGTGCAGGACGGCGCACTGGTCGCCGTATGCGCCATATTCGGCGTTCCGGCCGAGGTTGCTCTGGCGATGGCGTTGATCAAGCGAGTTCCCGATCTGGTCCTCGGAGCGCCTTCCTTGCTGGGCTGGCAAGCGCTTGAAGGACGGCATTATTTGGTCGCGAGCAAATAGGCGGGCGGCTTGAGCGAACTGCCGAACTCGGCCCGACTTTCGCCGTTTCTTTGATGTGCATGGGAGCGCCGGGCCATATGGGGACTATTGACCACGCCCGGTGCGGCCCGGTGCCCGGCGGAGGTTTAGCGTGCACGAATCTTTCGCCAATTTAGCCGCCTACGCGTCGGCGGTTTGCTATTTCGCGGCACTGCTCGGGTGCGCCTACGCAGTGTTTGCGATCTGGGCCGTGCGCGGTTTCGCGCGGTCAACGGGTGGCGCCGCGCCGGCTAACTTCCCGCCGGTCACGATTTTGAAGCCGCTACACGGCGCGGAGCCTGACCTCTACGTCCATCTGGCGAGCTTCTGCCGGCAGGATTATCCGGCTCCGGTGCAAATCGTGTTCGGCGTCGCCGATGCCGCCGATCCCGCCGCCGCCGTCGTGCGCAATTTGATCGCCGATTTTCCCGATCGTGATCTTGCTTTGGTGATTAATTCGCGCCGGCATGGCGCCAATGCAAAGGTCTCGAACCTTATCAACATGCAAAGCGAGGCACGGCACGAGGTCGTAGTCATATCCGACAGCGACATCGTCGTGCCGCGCGACTATCTCAAGGTCGTTGTGGCTGGGCTTTGCCGCCACGGCATTGGGCTTGTGACATGCCTCTATCGCGGCGCCGCCGCAGCCGGGATGTGGTCGCGTTTTATGACTGCGGCGATCGATTATCACTTTTTGCCGAACGTGCTGGTCGGGCTCAAACTCGGCCTGGCGGCGCCGTGCTTCGGCTCCACGATTGCGGTGACGAAAACGACGCTGGCGAGGATCGGCGGCTTGCAGTCCGTCGCCGATCAGCTGGCCGACGATTATGAGTTGGGCAGATCGGTGCGGCGCGCTGGTCTGGAGGTGGCAATTCCATCTCTCATCGTCACGCATGTCTGTGCGGAGCGCTCGGGGCGTGAATTCCTGCTTCACGAAATTCGCTGGGCGCGAACGATCCGTTCGGTCGATCCCTTAGGCTTCGCCGGGCTCGTCATTACGCATGCCCTGCCGCTCGCAATACTCGGCCTGATGCTGGGCGGCATCGGTGCGGCCGTCGTTCTCGTGCCGGCGGCGCTGGCATGCCGTTTTGCGCTCCAAGCCGAAGTCCGCCGCGCCTTTGGCTGGCGCGGGGATTTTTTCTGGCTCGGGCCAATTGCCGACCTATTTTCGTTTATCGTATTTGTCGCCAGCTTTTTCGGTCGCCGCGTTGAATGGCGCGGCCGCCGCTATGGGCTGGCCGCCGACAATACGCTGGCTTATTACGGTGAGGGGGAGACGTAGCGTCATGCGCACATTATTCCTGCAAGCGCCGTCGTTTGACGGGTTCGACGGCGGCGCCGGCTCGCGCTATCAGGCCCGGCGCGAGGTCCGCTCGTTCTGGTATCCGACATGGCTCGCCCAGCCGGCGGCGCTGGTCGAGAACAGCAAACTCATCGATGCGCCGTCCCACCGCATCAAATTTCCGCAAGTCGCGGAGGCGGTGTGCGACTACGATCTCGTCGTGCTCCACACCTCGGCGCCGTCGTTTTCGTCCGATATCGGAACCGTCAGGGCGCTCAAAGAAATAAAGCCGTCGCTCAAGATCGGCATGGTTGGCGCCAAGGTCGCCGTCGATCCCGAGGGGAGTCTCCGCGCCTCGCCGCTGATCGACTTTGTTGGCCGCAACGAGTTCGACTTCACCGTCAAGGAAGTCGTGGACGGCAAGCCGTTGAGCGACGTCCTCGGCCTGTCATACCGGAACGCTTCGGGCGCTATCGTCCACAATGACGAGCGGCCGATTCTGGAAAACATGGACCTGCTGCCGTTCGTTTCGCCGGTCTATAAACGTGATCTCGACATTAACAAATATTTCAACGGTTACCTGAAGCACCCCTATCTTTCGCTCTATACCGGACGCGGCTGTAAATCGCGCTGCACTTTCTGCTTGTGGCCGCAAACGGTCGGCGGCCACCGTTACCGCAAGCGTTCGGTCGGGCACGTGGTCGAAGAGATCGCCTGGGCGCAGAAAGCGTTTCCTGAGGTCAAGGAGTTCTTCTTCGACGACGACACTTTCACCGACGACTGCGCGCGGGCCGAAGAGATTGCGAAAGAGCTCTATAAGCTCGGCGTCACGTGGTCCTGCAACGCCAAGCCGAATGTGCCGCGCAAGACACTCGAAGTGCTACGCGACAACGGCCTGCGTCTTCTCTTGGTCGGCTACGAATCCGGCAACCAGAAAATCCTGCATAACATCAAGAAGGGTATACTGGTCGACGTCGCCCGGCGATTCACCAAGGATTGCCGTGAGCTCGGCATCAAGATTCACGGCACCTTCATCATGGGCCTGCCTGGCGAAACCAAGGAAACCATCCAGGAGACCATCACCTACGCGACCGAGATCAACCCCCATACGATCCAGGTTTCGCTGGCGGCGCCCTATCCCGGAACATTCCTCCACGACCAGGCGATGAAGAATAGCTGGCTCGATGAGGCGAATGCCGAACTCGTCAACGACGAAGGCGTGCAGATAGCGCCCTTGCACTATCCGCATCTATCGCACACGGAAATATTCGATTCGGTCGAGGAGTTTTACCGGCGCTTCTATTTCCGCTCCGGCAAGATCGCCGCGATCGTCGGCGAGATGGTTCGCAGTCCGCAAATGATGAAACGGCGGCTGCGCGAAGGCGTCGAGTTTTTTCACTTCCTGCGCGAGCGCCACGCGGCCCATTGAACCTTTATTTGAGAAGGCCGTTCTGCCGGAACCATGCGATGGCTTCGGCGAGCGCTTCGCTATAGGCGCGCGCCCGATAGCCGAGTTCGCGTTCGGCCTTGGCGGAGGTGAAAAACATGCGGTCCTTAGCAAGCCGCAATCCGGTCGTCGTCACGAACGGCTCGCGGCCGGTGAAATGCGCGATCGCTTCAGCGCCGTAGGCGATCGGAAATATCGCAAGCCGGGGCAAGCGAAGCCTTGGCGGCGAGCGGCCGACCAGACGCGCGATTTCGCGCAGCATGTCGCCTAGTAATACGTCTTGTCCGCCGAGAATGTAGCGTTGCCCGACGCGCCCTTTGTCCAAGGCAGCCAGATGTCCGGCGGCGACATCGTCTACATGCACGAGGTTCAAACCGGTATCGATATAGCCAGGCATACGGCCTGCCGCCGCCTCGATGATGATCCGCCCCGTTGGCGTCGGGCGCGCGTCGCCGGGGCCGATCGGAGTTGATGGATTGACGATGATCGCCGGCAGCCCTTGCTCGACGACCATGGTTTCGACCACGCGCTCGGCGACAACTTTGCTGTATTTGTACGCGCCGACTGCGAATTGCGCGTCGAGCGGAAAAGTTTCGTCGCTCGGCTTGCCGTCCGGCCGCGCCTTCAGCGTAGCGACGCTGCTGGTATAGACGATCCGTTCCACGCCGGCGCGCTGCGCCGCATGCATGACCGTTCTGGTGCCTTCGACGTTCGTTTGCACAATGTCTGCAGGGTCGCGCGCCCATAATCTGTAATCGGCGGCGACATGAAAGAGAAAACGGATGCCGGTCATGGCGCGCGCCAGCGAATCGGCGTTGCGAAGATCGCCCTCGGCGATTTCGAGCGGTAGGTCCGCAAGATTGATCCGCGAACTGGTCGGCCGAACCAGCGCGCGAACCCGATGGCCGGCATGCACAAGACGTTTCGCGACCGCCGAACCGACAAAACCGCTCGCGCCGGTGACCAGGATCATGGCCGATCTTTCGTTTTGCCAATTCCGCTGCTGTCGCTTGTGCCAGAAGTCGACTTAAAAGTCGAAAGCGCGCCGTCATAGTGCCGCAGGCGCAGCGGCGCAGGTTGCCGGGCAAATGCCGAGCCGATAGACTTGCGAGTTCAACCAAAAAAACCGCGATGGCGATCGCTACCGCGCCGCAGGCGGGACATCAGGGGGCGACAGCAAGGAAGGGCAAGATGGCAATCAAAAAGATCGGGGTCATTGGTATGCTCGCGGCGGGCGCGGTGCTGGCGGCGGCGCCGGCGACTGCGCGCACGCTCAAAGTGAACGTCGATTCGTTCAAGGGCGGCGGTATGATGGACAACAAATTTGCGTTCTGCATTCCAGCCGCGCAAGGCCATACGACGGGCGGCTCCAACCTCAGTCCGAGCATTTCGTGGTCGAAGGGGCCGCGCGGCACCAAGTCGTACGCCGTCATCCTCTACGATACCGATTCACCCGCCGAGCAGCGCGAGAAGATGAACAAGGAGGGCATGACGCTTACCGAGGACGTTCCGCGGCGGAATTTCTATCACTGGGTCTTGGTCGATATTCCCGCGAACGTCACCTCCCTCAAGGAGGGCGCCGATTCGAACGCGCGCGTCGTTCACGGCAAACCGGCGACGCCGGCGGCCGCCGGCGGCGTACGCGGCCTCAACGATTACACCAAGGTCACGGCGGCCAACGACGCGATGAAGGGTCAATATTACGGTTACGACGGCCCCTGTCCGCCGTGGAACGACGAACGCGTCCACCATTATCATTTCACCGTCTACGCGCTGAGCCTGCCTTCGCTCGATCTGCCGAAGGATTTCGATGCCGCCGCGGCCATGGACGCGATGAAAGGCAAGATTCTGGCGCAAGGCGAAGAGATCGGGCTTTTCACCCAAAACCTGGCGAAAGGCGCGAAGGTCTCGCCGTAATGTAAACCGGGAGCGAGCGATGAAACTCCCCAGCCGCATGATCGATTTGTCGTCGCCGCTCGAAAACGAGACGGTGTACGACCCGCCGTTCATGCGGCCCAAGATCGAATACCGCAGCAATGCAGACACCGCGCCGCTCTTGCTGGAGCTTTTCCCTGGCCTGCGGCGCGAGGACCTGCCGGATGGCGAAGGCTGGGCGATCGAAAACATCCAGCTCACCACGCATAACGGCACCCATATGGATGCGCCGATCCATTTCCAATCGAAATCGATCGACGGCAAGCCGATGATGACGATCGATCAAGTGCCGCTCGACTGGTTTTTCCGTCCCGGCGTCAAGCTCGATTTCCGCGAAATGCCGGACGGCCATGTGGTCACGGCCGCCGAGGTCGACGCCGAACTCCGCCGTATCGGTCACGCGCTCAAACCGTTCGATATCGTTCTGGTCAATACGCGCGCCGCGAGCTGCATTGGCACCGACGAATATCTTACCGCCGGCTGCGGCATGGGGCGCGAAGCGACGCTGTATTTGACCTCACGCGGCGTACGCGTGACCGGCATCGACGCTTGGGGCTGGGACGCGCCCTTCGTGCATACGCGAAAGCGGTGGCTCGAAACGCGCGATCCGGCGATCATCTGGGAGGGCCACAAGGCCGGCCGCGAAATTCCGTATTGCCACATGGAGAAGCTGTGCAACCTCGAGCAGCTTCCCGACCACGGCTTCGTCGTGGCTTGTTTCCCGCACAAAGTGAAAAAGGGATCGGCAGGCTGGACGCGCGCCGTGGCGCTGTTCGATTAGGCACGATATTCACCGATTGCGATCGGAGCGAGCGTGTTTACATAAGAGCCATGTCGCTCTTTGCCTTCCTGCTTAATCTCCTCTGGATCGTCTTCGGCGGCCTATGGATGGCCATCGGCTGGGTGATCGCAGCCGCCGTGATGGCGATCACCATTATCGGCCTGCCGTGGGCCCGGGCGGCCTTCAACATCGCGTCCTATACGCTTTTGCCCTTCGGTCGGAAGGCGGTATCGCGCGCGGAATATTCCGGCCGGCACGACATCGGCACCGGCCCATTGGGCTTGATCGGCAACATTATTTGGCTGGTGCTCGCCGGCTGGTGGCTGGCGCTCGGACATGTCATTACGGCTGTGCTGCTTGCGGTGACGATCGTCGGCATCCCGTTCGCGTGGGCGCATCTGAAACTTGCCGGGATCGCGTTGTGGCCGATCGGCAAGGAGATCGTGGATGCCCAGGCCGTGCCGTTGCGCTCCATGCGCGCTCAAGTGTGAGCGGCAACTTTCCTCAGCCACACCTTGTTATCATGGAAAGCGGCGCCGCCGAACGGCGCGACCGAATCGGCGCCGGTCAAGCTGTTGATGCCGCGGCCATCCCGGTAGGCGGAGTTGGGCCACAGCGATTCCGCGATTAGCACGCCGCGGCGCACGCCCTCGAACAGCCTGGCATGCAGCCGTACTTCACCGCGTCTATTGCCAAGCACGACCTCGTCGTCATCGGCCACGCCGTAAGCGGCGGCGTCCTCGGGATGGATCATGACCTCGGGCCTACCTTCGGCGGCGAGCGAGGTCGGCGTTTCGGTAAAGCTCGAATTGAGAAAACCGCGCGCCGGCGAGGTCGCCAGCCGGAACGGGTGTTCGTTGTCGGCTTCTTCGATGACATTCCAATGGTCGGGCAATTGCGGCATCGGCGTCGGGATCGTAGTCCGGTGCCAGCGCTGAAACGGCACGGTGGGCCAATCCGGCTTGAAGCGAAATCTGCCGTCCGGGTAGGCGAAGCCATTGAGATAATGCGCGCTGCCAAAATCCGGCTGGCAGTCGATCCAGCGTTTCGCTTCAAGCTCGGCGAGCGTGCCCCAGCCCGATTTTTGCAAGCTTAAGTCGATCAGTTCGCGGGCCGACATGTCGAAGCCGGGGTGTTTCGCGCCGAGTCGCTTCGCCAGCGCACAGATCACCTCGTGGTTGTTGCGGCATTCGCCCGGCGGTTCGACCAGCTTCGGACCAAGCAAAATGTATTGACTGCCGCCGGCCGTGTAGAAATCGTCGTGTTCGACGAACATCGTGGCCGGCAACACGATATCCGCGACTTTGGCAGTGTCCGTCATGAACTGCTCGTGCACGCAGACAAACAGGTCGTCTCGGGCAAAACCGCGCTTCACCGTGTTCTGATCGGGCGCAACGGTAACCGGATTGGTGTTCTGAATAAGCATCGCAGTAACCGGCGGCCCGCCGAGGAGCGCATCCTCGTCGCCGGTTAGGATGGCACCGATGCGCGATTGGTCGAGCATACGGATAGACGGGTCGCGCAAATCCGCGCCTTCGATCAGGCTGTTGTTCAGATGAAATACGCCACCATTGTTGTGAAAGGCGCCGCCGCCTTTGAGTTTCCACGCGCCAGTGACCGCGGCGATGCAGCTTGCCGCGTGCATATTCGCTGCGCCGTTGCGCGAGCGGGAGAAGCCGTAGCCCAGGCGGAAGAAGGCGCGTTTTCTCTCGCCGATCAGGCTGGCGAAAGCCTCGATCGTCTCCACGGCGCAGCCGGTGATCCGCGCCGCCCATGCGCAGTCGCGCGTGCGCAAATGTTGCGCGAGTTCGTGCGGCGCATCGGTGTAACGTTCAAGATAGTCCCAGTCGGCCTTGCCGTCGCGGAACAGGCAATGCATCACGGCGCAAGCGAGTGCGCCGTCGGTGCCGGGCCGGATTAGCACCGGCAAGTCCGCCTGCTTCATCGTGGAATTCATATAGACATCGACAACCGCGATCTTGGCGCCGCGCTCTTTGCGGGCGCGCGTGGCGTGCGTCATCACGTTGACCTGGGTGTTCGCCGCGTTCGTGCCCCAGATGACGACCAGATCCGATTTCGCCATTTCGCGCGGATCGGCCCCGGCAAGCTTTCCCGTTCCGGCGATGAAGCCGGTGAAGGCCGGATTGACGCAGATCGTGGAAAAGAATCCGGAATATTTCTTGGCGTGGCGCAGACGATGGATGCCGTCGCGCATCACGTAGCCCATGGTGCCGGCATAGAGATACGGCCAAACGGCCTGCGAACCGTGCTTTTCTTCTGCGCGCGAAAATCGCTCGGCGACGAGATCGAGCGCGTCATCCCAGGAAATCGGCGCAAATTGACCGCTGCCTTTTGCGCCGATGCGGCGCAGCGGCTGTTTGAGGCGATCGGGATGATGCACCCGCTCGGCATAGCGCGCGACCTTGGCGCAGATCACGCCCGCGGTATAGGAATTCTCCCAGGCGCCGCGCACCCGCCCGATCGTATGAGCGTCAATAACCTCGACCTCGAGTGCGCAGGTTGACGGACAGTCGTGCGGGCAGGCCGAAGCTGCGATGCGGGGTCGAACGAGCTGGTTCATCGGCGTGCGGTCTTCGGGCGGCGCTTCGCGTAAAGCCGGTTGAAATCGGCACCAAATCAACGATAGCACAGAGCAGGCCAAATGCGCGACCGGAGGAGTAGTCATGCACGCTGCCGTTTTGGGCGAAAAAGGCGTCGAAGTCCGTGATTTGCCGAAACCCAGCCCGAAACCGAATGAGGTTTTGATTCGCGTGAAAGCTTCAAGCCTCAACCGGGCGGACCTGCTGGTGGCCTTGGGCCATCAGCACGGCAGTGTCGGCGGCGTCGGCGCGCGTCTGGGCCTCGAATGTTCCGGCGAGGTCGAGGCGGTCGGCAGCGCCGTGCCGGATATTAAACCGGGCGATCGCGTGATGGCTTCGGCGCCCGGCGGGTTTGCCGAATATGTCGTCACCGATTCCGGCCGAGTCCATCGCATCCCCGGAAACAATATGAGCTACGAGCAGGCGGCCTGTTTTCCGGTTGCGCTGCAGACCATGCACAATGCCGTGGTGACGGCAGGGCGACTGAAGCGGGGCGAAACCCTGTTGATGCAAGGCGCGAGCGCGGGTGTCGGTCTCATGGGCATGCAGATCGGCAAGCTGATGGGCGCCGCGCTCGTGATCGGCACGTCGACCAATGCCGACCGCCGAGTGCGACTGAAAGAGTTCGGTTGCGATTTGGCGCTCGATTCCGGCGATCCGGCTTGGCCGGAACGCGTGAAGGAGGCGACCGGAGACAAAGGCGTCGATCTGATCGTCGACTTGATTTCCGGCCCGGTCGCCAATCAAAATCTCGAAGCGGCGAGTATTCTCGGCCGCATCGTCAATGTCGGGCGGCTCGGCGGCATGAAAGGCGAATTCGATTTCGACAAACATGCGCTCAAGCGCATCGACTATATCGGTGTGACCTTTCGCACCCGCAGCGCCGAGGAGGTGCGCGAGATCAATCGGGCGATGCGGGCCGATCTTTGGCCGGCGATCGAGGCGGGCAAGCTGTCGCTTCCGATCTACAAGACCTACAGGCTCGCGGATATCGGCGAGGCGCTATCGCTCATGCGCGCCAATCGGCATTTCGGGAAGATCGTCATCAGCGTGTCGTAAATTTGCAGCCTACTGGTCAAGAAGAGAAGTGCATCCTCGGAATTCCGGCTTGCCCTTCGCGCGTGCATCCGGTTAGGTTTTGACATGACTGATTCGGCGAAGGGCCAAGCGCCGATTCTGGCCGCTGGGGGGATTGTCCTACGCGGAAAGTTGAGGCCGCGCATTGCCGTTGTGCGCCTACGAAGGGAGAAGGCTTGGGTTCTGCCAAAGGGCAAGCTCATGCCGCGGGAGCATCCTCGCGACGCCGCCAAGCGTGAAGTGCTCGAAGAGACCGGTTGCGATGTATCGGTCCACGAATTTCTCGGCTCGATGTCTTATGCGGCCGAAGGCAAGATCAAGATCGTACAATTCTGGCTCATGCGTGCCCTTGGATCGCCGGCCCGTGAGTTGATGAACGATGTGAAAGCGGTCAAATGGCTGCCTCTGCGGCAAGCCGTCACCACGCTGAGCCGGCCTCACGAAAAAGTGTTTCTGACGCACGTCGGGCCGATCGCGCTCGATCATGCCAAGAAATTCGTGCGGGGATCGCGCACGAAGCGTAATGGCGGCAAACGCGGCGTGAAAGGTTCCGCACCCTTCGTCGAACATGTAATTGCGCTCGACTACGAGAACACCCGACCGAGCGCGTTTGCCATGGCGTTGTCCAATTGGACGAGCCGCGCCGCGCATTTCCCCACGCGCAAGGCCAGTTGACTGCGCTGGCTGCAACGCCGCTGCGCCACTGCTCGTTTCAAGATCGAGATCGGAGATCGGTTCGCGGCGAGACCTCCAGGTATTTGATGAGGCATAATCTTTTTTCGGATAACCGGCTCCCACTTTTCCGGATCATGCGCTATTCGGGCACGATCTCGTGGAAGAGGCTGTAGTCGATCGTCAGCCTGCCCGTGTTCGAGGTACTGCTAATATCGCGGTAGCGGTGGTTCCATCGGATGTCGTCGTGCGAATACATCCGGCGCGCATGGAGATGCTGCGCCGAACTGTCGTCGAACCCGCCGACATTCAGCGTGAGCGAACCCTCGGCGGCAGCGAGATCGTCGGCGGTCAGGCCGTATAACGGGCTGGTTTTGTCGATGGTATGGAAAATCGACCAGCTCAGCATGAACATCGGATGTTCATGGCGATCGAGCAATAGCTCGTGGTAGCGGCGAAACTCATAACCTTCGACGGTGGTTTCCACACGAAACAGCCACAGCCGCGCCGTCGCTTGCGAAATTGTATTGTTGCGCGCGTTGGCGATCCGGATCATCAGCGTCGGCTGGCCTTGATGCACGGTGATTACGGGATGCTCGGCGAAGATGAAGCGGGCGCGCGGCCGCGAGAAGCGGGCAAAAATCAGACCGGTCATCACCGCGAGGAAACACATGCCGGTGAAGATTTCCACGGTGGCGACGAGGTGGCCGTAATCGGTCTGCGGATGCATGTCGCCGTAGCCGACCGTCGCCAGTGTCTCGATGGAAAAGTAAAACAATTCCAATGGCTCGTTCCCGACGATATTGGCGATCGGGTCGTTGCCGAGCCAGTAGAGAAACGCGAAGGCGGCGTTGAGGAGAACGAAGATCGCCGCCGCGCTGCCGAAGAAGGCCGGCCAATAGACGGTCATCGAGCGGTGATAGAGGTCTGTCCAAAAACTCTCGGCCAGACCGCGGGTTTCGATCTCGCGCCGGCCGATGTGAACGATTTGCGGTTTGCCTTCGCGCCTCGACGCGATTTTTTTTGGAGTCTTCGCCAAAGCGGATGAACTCCTATGCCGCCGCCGTCACCCTTGACTTGAGGCGACTAAACACCTTGCGGGCGTTGCCTTCAAAGATTTTGCGCCGCGCGGCATCGTCGAGCTTCGGCGCCTTGTCGACATAGCGCTTGGTGTCATCGAAATAGTGGCCCGATTTGGGATCGATGCCCTTGACCGCTCCGACCATTTCGGAAGCGAACAGGATGTTGTCCGCGGGCACAACTTCGGTGAGCAGATTGATCCCCGGCTGGTGATAAACGCAAGTATCGAAGAAGATATTGCTCTTGATGATTTCGGCGAGTTCGGGCCGGCCGTTATTGAGCGCAATACCGCGGAAACGGCCCCAGTGGAACGGCACCGCACCGCCGCCGTGCGGGATGATCAGCTTCAGCGTCGGAAAATCCTTGAACAGGTCGGACAGGATGATCTGCATGAACGCCATGGTATCGGCGTTCAGATAATAGGAGCCGGTCGTATGCATTGCCGGGTTACAGCAGCCCGAGACGTGAATCATGGCCGGAACGTCGAGCTCGACCATTTTTTCGTAGAATGGGTACCACCACTTATCGGTCAAAGGCGGAGCATTGAAATAGCCGCCCGACGGGTCGGGATTGAGGTTGCAGCCGATGAAGCCCATCTTGACGCAGCGCTCCAGCTCCCCGATCGCGTTCTTCGGCGGCACGCCCGGCGATTGCGGCAGCTGACACACGCCGACGAAATTTTGTGGAAACAGCGAGACGACGCGCGCGATCAGATCGTTGCAGATCTGCGACCATTCGAGACTGACACTTTCGTCGCCGATGTGATGGCCCATCCCCGAGGCGCGCGGCGAGAAGATCGTCAGATTCGTGCCGCGCTCGCGCTGCAATTTGAGCTGGTTTTGCTCGATGCTTTCGCGGATTTCATCGTCCGACATTTTCAGCGCGGCGCGCGGGGGCATCGCCATTTTGCCGCCCGACGTTGCCGCCGCGGTCTGTTCCTTACGGAAACGGTGAAGATCTTTGGGCTCGGTGGTGTAGTGGCCGTGACAGTCGATGATCATGAAAAAGCGCCATACCGCAGTTGGGGAAGCGTAGATGCTACGGCGCTCGGCGCGATTGTCAAACATGGCGTCGTTTCGGCGCGTCTCGCAAATGACGCGCGCGGCACCGGCGCGCAATCGCTTTTTTCCGGGTCATGCCCTAGGATGCGGCCGAATTAAAGGAGAGGGGAATGGCTGAACTTCCGCGGCTCAACGGCGTTATCGGCGCGCTCGAAAAGGGCCAACATGCTTTAACGACCTTCACGCCGGCCGACGTCGAATCGGCGATTGCGCTCGCGACCGGCAAATACGACGCCGTCGTCTACGAGATGGAACATAACGCTTACGACATCCGCGCATTCCGCGACTGTCTGCAATATATGCTCAATCGCCGCCAGATCGCGCAATCCGGTTCGCTCGCGCCGGCGGTCGCGCCATTCGCGCGCATTCCACCCAATGGCGGCGAGAAGGCGCAATTTCATGCCAAGCAGGTGCTTGACCTCGGCGCCTACGGAATCATCTGGCCGCATATCAGCAATGTGGACCAGGCCTACAACGCGGTGGCGGCCTGCCGCTATCCGCGGCTGAAGAACAAGCCGCTCTACGAGCCAGCTGGAATTCGCGGCGACGGCCCGACGCAAGCGGTGCGCTATTGGGGCGTCACCCAGCAGGAATATTACGAACGCGCCGACGTATGGCCGCTCAATCCCAAGGGCGAGATTTTCGTGATCCTGATGATCGAAGACACCGAGGGCATCAAAAGTCTGAAGGACATCCTGAAAAACGTTCCCGGTATCGGCGCCATCCTGATCGGCGAGGGCGATCTATCCCAGGAGCTCGGCTATCCGCGACAATACGAGCACAAGGTTGTGCTCGACGCGATGGCGCAGATCGTCAATACCTGCAAAGAGGCCAATGTCGTGGTCGGCCATCCGCATGTCGAAGCACACAACGCCGAACGGATCGTCAAAGAAGGCTACCGGTTCCTGATGTGTGCGCCGGTGCGCAGCTACGGCAATCTCGACAAAGCGCGCGAGCTGACTGCAAGGAGGTAGGCATCGAGCCCGGACGGCGCGTCATGGCCGGACTTGTTCCGGCCATCTCGTTCATAAGCACTGTGCTTGACTGATCGGGATGCCCGGGACAAGACCGGGCATGACGGTTAATGAGGTCTCGTGCCTTGGTTAGTTCAGCGCGCCGCCCGGTACGTCAAATCCGCGGCCAAATGATCGAAGCTCGTGTCCTTCAGATACTGATCGAGCCCCCAACGCTTGACTTGAGCCATCACTTCGTCGAACTCCGAACGCGGGATCGTCCGGTAAACGAAGCGCTCGCCGCGGCCGAAGCGCGCGAAATCCCATGGATGGGTATTTTCGAATTCGGCCGGGAGGGCGAGCTTCCACAGCGGCAGGTATTTTTTGAGATCGGCGTCCATTGCCTTTTCGGCGCGATCGAGCGCGCGCAAATAACCCGTAACGACCTCGGGCGGCGAGCCTTCGGGCACCCACCACAATGTGTGAAAGGTATCGGCGATGATTTTGCGCAGGCCCAGTTGCTCGGCCATCGCGATCTGCGGCGGCAAAAGGCTCGCCGCTTCGACCTCGCCATCGAGCAATGCCTTTAGGCGAGCGCCAAAGCCGCCGGTATTGACGGTCTTGATGTTTTCGAGCGGCAGGTATTTTTCCAGCCGATAGGGCACGTTGAAGTGGCTGCCGGCGCGCATGCCGACGGAAATGGGAATGTCCTTGAGATCCTGCGGCGTGCGGATAGGCGAATCCGGCCGCACGAAAATCGCCCAGGGCGATACGCCATAGGCATCGGCGACGAAACGCCCCATGCCTGCGCTGGCGTTGCAAATGCTGCCCCATACGCAGGCGCCCTGAATGACCTCGGCTTTGTCCTGCGTATAGGGACGGTCTTGCGGACGTTGCAGATAATCGAGGCCCTTCCAGCTCGATTGCGTGCCGTGGAAGGTCGTCCAATCGAATTCGACGTCGAGGCCCTCGGCAGCGAAATAGCCTTCCTGCATGGCGACGAAATCGTTAAGGCCCATGCCCTTGGGCGCGATCTTCACGGGGCGCAATTGTATGGCCATGCCAGTTCCTCCGGCTGGATTTTCATTCTTCCGTCCACCGCGAGGCTAGCTTATCGGCGCGCCGCCCCGCAACGCCGCGTCGAACGCACTGGCAATCGCCTGTTTGCTCTTGCCGGCGCGTGCGGCGTCGCCGATCACGATGATCTCCTGCCCCGGCCGGGCCAAGCGGCGAAACTGCGCCGCCGTGCCGCGCCGCGCTCCGTAGTAGAACCATTCGCGAAGCGCCGGCGACGCGAACAGGCGCGCTAGCCCTGGTGCGCGCGCCATCCCTGCGTCGAGTATCCAGTCGATCAACGGCTTCAGTCCAAAGCGGTATTCGGCGCCGGTCGCGATAACGAGACGGTCGAACGGCGCCAGCAATTCCGGTTTAACGCCCACGTCGGTAGCGAAGCGCAATGCGACGCCTTTGAATTCGCAGGCCGCAACGAGATCTGCGACGTAGCGTGCGAAGCTCTGCGGGTTTGCTTCGACCTCCTGGAACAGTGGCGCCTTCGCTGCGTAACGGAATGCGCCGCCGGCCTCTGAATTCTTCTCGAACACGGTGACGCTGTTTCCTGCGGCGACGAGATAAGCATAGGTCAGTCCCGCTGGGCCGGCGCCGATCACCGCGATGCGCTTGCCGCGTGGAATTGCCGCGTCGGCAAATAAAGTCTCCCGCCCGGCCGCGCCATTGACGACGCAGCCGATGCGCGCGCCGCCGCGCATTTCGTTGATGCAGGTGTTGCAGGCAAGGCAGCGCCGGATCGGTTCGCCGCGGCGCACCTTGTCGACCCATTGCGGCTCGGCAATGAGCGTGCGGCCAAGCGCGATGAAATCGGCCTTGCCTTCGGTCACCGCCGCTTCCGCCGTCGCCGGGTCGCCGAGCCGGCCGACGGCGATAACGGGGACGCCGATTTGTTTTTTCACGTCGGCCGCATAATCGAGAAAGGTCGCGTCGGGAAAGCGCATCGGCGGCAACACGATCTGCGCCGAAGGCAGCGAGCGATAGTGACCTGCCGTGACATGCAGCGCGTCGGCGCCGGCCGCAGCCGCCCAGACCGCGACCTGCCGGCCTTCGCTAAAGGGCAAGCCGCCCGGGAAGAAATCCTCCACCGAAAGGCGGTACACGACGGCCATGCCGGGCATTGCCGCTTTGACCGCGTGCAGCACTTCAAGGCCGAAGCGTGCGCGGTTTTCCAGGCTACCACCATAGTCGTCGCTGCGGCGGTTCTCGAAGGGTGCGTGGAATTGCGAAATCAGGTAGCCGTGCGCGGCGTGGATTTCGACGCAATCGAAGCCGGCCTCCTGGGCGCGTTGCGCGGCGGCTACATACGCAGCGATCGTTGCCCGAATGCGCTCCGCCGTCATCTCCAGCGGCACGATAGTCTCGAATGTCGTCTCGTAGACCGGGTGGGGAATGGCCGACGGCGCGATCGGCGTCTCGCCGCATATGTCCGCGCGCGTATGGCCGCCGGCGTGACCGAGCTGGATCGAAGCCTTGGCGCCGCCGCCGTGGATCGCGCCGACAAGCCGCGCCAGTCCGGGAATAAAACGGTCGTCGTAGATTCCGACTTCGCGGCGGCGGTGCCGACCTGCTTTCTCGGGAGAGGCCATTTCGACTGTGATGAGCCCGGTCCCGCCGCGCACGCGTGCCATATAGTAGGCAATCGACTCCTCGGTAATGAATCCCTCGTCGTCCGCGGTGCGCGTCGTCATCGGCGGCATGACGATCCGGTTCTTGACTTCAACCGCTCCGATGCGCGCGGGCGTGAGGATGTTCATGGAATTTGCGAGCGTGTGCGCGTTACAATACCGGAATCTCGCCGCCGTCGAGATCGATCGTGGCGCCGTGCAGCCAGCTGGCGCGCGAGGAGACGATGAAGGCGACGAGATTACCGACATCCTCGACCGTGCCGAAGCGAATAGTGTCGTTGAAGTCGCGCAACATTTGCACGCGTACTTTTTCCTCCGGTGCGCCGGTTCGGTCCATTTCGGCTTTGATGCGCCGCCGCGTCCGGTCGGTTTCGACGACGCTCGGATGGATGCAGTTCACCTGCACGCCGTCGGTTTTGCCGCGATCGGCGAGGCACTTGGTGAAGGCGGCGACCGCGGCATTGACCGAGCTGCCGATCGTGAATTCGGCCGTCGGTTTGCGGCCGCCGGTGCCGCCGATCGAAACGAGCGAACCGCGCCGCTCCTTCAACAGCGGCCAGGCGGCGCGAGCGAGCCGCATATGGGCGAAGAATTTCAGCGCGTAGCCGTCCTCCCAATCGGCGTCGGTGAGCGTGAGAAAATCACCGCGCCTGGTGGCGCCGGCGTTGTTGACGAGAATGTCGAGCGCGCCGAAATCACGCTTCACCCGTTCGATCAGTTTTCCGGGCGCGTCCTTCTCGCGCAGGTCGATGACGGCGTAGCCGGCGCGGCGGCCCCATTTGCCGACCGCAGCGGCGGTCTCGCCGAGCGCGGCACTGTCGCGGCCGGTCAGCATCACGTCGCAGCCCTCGGCGGCGAGCGCGAGCGCAATGCCACGGCCGATGCCGCGGCTCGATCCGGTCACCAGCGCGATTTTGTCAGTCAGATCCAGTTTCATAACGAATCGTCCCTTTCGTCATTCCAGGTTTGCCGCTCTCGCGGCGTCCCCGGAATGATGCTCACTCGAGCTTCAGCCCCAATTTCTGAATGAGCGCCGCCCATTTGCTCTCTTCGCGCTTGATGTTCGCCGCGTATTCTTCGGGCGTGCTCGGCGCCGGATCGCTGCCGTCGGCGATAAGGCGCGTTTTCATTTCATCGGAGGTGAGGATGGTGCGTAGTTCCTTGTTGAGCCGATCGACGATCGGCCGCGGTGTTCCGGCTGGCGCCGCGAGCCCGTAATACTGCACCGCTTCGAAGCCGGGCAGGCCGGACTGCGCGGCGGTCGGTACGTCCGGCAACGCCGCCGAGCGCACGGGCGCGGCGACCGCAAGGCCGCGCAGCTGGCCGGCGGCGATGTTGCTGATCGATGCCGGAATGGTGTTGAAGCCGAGCGGCACGTGATTGCCGAGGAGATCGTTGGTCAGCGGTGCGGTGCCTTTGTAGGTGACAATGGTGATGTCGGTGCCCGCCATGAGATTGAACAGTTCGGCGGCGAAGTAATTGATGGTCGGCGCCGGCGGCGTCCCGGCGGCGAGCTTGCCGGGCTCTTTCTTCGCCAATGCGATGACGTCGCTTAAGGACTTGGCCGGCAGCGCCGGATTGGCGTCGACGATGATCGGGGTGGAAGCGACGATTCCGATCGGCGCAAAATCCTTGTTGACGTCATAGCCAGTATTGGCGCCGAGACTGATGCCGGTGAGAAGCATCACGAGCGTGTAGCCGTCGGGCGCCGCCTTGGCCGCGTCGCGCGTACCGATCATTCCGCCGGCGCCGCCGCGATTCTCGATCACCACCTGCTGGCCGAGTGCGACGGAAAGCTTCTGCCCGATCAGACGTCCCATAACGTCGACGCCCCCGCCGGGTGGATAAGGCACGATCAGCGTGATCGGATGCGCGGGATAGTGCTGCGCCGCGGCCGGAAGCGCTGCTGCACCAGCGATAACGAGCGCACTCGTCGCCAGCGCGGCAATCGTGGCCTGCTTCATACGATTTCCCTCCCCGTGTTCACTATAGCTCCGGGCGCGGGGCATGCGCTACATTGCCGCCGCGAGACAGGAAACGGACACATGCGTTTCGGCCTCTTCGGCAGCGCCACCGCCCGCCATGGCGGCCCGGATGTGGATTCCGGTCAGGGCTATCGGCAGTTCGTGGAATACAACATCGAGGCCGAAGCGCTCGGCTATCATTCGACATTCCTGGTCGAACACCATTTCACCGGTTTTGGTCAGGTATCGGCGAGTCTGTCGCTGTTGACCTGGGTGGCGGCAAAAACCAAGACGCTGCGGCTCGGCACGGCGGTCTTGGTGCTACCCTGGCACAATCCGGTGCTTCTCGCCGAACAGGCTGCAACGATCGATCTTCTCTCCGGCGGCCGGCTCGATTTCGGCGTCGGCAAAGGCTACCGCCACAACGAATTCGCCGGCTTCTGCGTGCCGATCGAGGAAGCTGATGCGCGGTTCAACGAGGCGCTCGACGTCATCGTGAAATCCTGGACATCCAAGCAGCGCTTTTCGCATCATGGCAGGTATTGGCGCTTCGAGGACATCATCGTCGAACCTCCGACTGCGCAGAAACCGCATCCACCGATGTGGATGGCCGCCGGCAATCCGGATTCGATCCGCCAGGTCGCCGAACGCGGCTATAATTTGTTGCTCGATCAATTCGCCTCGTTCGAAACCGTCGCCGAGCGTATCGGCATTTTCAAGGCCGCGGTAGAGGCGCGCGGGCGCGCCTTCGATCCGATGGATGTCGGCGTTGCACGCGCCTTCTACGTGGCCAAGGACAAGGCCGACAAAGACGCTGCGTTGGAACGCCGGCTGGAAGCGCAGCGGCGCCTCGCCGCCGTCTCGAACGCGCCGGACGGCACCAAGAGCAAATCGAGCATCATGGCGTTTTCTGATACGCGCGAAGCAAGCGAAGAGAGCGCGCTCTACGGCACGCCGGATGAAATCGCGCGGAAACTCGAACGGCTGGCGGAACTCGGCGTCGGCTATGTGCTGCTCAACGGCGGCGGTCCGGCGCAGGACAGCTTGCGGCGCTTCGCCAGAGAAGTGATGCCGGGGTTTGCCGAAACGACGCGCGCACGGGTGGTGGGGTGAAGGCCACTTTCTCCGCTCATTCCCGCGTAGGCGGAAATCCAGCATTTGCGCTAATTGAGAAAATTCCTCCTTGGGTTCCCGCTTGCACGGGAACGAGCGGCCGAGTGAGCCCCCAATGATCAACAAGATCGTGCAATCGATGGCGGACGCCGTGGCGGGCATCCGCGACGGCTCGGTCGTTCTGCTCGGCGGTTTCGGCAGTATTGGACAACCCAATGCCTTGATCGACGGTCTGGTCGGACACGGAGCGAAGGAACTGACCGTGGTATCCAACAATGCCGGGGTTGGACGCATCGGCTTGGCGCGTCTTCTCGAGCTCGGCCGGGTGCGCAAGATTATTTGTTCGTTTCCGCGCACCGCCGATCCGGTCGTGTTCGAGGAACTGTATCGGGCCGGCAAGATCGAGCTTGAAATCGTGCCGCAGGGCACTATGGCGGAACGGCTGCGTGCGGCCGGCGCTGGTATCCCCGCCTTCTTCACGGCGACTGCGGTCGGCACCAAGCTTGCCGCCGGCAAGGAACAGCGCGAGATCGCCGGGCGCCAATATCTTCTCGAAGAGGCGCTCGCCGGCGATGTCGCGCTCATCGAGGCTTGGGAGGCGGACCGCTGGGGCAACCTGACCTACCGGTCCTCGGCGCGAAATTTCAATCCAGTGATGGCGACGGCGGCGAGGTTGACGGTCGCTCAGGCGCAGCACATTGTCGATCTCGGCGCGCTCGATCCGGAAAAAATCGCGACGCCGGGCATCTATGTCAATCGCGTGTTGCACGTGCCTTATGGCGAGCCCACCGTGACATGATTGAGGATGCAGTGAACGTTCTGGCAGCCGTAAAGCCGCTCACCCGCAGCGAAATGGCCGCGCGCGTGGCGCGCGACATTCCGGAGGGCTGGTGCGTCAATCTCGGCATCGGTGCGCCGCTGCAAGTCGCCGATCTGCCGGCGCAGCGTGAAGTCATTTTCCATTCGGAGAACGGCGTGCTCGGCATGGGTCCGGCGCCGGCGCCGGACCGGATCAACCGCTGGCTCATCAATGCCGGCAAGCAATATGTCACGCTGCGCAGCGGCGGATCCTATATGCACCACGCCGACAGTTTCGCGCTTATCCGCGGCGGCCATCTCGATCTTTGCGTGCTCGGCGCTTTCCAGGTCGCCGAGAACGGCGACATCGCCAATTGGTCGACGTCCGACAACGACAGCGCGCCCGCGGTCGGCGGCGCCATGGACCTTGCCGCCGGCGCGCGGCAGGTTTGGGTTCTGATGGAGCATCAAACCAAATCAGGACATAGCCGGCTCGTTCGCCGCTGCACCTATCCGCTCACTGCGCTCGCCGTGGTCAAGCGCGTCTACACCAATCTCGCCGTGCTTGATGTGACCGACCGAGGCTTCGCGGTGCGCGAAATGGTGCCGGGCTTAACGCTAAAGGCCCTGCAAGACGTCACCGGCGCGCCGTTACGAGCCACAACGAGTCAAGGAGGACCCAAATGAAAATTGCGGTCATTGGCGCGGGCTCAGTGGGCGGCACATTGGGGCGGCGTTGGGCCGAGCTCGGTCACACCGTCTGCTTTGGCGTGCGCGATGTAGCCGATGCGGACGCCAAAGCCCTGGTCGGCAGGATCAAGGGCGATGCGCGGCTGGCCGGCGTGAGTGACGCCGCCAATGATGCCGAAGTGGTCGTGCTGGCGACGCCTTACGCGGCGAATCCCGCAGCCATTGCCGCGGCCGGTGATCTTTCCGGCAAGGTTCTGATCGATGTCACCAACCCGATCGGTGCCGGTTTTTCGCTCGCTGTCGGTTTCAGCACGTCGGGCGCGGAAGAGGTCGCAAAGCTTGCGCCGCGCGCTAGGGTCTATAAGGCGATGAACCAAGTCGGCTTCGAAGTTATGGCCGATCCGACCTTTGCCGCGGGCAAACCGGTGATGTTTGTCGCGGGCGATGATGCCGCGGGCAAGAAAGTGGTGCTTGAACTCGTTTCCGCCTTGGGCTTCGAGGCGATCGACGCGGGTGAACTCGCCATCGCGCGTTTGCTCGAGCCCTACGCCATGCTTTGGATTCATCTGATGGCACGCCGCAACCAGGGTCGTAACTTCGCGTTCTCCTTGCTGCGGCGGTGAACGTCGCTGACCATGCGCGTCCGATCGGCGGCCGTCCCGCCGCCTCGTCAAATCTGGGAGAGAGGAAGGTGGAGCAAATCCGCGTTTCAACTTTTGCCGGGCCCGGCGCGAAGCCGGTGATCCATAGCGTTCCACGGCCACGCATTCCGGACAGAGCCGCGCTCATCAAAATCGGCGCCTGCGGCGTGTGCGGCACCGACCTGCATATCCTCAAGGGCCACTGGCCCAAGCAGCTTCCCTGGCCGTTCACGCTCGGTCACGAGCTCGGCGGCGTCATCGTCGAGGCCGGCAGCGCGTTCAAAGAGGATTTCATGAGCAAGCCGCTGCAGGTGGGATCGAAGGTGATGATCCCGCCGCTGATGCCGTGCGGCCGTTGCTATTACTGCATCCATTATCCGGAGAGCGCCAACAAATGCCTCACCCCGGTCTATTACGGCCGCTATCTCGGCTTCGAGAAGCCGCCGCATCTGTGGGGAGGCTTCGCGGAATATGTCTATGTCGATCTCGACATGCTACCCGGCACAAAGATCTACAAATTGCCGGACGACTTGTCGCTCCGGCTTGGCGCTTTGTCGGAGCCGCTGACGTCGTGCATCCGCGCGTTTAATCGCGCGATGCGCGCGGGCGGCTTCAAATGGGGCGATACCGTCGTCGTTCAGGGCTCGGGTCCGATCGGGATTCTCGCGGTGGCGGCTGCGCAAGAGATGGGCGCGGGGCGTGTCATCTGTGTCGGCGCCCCGGAACGGCCGAGGCTGCAATTGGCCCGTAAATTCGGAGCAGAAGCGACCGTCGACATCGAGCATTGCAAGACGGCGGATCAACGTATCGGACGCGTGCGCGATATCGTCGGCGGCTTCGGCGCCGACCTGGTGATGGATTGCTCCGGCCATCCCAGCGCCGGTCCCGAGGGGATAGAGTTTCTCCGCGACGGCGGCACCTATGTCGAGATGGGCCAGTTCACCGACGCCGGTTCGATCATGACGTCATGGCACCGAATCTGCGCCAAGGACATCAACGTCCTCGGTTCGTGGGGATTCACCGGCAACGACCTGCCGCTTGGCGTCGATATGCTGTACCGCGCGCGCGCCAAATATCCCTGGCTCGACATGCAGACGCTCTATCCCTTCTCGGAGGAAGGGATCGCGCGGGCCGTTGCCGATGCAATCGCCATGAAAACGGTCAAGTCGACCATCGTGCCATGGCCCGAACTCATTCGATGACGGCGCGGTTCGCCGTTTGCCAGCGTGACGGATGCCAATGCTGCGAGTGCTGACGTCGATTACATTCGTTTATGTGCCGCGGGAGGATCGCATCGCGGTTGCGATCAATGCTGGCCGCGCGGATGCCTGGTCGTGCTGGCTGACGCGGCGGCTTGCGCTGGCCGTGCTCGAACGCGCGACCCAGTATCTGCTCAATACGTCCGATGTGGCGCAACGCGCGCCAGCGGAATTTCGCGGCGAAGCGGTGGCGTTCGAGCGCGATGCCGCCATTGCCAAGACTGCGCGCGCGATGTCGAGCACGCCGCCCGCCGTCCTTCAAGCCAGCGCGGGTGCGGAGGAGCTGGCCGAGCGGCTGACGATTTCGCGCGACCGGGACACGTTCCGATTTGAACTACGCGGGCAAGGCGACCAAGGAGCCGCCGGCACCGTCAATCGCGATGAACTCCAACGCATCCTGCAAATGCTGTACACCGCCGTCATGCAGGCCGGCTGGCTGGCCGCGCCCGCAACGAGTCAGCCTGCGTCCTCCGCGGCTACCGGCGAAAGCAAGTCCGCGCGGCACTAGACGATTGTGCCGATCCGGCCGATCCGCCAAAATGACGACTGCATAGAGCCGACAAGGGAGAAGCGCCGTGGCACCTCAATATACCTGGGATCATATTCATCTGCGCACCACCAATCCCGAGACCATGGCGCAATGGTTCCAGACGATGCTCGGCGCTGAAGTCATTCGTACGATGCAGCAAGGCAAGCCGCGCATCGACCTGAAGCTTGGCGGCGCCAATATCTTCATCGCTCCGGTGGAAGCCGGCGACGGCGTCAACGCGCCGCCTGTCACGCCTTATCGCGGGCTCGATCATTTCGGCCTGTCGGTTAGCGGCATCGACGCGATCGCAGCCGATCTCAAGAAGAAAGGCGTCGAATTCACCCGCGAGCCGACCACCGTTCGCCCGGGCGTGCGCGTATGCTTCCTGCGCGGGCCGGAGGGCGTGTCGATCGAGCTCCTCGACCGCGACGCCCGGTACTGATCGCGGCGTGAACCGGAAAGGCGGCGGTTTCGACCGTTTTTCATAATTTGACGCTCGCCAGGAAATCGAGCAAGCGCGCATTGGCCGCGTCTTCGGTCTGCGCTTCCACCGCTACGGTGGTCGAGTAATTTTATTTTGCCGTAGATGCCGAGCGTCGACCAAGTCTCGACCGCGGCGTTGAATCCGCCTGGCGCATATATCACCGGCCCCGAACCGACGATTTCACAACGCGTCGCGATACCGTCAATGACAGCGCTGGGCACCGCTAACCTTTGATCTGGCGGCCGGCGCGCGCATCGGCAATGAGCGCGGCGAAGGCATCGAGCGCGGCCTTGGCGGTGTTGGTATAGGTTTCGGTTTTCGCATCGAGCCACTTCTCGCCGTAACCGATCGCGGTGTGCACGAGGCGCACGCGGCCGTCGAGCCATGGCCCGCCGCCAAAGCCGCCGATCACTGGAATTTTTACCGCCGTCACCACCGCAGCGCCGGCAATGGGGCCGGAATTGGTGAAATCGAGGAGGCAAGCGCCCGATTGTTCAAGGAGTTTAGCCTCGGCGACGAGTTTTGCCGTAGCTTCCGCGCTCGCTTGCGCGGCGTGCGAATTCTGCGCGCTGTAAGGAATGCCGAATTTGCTCGCGGTCTGCGGCGTCAGGCCGAATTGCGCGAAGACCGGAATGCCGGCGTCGACCAGCGCCCGCACCACGTCGGGATAATCTGAAGCCGCGTCGATCTTGATCAGGTTGGCGCCGCCTTCGGTCATCAAGCGCGATGCGGCGGCGAGCGCGCTATCGATACTCTGCTGGACGGGCCCATAGGGCATATCGCAGCTTACCAGGGCGCGTTCGACGCCGCGCCGCACCGCCTTGCAGCAGATCAGCATCTCATCCAGCGTGACATCGAGCACCTCGGAACGGCCCCATAGATTGACGCCGACCGAATCGCCGACTGAGATGAAATCGAATCCGGCGCGGTCAGCGATCCGCGCGATCTGATAGTCCCAGGCGACGAGGCCTACGCTTTTCTTTCCCTCGCGCTTCATCTGTTGAAGCTGGGAAATCGTGACTTTGCCGTGCATCGGTGCGCCTCGTCTCTCGAAAGGCGTCGTTCTAGCACGGCGATCGCGGTGACACAGCGGTAAGGGTCGTCCATAGGGCGCCGGCGGCGAATGCGGCCATCCCTTTGAGCACGAATGTGGAATAGAGCGCTGGCGATGCGCCGCGCTACAGCGCAGCGCGCTTACTGCGGAAGTCCGGTTGCTTGCGGGCGCGGCTGGAGCGGTTTGTTTTGCGCCGGCGCGGTGGCGGCATTTACTCTGACGACGGGCGTCGTTGCCGCACCCGCGTTCTTGCCGTCCGTGACCCCGTTGTCGCTGGTTTTGCCCGAAGCCGATTTGTGCTGCAGCGGCTTCGCCGGTTCCTTTTTTTCTTCTTTCTTGGCGTCGGCTGCTTTCGCCTCGGCTGGCTTGTGCTTGGCCCTCTTTTTACCTGGCTCAGCCACAGGCAGTGCGGCGAGCGCGGCGATCTGATCGGCGGCGCGCGTTGGGCCGGTATAGACGACGACCGGGGTTACCGGGCCGAGATCGTTGAGCAAGTTCTTCGGCGACGGCGCGCGCAGAGCCGACAGCATGGCGGAAAATTGCGGATTTGCTTCGGCGCCGGAACTGTCGAGATCGTCGCCGGCGTCGGCGTCGCTCTCCTCATGCGCATGTCGCTTGCGATGGGGCCCGCACATTTCGTCCGATAGATCGGGCGGCGCGGCGTCGATCGGCGTGAGCGAATCGACGGTGCCGAGAGCCGACATCAGCCACGCTAGTGGGCTACGCGTAAAGCCGGTCTCCAGCAATTCCGCGGCCTTCACCGCGCGCGCTGCCCCCGATGGCGCACCGAGCACGACGGCGATGAGTTGCTTGTTGTCGCGAGACGCCGTGGCCACAAGATTGTAGCCGGACGCGCAGATAAAGCCGGTCTTCATGCCGTCGGTGCCCGGATAGCGGCCGAGCAGCGGGTTGTAATTGCGCACGACCCGCCGGCCGAATTTGATCGCCGGTATCTGCCAATAGGAATTGTATTCGGGAAACTCATGAATGAGCGCGCGCGCGATAATGGCGAGATCGCGGGCGGACATGATCTGGCCGCCGTCCGGCAGCCCGTTCGGATTGACGAAATTCGACTCGGTCATTCCGAGTCTATGCGCGGTCGCGGTCATCTGCTGTGCAAAGTCGTCGACCGAACCGGCAATGCCTTCCGCGAGCAGGACCGCCATGTCGTTGGCCGACTTCACCATCATCATCTTGATGGCATTGTCGACCGTTACCTGCGTGCCGACCGGGAAACCCATTTTGGTCGGCGCCTGCGCATTCGCATTCTCGGAGACGGTGAACAAAGTGTCGGGGGTGATGCGGTGATCGCGGATGGCGCTCAGCGTCATGTAGAGCGTCATCAGCTTGGTCGTGGACGCCGGATACCACGGATAGGTCGCATTCTCGGCGCGCAGCACCTTGCCGCTATCTGCGTCGACCAACAGGATCGCCATCGCCAGCGCCGGCGTGGCCGTAATGGCGGTTACAAGGGCAGCTCCAAGCGCGGCCGTTCCCAGCGCCAGCAAGCCGAGACAGGCACCGAGCGGTCGCCCCCGGGAAAATTTCGTACTGTGCACGTGCCGCGGTCCGTTCGCTTGGTCGGGCCCAAAGGCCGCGATGGGTTCACGTAAGGTTCACGAAGTGCGGGCGCATCACTATGTAACGCAGGCCGGCTCGATGGCAAAGTGGAATGGCGGTATCCTTAAAGGCCGGTCCGGACGGCTCGCGCCGGACGATAACGGTTCTAAGCGAAGGAAAGCGACGAAAATTCGGCAGCGGAGCGAAACATGACGGCCTGCATCGTAGGATGGGCGCATACTCCTTTCGGCAAGCTCGCCGGCGAAACCGTCGAAACCCTGATCGTGCGGGTCGCCGGCGAAGCGCTGGCCGACGCCGGCGTCGCCCCTAACGACGTGGACGAAATCGTGCTCGGCCATTTCAACGCCGGCTTTTCGGCGCAGGATTTTACCGCCTCGCTGGTGCTGCAGACTTCGCCCGCTCTGCGCTTTAAGCGCGCGACGCGCGTGGAAAACGCCTGCGCCACCGGTTCCGCCGCCGTGCATCAAGGACTTAAGACGATCGCGGCCCGTGCCGCGCGCATCGTGCTTGTCGTCGGCGTCGAGCAGATGACGGCAACGCCGCCCGCGGAGATCGGACGCAATCTCCTCAAGGCGTCTTATGTGCGCGAAGAAGCCGATATCGACGGCGGCTTTGCCGGGATTTTCGGGAAGATCGCGGCGCTTTATTTCCAGCGCTGGGGCGATCAATCGGACGCGCTCGCCCGCATTGCCGCCAAGAACCACAGAAACGGCGTCGGCAATCCTTACGCGCAAATCAGGAAAGATCTCGGCTACGATTTCTGCCGCACCGAAAGCGAGAAAAATCCGCTGGTCGCGGGGCCGCTCAAGCGGACGGATTGTTCGCTCGTATCAGACGGCGCGGCCGCGCTCGTGCTGGCCGACGTCGAAACGGCGCTCAAGCTCGGCAAGGCCGTCGTGTTCCGCGCCGCGCAGCACGTCCAGGACTTCCTGCCGATGTCGCGCCGCGATGTCCTCAAATTCGAGGGCTGCACGGTCGCCTGGCGGCGCGCGCTGGCGCAGGCCGGCGTGACGCTCAAGGACCTCTCCTTCGCCGAAGTGCACGATTGTTTCACCATCGCCGAACTGATCGAATACGAGGCCATGGGTCTCGCGCCCGAAGGCCAGGGCGCCCGCGTCATCGCCGAAGGCACGGTCGCCAAGGACGGCGCATTGCCGATCAATCCGTCGGGAGGATTGAAAGCCAAAGGTCATCCGATCGGCGCCACCGGCGTATCGATGCATGCGCTTGCCGCGATGCAGCTCACCGGCAAGGCCGGCGACATGCAGGTCGAGGACGCCACGCTCGGCGGCATTTTCAACATGGGCGGCACCGCGGTCGCCAACTACGTCAGTGTTTTGGAGCGGCTGCGCTGATCGTCATTGGTCCTGCCAATTCCGCGGCGCATGTGACGACGATCGTGCACATCCGGCGACGCTTGTTTTTGCCTCGCAAATTTGCACTCGGTATTTTCAGTCGAATGCTTTGTTGCAGGATGTAACCATGGCCGACGCATTGTCCCTGCCAATGGCCGAAATCGCGATCTTACTCGGCGAGGGAAAGCTCAAAGCCCGCGCGCTCGCCGAGGAGGCGATCGCCAATCACGAGCGATTCGGCGGCAAGCTCATGGCCTATTCGCAGTGGTCGCCCGAGCATGCGCGCAAATGCGCCGATACGGCGGACGCCGCCTTTGTTCGCGCGCGGGTCCCCTTCAGGGCATCCCGACCTCGATCAAAGATCTCTTCGCCATCGCGGGTTTCCCGACCTATGCGGGTTCGCCCAAGCGCTTGCCGCCGAAATTCGAGATCGAATGCCCGGTCGTCACCGCTTTGCGCCGGCAGCTGGCGACGGTCATGGGCAAGACGCATATGGTCGAATTTGCTTTCGGCGGCACCGGCGAGAATGCGCATTACGGCAGTCCATACAATCCCTGGGACGCGACAGCGCATCGCTCGCCCGGAGGATCGTCGAGCGGCGCCGGCGTGTCGCTCTGCGAAGGCTCGGCGCTCCTCGCCTTCGGCAGCGATACCGCGGCCTCGGTACGCCTGCCCGCGGCGATGACCGGCAATGCCGGCCTGAAAATCACCAAGGACCGCTGGTCGGCCGAGGGCATCGTGCCGCTCAGCTTCACTTTCGACACGCCCGGGATTCTGGCGCGCAGCATGGCCGACGCGGCATTCGGCTTCGCCGCGCTCGATCCGCATCTCGGCGACAGCTTCGAGTTGTTGCGCGGCGTGCCCGAAAGCGTTGCCGGCATTCGCATCGGGGTTGCCGATTCCTGGTTTTGGGAGGGCTGCGAGAACGGCATCGATGATGTCGTGCATTGCGCGATCGATAAGCTTGCCCGGGCCGGCGCGGCGGTGAAGGAACAGCCGTTGCCGGAGGCGCGCGAGGCGTTTGCGGTATTTGCCGAGGGCGGTGTGACGGCGATCGAGTTGCGCGCCTTTCTCGACCGTGAACTGCCGGATTGGCTGGCGTCGATCGATCCGGTCAACGCGCCCGCGCTCAACAACGCCGAGAGTCTCTCGGCGCGCGAATATTTGACTCGGCGCTTACGGCTAATCGATGCCGCGAAAATCGCGGCCGCGCGTTTTGACCGAGCGGACGTCATCGCAACGCCGACGGTGATGGTGTCGCCGCATATGCTGGCCGAGGAGACCGGGCCGGAGGAATTCTGGGCGCGCAACCGCAAGCTCGTGCACAATCTGGTGCCGGTGAATTATCTGAGCTTGTGCGCGGCGACCTTGCCCGTCGGTCTCGATCGGCTCGGCATGCCGGTGGGCCTGCAGCTCATCGCCAAGGGCGGCGACGATGAGCTGCTCGTCGCGATCGCTTGCGCCGCAGAACGCATTCTCGGCACGCCGCGCGAAATCCTGGGCGTCGCGCCGATGTGCAGAAGCTAAAGCGCAATCGGTTTCAAACTCAATCGATTGTGGTCCAGATGTTTGATGGGCATGATCTTTTCGGACCATGCCCTAAGGCACACGCTATTCGTCCGCGGGCGCGAACTGCGCCTGCACCAATTCAGCAAAGAAACCACCGCGGCGCTGCAAGCCGTCAAACGTGCCGGTCTCGACGATGCGGCCGTTGCGGAAAACCAGAATCCGGGTTGCGTTGCGTATCGTGGCGAGACGATGCGCAATGACGAAAGTGGTGCGCCCTTTCATCACCTCGTCGAGGGCTGCCCCGACGCGAGCCTCGGTGAGCGGGTCGAGCGCGCTCGTCGCCTCGTCGAGAATCAAGATGGGCGGATCTTTGAGCAGCGCCCGCGCGATGGCGAGCCGCTGCCGCTCGCCGCCGGAAAGCAGCCGCCCGCGCTCGCCGATGCGCGCTTGCAGGCCTTCCGGATTGCGATCGATAAAGTCGAGCGCCTGGGCGCGGGCGGCCGCTTCGCGCAATTCTTCTTCGCCGGCATCGGGCTTGCCGACGCGCAAATTCTCGGCGATCGACCGGTTGAAGAGAAGCGTCTCCTGAAAAACAACCCCGATATTGCGCCGCAAACCGGTGAGCGTGAAACCGCGGATATCCATGCCGTCGATGAAGATCGCGCCCGATTGCGGATCGAATGCCCGATGCAGCAGCGCAAGCGCGGTTGACTTGCCGCTGCCAGTTGGGCCGACTAAAGCGACGCGGTCGCCGGGCGAGGCGGAGAAGCTCAAATCGGCTACCGCCGGCCGCTTGCCGTCATAGGAAAACGATACGTCCTTGAATTCGACAAGCCCGCGCACGCGGCCGGGATCGACCGCGTCGGGCCGGTCGCGCACGGCGGGCACGGTGTCGAGCACGCCGAAGAAATCCGCAAGTTTCGGTGCGTCGAGGAACAGGCGGTTAGCGAAACTGACTGCTTGTTCGAGCCGGGCAATCAGCAGCGAAGCAATGCTCATGAAACTGACGATTTGGCCGACCGACGCCAGGCCGACGAGTTTCAGGTAGGTTCCGACCAATAAGATCACGAGCAGCGTGAGCGTGGTGCCGGCGCGCGTAAGCACTGCCGCAACCGCCCACCATGACAGAACCGGCATTTGTGCGCGCAGCAGCGAGTTGACCAGGCCCCTTAATTCCGAGACTTCAAGCTCGACGCGGGCATAGCTTTGCACCAGCGCGACATTGCCGAGCGCGTCGGCCGCCGTCTCGGCGAGATCGGAATAGTGCCGCTCGACCGCGTTTTGCAGCGCAAAGGCTTTGCGCATGACCACCGTCGTGAGCACCGTGAAGCCGACGCACAGCGCGATCAGCGGCAAAGCAAGCCGCCAGTTGAGGACGAGCGAAGCCGGCAGCAACAGGAGGATAAAAACGAACGCCGAAAAATGCTCGCGGAAGAAGGATACCCACAGCCACCACAGCGTGTCGGTCCCGGTGAGCATGACCTTCATCTGCCGGCCCGAATGTGCGCCGGTATGGTAAGCGAGCGGCAATTGCAGCACGTGCTCGAAATAGTCGGCCAGCACCATATTGCGGCGCCGATGCGCGAGGCGGTCGGCGAACCACGCCACCAGTGTGCCGGCGGCGATGATGAAGAGGCCGAAGCCGACCCAGGTTCCGATCAGCGGAGCCAGCGCTTGCGCCGCGGGCCGAAGGCCGGACGGCAGCACTCCCGAGAGCGCATCGACGATCCGGCCCAGCAAGACCGGCTCGACGAACTGCGCGCCGGCGAGCGCGATATTGGCGAGCGCCAGCATCACCGCGAGCTTCGCGTCGGGCCGCAACAGGCCAAGCACGCGAAGATAGATGCGGATGAAGAACATGCGAAATTCTAGCAAAATTCGGCCTCGTTGAATCTTCGCGCTTAGAATCTTAGCGCTTAAGCGGGGATCCAGCGGCTGAGCCCCCCGCGTTCGCGGGGACGAGCGGACGAGGTCAGCTGTTCGTTTTGCGCTTGACGTGTGGGAGGCGGGCATGTATTTAACCATATAGTTATTTAACCGGATGGTAAAATTGTCGCTCGACGCCACCTTCGCCGCCCTGTCCGATCCCACCCGCCGCGCCATCCTCGCGCGGCTCGCGCTTGGCGAAACTTCGGTGAGCGAGCTGGCCAGGCCCTTCGCCATGAGCCTGCCCGCCGTCTCCAAACACCTGAAAGTGCTGGAGCGCGCCGGATTGATCGCCCGCGGCCGCGAGGCGCAATGGCGCCCGTGCCGGATCGAGCCCCGCGCGCTCAAGGACATCGACGACTGGCTCGCGCACTATCGGCGATTTTTCGACGAGAGCTTCGATCGGCTCGACGCCTATCTGAAAAGGCTGCAGGCCGAAGACCGGCTGAATGGGGACCGCGCGATCAAGGAGCGCGTTGGCAAGGAACGAAAGGCGAAGGGTACGAAGCATGGCCGCAAGAAACAGCCTCGATCTTGACCGGGATCCGCGATCGATCATCGGAACGCGCGAATTCGATGCGCCGCGCGACCTCGTATTCTCCGCTTGGACGGATCCGAAACATCTCGCGCAATGGTGGGGACCGAACGGCTTCACGACGACGACGTACAGCTTTGATTTTCGGCCGGGAGGCGTGTGGCGTTTCGTGATGCACGGTCCCGACGGCCGCGATTATCAGAACCGGATTACCTTCGAAGAGATCGTGCCGCCGGAGCGCATCGTCTACCGGCACGGCGGCGGCGACGATGTCGAGCCGGTGCAATTTCGGCAAACGGTCGTCTTCGAGGACCTGGGTGGTCGTTCGCGCGGTTCCACGCGCATCACGTGGCGCGGCGATTTCGCCTCGGCGGCGGAACGCAATCGGGTCATCGAGGATTATGGTGCAGACAAAGGCCTCACCGAGACGCTTGCCCGGCTCGGTGCGTATGTGACGGCGATGGCGTAGAACCAAAACGTAAAGGAGTGCGCGATGAATCTGCAACCATATCTTTTTTTCGACGGTAAATGCGATGAAGCACTCGACTTCTACAAGAAGGCGGTCGGTGCGCAGACCAAAATGTTGATGCGCTTCAATCAGGCGCCGGACCAGTCGATGATTACTCCCGGCTCCGAGAACAAGGTGATGCACGCGCAGGTTCAGATCGGCGATACGACAGTTCTGATGTCGGATGGCCGCTGCAGCGGGAATACCAATTTCCAAGGCTTTGCCTTGACCATTACGGCGAACACGGAAGCCGAAGCCGACAAGATTTTCGGCGCGCTCGCCGGCGGCGGCAAGGTAACGATGCCAATGGCGAAAACCTTCTTCTCACCGCGGTTCGGCATGCTGACCGACAAGTTTGGCGTCGGCTGGATGGTCCTTGTTGCACAAGACTGACGCCGCGGCGAATTTACCTGGAGGACGATCATGCTGACCCGAACCAAAACAGGGGACTTCGTCATCACGCGCGTATTCGACGCGCCGTCCAATTTGTTGTGGAAATGCTTCACCGAGCCGGAGCGGATGAAGGAATGGTTTGGGCCAAAAGGCTCGGTCATCGTCGCCGCCAAAATGGATTTGCGCGTCGGCGGCACTTATCACGGTGCGATGCGCGGCCCCGACGGCAAAGTCATGTGGGCCAAGTTCGTTTATCGCGAGGTCGTGCCGCCACGCCGCCTGGTCTGGGAACATTCGTTCTCGGACGAAGCGGGTGGTCTCACGTGCCATCCACTCAGCCCGACCTGGCCGCTACGGCTGTTGACGACGGTGACGTTGCAAGACGCGCCGGGCAGCAAGACATCGCTTACGTTGACCTGGTCGCCGCTCGACGCATCGCCGCAAGAGCAGAGCACGTTCGATGCGGCGCATGAGAGCATGCAAGGCGGGTGGAACGGCTCGTTCGAACGGCTGAATGCCTATCTCGCCAGTCACAAATCGTCGGACATGGGGGTAAGCGATGCGTAGCGCTGCAACTCAAGAGAAACCCGCCGAGCGCGAAATCACCATCACGCGCGTGTTCGATGCGCCGCGCACGCAAGTCTTCGCGGCGTGGACGAATGCCGAGCACCTCGCGCAATGGTGGGGTCCTAAAGGCTTCACCAATCCGGTCTGCGAAATCGACGCCCGCGTCGGCGGTGCGATCCGTATTCACATGCGCAGCCCGGACGGCGCCATCTATCCGATGAAAGGCGAGTTCCGCGAGGTTGTTCCGCCCGAACGGCTCGTCTTCACTAATATCGCGGTCGATGCCGCGGGCAATCACATTATCGAAGGTCTAACCACGGTCACTTTCACCGAGACCGGCGGCAAGACGGCAATGACCTTGCACACTCGCGGCCGCGCCGTCGTCGATTACGCCGTCGCCTACCTGCAGGGCATGGAGGCCGGTTGGACGGGCAGCATCGACAAGCTCGAGACGTGGCTTCGCGCCGGCGTGGCCTAGCGGCGGCGGTTAATCCTCACCCGTTTTGCCGGGACAGGATAAGATGGCGCCATGAACGGAATTACGGCCGCGATGTCGCCGTTCCTGGCGCCATACGCTCCACCCGACGAGGATCTGGCGGCAGAGTTCCTGGCGAATGCCGCGCGCGGGCCTGCCGCCGAGAGCCGCGTCGATGCACGGGCGCGGCGTCTCGTCGAGGCGATCCGCGCCAAAACCGGCGGATTGGGCGGCGTCGACGATTTTCTGCACGCTTATTCGCTTTCCACCAAGGAGGGGCTGGCGCTCATGATGCTGGCCGAGGCGCTGCTGCGCGTGCCAGACGCCGCCACGGCGGATCAGCTCATCGAGGATAAGCTCGCCGCCGGACGCTGGCTCGATGGCGACGTCAAATCGACCGCGCTTTTGGTCTCGGCCTCGGCGTGGACGCTCGGCATTGCCGCGCGCATCATTCATCCGGCCGAAACGCCGGAAACGATCCTGGACAATATCGTGCGCCGCGTCGGACTGCCGACCATGCGCGCAGCAACGCGCCAAGCGGTGCGCTTGCTGGGTTTGCATTTCGTCATCGGCCCGACCATCGAAGAAGCGCTGGCGCGGGGACGCGCGCACAGCGAATTCAGTTATTCGTTCGATATGCTCGGCGAGGGCGCGCGCACGGCTAAGGATGCTGAAAATTATTTCGCGGCCTATGCCGGCGCGATCACCGCTATAGGCGCCGACGAACGAAGTAGAAACCGGCGCGGCCGGTCCGGAATCTCCGTCAAGCTCTCGGCGCTGCATCCGCGCTACGAGGCGATTTCGCGCGAACGCGTGCTTAAGGAGCTTGCGCCGCGTCTCATCGAACTCGCGCGCTTGGCCAAAACGCATGAGCTTGAATTGACCGTCGACGCGGAGGAGGCGGACCGGCTGGAATTGTCGCTCGAAATCTTCGCCGCGGCGCTGAGCGATCGCGCGCTCGGCGATTGGGACGGATTCGGACTGGCGATTCAGGCTTACCAGAAACGCGCCCTGGCGGTGATCGATTGGGTGGAGGAGGCCGCCGCGGCGTCGAACCGTAAATTGACAATTCGCTTGGTCAAAGGCGCCTATTGGGACACCGAAATCAAACGCGCCCAAGAGCGCGGCTTGGCTGACTATCCGGTGTTCACCCGCAAAGCTATGACCGATCTCTGCTACCTGGCTTGCGTCAAAAGACTGCTCGCGGCACGCAAGCGGCTTTTTCCCCAATTCGCAACGCATAATGCCCTGACGGTGGCCAGCGTGATCGAGGATGCCGGCGGCATCGAGGGATTCGAGTTCCAGCGTCTCTACGGCATGGGGGAAGCGCTTTACCAGGCGCTCGCCGAAGAGTTTCCGGAGGTTGCCTGCCGGGTCTACGCCCCGGTCGGGGGCCACCGCGACCTTCTCGCTTATTTGGTGCGGCGGCTGTTGGAGAACGGAGCAAATTCGTCGTTCGTTTCGGTCGCCGCCGACCGGGGCGTGCCGGTCGCGCAGATCCTGCGACGCCCGCAAAGTTGGATTGCGGAGGCGGCACAAGCACGCAACCAGAAAATTCCATTGCCGCGCGATCTTTTCGCTCCCGAACGGCGCGCGGCGGCAGGCATCGAATTCGGCGATTGCTCAAGCCTCGAGGCGCTTCTAGAAGACGTTCGCGCTGGCTGGCGTGCGCGTGCGGAGGCCTGGCCGCTGGTTAATGGCGTAGCGCTCCCCGGCATCGCCCGCGAAACGCATTCGCCGATCGACGGCAGCATAACCGGCACCGTGCGCGAAGCCGACGAAGCGATCGTGCGCGCCGCGGTGGGTGCGGCTGCCGACGGCTTTGCCGCCTGGGCGGCACGGCCGATCGAGCAACGCGCTCTCGTTCTCGAACGCGCCGCCGACCGGCTCGAACTCAACCGCGGCCGTTTATTGGCCCTGTTGCAGAACGAGGCGGGCAAGACATTGGACGACGCGCTCGCCGAACTGCGCGAGGCGGTCGATTATTGCCGCTATTACGCCGCGCAGGCGCGCATCGCGCTCGCCGCAACGCCGATGCCCGGACCGACCGGCGAAAGCAACGAATTGCGCTATCGCGGCCGCGGCGTCTTCGTTTGCATATCGCCGTGGAATTTCCCGCTCGCCATTTTCCTCGGCCAGATCTCCGCCGCGCTTGTCGCCGGCAACTCGGTGGTCGCCAAACCCGCCGATCGGACGCCGCTTCTCGCCGCGCTTGCCGTCGCGCTTCTTCATGAGGCCGGCGTGCCGAAAAGCGCGCTGCATCTCGTTCCGGGCGACGGCGCCGTCGGTGCCAGCCTTGTTGCGCGGCGGCAGGTTTCCGGCGTCGTCTTCACCGGCTCGACCGAGACCGGCCGCGCGATCGATCGCGCGC